>Ga0315286_10008321_pt1 | contig 10194 bp, 10 predicted proteins | sample YL17G10_0_MG_FD_205038 | JGI IMG/M metagenome (GOLD analysis project Ga0315286, IMG submission 205038) | Sediment microbial communities from Yellowstone Lake, YNP, Wyoming, USA - YL17G10_0 | ecosystem: Environmental > Aquatic > Freshwater > Lake > Sediment | place: USA: Wyoming | collected...
TCGGTAGCAGACAGGGACACATCGTGACCGGCTTGGACTCATTATCCCAGATCATGTGTCCCATGCCCTGCTCCAACCTCTGCAGCTCGTCCTCAAGATTGCGGAGCAGGTCATGCGCTTCCCAGCATCGCGACATCTCGACCATGCTCTTCATGTGACCGGTCTTGGGCTCAGCCATACATATACGACCTGCCGAGACGCTCGGTCTGACTTTGCCTCGCGGCGAGCATTTCCTTCGTCTTTTCGACTGTCCCCTTCACGTTCTCCTCGATCATGTCCGCTTCCTTCAAGAGTTCCTGGAGATCGACCTGAAGCGATGGAAGCACCTTTGAGACCGACTCCACGAGTCTCGCCGCCCCTCTCGCGTCAGGGTACATGGCGTTGGCCTCCACGAGAAGACATATGACATCTCTCCCCGTGCGCTCTCCCTCGCTAAGCATGGCGCCCGAGACCCCCGTAATCATGCCCATCTTGAACTGCTCGACGCCAGCTTTGGAGATGACATCCCTTGCATGCTCCGTGGAGCCGACTCCGAACACCCTCGTCGATGCCTTCTCCGTGCCCTGGGGCTCCTGAGATGACATGAGTCCCTCGAGCCCCACGATGAGGTCGTACCCATTCGACTCAGTCCAGGCCAGGATATCCTTCGCCAATCGAGTCGACAACGCCAGAGGGATCTGAAACTCCGAGGTCATGATTGAGACCCGTTTCATCCCAAGTATCCTCAGAGGATAAGTCGGAACGCCCTCCTGCACGAGCGCGGCGGGAGGAACCTCCTCTGAGAGCACGTATGCGATGCGCTCCATCTTCAACGATTCCACGATGAAGTTGCCTGCAATCGTGCCCACCATCCCGACGCTCGGGAATGCCGTTACGAACGCGCCCCCGCCGGCCTTGGCCCCCCTCGCGAGCTCAATCTCGAACATGCTTTTCAGGCTCCGTCTAGAGGACATGTACCAACCCATAAGATACTTTTGACGAATTGAAGTGCGCCAAGCAAGCCTTCACGGAACCCGGGCCACGGCCTCTATCTCCACGAGCGCTCCCCTGGGGAGGGCCGAGACCTCGACGGTGCTTCGAGCAGGTTTGGATTCTCCGAAGTGCTTCGCGTACACCTCGTTCACGTCTGAGAAGTCTCCCATGTTCTTGAGAAACAGCGTCACCTTGACGACCTCGTTGAGGCCGGTCCCCGCGGCCTCCAGCACAGCCTTCATGTTGAGCAGGGCCCTCTCGGCTTCTCTCGACGCTCCTCCAGGGACGATCAGCCCCGTCGTTGGATCCAGTCCTATCTGTCCTGAGCAGAAGACAAGACCGCCGGTAACGATGCCCTGTGAATACGGACCAATGGGCGCCGGTGCATCTTTCGAACTCACAATTCTCAATGCATAGGGGCACATTCGATCACCTCGTACTCCCTTTTCGATCATACAACGCTTCGCCACCGACAACCGTCTTGAGAACTCTGATTGACTGTATCCTCTCATCGTTTTCGAACGGGTCATCGGACAGAACGATCAAGTCGGCCATCTTACCCTCGGTGAGAGAACCCTTGGACGACTCCTCGAAGGATGCGAAGGCGGCATCGCGCGTGTATGCCGCAATCGCTCCTGACACGGATATCTTCTGAGAGGCATGTGGGGCGCTGACGGCAGAATGTATCCCATAGATCGGCGAGAGCGGCATGCAATCCGAACCAAAGACCAGCTTGACCTTCGCCTTGAGCACATCCCGGAACGGATTGTTCGTTGCCGTTCTCTTTGGTCCCAGCCTCGACAGGTACATTCCATCGGTTCCTCCCCACTCGCCTATGAAGTTAGGCTGCATCGAAGCGATCAATCCCATTCTACGCATCTCACGCAAGTGTGACTGGCTCGGGAGCTCAAGATGCTCGATCCTGTTCCTCAAACCCTTGAAGGATGTCCGCCTCATGGTCCTCGAGAATACCGAAATCACCTCTCCGATCCCTGCGTCTCCAATCGCATGTATCGCGACCTGAATGCCCGCTTCATTCGCCCTGGTGACGATCCGCTCAAGCCCCGACCTGTCGATGACCAACCCGCCCTTGTTACCCGGATCGTCGGCGTACTCCTTTGACAGAGCAGCGGTTCTTGCTCCGAGGGCCCCGTCACAGAAGATCTTCAGCCCACCGAACTTGAGCCGTCCTGACCCGAAACCCGTGGAGATGCCAAGTCTGATCCTAGAATCGAGATCGCAGGATGGTGTGTTGAACCACACGCGCACCCCGAGACGTCTGCGCTTCTCCGCTGCCATATATATCTTGAGGTCAGTCGACTGCCCGTTGTCATTTATGGACGTGACTCCAAGTACATGCGCCATCCTAGTGGCGAGCATCAGGGCCTTGGACTTCTTTGCATCGTCCGGCTCTGTGTGCTTTCGCGGCAGCTGCAAAGCACTCTCTCGCAGGATGCCTTTCCCGAGATCCACATCCGGGGTCTCCGAATCTAAGCACAGGACTTCGATTGCCATCGAGTTCACGGTGGACAGATGACCACAGACCCTGTGCGCCACCGTCGGGTTGTCCGGGCAACACGTATCGAGATCCTGCTTTGTGATGAACCTGCCGCCCGGCCAGCCGCTCTCCTTCCAGTTCGTGGCTATGACCCATTCGCCCTCGGGGTACTTGGAGCCCGCTTCCTTGATCAGCGCGAGGGCGTCATCCAAGGTGCGAGTGTGCGAAAGGTCCACACCCATCGAGTCTACCCCCATCTGGATGAAATGAGTGTGACAGTCGATGAATCCTGGAAGGACCGTCCTTCCCCGAAGGTCGAATCGTTCTCCGCCTCTTGGTCTGCTCCTCCTGACTTCTGTATCGTCGCCTACAGCCACTATTCTCCCATCACAAACAGCGATGGCCGTGACCACTTTCTTCTTGTCATCCATCGTGTAGATTGTGCCATTGTAGAACAGCGAATCGGCGCACCTCTCGGTCATGGAGGGAAGAACGGGGTGATTGATTATTAGCCTTGGCCCGGTCGGCCGAATCACTTCTTGTTCAGAATCATTTCAAGAAGAGTCGTGAAGCTCTGCTCGACATTGTAGCCTGTCTTGGCAGATGTCAGGAGGGCAGGTGAGTCCTGTTTCTTCGCGAAGACCTCGAGATCCTGATACGGTACTCGCGTCTCATCCCGCAGGTCGCATTTGTTCCCAAGGAAAACGATCGGGACTTTACCTGTGGTGGAGGTCATGGCCTTGATCCAGTACCTGAGCTCTCCGAGGCTCTCCTTGCTCGTGACGTCGCATACGGCCAGCGCCCCTTCGACACCATAGAAGTATGCTTCTCTCAGGACTTCCCTGAAGCTTGGCTGTCCCATGATATCCCAAATCAGAAGAATGACGTTCTGGGGGACGCCCGTCTCAGGATCCTTGACCTGCATCTCCTTCTTGGTCACCTTCGTTCCGATAGTCGCGATGTACTTATCATCGAACACGTCAAGGACATAGCGTCTGATCAAGCTCGTCTTGCCGACACCGACGTCGCCAATGAGACATATCTTGAGCTTGCGAGAATTCTCGACCAGCGCCACTTGCCCACTATCTCCAACTGGACGATATATGGATAGGAGGTCTATAAAACGTTTGCACGCGCGTTGCGTTGACAACGGATTGCGCCGCGTGCCCGGAACGCACAAGCAAGGAGAATATTGGTCACGGGCTGCAGTTGTCGCACTGATATGAAAAGTAACTTAACCGTCTGACGCCTATATGGATTCAAGGATGCATCTCGATCGGAGCGAAAACCTGCATCGAGCCGGCTCTTGGATGGAGACATTGCATCTATGTCAAGCGAATCAGGGCTTCGCCCCTGATATAAGCAAAAGGAGGAAAAACAAAATGGCTTGTGGAAAATGCGGCATGAAGACGAAGAAGGTAGCTAAGAAGAAGGCCGCCAAGAAGAAGAAGAAGTAATAGTCCAGTTGAGCGGACGATCTGGGTTCTTTCCTTTCAGGAGAGTAGTTGTATGCCTGCCAAAAAAACATCCAAGAAAGCCGGGAAAGCAGAGAAGAAGAAAGCCTACTACAAAGGAAAGGAAGTACGCGCATCTAGATGATCATGCGGACCTCATGAACTCAGGTACTACGAGCTTTGAAGTTCGTGGATCAAACCTTCCCAAACCTCTTTCATATTTAATTCGCATGCATTTTCTGGACACGATGGCATTGAGAGAATATGGAAGGCGCATCAACCTCGACCCGCCTTCCGTGACCCATTCATCGATATCGTATCGTCTCCCCACTCTTCTCGCGATTGCCTTCCGCTCCCGTTTCGTGAGATGATATGCGACCTCGTCATCAACGACGACATGAAAACCCCGTCCAGAGTATACGACCCCGACAGATTCGTATTGCTTCGCCAGTTCTAGGCTGAGCTGCGAGGCCTGCTTCCTGACCGACTTGAACTCATACATGCAGAACCCGTGGACACGCCCCCGGTCGATCTTCTCCCCAAGGTGTCCGTGATAGGGACAATCAACATTCTCCGGATCGAGATCAAACGCCAGCTGTTGACCATCGTAGTTGTAGCATCCCCGACAAGCCTCGACGTCCTCGTCACAGCGAGCGCATTCCCTCACATCCACGTATCTGTTCCTATCGTAGTAGAGAGACTCAGGGAGATAGTCAAGCGCGTATCGCCGAATGTCGTTTGGTCTCTTCCATTGATCGATCACAACGACATCGTCCTTGTTCTCCTCTCGGCCTGGCATCACTGCTCCCGTGTATCTTCCGAGGATCATCGCGAATTTGAGATTCCTCTTCCTGACCCCTATCCAGTCGGAGAGCAATCCGACGTCGAATTCCTTGTCGTAGTATCTCCTCCGTTCATCTAGTGTTGACGGTCTCATCCCTCTCGGATACAACTTCACCTCACTCGGACCCGCACAACACGCGAAATAGTTTTCCCCCGAGTGGCAAAGTGACATATCTAAGAGACGCAATCGCGGGCCAGGTTCCCAGGATGAAGTCTGGCCGAAGGCTCCTCTGGATAATCAGTTACCATCACGCATGCAACGACGGCACGCTGATGGCGCTCGTGGCCCTCCTCCCCATATTCTTCCTGCAATTCAAGCTGACTTGGTATGAGGTCGGATTGCTCGGGTCCGGGCTTCTGATAACGGTCGTCGTTCAGTATGAGGTCGGAAGGTTCGCGGACCGCATGTTCTCGAGATATCTCCTCGAACTGGGAGCCGCGCTCATGGGCCTGTCCTTCCTTCTAATGCTCATGGTGAACAACTTCGAGGGCTTGTTCCTCGCGGTGATCTCAATGCGCATCGGAGGGGCATTCTATCACCCGGTCGGGACCAGCTGGATCACCCGTGAATATGCTGGCCCCTATCTCGAGACGGCCCTGGGGATCCAGAGCGGCGTGGGCAACTTCGGCGTCATCATCGCACTCGCCACCTCAGGTTTCCTTGGAGACCTGTTAACATGGAGGGCGCCATGCATCCTCTGGGCAGCGCTCAACCTCTCAGCCGTGCTTCTGGGGACTCTGCTGGTCAAAGAGGGAATGATCAAGACCAGGGTCGGCAGGATAGCAGCGACCAGCTCGAGGGTCACGCTAGGCAAGATGATGTTCCTCATCATACCGATAGTGAGTGGAGGGGCACTGTATCAGATCACGGCCTACTTCGGCCCCACAAATCTCTCGATAACGCCCGGGTGGAATGCAGGAAGTGCGGATCTGATCTTCGCACTGTGGATCGGCATCGGAACCGTAACTTCCTACTACTTCGGTGCTCTCAGCGCCAGGATCGGGAAGTACCGGCTCCTTCGGACAGGTTACCTGGTGTCACTCGTCGCGGCCATCATACTTTCGCTCACCACAGATTGGCGCCTGATCGCACCGACCCTTCTCGTGTTCGGGGCTTTCCTGTTCTTGACATATCCAGCGCTGTTCTCCTTGATCACCGAGTTGACTGGAGAGGAGGAGCGGGGAACGGCATTCGGGATCCTGTTCGGGTTCCAGCTCGGTGGAGGTGCGGTTTCGGTCTACGTGTGCGGCTTCATTGGCGACCACCTAGAGAACCCTGGATATTTGTTCCTGTTCGCGGGAGCCCTAGCAGCGGCCTCGCTGATCATGATCACTCTCTGGGAGACGCACATCAAGAAGCTCGCCAAGAACTGCTAGCTATTGAGCGCGGCCCTTTCGTTCAGGTATCAGGGACGGAGCAGTGTTGACTTGCGGAGCAGGTGCCTGCCCTGGATCCTTGGCGTATGGTTGCTCCTGCGCTTCCTTCTCGAACTCCGAGACGACCCGCTCGAACCCATGCTTCCTCTCCTGCCTTCTCAACCAGAAGATGAAGGCGTCCACCCCAACGGCCACGATACCGGAGAGATACACAAGATCGAATACCTGTGCACCACCGATGCTCAGGAGATTAGGACCTCCCACAGGCGCAGGAAATCCCAATATGTCGCCCAGATGGAACACGTCTGCTCCGACCAACGTACCCACAACGCCAGAGAAGTATGCCAATGGTGCGGCCTTCTTTATGTCCATCCAGAAGGTCGAAAGAGAATAGAAACCAGCTGCCGCGGCAGGTGCGAAGGCCCATGGGAAGTCTGCCACTATCCCCGTGTTCTGAACCGCTCTCGTCATGAAATAGGTGATGTAAGTGACTATTATGACCCCGATGAGTCCCTCCGCCACCTGTACCCTACGGGAAGTCACGAGGTATGCGCATACGACCAATGGGATCAGCGCTCCCCCGACATTGATGCCTACCCACCAGCCCTTGTAAGGGAAGATCGGGATGCTGATCGCACCAAGCAAGAGCGTGAACATGAGGATCGTCCCAGCCTCCCCTCGTGAGAATCCGAGCTGTTCGAAAACCTTCTCGATCGAGGTGATGTACAACCAGAACAGCAACAGACCTAACCCGGCGATTATGAGAACCAGTAGAATCGTTTCGATGAGCGCCATTTCGAGATAGTAACCATCCAGGATGATAAAACCCTATTCCCTATCGCCATCCCGGCGGGGAACGGAGGACCGTCCTAATCGAATGTCCTCGGATAGGTGGACTTGAGCATCGACAAGTGCATCATCAGCATCTCCGTGATCATTGGAGGATCGGCATCGCCAAAGTAGAGAAGATGAGAGCAGCACCGGCACCCGGAGGAACCGAAACGCGGCACCGGGAATGCAGCGTCCTCACATGTTGACAGGGCTTCAACTGTCTCGCATTCGGTCCTCTTCGAATTGGAGTGGATGGCGATGCTCGCAAGGATCTCGGACCTCGCGAGGAGATAGTCGACATGCCATCTGAGCTTCTTCCGGGATGACTTGTGCCTCCTGACACGTTGCTCGATCCCGCCCATCGCCGAACCCACGTACACGTAATATCCTCGCATGAACTCTTTTCTTCCAAGAGCACCCACGACTATCCTCTGGTCAGAAGGCAGGTGGATCAACAGACAGTAGACGCCTCTCACGCGTCCACGAACATTTTTCGATGCCTTGAAGTTTGCCCAGTCATCCGACTTTGGGAACCTGAAAGTCAATATACCGCCGTATCCAATGTCCCGCGCGCCGATAGCGCAAGGGATGGGATATGGTAGATGCGGCCTCGCTGGCATTCATACCTTTGGTAGCAGTGGGCTTCATACTCCTCAACCAGGGTGCGAAGTTCATCACTGATAACGCGGTGGCAGTATCCCGCAAGCTCGGGATCAGCCGCTTTGTCATTGGCATGCTAATAGTGTCCACCCTGGCCGCCATGCCAGAAGTGCTCGTCTCGATCTTCGCGCTCGCGGAGCACGCGAATTCGATAGCCTTGGGCAATAGCCTGTCTTCGAGCGTTGTGACAATTGCATTCGTGATCGGGATGACCGCCATCATCGTCCCGCTCAAGGTCACGAGGGAGATCATCATGAGGGATGCTGTCTTCCTCATGACATTCACGATCGTGAGCTCGGTCCTTCTGCTCGATGGCAGGTTGACCTTCCTGGAGGGCATAGCTCTCATGATCCTCTTCATCCCCTACACCATGAACCTGCTGCTGGCGGAGCGCGTTACCGACCCCAAGGAACTGGAGAAGAGCATGGAGGATGCGACGATCCAGCTCGAGCTCATGGGGCACCTGTTCGGAAGGAAGCTCGAAGTGCGAGCTGGCCTCCAGTGGCTTATCTTCGGAGTCCTGTGGACTGTATTGGGAGCGGAGCTCGCCGTGAGGAGCATCATGAACATGACCAGCGATTTCCATCTGGACCCGTGGCTCGTCGGGATCACGATAGTCGCTCTGGGGACCACACTCCCCGATATCGCGGCTTCCTACCATGCTGCGAAGAGGGGGTTTGGGGATCTGGCGCTAGGCGAGGGCATAGGTGCCAACATCGTCTCCCTGCTGCTCACCCTGGGCCTGATGGGCATAATCAGCCCGTTCAGCTTCGACAGCAAGATGGTCATTCCCATCCTGGTCGTGCTCAACTTGTCGACTTTCATGATGATAGTCTTCATGGTGAAGGGCATGAGGATAACGCAACTCAACGGCATCCTTCTGATGGGCACTTACTTCGGGTTGGTGCTTGCGACAATCATGCTGACGCTCAGCTGAACGGCCCATCGAGCTTATCTAGGGTTATTCACATCCTAAAGCGAAGAGGTGCGTCCATTGGCCAAGCAACTCATCACGGGCCTGGGAGATGGCGATGTCGACAAGTACGTGTTCCTTTGTGGAGAACCCGAGAGAGTCCCGAAGATAGCGACCGCACTCTCGAAGGGGAGGAAGGTAATTCAGAAGAGGGAGTTCTGGATCCACAGAGGAGAGCTCGACGGAACGCCCGTCTCAGTGGCATCGACTGGGATAGGAGGGCCATCAGCAGCCATCCTGATCGAGGAGATGGCGAACCTTGGGGCCCACACATTCATTCGCATCGGGACGAGCGGCGGCATGGCCGAAGGACTCGAGAAAGGCGACTTCGTGATATCAACTGGGGCCGTCAGGATGGACGGCGCGAGCAAGAGCTACACCTGGCCGGAATACCCCGCCGCGGCGAGCCACGAGGTCGTGTTGGCGCTGATCGACAGCGCAACCAGGCTGAAGGCGAGGTTCGATGCAGGGGTCTGTCTCTCGGTCGATGGATTCTACAGCGAGAACAAGATGCTCATGGGTGGCAAGGTTGCCCCGATGTCACAGTGCGGATACATGCCCTCATTCATGGCGGAGAGATTGGCCGATGCCAAGAGGATGGGCATAAAGAACATCGAGATGGAGAACGGGACCATATTCACCCTCTGCTCCCTCTTCCGCCTCAGGGCGGGCGCGATCTGCACGGTATCAGACGTGGTTCCCTGGCATCCGACGGAGAAGGCGATTGACTTCGAGGACAACATGGCGGACTGCATCAGGGTAGGCGTCGAGGCCATGAGGACCCTGATATCCTGGGACAAGAAGAGAGGGGCGGCAAGGTTCTGGTGCCCCTCCATGAAATGATGGGCCACTCGGCTTTGCTCACTATCTCTCCTTGGGCTTCTTCTGTGGCTTGGCAGGCACCGGATGAGAGGCTTGCGTCAGCTTCGAGAATGGTTCTGGCCACGCGACTGTATGGATGCTCGGGGGGCCTTCCCTATCCCTGAAATACTGCTGGTAGAACTCCTCGGACACGTTCGGTATGATTGGGGCGACGAGCTTCAGCAGGCCAAGTCCGACCGACCACATCGTGTACCAGGCGCCCTCGTCCTTGCTGTCGAGCCTCTTACCGTCCTTCGTGAGATAATCGGTTGAGACGTCCTCCCTGATGAAATCCTCGACGATTTTCAGGGCATCCACGAGCTTCCCGTCCTGCGTGAGGTCCTTGAAGTTCGACCCCATCTTGATGAACGCGGCCAACAAGCTCTTGTCCGAGTCATGGAGCACCATCAACTCCACTATGGGCTTGGCCTTGATGCGCTTGGTCACGAACTCCTCGAGACTCCAGAGCTGTTTCCAAAGACGGGTCTCCTGCCTCCTCAGGTCCAGGAGGGACCTCGCCTCACCGTATTCCCTCGATTGCGCGGCGTTCGAGGCCGCCCTGAGCGAATCTTGGATTGCATCAGTCTGCACCCCGCTTCTGCTCAGGATGGGCGTCAGCTTGAGCACGTCCTTGATGTAGCCCCGCAGATGCCCGTGCCACTCGAGCCTATCCTCGAGAAGGTCCTTGGCCATCATCATGTTGGTCGTGGCCTGGTCGAACCTTC
>Ga0315286_10008322_pt1 | contig 10194 bp, 9 predicted proteins | sample YL17G10_0_MG_FD_205038 | JGI IMG/M metagenome (GOLD analysis project Ga0315286, IMG submission 205038) | Sediment microbial communities from Yellowstone Lake, YNP, Wyoming, USA - YL17G10_0 | ecosystem: Environmental > Aquatic > Freshwater > Lake > Sediment | place: USA: Wyoming | collected...
CCCTCTTCCCCCAGCGCGAAAAAAGACAGTTTCACCAGCTCCGGCTTGCTGTAGCCGTAGCAGTCCTGGGCGGTCTGGTTGGTGTCGAGGATCTGGAAGGTGTGGGGGCTGATGATGAAAATCGGGTTGGGGTCGTTGTTGAAGACGGAGCGGTATTTTTCCTCCGACTTGATCACCTGCTCCTGGAGCATGGCGTTTTCGATCGCCACCGCGATGCGGTTGCCGATCAGTTCCAGCACGTTGCGCAGCCGCGGGGAGAACTGCTGAGGCGTGCGGCTTCCGATGCGGATCACCCCGAAGGTCTGCTTTTCCTTGGAGCGGATGGGGATGTAGGCCAGCGACTGCAGCTGCTCTGCTTCGATCAGCCGGATTTCATCGGTGCAGCCTGAGGGCAGCTCCTCAAAAGTGGTTAAGCGGTGCTGCTTGCCCGCATGGCCGACGGCGCTGTCCTTACTGGCGATGGGGAAAATGCGGCAGGCTTTTTCAGAGGTGCCGCAGCTGAACCTCAGATGATAGCAGTCGTCATCGGCTAAAAGAAAGATGCAGACCCCATCGGCCGCGATCAGCTTTTGAAGCTCGGCCATGGCCATGCGGATGCGGCCCGCCAGATCCGCCGGGGCGCTCAGGGCCGAGTAAACCGAAACCATGGCGCTCAACTCGGCCGTGTGGCGTTCGCGCTCCGCCTCCGCGCGTTTGTCTTCCGTTTTGTCCCAGAGGGTTTCGATCGCCCCGCTGATGCGGCCGTCGGGGGATTTGATGGGGGCCGCGGTGAACCAGCACCACTTGCCCCCGTCGCCCAGGCTGGGAAAGAACCCCTCGGCTTCGTAGGCTTCCTCGATCAGCGCGGATTTGCGCCACTGGGTCCCGTACAGCCGTCGGATTTCGCTCTCATCCGGTTGGCTGAGGATGACGTCTGCCATCGACGGCCGCGGGCTGTCGTAGAAGGGGGCCCACTGGCGGTTGGTGCCGATCTGCTGGTTCGCAGAAAGACCCGTCAGTTTCTCGAGGGCTCGGTTCCAATGGGTGATGATGTGATCCTGGTTGATGACAAAGGTCGGGATGGTGCTGCCCTGAATGATCTGATACAGGGTGCGCTCCTTGCCGACGAGTTCTATTTCGATTTCGCGCGAGCGCCGGTTTCTCCTTTCGATGATGGCGGTGAAGCGGTCCATCACCCGGCTCAGGAATTCGCGCGCGTCGTGCGGGCCGTCGTTAAGCTGCTCCAGTTCCCGGTAGGATTCGATCTTGACCTTTTCGGACATCAGGGAATCCCGGATGGCTCTCGCCTCGAAATGGTCGATCAATCTCACGGCGGGCGGCTTGGTGTCCCGGATGGTTTCGATGATGGCATGGCTGTCGGTCAGTTCCAGAAGGGTTTCCAGACCCTCCAGTTTGTAGAATGCCGTGTAATCGGCATACGCGGGAATGCCCAGGGAGCGGGCATGCAGGACCCCTACGGCGTTCTGGTTGATGTCGGCGACCCCCAGGATCTCCGGCCGAAGCCCGGAGAAGGTGTCGTCCAGCAGGAATTCCAGAAACGCTTTGCAGGCCCGGCCGCCTCCGACGATGGCAATGGTGGAACCCAGGATCTTGCGGATCACGGCATCCTCGTTTGCATCCCTTTCACTCGCGGCCGGGGCTCAGAAAAACACCAGGGTGACGGCCGCGAAACTCGGGATCAGGAAGACCAGCGCGTATTTCAGGATGTAGCCGAAAAAGCTCGGCATGCGCGTTCCGGCTTCTTCGGCGATCGAACGGACCATGAAATTCGGCGCATTGCCGATGTAGCTGCAGGCGCCGAAAAAAACCGCCCCGGCGGAGAGTGCGGCCAGGTATTCGGGCTGTTCCGCCATGAGGTGCGTGACGCTCATGGCCTGCGGCACTCCCGGGTAAAAACTGCCCAGGGCGGTGTTGAAGAACGTCAGGTAGGTGGGGGCATTGTCCAGAAAGGCGGACAAGGCCCCGGCTGCCCAGAAATAGTGCGCCGGGCGGGTGACCGCATTGATGATAAAAGCCATGGCCCCGTTGGGCCCTGCCTTCAGGATGAGCAGGCAGGGCAGCATGGTGATGAAGATGCCGACGAACAGGATGCCCACTTCGACGATCGGCGCCCAGGTGAAATTGTTGTCCTCCCGCACCGCGATGCGGGTGGTCGCTAGCGACAGGACGCCGATCAGGACCAGCAGCCCGTCCCGCACCCAGTCCCGCACGCCGCGTTGAACGTCCAGGGTGCTCACCTGCCCCCAGTCCGCCGCGCCGCTCAAGAGCACCGCGCCCACGATGCCCGCCAGAAAGAGGAAGTTGTGGATGCCATCCAATTTGAGCGGCTCCTTGGCCCCTTTCGGCGCGCGGGCCGCCGCGCCCTCCTTGCGGTAATAGTAGGAGTCCATGATGAAATAGGCCGTCAGCAGCAGGGCCGTCACCAGCAGTAGGTGGGGCAGGAGCCTGAAGGTCCAGAAAAAGGAGACGCCTTGCAGAAAGCCCAGGAAGAGCGGCGGATCGCCGAGGGGGGTCAGGCAGCCGCCCACATTGGCCACCAGGAAAATGAAGAAAACCACCATGAACGCGCGGTTTTTACGGTAGCTGTTGGCTCTCAGAAATGGGCGGATGAGCAGCATGGACGCCCCGGTGGTCCCCATCCAGGATGCCAGCGCCGTGCCGAGCACCAGCATCAGGCAGTTCACCACCGGGGTCCCCCGCAGGGTCCCCCGCAGCAGAATCCCGCCGGAAACGGTGTAAAGCGACCACAGCAGGATGATGAACGGGACATAGTCCGCCAGAAGGATGTGCAGCATCTCGTGCAGCGCCACCTCTTTGTAGGCGAGCAGGAACGGGAGGCTCATGGACGCCGCCCAGAACGCCGAGACCTTGCCGAAGTGATGGTGCCAGAAGTTCGGGGTCGCGAGGGGGCACAGGGCGATCGACAGCAGCATGCCGGCGAACGGGATGCAACTCCACAGCGGCAGGGCTTCGCCGAGGTTGATGCGCGGGGTCCCGGGTTCGCTGGCCGCCTCGGCAACGGAAACCGCCATGGATATCATCAGGACCAGGCCGAAGAAAAGAGCGACGAGCGCGGGTTGTGATCGTTTTCGCATTGGCGATGGCTGCCCCTCCCCAGCGCGGTGTCATGGTGCGGCCGTGAAACGCAATCCCACGCGCTGCCGAAGCGGCGTGGGTGCCTACACATTCGCGAACTGCAGGACCATGTCGCGAAACTGCGTGCCGGTTTGTCATCCAGGCGCCTGGTCCTTCGCGTTTCAGGCGGCGTTGGGCAGGGCACCGATGAAACGGCAGGTGCACGCGTGTTGCCGAGGATCGATGCGGTAGCATAGCAAATCCAGCATAGTTTTCAAGGTCAATCTTCCCCATGCCTCCGATCGAGTTCCCATCGAGATGAACGGTGGATGCACCGGTGCAGGCGGCCCTGCAAAAAGAGTTGACGTGCCTTTGCGGGCGTACTATCCAGGGTGTTGAAAAACTGCGCCTAAGGCCGTGATCCGGCGTTGTGCGGCTTTTGTAAATGCTCACATATCGTTAGATATGCTGCGCTTTCCAAAACGCCGCACGCCTTGGCTGACGGCCTGATGCTTGTTTTTCAACACCCTGTATCGTTTCGCCAAACCAATAGCGGTTCATTCCAACTCGGCAATCAAGGAGGGCTGATATCATGAGCATCCGACGGCGGTGGCGGGAAATGGCGCTTTCAGTTGTCTTGCTGGCAGCCGGAGCCGCGTGGGCCGGCGACCAGCCTCCGGCGGTGGGCGGCACGCTTCCTGATTTCACGCTGGCGGCGCCGAAGGCCGCGGAGGATCAGAAGTACCTCGGGTTGGCAGGCCCGACGGATTTTAAAATCGGCGACATCCAGGCCGCCGTCGTCATCATCGAAATCTTCAACATGTACTGACCGTATTGCCAGAAGGAGGCTCCTTCTGTGAACGAGGTCTACCGCAAGATCGAAAACGACCCCGCGCTCAAGGGGAAAGTCAAGCTGATCGGGATCGGTGTCGGCAACTCCGCCTTCGAAACCGGTTATTTCAAAGATAATTACAAGGTTCCCTTCCCCATGCTCCCGGACCCCGATTTCAAAATTCACAAGCTTCTCGGCGAGGTCCGGACCCCTTATTTCATCGGGGTGCGGATGGTGCCGGGTGCGGCCCCCGTGGTCACCTATTCCAAACTCGGCGGTGCCAAGGACTCGGAGGAGCTGTTTTCCAAGCTGCTTTCCGGTTCAGGAGTGAAGTGAAGTGACGACGAAAGGAGAGCGGATATGAAAAGGTTAGCGAGTGCCATGGCCACTGCGGTTGCGGTGTGGGTCCTGGCCGTCGCACCGGGCGCGGCCGAGCAGTCCCTGAAGGACATGATCTACAACCCCGGCGTCCTCAAGCCGGTCGACAGCACCCTGAAGGTCAAGGTGGGTAAGCCGGCCCCGGATTTCACCCTGCCGGCGGTCGCCGGCGGCAAGGTCGCTCTGAGCCAGTACCGCGGCAAAAAGAACGTGGTGGTTTCCTTCGTGCCGGCGGCCTTCACGCCGGTGTGCTCCGACCAGTGGCCGGGCTACAACATGGCGCGCAAGCTCTTCGAAGGCCACGACGCCGTGCTGCTCGGCATCACCGTGGACAACATCCCGACACTTTACGCCTGGACCAGCCAGATGGGCGAACTGTGGTTTCCGGTGCTCTCGGATTTCTGGCCCCATGGCGCCGTGGCTAAAAAATTCGGTGTGCTGCGGTCGGACGGGGTTTCCGAACGCGCCCTTTTCTTCATCGACAAGAAGGGCGTCATCCGGGACATTCTGGTCTCGGACATCAACAAGCGCCCCGACTTGGAATACTGTGCCACGGCCTTGGACAAGCTCGAGCAGAAATGATGCCGGCGCAACAAAGGCGGTCTTCCCGAAAGCCAACCGGGAAGACCGCCTTTTTTCATCGCACAGACGCCCTCGCCTAAGGCGGCGTCAGGTCTGTTTTTTGAAGAATTTTTGCAGAAACTCCGCTTCGAGCGGCGACAGGTCGAACTTGACGCAAGCCTCGTGAATCAAGCCCGCCATGCTTTTTCCTGGTTCTGACTGCCGGGATTCATCGACCCACTTCACGGCCTTCCGCATGCTCTCGCCTTCCGGCATGATCGTCGCCATATCGATCCTTTCTGATCCGGTTGATCGGCCCTTCACGGGGCCATCAGCGGTGCTTCTTCGTAAACGGGAACACGTCCGTGTAGCCCATGATGTCGGTGATCAGCAGGATGATGAAAACGAGCAGGATGGAGAAGACGATGAGGCCCACTCCGTCGCCGCCGGCCGGCAGGGTCTCGATGACGCCGGCCAGCCGGACGGCTTCGGCGTCGGAGAGGCTTTCGGCGCGGGCTTGCGCCTCCTGGGGGTCGATCCCTTCGCGGACCAGGGCGGCCTGGATGTCTTCCCGGGCCATCAGGCCGTGGATGAGCTCGCGCGCGTTTTGTATCCGCTCGGCGTCGAAAACACGCTCGGTTCCCACCAGGGCGGCCATGGCCTGGTGCGGGCCCGAGATCATGAAAACCCAAATGGCGAGGAAGATGCTCAGAGGTTTGGCCACGCGGTAAATTCGTTTCATCGACGTCCCCCTTTCTGGATGGTTCTGGTTGCGGTGTGATGTCGTGTCCGGTCGAGCGGGTGCGATGGGTCCGGTCGCACGCGCAACGTCTGAAGCCATGTGCTTTGACTTCCGGGACAGGTTCGAACTGCCAAATTAGGTGCGCTTATATTAAACTCGAAAAGGTGAAGAGTCAACGACCGTTCGCACCGCGAATGACCCCGGCTCGTGGATGCCGGCATGTGGGCCGAGCTGATCAACCTGGCCGCGCGCCTGGCCGGCGAGGTGCTTGCCCTGGACCGGGCGATCGCCTTTCCCCTGGCGAAGGCCCCGGACGACCGGCCCTGCCTGGTCATCACGGCCCCCGACAGCACCGGATCGGCGCCGGCTGTTTTTCACAACCACGGCCCGCGTCGGGTGACTCTGACCGGTACCTCTGCCGCGGTCATGGCGGCCGTGCTTCACAGCCTGGCAGTCTGCCCATTCATGGCAAACGTTATTCCGAACGACTGGCGGGCGATTCAAGGGCCGGCTGGTCGAACTGGCCGAAAAGCCGGACCTCTACCGCGACCCGCTGTACCCGTACACCCAGGCGCTGCTTTCCGCCGCGCCGGTGCCGGATCCCCATGCGAAAAAGAACCGCATCCTGCTCACCGGCGACGTGCCGAGCCCCATCAACCCGCCCGCGGGCTGCAGCTTCCACCCGCGCTGCCGCGAGAGCCGCGAGCTCTGCTCCGCCGAGGCGCCCGTCTTCCGTGAGCTTGCCCCCGGGCGCTGGGTCGCCTGCCACAACCGCTGATTTCCAATCTCCACTTGCCGGAGTCTTTCGGAAAAAAATGTTGGGAAACGCAGCCGGATGCGGCGCGAGGCTATCCGTAGAGCTTGCCCAGGAAGTAGTTCATCTGCTTGTACCACCAGGGCCAGTCGTGGTTGACGTCGTGACCCCAGAAGTCCACCCAGGCGGGGATCGATTTTTCGCGGAAGATGCGGTCCAGGCCGCGCGTGTCCGCGATGGCCTCGTCCTCCCAGGCGCCCTGGCCCACGCAGACGATGATGGTGCTCCGGCGGTACCCGTCCAGAAACCACGGGTCGTTGAGGTTTTGCAGATAGGACATGGGCGAGTTGTGATAGACCGCCGGCAGGTCGGCCGGGCCGAGGTTGAACTCGTGGCGGTCGAGTCGGTAGAGGCCGGAGAGGGCGATGGTGCCTTCGCAGAGGTCGGGGTGCTTCAGAAAGAAGTTCACGGCGTGGTAGGCCCCCATGCTGCAGCCGGTCGCCATGGCGCGTGCTTCCGGCAACCCGCAGTGATGCCGGATGAAGGGCACGACCTCCTGGGCCATGTAGCTGTCGTAGGCCTCGTGGCGGGCGTTGCGCTCCGCCGGGGGCACCGCATAGTGGTACCACGATTCGCTGTCCACGCTGTCGACGCAGTAGAGCTTGAGCTTGCCCGCGTCGATAAAGCCCGCGACCTCGGCCACCATGCCCATGCCCTCGAAATCGAAATAGCGCCCCCGGGAGCAGGGAAAGACGATGATGGGTTTTCCCCAGTGCCCGTAGACCTTGAGTTCCATGTCGCGGTTCAGGCGTGGGCTGCGCCAGTGATGATGTTCGATCTGCATGGTTGGCTGTCCCTCTTCAGGAGTCCGTTTCGTGGATGAAGCGCACGGTATCCATGATGTCGTTCAGTGTGTCCGACCGGAAGATGTAGCCCACGTCTCCCAGCGCGCTGCTGAAAACGCCGGGCACGCTCTGCACCTGCAGCATGAGGTGGCCGAAGCGCGCCAGGATCTGCGCGTGGCTGTACCGGTAAGGCTGGTTGAATTTGCGGCTGGCGTAGCAGCAGTGATATTTGCGGGTGTAGACGAGGTCGGCGCTGCCGTGCACCAGCAGCTGCGCCCAGACACGGTAGACGTCGATGTCGGCGCCATAGTTGAACATGTCGGTGGTGTAGCCTCCGGGCGGCCGCATGTTGACCTCCAGTGCCACGTATTCGCCGGAGGCCGTGAGGAAGAACTCGATGTGGAAAAACCGTTCCTTGACGCCGAAGCTCTTCAGGCAGGCTCGCCCGATGCGCTCGAGCTCCGCAGGGATCTCGCGCATGGAGTAGTAATAGATGTGCCGCGCCTCGTTCACGGTCTCCATGATGCCCTGGCTGAACACGTGGCCGGTGCAGAACAGAGGGTTGCCGTCGGCGTCCGCCAGCCCGTCGAAGGAGTGGATGGCCCCGGAGACGAACTCCTCCATCAGGTAATCGACCGCGAGCTTGGACTTAAAGAAAGGATCGAGGTCCGCCGCCGCATCGATGCGACAGGTGTTCAAGGCGCCCACGCCGGCGTCGGGCTTGGCGATGACGGGGTAGCCGGTCTCGCGGATCAGCGCCCGGGCTTCCGCCGGGCTGTGTACGACCCGGCCGCGAGCCACCCGGACCCCGGCTGCGTGGAAAAGCTCCTTCATCATCGATTTGCGGCGGATGAAGTCGATGTCCGCGGAGCGGACGCCGGCGATGTTGAAATCGTCCCGAATGCGGGCCTCGGTGCCGAGCCAGTATTCGTTCAGCGAGTCGAAGCGGTCGATCTTGCCGTAGCGGTGGGTGTAATACCCGCAGGCCCGGACCAGTGCGTCGTAGTCGTGCATGTCGCTGACGAAGTAATACTCCGTCAGCGCAGAACGCAGGTCCTCCGACAATCCCTCGGTGGGTTCATCGCCGATGCCGAGGGCGTTCGCGCCGGCCTGTTTCACGCTCAGCCAGAAGCGGTGGTAGTGGGGCGGGAAATGCGGGGACAATATCACGATGTTCCGGTTCATGACGCCGGCCCTGTTTGCCGCACCGCGGCGGCGATGTCGCGGATCTCGGCTTCGTTTTCGGAACGGAAGATGTATCGATGCCGGCCCATGATGCCGGAGAAGACGGGCGGGTTCTCGGCGCACTCCACCAGGCGGTGGCCGAAGCGCGCCAGGATCTCCGCGTGGCTGAAGGTGTAGGACTTGTCCTTCCGGCCCACGTAGCCGATAACGTATTTCTTCGCCGGCGGCAATTCAGCCGCCCGGCCCGCCACCATGCCGGCCCAGGCGCGGTACAGATCGCCGTCCACGCTATAGTTCATCATGTCCAGGATGGCGCCCCCCGGGGGGCGGCTGTTGATCTCGAGCGGGACGTAGTCCCCGCCCTGGACAAAAAACTCGAAGTGGAAAAACTTGCGCCGGATGCCGAACGCCGCCACCAGGGATTTGCCGATCTCGGACAGCCGCGCCGGGATCGAGCGGCCGACATAAAAAAACGCGTCCGTGCCGCGGGTGTACTCGATCAGCCCCTCGCCGTAGACCAGCGTGTTTTCGAAGAGGACTTCGCCGGTGAGGCCCGTGAGGCCGTCATAGGTGACGATCGGGGCATCGATGAACTCCTCCAGGAGGGTGCCGGGGGCGAGCTCTGGGAACAGCGTCTCGAGTTCGGCGGCGCTGTCCACGCGGTGCGTGCCGCTGGCCCCCACCCCTTCGTCCGGCTTGAGAATGACCGGGTAGCCGAGGTCTCCGGCCAGGCGGAGAGCCTCGTCGAGGTCCGTCACGCGGCCGCCCCGGGCCACCGGAAGGCCGCTGGCTTGAAAAATGCGCTTCATCACGGACTTCTTCTTGAGCCGCTCCGTGTCCCGCAGCGTGATCCCGGCAATCCCCAGGCGCTCGTTGATGAAGCCCTCCAGGCGCAGCCACTGCTCGTTGTGGGATTCAACGAGGTCGAAGGTTCCCTCAAAACCCAGGGCATGCTTGGCCTCCAGCAGCTCGCCGACGGCCCGATCCACCTGCCGCCAGTCCTTCAAATCGCCGCGCACGTACCAGCGTATGCAGGCGCGCAGGTCGGAAGGCATGGCGAAAAAGTCCGCCTCGCCGATGGACCACACGCGCAGGCCGGCCGCGTGGAGGTTGTGGATGAAATTGGCGTAATTCGGCGGGAAATCCGGGGATATGTAGAGAATGTCCATACTCATTCGAGCTCGTCGAAGCGGCAGGTGAGCGACACCCCCTCGCCGTCGAATGTGCTCTTGACCTTGTAGGGCAGGGTCTTGAAGAGCCGGATCATGCCCTGGTTGCCCGGGGTCGTGTAGGCGATCAGGCCGAAGACGCCCTTCTCCCGCGCGGTGTCGGCCAGCTTGCGCAGCATGCGCCGGCAGATCCCCTTGCCCTGGTAATTCTTGTGCGCGGAGAAGGCCACTTCGGCCATGTTGCTTTTCGCCAGCAGCATGCACTCTCCCACCGCCACCACCCGGCCGAAGCCAAATTCACCCACGACGGCGAGCAGGGCCAGATCCTTGACGTAGTCGATCTGGGACCGCACCTCGGCATCGGCGCGCGAAAAGCTCGTTTTTTCGTGCATGAACCGGGAGAAGATGTCCTCCTTGGCCAGGCTGTAGTAGTGCTCCTGGATGCGGCGCTCGTCCACGGGCTTGGCCGGGCGGATGGTGACCTCCTCGCCCTCGACCGTCATGGTCTCCTCCAGCCGCACCGGGTAGATGCCGCGCACCGCCTCGCCGAGGCTGCGCTCCGGGCCGATCAGGCCGAGCTGCTTCGCGTCCGCAAACAGCCCCTCGCGGAAGTCCGGGTGGGCCAGGCTGATCATCGCCACGACCCGCTCCTG
>Ga0315286_10008324_pt1 | contig 10194 bp, 9 predicted proteins | sample YL17G10_0_MG_FD_205038 | JGI IMG/M metagenome (GOLD analysis project Ga0315286, IMG submission 205038) | Sediment microbial communities from Yellowstone Lake, YNP, Wyoming, USA - YL17G10_0 | ecosystem: Environmental > Aquatic > Freshwater > Lake > Sediment | place: USA: Wyoming | collected...
CGCTTCTTCGTTTCGCTCATTACGGTGTGCTCCTCATGACAGAGCACAGCTTAATCTACTGTCTTAAAACATGGGTCCACTATAGTGGGCGCACGAGGAGGTCTTCCTCTATCACACTGACCAAAAGGTCAAGGTGAAGCGCCCTCCTTGCCTCGGTTCATCGATGCCCCCCTCGAGTGAGTTTCTCGCAGGATCGCAAATCGACGCGGCGTACTTCAAATCGAGACCAATGAAAATCATGAGATATCAATTTAGAATTAACCCATTATCACGTTTCGGCCGTTCGACGTCCGGACAGCAGTGATCTCACATATCACATGTGGTTAGTTCTCTCCTGGCAATCCCCTTAGTGCCTGCCACGAATGCGTCGCGCAAGAGACCGCGAAGCAAACTCAGCGCCTGCCACAAAACGCGGAAGAGGTCCAAAGCTCCAGGCAGCCGGGGCGCCAACGAAATGCAGTCCTGGTACGGAGCATTCAAATCCAGCATCAAGCTGCGGGTAGCCATTTACCTGTCGAATGGACTCCACGAGGCCGGTCGCGAGAAAGGGATAGCGAGCGATATCAATTCGGTACCCGGTTCCGAGTAAAATATGATCGACGGCACGTTCGCTGTCGTCGCTGAGCTTGATGTTCAATCGCCCGTCCTTCTGAACCGCGGACTTCACCCACCGCGCGGTACTAATCGGTACCCCCTCCATCCGCGGCTTCAGCCAGTCTGCTCCTGCAGGCCGTATCGAACGCACTCCTAGTCGGTCTTGCCAACTCCGGGACAAGAGCCTATAGAGATTCGGACGAGCCACCAAATGACTAACTCCAGCTTGCCCTACGTCCGGTGGAGCATAAAGGATTGGGCCGAAGAATTTGCCATGAAGCCACGGCCTATGCCACAACCAGTGCACTTCACTCTCCCGCACCAGAACTTCCACCTTCGCTCCTGCCTCATGCATCAGCGCAGCCGATTCCAGAGCGCTTTGTCCGCCCCCGATTACCAAGACTTCCTTCCCCGCAAACCTCCCCAGATCACGATGATCAGACGCATGAGACACCAGTTCAACCGGCAGGTGGTCGAACTCCTTGGGCCGATGCGGGAAGAATCCAATCCCTGCAGCCACAACCACGCGCCGCGCGTTCAGTGTCTCCCCGTTCTGTAGCGTCAAGTGAAATTTGCCGTTCTCGTGAAACACTTCCTGAATCATGCGCGTGTCGAGGTCCGGCACTGACTTCCTCTGAAACCATCGCCCATAGTCAATGAACCGGTCTAGGGGTATCCGCTTCTCAACCTGGATTCCACAGTCTGCATGGTAATTATCGAGGTCCAACTTGCCACTTGGATCTGATAAATTGGACCCAGCATAGGGCGAGCGTAAGAACATGCCGACAGGCATCTGTTGCTCCCAAAACGACATTGAGGAGCCGAAAACTCGCACGTCCAAGCCAGGGACTGACCGCAAATGAGCCGCAGCCGAGAGGCCATAGGGTCCCGCCCCAAGAATTACTACATCATGAAGTGACATTTTTCCCATACCCCTTTCCTTCACGCCCCCAGCCTCTTCCAATATGAAATGAGTCTATGGCACCGCACCACCGCCGAAACAGATTGCCGTCTTGCAGGGCTTCCTATTGGGTGTGATCCTCTCTCTCTAGAAAGAACCAGCTAAGGTTAGCTGAACCGTCGCACAGCCTCTAGCTCCATATGAGCATATTTATAAAGTTACGCGCGCTCTTCTTATCTTGCAATTATTCCAAAGTATGGTGGAAGCATCCACAAGATAGGGGGAGGGGGGGGCTGGACCAGCACCGTCAGGTCTATTGGAAGTATTAGCTATTTAATATAGTGAATATAAACTTCCGTCTTAGATAGCCACTTACACAATATAATCAATAAGTTAGAGCATTGATGCATCGCCTATAAAGACGACTTAAGATTTTGCCTACAGGAGAGGGGTGACCTTCCTCCATTGGCTACACTGATCCTCCCCCGAAATAGTGGACACCTCCTGGGTGAGCATGCCCCACCCTTTTCGAGGTGTCCACTATTTCGGGGGAGGATCAGACTGTCTCTTAAACTCAGGCGTGAATCGTCGACGCTGGCCCATAGCGCACCTCCTCCGGGGCTATCGAGCCCTCTTCTGAGGTGTCTGTAAAACCCGGGCTGCTCAACGCGATCGCTTAGGTAGCCTATAATTGATCACAGGGTGCATGAAATGAGATCGTCCATGTCTGTGTTAGCGGATTGAAGTCAAGTACTAATTTACACTCAACCCTGTTGGTACAGCAGGAGCTACCTTGTCTCCACTATTGACATTGAACTCATAGGCTCCGACGTCCCAGGCACTCCCCTGGGGACGTAGTGTGCCGACGTAGTCGGCTGCAAATTGCGTGAGCGTCATGCCAGCATCAGTTAAAACAGAACCAGGAGGAAGTCTAAAATCTCCTCCAACCACATTCGTGAATGCACTTGCCGTCAACCCCGCAACGCAGCTCGTACATGTTCCACCGAACGTGCTGGACGACGCATTGTTGGTGCTGGTCACGTTCCCGGACATGGAGGTTTGCGTGCCGCCGCCATTGTTGCTTAGGCAGGCGTTGTTGCGGATTTCATAAGTGCCGCCTTGCGAGGTAATACAAAATCCATCCGCGTTGTAGATCGTGTTATTGTAGATTTTTACGCCGAGTGATTGTGAATCATATGTAAGGATCGCACTCCCACCCACAATGGTATCAATGATATTGTTGCGGATCGTTATGCCGTTGGGTGTGCCCCAGGAGTTGACCAGAGCAATCGCCGCATCGTCGATGCCCGGATGGTCATGGATGTAGTTCCGTTCGATGACATAATTTTGATTCGTCCCATCCGTTTGAATCCCCTGCGTGACGATGGCCCGAACGTTGTTGGAGTTGCGGGATGCCGAGATGTCGTTGCCCCGGATTGTGACATTTGTCAGTCCCGCCTTCATGTCGATGCAGTCGCCCTGGTCGGCCCAACTCCCGCAGTTGTAAATGGTGTTGTCCAGGATCGAGATGTTGCTGTGCGAGGGCTTCCCATTGCAGTTCGTGTCAGACAAAGCGGTATCGACTGTGGAACACCCTGCCGCTCCGACATAAATCAATTCCCCCACGCTGTCGTGGAGCTTGTTGTTTTGGATCGTGATGTTGCTGGAGGCCGGGCACCAGGCGGAACTGCCCTCATGAGCCGAATCCGCAGTCGGCACAATCAGGAACATGGGAGCCAGGCCCCCAGACCCTTGTTCGACTTCAGAGTTTTTGACCGTCCAGTTGTCGCCACACACCGAAATCGCTTTGTCCCCCGTCGTCTGGACGACATGCACGCCGTCAATCGTCACTTTGCTGTATTTGGTATGAGACCCGTTCTGGGCAATGATCCCGGTGACGCGGCCCTTGGAGGCCCCGGTATAGGCGACCCAATTGGGCGTGGCATCACTGGTGTTATAGAATCGATTGCCGACGATGATGAGCGTGCCAGTCGGATTGGCCGTTTTGTTGCTGATCTGAATGTTCTCGCTCAAGACATCATCCGTATCCGTACTGGCATCGCGTGCCGAAAGATAGACCGTGACATCACCACTCGCAAGCGCAGTGTTAATGGCGCTCCAATGGACAGAGACGCCATTCCATGGTTGGGCTTGTGTGCCATTTTGCGTGCCAGTCCAATCGGGATCGAGATAATAGGTGGTCATCGCGTGTAAGGTGGAGACACCCATAATCTGAGTTAGCATGAGCAATAAAAGGATTAGAAGAAGGGTATTAAGTCTATGAGATATTTTCATGGTGTAATCCTCATATGTGAATCAAGGGATACTATGGCTCTCTTCAGTGAATTGCTAGTCGTGCACGTGTAATAAAAACCATCGTGACGAATATACTCATAACTGAGAAAGCAACTCCCCATGGAATGCAATACTCATAGGAGAGCAATGTTCATGCCAAAGGCAGCCTAGGTGGCACTGTTGAAGAATAATGAAAACATCTTGTTAATTCAAGCCTTACACTCAAAAGAAAACCGGCCTTGTGGTGGTCTTGTTCGCGCACATGCACACAGCTGTCCTCTGCCCCCAACACATCCTACATCCCTTCTGACCCAGGACGGACGCTACGGGCATTATTCCCATATTGCCCTAATCCCATATATAAGCGTCTATACCCTCTATTCGAAACGAAAGTCCACGGAATTGGGGGAAGGTCAAACTATTTCCGAACACCCTGCCGTGTGGTTTGCTCCATAGCCCTCTACACTGGGCCACTCTGCGAGGCATTCATGCCCTTCTCGATTCGCCCATCCCGTCGCTTTCCGGTGTGTTGTCCCGTCACCTACCAATGCGGCCCCTCCTTGAGGGCCACGGCATCGTGTGGAAGCTCTAACGAGAGGTTCTCGACCGGGTTAAGGCAGGGGAGACCAATGATGGTAACGAAGAAAACCGGCGGCCCCATCGCGGAATCCTCCGCTTTTTTTGACCAACGGTGTGTCGGTTGGATTACGCAGCCTTCCGCCGCCCCCACGCCGCCAGCCTGGCCACGCCAGTTCCAAGCAGCAGCCAGGTGGAAGGGTTCGGGAACGGAAGACGCATTGTAATGAACAAATCGCCGCTCAGATGGGTAGTGTGGACAGTGCGGCCCTAAGCTCCGGTTGGACTCTTTCGATATAAATTGAAACCCGCGAGTGCGGCAACTGAGAGCGCCAGCATAATGAAGGTGGATCCACTTTCTGGCACATTATGGACATTCCCATCTAAGACAAACGCTCGCTCACCGCCAACACTCTGCCACCCTCCACCATAATTCACCATCGTTGATCCGCCGAGAGCCGCGCTGTCAGCTTGCGACCACCGTGCATTGTTGCTTACGCCAAAAGGATCTGTGTACCCTTGCAACGCGAGCCAATAAGTTGAGTTTGCTTGGAGAGACAGTGGTGCTTGGAGGTTAAAGCTCTGTCGAATTTCTATTAGGCTATTAGGCGGGCTGACGCCCACCTCGTTGGCTGTCCTAGTTACCTCCCCCAGAATCCCTTGCGCGTCTCCTGAACCGACGAGACTCGCGGTCTGAATCGAGGCTCCGAGATAGACGGAATAATGCATCTGCTGGATGAAAGCTCTCGATCCATCAGCGGTATCGATCGTCCAGAGCGTCACGCCTGAAAGGGTGGCGCTATTCAGTAGCCTGAAATCCTCGGCGATAACGGGTAGCGCGAGGGCAGGATCCCCAGATCCTCCTGTCCACATTGGCATCGCCTCCAGAGGTACCGTCGGTGGGAACGTTGGCGTACCGTTTAAGGTGTAGATCAGTGTTGAATGCACTTTCTGAGCGCTCAGCGGAAACAGTACCAACGCGGCCAAAAGAATTATGGAATATTTCATCATCGCCTCCAACGAGAATGCCGTGATTCTCATGCGGATGGATTTTGTAGCCATGGTGACAAGCCTATACCTCCATGAACCCAGAAAACTACCCCCCGTATGGTGGGTGTGCGGATGGTACTTTTGGATCAGCCCCGCAAGTGGTGTCGTGTCTCAACCGCCTCGCTACTCGTAGGCCCCGATGTCCCAGGCGGCTCCCTGGGGGCGGAAGGTGCCTGCAAAATCGTTGGAAAAGGTCGCGATCGTGATGCCCTTGTCCTTCAGCACCGACCCGCCAGTCAGCGTGAAGATGCCGTTCACCACATCCGTAAATGCTCCACTCGTCAGCGCCGACACGCAACTGGTGCAGGTGCCGCCCCACGATCCTGAATAGGCATTGTGCGATTCGGTGATGGTGCCGGAGAGCGAGGTCTGTGCCCCGCCACCGTTATTGCTCAGGCAAGCGTTGTTGCGGACTTCCACTGTGCTGCCTGTATCCGAAAACATACAGAACCCGCTCGCGTTATAGATGGTGTTGTTGAAGAGTTTTACACCTGCTGATTGCGTCCCTGACACTTGGATGCCCGCCCCGCCCGTGATGGTATCAATGATATTGTTGCGAACCGTGACGCCGTTGGGCGTGCCCCAGGTGTTGACGATGGTAATCGCTGCACCGTCGATACTCGTATGGTGATGGATGTAGTTGCGTTCGATGAGGTTGTTCTGGTTCGTCCCATCCGTTTGAATGCCCTGGGTGACAATGGCTCGTGACACGGCACCAGAGGTCGAGATGTCATTCCCGCGTATCGTGACGTTTGTCAGGGCTCCCTTCATGTCAATGCAATCACCTTGGGGGGCAAAGCTCCCACAGTTATACAGCAGATTGTTCAGCACATTGATGTTACTGTGGGACGGCTTCCCATTGCAGTTCGTATCAGACAGGTTAGCATCGTCGATTGCGCATCCCGCGCCTCCCAAATAGATCAATTCGCCCACGCTATCGTGGATGTTATTATTCTGGATGGTGATGCTGCTCGATGCCGGACACCAACTCGCGCTGCCTTGATGCACAGCATCGGCAGTGGCCACGAGAGCCACCAAGGGACTCTCGCCTGATGCTCCATGCTCAATGTCAGAATTTTGGACGATCCAGTGGTCGCCGCAGATGGTCAGGCCCTTCCCTCCACTGGTCTGAAAAATATGGACCCCGTCAATGGTGACTTTATTATATTTGATGTGTAAGTCATTCTCCGATTCCACCCCGTAGATGCGTGCTTTGGAACTGCCGCTGTAGGCCAACCAGATCGGTGACGAATCATCGGTGTTGTAGAAACTGCGTCCATTGATCGTCAGCGTGCCGACCGGGTTCGCGGTTTTGCTGGTCATCTCAATCGCGGCGTTCAAATCATCATCCATATCGGTTCCGGCATCACGCGCTGACAGATACACCGTGACATCATCAGTGGCGAGGGCGGCGTTGATAGTGGACCAATTCCCCGCGCTAAACGAGGCGAACGGTTGCGCTTGCGTTCCGCTCTGCGTCCCCGTCCAGTCAGGATCGAGATAATAATTGGTCATCGCGCGTGAGGAAGTAGAGTCGACTGGTCCTCCCTCGCCGCCAGATCCACAGCCGGTTAAGAGTGAGACACCCATAATCTGAGTTAACAAGAGCAATGAGAGAATTAGCGGGGGGGCATTAAGTCTATGAGAGATTGTCATGGTGTATGGTGTAATGTTCATAGATGAATCGATGGGTGTTATGGTTCTCCTCAGTGAATTGCTAGTCGTGCACGTGTAATGAAAAACATCCTGACGAATATTATAACCACTGATAAAGTAATTATCTATGGAGAGCAATGCTCACGTCAGTCCTACTAAAGCGGGGGTCGTCCCTACGTAAGCTCCCCTGTCATGGGCTGCTGCCGGGTTCAAAGACACCGAGTTAGGTGTATGAATGAAACCGGAGGTGAGACATGGAGCGACGCAAGTTTACGCGCGAGTTCAAGGTTGAGGCGGTGAAGCTGATCCAGAAACGCGGGGTGACGGTGGCGCAAGCCGCGCGCGATTTGGGCGTACACGGCACGGTGCTGCACCGATGGGTGCAGGAGTGCGCCGCCGATTCGCCGCAGGCCTTTCCGGGCCAGGGGCAGATGAAGCCCGATCAGGCAGAACTCGCACGGCTCCGCCGTGAGGTTCTCAAGCTGAAGGCGGAGCGCGACATCTTAAAAAAATCCGCGGCCTGCTTCGCGAAGGAGGTGCGATGAAGTTCGCCTTCATCGCGACACACCGGGGGATTTGGCCGGCGGGTATGGTTGAGAAGTGGCCCGTTCAGGGCTCGATCGAGGACCTGGCCGACCGTCTCACCCGACATCCGAACACCGGCCTCTAGCACAAGACATTGCCGACTCCAGTTATCGACAACCGTGAGCACCCGAACGGCCGCCCATCCGCCAGGGTATCATGCACGAAATCCATGCTCCAGCGCTTGGTGGGGCCGGTCGGGATCGGGGCCGGGCCACGATGGAGTGCGATGTGCTTGCGTCGCCGCACCCGCAGGCGCAGTTGTAAGCCATCGAACCGGTACAACCGGCGCATCCGTTTCCGATTCACCAGCCAGCCTTCGCGACGCAGCAACACCCAGATCCGCAGATACCCAAACCGCGGCCGGGCATGGGCGAGATCGCGAATGCGTATCCGCAGCGCGGAATGATCCGTCGCTCGGCTTCGTCGATACCAAGCGGAGCGACTGAACTGGGCCAGCCGACAGGCCCGCATGTAACTCACCTGAAAGGTGCCTTGAAACCAGGCGGCTAGTTCTCGGCGGCGGGCGGGCCTTAGACTTTTTTTCGCAGGGCCTCCGACAGTATGTGCTTGTCAAGCGAGAGGTCGGCGACGAGCCGCTTCAATCGACTGTTTTCTTCTTCCAACTGCCGGAGCCGGCGCAGCTCGCTCACGCCCAGGTGTGCGTACTTCTTCTGCCAGGCGTAGTAGGTCGCGGCACGCACCCCGAACTGCCGGCAGAGGCCGCCGATTGGGGTGCCGGCTTCGACCTGTCGGATCGCGTACACGATCTGTTCCTCCGAGAACTTCGACCGCTTCATAGGTCGGCTCCTTTCGCAAGGGACCGCCGAAGCGGGTATCTTATTCTCGCTTCAAACTGCCATCGTTTTCAGGGGAGACGTCAACCTCATTCAGCCGCACCAAACTGGTTTAATAAACGGGGGCAGTTCAACAAGAGCTTCCTAAGGTAACCCCAGAATCCGCTGGCCTTAACAACTACTTCATTGATTCCTGCATCGTCTGAAATGCAAGTGCGTTTCAATCTAAACAGGTCAGTATGTTGAGAGTTGAATCCTGCATCAAGAGTCAATCCACACTCGTAACCCGCGTTTTTGGCCATTGAAATCTCCCTTTCTGTATAATCACCATTCGGATAGCATATTGCATATATGTCCAGTCCGTACTTCTTCTCAAGCTCTTTCTTGGACTCGTAAATCTCTTTAATTGCTCTCTCATCAGTACACCTCGGCAAAATAGGATGAAATATCGTATGCGACTGAAAATCTACAATTGGCTTCATTTCATCAATCTCGTGGTCTGCCAAAGCGTCTTGGCAACCAAATTCCTGCCTCTCTTCAAAACCTGATTGAGCCAATATTGTTAGTCTTTCCTTATCAGCCAGTCCCTTCAGACGCTTCAGGTTCCGTCTATCGGGCACATGCTTAAACCAAAAGTGCCGAGTCGTCCCAACGATTCCACTGCACAGTACTATTGTAATAGGTATCTTGTGCTTCTTAATGACCTCCTGCAGAGCGTAGTTTGCTTTATGGCCATCGTCCAACGTTAGGATTAACGATTTGGGAGGCAATTTCTCAATTGTTCCTGTTTGTCGCGCTTTGACATAGTCTTTCAGAGCGATAACGTTATAGAGCGATTTTAAGCAAGTGAAATATCTATCTGCGGTTTCTGGCCTAAGGTCATGATACGCCAGAATCGTTACCTTTCTTCTCTGCCATATCTCTCTCATGAGAAATGGCAGGGCCGTGATTCTTATCAGAAAAAAAGCAAGGTTTCGGCTTCGCTGATGTATTTTCGTCCTGGCCAAGTTCAGCATATAGATTGTACCAACGGTAAGCGTCAATGCAGTTAGGCTCTAAGCATGTCCCCTGGGGTTTCGCGATTCTAGGACGTGCTTGTAGACATCCATAACAGAGTTTACCGTCAGGCGCAGATCATATCGCTGCATAGCCGATCGCCCATCGCACCCATGGTTTTCTCCTTTGGACAAGATATCCTCAAGACCTTGGGCCAAGGCATTAACCTCCTGTTCGCATATAACAGTTCCGGAGACTCCCGCCATAATTTCGCTTGCATCACCAACATCAGTGGATACTACAGGTATGTTACAGGCGAGTGCTTCTTTGACCGCGCATGGGGAACCCTCAGAATCAGAACACAGAATCATGGCGTCTGCAGCGCTGTAGTACCAGGGCATTTCCTCGCCTGCCACATTTGAAACCACTAACAATTCAATATCATAATTACAAAGCTTAACCCTGTCCACTGCCGCTTTAGCCAAATCAAAGCGTTTGATCTTTCGTTGAGGATTATAAGGAAACAAAATAAGTCTCCGCTCTACAGGAAGGCCCAATTTTGCTCGAGCCTCCGTACGATCGCGAGGCCTAAACTTTTCACAATCCACACCGATAGGAATCACTTCCCCAGGTATTCTCGATGCTATCTGTCGCGAAACGACGATTACTGCATCAGCTAGCTTACAGACCAATCGGCTGATAAGAGGCTCTATTTTCCCAACAAGTGCATCACTACCGTGCAATGTT
>Ga0315286_10008325_pt1 | contig 10194 bp, 9 predicted proteins | sample YL17G10_0_MG_FD_205038 | JGI IMG/M metagenome (GOLD analysis project Ga0315286, IMG submission 205038) | Sediment microbial communities from Yellowstone Lake, YNP, Wyoming, USA - YL17G10_0 | ecosystem: Environmental > Aquatic > Freshwater > Lake > Sediment | place: USA: Wyoming | collected...
GCTGGAGTTATCCAATTCTCGGGATTGGACGGATTGTTATTAAGAGGAATACCTGCAACCACATCGATACCTTCCTGCCTGAGCCGCCAGGCCAGCCAGCGAAAGATATTTTCAGCGCCGCCGTGACCCATGGTATGTATAATTTTTAATACTCTCATCCTGCTGCTGTCCGCGACAAATCTTTCCCGGCAAAGACAAAATATATCGTATGCCCATCAATAACACGATCCCCTTCCCATCGCCTGCCGATAACGGACCCGCCGGATTCTTTAACAAAAGCATCATAATTATGGATAAAAGATCCATCGTGTTTGCGAACAAGAGAATGTCGAAGATTACAGTTATCTGAAGCGGGGTCAGCCGGACCTGAGAGCGCCAGCATTATACGGCAGTGTTTAAGCATTTCTTCAACAACGTGGACTGCCTCTGCCTTTTCCAGATACATGAGCACGCCTGTACATATGATAATGTCGTAGATTCTATCCTTTAGAAAAAGATGAAGATTTCCCATATCTTCACAGATCAACTTAACTTTTGATCCCAGAAGTTTCAGGTGCCCGGAACCTTCAGTGATTGCAAGGCCGTCGATATCGATTCCATCGAGTTCTAATGCCTTTTTGAAGAGGTTTGTCTCAAGATAATGGAGTTGGTACCCCAGTGAACAACCAACTTCAAGGACAGAATGGATACCAGTATAAGGGTCGATACCCAGGTTGACAATATGCTTTTTCAGATCAGAAAAGAACATCTTCCGGGACTCTTTCATATTCTCTTCGCCAAAACGCTTTTCTGTCTGGTATGACTCGGCATACGCCAGATGATTGGCCCATAGAAACCGATGATAATTGCTCGTATCCTTTATTGCGAAGTCTCTAAGAAGTTCCATGGTCCACCAATATTGATCGTCCGGACGTAGCCACTTCTGTCTGTTTATGAGCAGGCATAATTGCATACGAAGTGATAGGGGGAATATCCTTCGCAGTAGTTCCTTACTCTTTTGTTTGATCATTCTCATCGTTCGTCTTACTGATCCGACCGGCTCTGTCTATTTTATTTCCTCTGCCAATAAGCCCCATATTTTTACAAGTCCATCTGCCGGCTTTTTTCATCAGGTTTGCCGACATATGCAGAAATGGTATCGGGTCTTTCCAACTGAACCAGGTCCCTTCTTCAACACCTCTGAAAGATTTCAACCACTCACGAAAAGTCAAAGTGCCCTCTCTGAAATAGTCCATTGAAGATTCAAGGTCATAGTCCTCAATCATCCAACGTCTACCTTCCCTCGTAACCCCGTTTATGACTTTTTGTCTTGTTAAATCTAAATACAAGGCTTTTACCACATCCATCCCATTGACTGCAAGAAAGAGTCTGAACGCCTGTCCGACACGGGGATTGATATCGAGAACTTTATACTGTCCGTCCCTGGGGTCCCAGCGGTATCCGATATCGAGTATTCCCTTATAGCCTATAGTCTTCATAAATTGAATTGTGATATCTGCCACCTTTTGATTCCACTTGCATACTCCCAGCGATGTACACCCGACATGGACAGGATACTGGCGTACCTTATGGCCGGTGAAGGCTGCAAGGCAATCTGATTTATCATTAAAGTATCCATTAAACATGTAAATCTGGTCGTCACCTCCGGGGATGTATTCCTGAATCATAAGATTCGGCATATCAGGGTCCTCTAATATTTTGTAATGTCCAAGCAATTCCTCTTTTGAATGGACAATAACCATTTTTTTCCCCGTCCTCAACTGGAGTCGGTTCCCGTGGATCCCTTTCAACATCACGGGGAATGTGACCTCCCCCGCGTAAGCAACGACGTCATCAATGCTTTTTGGAAAAAGGGTTTCAGCTGTGGGAACCCCATGCTTCTTCGCCAATCCATACATTCCTTCCTTGCTGATCAGCGTTTTAATTAGCTGGGGATTATTCTCGGGAAAAATGAAGTATCTGCCGAGTTCAACAGCATATTCAGCCACAAAAACCGACAGTTCATCAGATGTGGGGATTAAGATTGACTTCACTTTCAATCCTGCTCCGATGCTCAGAACCAGGTCCAAGTATTCCTTTGTATTTGTTTGATTCAAATGCTTTATAAATTTCCCCCTGCAATATCGCGATGCAAACCCGGGAGCATTTCTTTCAGCATCGACGCCATATAGAGCAATCCTATGACTCCCGAGGCTCCTCATAATCGCAAGGCCTCCTATTTTGCAGTTGAGAACCACAACAGGAGAAGATGTATAAGGGATATTCATTGTGTGGGTTTTCTAACAGGCCTCAAGTTAAAACACAGTGCAGAACTTATTTCACGGTGTTTTCTGCAACTCAACGAGTTCACTTTTCACCAGAGACGGCACGGTTTTTAAATCATCAATGTGCTGCAGGATATATTCAAGATCATGATCCTGACCGGTCTTGCGAAGATATTCAGCGCTTCTTCCATAGCGCACTTCCTCGGGACTTACCATGTGCCATCGTGAGATATGGTCTTCAGTTTGTATATTCCCTGCATGATATCCTGACTCAACAAGCTTTTCCGCAACCCATGCGCATCCCATCTGGTCCTCACGTCTGAACTGTCCGCGTGTACCCGCACCAAGAATAGCTACCTTATCGCATCTGCCTGCCAGGTGCCGTGCCATTGCCGAGATATTCCGAAAACACGCGATGTAAACGGGATTGCTTCCGGTCGAATTTAATAGAAGTTGCGTACCCGAGGAAGATAAAAGTATTATCGGACGGTGAGTATCGGAAAGCATCGCGATCTGTGCAGGGCTGTTTGTCATATCAAACCCGTATGGCATATTTCCACCAAGTTCTCCCACAAGCAGAGGATTTTCAAGAGTAGATGCCAATACGAGTGCTTCATCCGTAGTACGAACCGGGAAAACGCGCATTCCAAGGCTCACAGCTGTTGCAGCGGTTGTGGTAGCTCGAATAACGTCGATAACAACTATTGCATATTTATCTCTGTATCGTTGTGCACTATCGGGAAAGCAATCGATTATAACAGACCCTCTCATTGTTCACCTCCGCAAATGGTTACATTCAGTGGGAACATCACACCGGAAAGATTCACTAATAACTAAGAAACCAAGAAGTTCCTCTCAAGGTATTTGAAAAAGCTGTTTAAGAACAGATACGGCCGGATCCTCCCCATCAAGGGACGGAAGGTAGTGATGATGCAGACCCGGATTTGTGTTGATTTCATTAACAACTCCTCCCGTTACCTGCAGGGGCAGCCCCGGATCACGGGTTATAATATCAATGCCTGCAAATCGGGAATTCAGGAGGCCTGCAACCATCTGTGCCACTCTGATAATTTCCGGACAAATTGAATCAGAAATAACCTCATCGTAGATTGTTCGCACTTCAACATTTTCTGTAGAGGGTGAATCAAAACTCTTGATGAGAACATCATGTCCGGATTCCACAACAGAGTCTGTAGAAAATCCTTGCGAAAGGAGTGTGGCCTCCAGATCACGGTCTTTGCGGATCAAATGTCGGCCGTTGGATACTTTTGCTTTTTTTCGCAGTGTATTTTTCTTTTCAACAATTTGCCATAACGTTGATCGGCCGTCACCTCTTGCTCTGATTCCCCGCCGGCGAACAGCATGTATCATCTGTCCATTAAGGACAAGAAGGCGATAGCATTCTCCAGGCACCAATGACTCCAGAAGGATTTCATTACTGTATAGCGACGCAAGAGCAGCGGCTCGCCTGCACTCACGAACTGATTTCAGATGAGTGGTTACACCAATCCCGGAACCAGTGCCGATCGCCGGCTTAGCTACATAGTATCCCCCATTCTCTTCGATAAATTTCACCGCCTTGTAAAACTCATTTAGTGAAAATGTGACATGTTTCGGCACAGGGATTCCATTTTTTTGCATCAGCATATAACAAAAAGGTTTATTACCTGCGAGGCTGGATATAACCGGGTCGTCCAGTTGAACTTTATGGATATTAATAAATGTTCGTTGATCACCATATCGTACTTCCCATATACCCCATGCAAGTTCTTCGAACTGGGCAGAAAGTCTCGCAGCAGCATTCTGCCACATCTGTTTATAAAAAGGGATTCGATCCCAGACATATTCAGTTTTTTTCTCCCCCCATATCCCCTGAAGATACTTCTCAATTTTGTATTTCAGGCGGAGGACCTTTAAGTTCCAGTCGGCTTTATTGTTATGGTCTATTTGCATACTTATGAAATATCTGCGTGTTATTTTTGAGAGATTGCGACTATATGGCGCAGCTATATATACTTCATGATTGCAGATATTTTTGGGTTATTATCAGTTCCTCACCAGACATTGCAATGGTGCACAGGGATAGATTCTTACCTTTATGGCATTCCCGTGAGATTGTTCTTTTTCTATGGCTTCAAGAATATTTTTCCAGGCATCGGTAGTTGTCATGCCGTCGATTGCGGGCGTACGCAAATCCTCGCAGTTTGGACGATATACCCATAGATGATTTGTATTCCGTGGCATAGCATAATTAGGTGCGGCTTTGTGTTCGTTGGACTGCAATTCCTTGCGGAATTTCAACCGATTTATTAATTTTGACAGAATGACCCGGGGTTCCATCAATGAAATTCTGCGGTACATAGATCTGTACCGTATAAATCTGGATGGCTTTATATGCTGAAACAGGCCATGAACCCCGATTCCCTCAGAATTTGACGCAACCATAATCTTCGTAGCCTTCTGAGGAGCATAATCAAGGGGTTTATATGCCTTACGCATAAAAGTGAAGGAAAGATCAAACGGATATGCGTTTGCTATAACTACATCTGCCTCGTCCGGCAAGGGAGCTGCGTACTTTTCCAGAGAGAATTGCGCCGCCCGGGGATAATAACTAAAATGGTCGCCGCACATAAGATTGACGATCTCAAGGTGCGCATTGACATGAATTGTGTAGATAGTATTTAGTTTGATCATGCGGGCAATTTCTGTCACGTCTCTTCTGAAGCCGTTATTAATATCATAGTTCCCACCGACGGCTTCATGGCCATAATGCAGATGGATAATCGATTTGCGTCCCAGTACCCCAAGAGACAATTTGCTGCCCCCACCGAAGCCTGTCGTATGTTGTGGATACACACCTGAAATGCCGATTATCAAATCACTAGACAGAAGTTCCTTATTGGCAAACACAGGGGTGCCGAAAGAAGTCCTCCCAATGTATTTAGTATTACACATATCATTGTGTACTATCACATTACAGGATTCGATCCCTGCTTTTCCGAGCTTATTTGCAAGGGCACTTTCATTCTGTTCACCATGGGTCCCGGTCGCAACGAGAATTCTCACGCGGCTGGAGGTTATGCCGGCTCTTTCCAGGTGATGAAGCAGTAGAGGCACAATTCGATAGGTGGGGGTCGGCCTCGCAAGATCATCCACTACGATCAGCGGATTTTTTTTGCCTTTCGCCAATTCATATAGAGGAGGTTGTCCAATTGGAGAGTCCGCTATTTTCGAGATATCTTCATCCGTTAAAGGTGGAGGTGTATTAGGCCAATACGTAACTACTTCCCATGAATCCGGGAAGGATAGCGTAATGGCCCGATCATTATACCAGATGCCTGTTCTGAGCTTAATTTCTTTCATGGTTTTCGTTTACGTAAAGACTCATGCAACAGTCTGCAAGTCTCTTATGAAAATGGTGGCATATCGCCGCTGCCAATCCTTCCTGGAGACTGAAAGTGGCTCAAGGCCCCAATAGATATATGGCCATCCCCCTCCCCGCGCATGCCTGGCCTCATTATGGATTTGATCAATTTTGTATTTCAGGGGAGACAAGTTGTGTGCAAGAGTAAGTCTATATCGCAGGTCAAGATCCATTCCGTCAATAAAGAGGACCGCTCTGGAATTCAAAATGCGACAAATATTGCCGAAGGCTTTTTCTGCAAGTTTTGGTCGCATGTGAACAAGAAAATTCTGCGCATATACAATATCAGCATGTCCGACATGCTCTCTCAGATTCGGATTTAATGCATCACCCTCGGAAAACTGCACGCGTTCAGCAATATCGTTCTTAACCATAAATGCGGACCCATTCCTCACAAAAGTGGAATCTATGAAATTCCCGGTTATCATTTTGTTATCAAAAAGTTCTTCTTCGGAATATGTCATCTTTTTCGCTTTATCGAGCATGTGCCGTTCAATATCATAACCGTAGATTGTAAAATTGATATCGCGATGATAACTCTTTAGTACAGATGCTATAGAATAAGGTTCAGCGCCGTTTGAACAGCCAAAAACCACAATCTTTAACGGTTTCAATTCATCATGAAGAATGAAATCCGATACAGGTCCGGTAAGCGCTTCAAACTGGGATGGCAGCCTTAAAAACTGCGTATAGGTCTCATTTTTTCTCTTGCTGAAACTGAGAGATAATCTATATCTCAAAGCATAATAGGCATCAGTTTTTAATAAGGATCTTGTGCCCGGTATGATTTTCAGATAAGATATGCCTTTCTGAATCATTTTCATCGAAGCACTCTCTGCAGATTTATCCGGACTTTGAACATAGATAACAATTGCGTGGTTCAAACATCAGTCTCTCATGGGTAAAGTCGTACCATATCCTACCATATCATGAAAGACCCTTCTTTGCACGCTTGGTTTGACCTATTAAGTATTTGGCTGTCTTCTTACAGATCTTTTTAAAATCCTTTAACGAGCGCATTTCCTTCATTGCTTTGCTGCCTCTCATAAACAAATTAGGTTTCTTATTGAAATCGTGGTACCATTTTTCCCGTATCGCCTCAAGTTCACCGATTGTGAAGCCTGCGCTTGCAAAAACAGCTTTGTCACTTCGTATATCGCTGTAATCAAAGTGATACCCTTCATCGATGTAATGTTGATAGAGTTCAGAACCAGGCAGTGGCATGAAAATGAATACAAGACTAAATGTCGGTTGAAGCCTCTTCACAAATTCATAGGTCATTCGCATATCTTCACGGGTTTCCGCAAGGGCTCCCAACATAAAATAGGCGCCGGTATGAATATTCAGTTTTTTACATATTTCAAATGCCTTTTCCGTTTGTTTCAAGGTTATTCCTTTACCGTAGAAGTCCAACATTTTTTGGCTGCCACTTTCCACGCCAAAATAAACGGTATCCAGGCCTGCCTTTTTCATGATACTGAAAGACTCATAATCCACAAGATTGACCCGGGCATTCATCGCCCATTTAAAAGTCAGGTTTTCTTTCAGGATTTTGCCGCAGAGTTCATGTACCCATTTTTTATTGACATTAAAAGTACTGTCACGGAATACGATACCTTCCGCACCACGTTGCAGGACATAGCGAATTTCTTTTATTACCCCATCGGTTGACTTACAGATATACTTTCGCGTCCAGAAATTTGTTGTCGCACAAAATCTGCAATTATACGGGCAGCCTCTCGAAACAATCATGGAAACACATTTCTCTGTAAAGCCGAAGCTGTTATTGTTGAGGTAAAAATCAAAATTGTAATTATAATGGGGATAGGGCAAGGTATCAAGATCAAGAATACGGGGTCTTGGCTGAGTCATCATGACGTCGCCATTCAGGCGATATGCGATACCGCGAACAGAGGAGTCTGCAATCGGTTCTTTCCTCTGCAGACGTGACAACAATTCAACAATCGTCTCTTCTCCCTCGCCAATGACAATCATATCGAAAGCCTGAAACTCTCTGAGAGTTTGTTCCGGCAGTAGAGTGGGATGTGCGCCACCGACGATGATCGGAACATTCGGCAGGGCAGTCTTGATCTGAACGGCGATTTCATGTGCCTGTTTGATTTGAGGAGTCATGGCAGTAATTCCCACTACATCTACGGGCTCCTCCGCAAGCAATTCATTCCACTGGTGGCGTATTTCGGGTATCTGCAAGTCAATCATACGAACATGATGTCCTGCTTGTTTCAGTACTCCCGACAGGAACCCAAGGCTTAATGGCGGCTCTATGTTATCGGTAAATGGTTGTATCAGCGTAATGTTCATATTGCATCTCTTCCCGGTTTAGTTTTCTTTGGCCCTTTCGGCCTTAAATTGTCATGCAGAAAAGATCAGGGTAAAGCATCCTGAGGAAATTGCGTTATGCAGCATCCATATCCGTCGATTTACTATCATCATAAATAGCCTCAATGATGAACGGATCCCGGTAACGAACCTGTGCAAGAGTTCGCCACAAGTATTCACCGATAATTCCAAGCATGAGCATCTGAATACCTGCAACGACTAAAAGAATAATCATTATGGGCGCCCAACCTTTGATCGGGATCCCACCGATTATTTTGAAGAAGAAAATAAAAATAGCATAGAAAAATCCTAAAAAAGCAAAGATGATTCCAATCAACGATATAAGACGTATAGGGAAAAAAGAATAGCTCATAACGCCGTCTATAAGATAGGTAAGTTTCTTACCAAAAGTCCATCGTGATGTGCCCATTTTTCTCTTTTTTCTTTCATATTTTATAAATTTAGTTTTGAATCCTGTCCACAGAATCTGTCCTTGGAGGAATGAATGAGCTTCACGATTTTTTATTAATATATCAATAACCCTTCTGCCGAGTAATATAAAATCAAACCCTCCAATAGGCATATTCTGAAAACTCAGTTTCTTTATCATTGCATAGAATATTTTTGAAGTTAAGCTTCTGTATAATGATTCATCACGGCTCTGTCGTTCGCAAGCTACAATTTCAAAGTGTTCCTGAAAATATGCTTTAAGCATATCATTTATGAGGACAGGTGGATCCTGGCCATCTGCTGAGATTGCAATTATACACTTCCCATGTGCATAGGAAAAACCGGCGTGAAGAGCGTTAACCTGACCAAAATTTCGTGTTAATTTAATAACTTTAACAGTATTTATGTTTTCCTCGTAAATTTTTAAAAGTTCTCCAAAGGATCCGTCGCCAGAGCCATCATCTACAAATATAACCTCGCAGCTGAGATCCGGATTCCGTGCTATGACATCGTTCTTAATTGTATTCATTGTTTCTGTCAGCAAACCCTCATTATAATAAACAGGAATAACGACAGAATAGTCTACTTCCGACTCCCTTATTTTATTCATCGTCTGTCTCCATTATTTCTCACTGAAATCCGAGAAATGAGCAAATTTTCTAAGAAATATATTTAATCTGAAGTGTGGGAATATAAAAAGTCTCGCTTACAGTGAAATTGTTCAACTCATCGCCAGCTGTATTTCCGGTAAAGACTTTCGGTAGTAAATCCCAGCTTATAGGTAATCCAGAAAAGCCAACTAAATCTCTCTAAAAATTTAGAATAGGTCTTGAAGTGATGATAATCGAGGGCTTTCCCCTCTAATAGATATTTAAGGTCTTCCCGTTTGATCTCGAGACGCCGGCATATCTCACTGATAGACTCTACCGGTTCTTCAACATGATCTTGCAGTTCCAGTTTCTTTAAAGCATCCTGGCGAGTAAGTTGGCCACAACGAACTAACTGAGAGAGCTTTTCGATGACCTTGCTAACTCCTAACCGTTGATTTGTAAAGAAATCGAATGCCGGATTGGCCACACAGTCAAAATGGGAGGTTCCATTCCCGTAGTCTATCCAGCCGTATTGTTCTTGCAATAATTCGGTAATTTTCTTCTCATCCCATTCGACATATTGTGGGAAAAAGACAAGACGTGACCTCTTAATGAAAGTCGAATAAAATACCTTTGGGATGCCGGCATACTTGAAAAGAGGATACTCTGAGCTTCTTACTTCAGGTTCCATAACGTCAACAAGATACTTATAGTCGTTACCTAAAAAAAGTTCGAGTGGCTGGATGGGATCCGTTCGTGGTGATACACCCCAAACCACTAAAGGGATATCCTCCGTAATAGCAAGATAGTTTGAAGCGGATATAGAACCAAGCATACAAATCTGACAGAAATCAGCACATTTCTTTTTTAAAAGTGAACGATACATTCGTTTCTCAACTTCCCTGTCTGTTGACATGTACCTATGCTCGACATTCAGCTTCTTGACTATCCTGTCAATATTACGCTTTGCATCCTCAGAGAAAAAACCATTATCGTATGTAGAGGTGGCCGGGTTTGTTTGGACAGCTGAAAGCAGTTTTTAAGTGATAAGCTGCTATTCCTCATACCGCTACCTGCATCTGAGGTAGTGTACTCCAGTAAACATCATCCGGTGTTCTTCGGTCAA
>Ga0315286_10008327_pt1 | contig 10192 bp, 18 predicted proteins | sample YL17G10_0_MG_FD_205038 | JGI IMG/M metagenome (GOLD analysis project Ga0315286, IMG submission 205038) | Sediment microbial communities from Yellowstone Lake, YNP, Wyoming, USA - YL17G10_0 | ecosystem: Environmental > Aquatic > Freshwater > Lake > Sediment | place: USA: Wyoming | collected...
AACCTCCCTGCTGTTAATCGCAAATCGGCGTTTCATTCCACTTTCAGAAAAATTGTTTCCGATCGCTGCGGAAGCCGGAAGTTTGCGCCTCGAAGGATCTGGGGCCCAGGCTTCTGGCTTTTATCGTAAGCCAGTTCTAAGCGACCAATCCGATTCATTATGAAATTTATTCTCGGAAAAAAACTCGAGATGTCGCAAGTGTACCGTCCGGATGGAACGGTGGTTCCGGTTACGCTCGTTCAGGCCGGTCCGTGTGTTGTGACGCAGGTGAAAACCGTTGATGCGGATGGCTATATCGCGGTGCAGGTGGGTTTTATGTCGGTCAAGAAATTGACGAAAGCCGAAGAGGGTCATTTGAAGGATTTGCAAAAGTTGCGTCATTTGTGTGAATTCCGTCTTGAAGGCGAGGCCACGCAAAAACGCGGCGATGTCATCGAAGCGACGGCGTTTCAACCGGGTGATGTGGTGAGCGTTTCCGGCGTTTCCAAAGGAAAAGGGTTCCAAGGCGTGGTTAAGCGCCATCATTTTCATGGCCATCCGACTTCGCACGGCCACAAGGATCAGGAGCGCATGCCGGGTTCGATCGGCGCGGGTGGTGTCCAACACGTTATGAAAGGACGCCGTATGGCCGGACATATGGGGAACGAACGCGTGACGGTGAAAAATCTGACGGTCGAGGAAGTGCGCGAAGGCGGAATCCTGGCTTTAAAGGGAGCAGTTCCGGGTGCGCGCCATTCCGTGATCGAAATCGTGACTGTCTAATCGTATGCCTAAGATCTCTGTCTACAATCAGGAAGGCAAAAGCGTCGGAGAGGTTTCGCTCTCGGACAAGATTTTTGGTGTGAAACCGGATGCGGCATTGGTGCATGAGGCGGTGGTCGCGGCGCAAGCCAACGCGCGCCGGACCATCTCGTCCACCAAGACACGTGGCGAGGTGCGCGGCGGCGGCAAAAAGCCGTGGGCGCAAAAAGGAACCGGACGCGCGCGCCAGGGTTCCTCGCGTTCTCCGCAGTGGGTGGGAGGCGGCATCACGTTTGGTCCGACAACCGCGCGCAACTGGTCGATGAAGATCAACAAGAAGGTGAAACAGAAAGCGTTGTTCATGGCGCTTTCGGATAAATTAAACGAAAAAAATCTGGTTGTGCTTGAGACGATCACGACCGACCCGGCAAAGACCAAGACGGTCGCGGCCATGATGAAGCATTTGCCGGTTGGTAAGACATCGCTTCTCATTTCGCCCGCGTCCAATCCGGCGTTGCTCCGCATGGTCCGCAATCTGCCGAACGTGACACTGGTGACGGCCAATACGGTCAATTTACTGGATGTGCTCGCGCACCGTTCCATCGTGTTCCTGAAGGACGCGGTGCCGGCTTTTGAAAAGATCTACGCCTAATATGGGAATCTTCGATCGCTTTCGCAAAAAGACGGGAACCAAGACTCCTTCTGCCGAGAAGGAGGAGGCAAAGCCGTCCAAGGAATTGGCGGCGGTGAAAAAGGCTGCGCAGGCCGCGGAAGAGGGGACGGCGGTCAAAGCCTCGGGCGGGAACGAACTGACCTTCCGTTTGCTGCGCCGGCCGCATGTCAGCGAAAAGGCCGCGCGTCTGACCGAACATGGCACGTATGTCTTTGATGTGCCGGTTTCCGCGGAAAAAATTTCCATCAAAAAAGCCGTGGAGGCCTTATACAACGTCAAGGTGACTGGCATTCGCATCATCCGGCATGCCGGCAAACCTGTGCATCGCGGCCGCCGGCCCAGCGAGCGCAAAGAATGGAAGAAGGCGCTGGTGACGTTAAAAGAAGGCCAGAAGATTGACCTGTACGAAGGCGTCTAACGCAAACGATTATGCCGATCAAGCAATACCGCCCCGTCACCAAAGGCCGCCGACTTTCCTCGGTGCAGGATTTTTCGGATGTCACGAAACGCGATCCGGAAAAGTCGCTGATCCGCGCGCGCAAGGAATTCGCCGGTCGCACGGGCGGAAAAATCACGGTCCGTCACAAGGGCGGCGGGCACAAACAGTTTTTACGCGAAGTGGATTTCCTCCGTCACCGTTTTGATATTCCGGCCAAGCTCGCGTCGGTGGAATACGATCCGAACCGCGGCGCCCGCATCGCCCTCATTATTTACAAAGACGGCGTGAAATCGTACCTGTTGTTACCGGACGGGATGAAGGTCGGGGATACGGTCGTTTCATCGATGAACGAAGCGGAAATCGCTCCGGGCAACCGGCTGCCGTTGAGCAAGATTCCGGTCGGCACTTTTGTCCACGCAATCGAACTGACGCCGGGCAAGGGCGCACAATTGGCGCGCGGCGCGGGTGTTTATGTGGAATTCATGGCCGTTGAAGGGGACCAGGCGACGTTGAAATTGCCGTCGGGCGAGATCCGCCAAGTTCCCAAATCCTGCATGGCAACCATCGGAACGGTTTCGAATCCGGACTGGCATCTGGTGCGCTGGGGCAAAGCCGGCCGCATGCGCCACCGCGGCATCAAGCCGACGGTCCGCGGCAAGGCGATGAACCCGGTCGACCACCCGCACGGCGGTGGTGAAGGCAAGCACCCGATCGGCATGAAATACGCCAAGACCAAGTGGGGCAAGCACGCGCTGGGCGTGAAAACGCGCCGGAAGAACCGTCCGTCGGACCGGCATATCATTACCCGCCGCGGCGGCAAACCGCTTTAAACTGAACTATATATGTCTCGCAGTCTCAAAAAAGGTCCGTTTACGGACGCCAAGTTGCTCGCAAAAGTCGCGAAGCTTGGGCCGAATGACAAGACCATCATCAAGACCTGGTCGCGCGCATCAACAATCACACCGGAGATGGTGGGACACGCGTTTGGCGTGCATAATGGCCGCTTCCATATTCCGGTGTTCGTGGTGGAAAACATGGTCGGCCACAAGCTGGGGGAATTTGCCGCGACGCGGAAATTCGTCCGTCATGGCGGCAAGATGCAGAAGGCGATCGAGGCTTCGGCCACCGGCACTCCGATCGCGTCCGCCGCGCCCGCCGCTCAACCCAAAAAATAAACCAATATGGATGTCCACGCTTCCCTTCGATATCTCCGCATGTCGCCCCGCAAGGTCCGGCTCGTGGTTGATGCGGTTCGCGGCAAAGGCGCGCTGCAAGCCGAAACCTTGCTTCTGTTCATAAAGAAAGACGCGGCATTGCCCGTGCTGAAGCTGCTCCGTTCCGCGATGGCGAACGCCGAACATAATTTCCATCTCCGAAAAGAAGATCTGATTGTGAAGACCATCGTCGCGGATGCCGGTCCGACGTTGAAGCGGTCCCGTCCTCGCGCGTTTGGACGAGCGGCGCCGATCCGGAAGCGGTCGACGCATATTTCGTTGATTCTGGCTACCAAATCCTAATCCTATGGGCCACAAAGTACATCCAATCGTTTTCCGTCTCGGCACGACCACGCAATGGCCGGCGCGGTGGTTTGCGCGCGATAAAGCCTATCGCGATCAGTTGCATCAGGATCTGCTTATGCGCGCCTTCCTGCAGAAGGAGTTGAAGGACGCGGCGTTGAACCGGATCGAAATCGAGCGGTCGCGCGGAGCGATGTCCGTTGTCATCCGCACGGCAAAACCCGGCCTGGTGATCGGGCGCTCCGGAACCGGCATTGACGATTTGAAAAAGAAGATCGTAAAAACGTTTTTTCCGGCTACGGCCAAGCGCATGCAGTTGAATCTTTCGGTGCAGGAAGTCGCGCGCCCGTCGCTTGAAGCGAATCTGGTCTGTCAGGGCGTGATCTCGGAGCTCGAACGGCGCATGCCGTTCCGCCGCGTCCTCAAGATGACGATTGAACGCGTGAAGAAAGCCGGGGCACTGGGCGTGAAAATTGCGGTATCCGGCCGTCTGAACGGAGCGGAAATCGCCCGGCGCGAATGGCTTGCCTGGGGGAAGATTCCGTTGACCAATCTGCGCGCCGACATCGACTACTCGCAGCAATTCGCCCATACGATTGCCGGTTCCGTCGGTGTGAAGGTTTGGATTTATCGCGGCGACGTGTTTGAAAAAGACCGGCTTGCCCAATACCAGCCCACGACTCCGTCACGCGGAGGCCACGGCGGTGACCGTGGCGACCGGCGTGGATTCGGCGGCGGACCGCGCACGAACGCGCCGATGGCGAGCCCGTCTCCGATGGAAGCCGCTCCCACTTTGCCGGCCGCAACGCCGACCGTTAGCGTATAACCAACCCGTATGTTGATTCCGAAAAAAGTCAAACATCGCAAGTGGCACAAGGGCCGCGGCCGCAATATCCGTATTGCGACCGACAAGGTTGAATTGGCATTCGGGCCGTACGGCTTGAAGGCGTTGACCCCGGCGTGGATGACGAGCCAGCAGATCGAAGCGGCGCGCCGTGTGCTGACGCGTTATATCAAGCGCGGCGGTAAAATTTGGATCCGCGTGTTCCCGGACAAGCCGATCACGAAAAAGGGGAATGAGACGCCCATGGGCGCCGGCAAGGGCGCGGTGGACCATTATGTCGCGGTCGTGCGGGCGGGTACCGTCCTGTTCGAGATGGACGGCATCTCGTTTGACGATGCGAAGAAAGCTCTGGAAAGCGCCGCGTACAAGCTCGGCTCGGTGTGCAAGTTCATAACCAACGTCTAGCCTATGGAATATAAGGAAATACAGATGAAGAATTTGAACGAGCTCATCCGCCTTGCCACGGAGCTGAAAGTGCAATTGCGCGAGAGCCGTTTCCATCTGGCGACGCGGCAAGCCGCCGTCACCAAGGTACGTTCGTTACGCAAAGATCTTGCCCGCATCGAGACGACCCTGAACCGTTTACGCAAAACCTCCTAATCCTATGACCGATCTCAAACCCACCTCAAGCCACCGCCGCCACCAGGGCGTGGTCGTGTCCACCGCGATGAAGTCCACGGCGGTTGTTCGCGTGGATCGGCAGGTTGCGCATCCGAAGTACGGCAAGTACTTTGTCGTGTCGAAAAAATTCAAAATTCATGATCCGCAGGGCGCGACCCATGTCGGCGACGTGGTGGAATTTGAGGAATGCCGCCCGCTCAGCCGCGACAAGCGGTGGCGTTTTCTGAAGATCGTGAAGGGCATTACCGCTTCCTAATATGGTCCAACATCGTTCTATGCTGGTCGTGGCGGATAACAGCGGAGCCAAACAACTCCAGGTTATTCACGTCCAAGGCGGCTATAAAAAGCGGTATGCGCGGCTGGGGGATGTCGCGACCTGCGTCGTGAAGGAGGCGGCCCCGCACGGGATGGTCAAGAAATCGGATATTGTCCATGCGGTTTTGGTCCGGACCCATAAGGAGGTTCGGCGCACGGACGGGACGTATATCCGTTTTGACGACAACGCGGCGGTCATCATCGATCCGAAGTCCAAGGAGCCGAAAGGGACCCGCATCTTTGGGCCGGTGGCGCGTGAATTGCGCGTGCGCGGATTCATTAAAATAATCTCACTGGCACCGGAAGTGCTGTAATCCTATGTCTACGCTTTTCGTAAAAACCGGCGACATGGTCAAAATCCTCGCCGGTAAAGACAAGGGGAAAACTGGGAAGATCTTGCAGACATTCCCGCGCCTCGACCGTGTTGTGGTTGAAGGCGTGAACATCACGAAGCGCCATTTGCGCAGCCGTCGGAACGGGGAGAAAGGGCAGATCATCGAGTTTCCAATGCCGATCCATGTGTCGAATGTCGCGCTCGCAATGACGGAAGCGGCGGCGGAGGTTCCTGTTGCTCCTAAAAAGCGCGTGACCAAGAAGAAAGCATAATCTATTATGACGTTGCACGAACACTACCGAAAAGAAATCATCCCTTTCCTCCAAAAGGAGCTCAAGGCGACGAATGTCCATGCGGTCCCCACGGTCAGCAAGGTTGTTGTTTCCGTCGGTTTGTCGCAGGGCATCAAGGAGCCGAAGGTTTTGGACGTGGTGGAACAGACGCTCCTCCGCATCACGGGCCAGAAGCCGGTCAAAACGAAGGCGAAGAAATCCATCGCCAGCTTCAAGATCCGCCAGGGGATGATCGTCGGCACGATGGTGACGCTGCGCGGACGCCGGATGTGGGACTTCCTGGCGCGGCTGATCAATGCCACGTTTCCGCGCATCCGTGATTTCCGCGGTTTGCCGCTTTCACTGATCGACGCCCGCGGCAATATCTCGATCGGCTTCCGTGAACACCTCCCATTCCCGGAAATCCGTTCGGACGAAGTGGAACGGATCCACGGCCTGCAGGTGACGGTGACGACCACGGCCGGCGACCGGAAAAAAGGTCAATTATTGCTTCGTGCGCTCGGCTTTCCCTTTCAATCCAGTTAATTTCTATGGCTACTGAAGCACAAATCGTCAAATCTCAACGACGGCCCAAGTTTTCCACGCGGAAAGTTCGGCGCTGTTGGCGTTGCGGCCGCAAGCGCGGGTTTATGCGGGACTTCGATCTGTGCCGCATCTGCTTCCGCGAGTTGGCGAACCGGGGCGAACTTCCGGGCGTCACCAAGTCCAGCTGGTAATAAATTATCGTTATGTATACCGATCCTATCGCAGACTTCCTTACACGCATCCGCAACGGCCAGGCGGCGCATCTCGAGACCGTCGCCATCCCCGGTTCACGGTTGAAATTGGCGATCGCCAAGATTTTGGAACGCGAGGGCTTTGTCGCCTCGGTCCGTGAACAGGCCGAAGGCCCGCGAAAGACCATCGCAATGACGCTGAAGTATCTGGGCAAGGCGCCGTTGATCCGTTCGCTCGTCCGCGTTTCGACGCCGGGACGACGCGTGTACCGGAAATCGAACGAATTGCCGCGCGTTCTTTCCGACCAGGGCATTGCGATCGTTTCGACGTCCGCCGGAATCCTGACGAACAAGGAAGCGCGGAAACGCAAGCTGGGCGGCGAAGTTTTGTGCGAGATTTACTAATAATCCTATGTCGCGTATTGGAAAAAAACCCATCCCACTTCCGTCCGGCGTCGATGCAACCATCGAGGCGGGGAAAGTGGTTCTGAATGGCGGCAAAGCGTCGCTCACGGTTGTGTTGCCGCCGCATACGAGCGTCGCGCTCCAGGTTGACCCGCGGGCGCTGGTCGTGTCCGTGGAGGAAGGCGACGTTGTCTACCAGCGCTCGTTATGGGGACTGACGCGCCAGCTTTTGAATAACGCCGTCATCGGATTGCAGAAACCTTACGAAAAAACGCTCGAATTTGTCGGCGTCGGATTCAAAGTGGCGCTGGAAGGGCGGAAGCTCAATATGGAAGTCGGTTTTTCCCATCCGGTCGCGTTCCTGTTGCCAGAAGGGATTGATGCGAAAGTGGATAAGCAGCTCCTGACGCTTTCCGGTCCGGACAAGGCCCTGTTGGGCGAGACGGCGGCGCAGATCCGCCGCATCAAGCCGCCGGAACCGTACAAGGGGAAAGGAATAAAATATGTCGACGAAGTGATCCGTCGCAAGGCGGGCAAGGCTGCCACCAAGACAACTAGCTAATCTTATGACTACTCTTCATGAAAAGAACGTAAAACGCCTGCGCCGAATCGCGCGCGTCCGCGCAAAGATCCACGGGACGGCTGAGCGGCCGCGGTTGTGTGTTTACCGGAGCCTCGCGCATATCGAGGCGCAGATGGTTGATGATGCCACGGGTAAGACGCTAGTTTCCGCGCGCGACCGGGATCTGACCGCGAAAGATCGCAAAGGAAAGAAGCTGGAGATCGCGGCTTTGGTCGGTTCGCTCATCGCGGAACGGGCGAAGGAAAAAGGAGTTACGCATGCGACCTTTGACCGACGCGACAAACGCTATCATGGACGCATCCAGGCGCTCGCCGACGGTGCGCGTAAAGGCGGATTGATTTTCTAATGCTATGACTGACCAAAAAATTATCCCATCCGCGACCCCAGCCGTTCCTCCGCCAGCTGGCGGACCGGTTTCCGTTCCCGCTCCGTCTGCTCCGCGTGGACCGGAACGATTTTCGCGTGGTCCGCGCGGCCGAGGAGGCATGGGCGGACGCGGCGGACGCGGCGACGGCCAACGGGGGCGCCGCGGCGACCGTTCGGATGTTCCGGCAGAAGCGGATTATGAAGAGAAGAATGTCGAGATCGCGCGCGTCACCCGCGTGACCAAAGGCGGCAAGCGCATGCGTTTCCGGGCGTTGTCGGTTATCGGCAACCGCAAAGGCCGCGTGGGCTTCGGTTTGGCCAAGGGCGTGGATGTGGCGGCTTCAACGGCCAAGGCGACAACGCAAGCGCGCAAGTCTCTTTTGACGGTTCCGATGGTGTTTGAAACGATTCCGCATCCGGTCATAGCCAAGTTCGGCGCGGCCGAGGTCCTACTCAAGCCGGCGCCCAGCGGAACCGGAATCAAGGCGGGCGGTGCGGTCCGTATCGTTTTGGAGCTCGCGGGCATTCCGAACGTGGTCTCGAAAATTCTCGGTTCTTCCAATAAGATTAATAATGTGAAGGCGACCTTCGCGGCGCTGAAGAAATTGCGCGTGCCGGAAAAGACGGCGGAAAAAACAGAAGCGCCCGAGACCAACGCATAAAATATTGTATGGCTTTGACTCTCCATTCCATCGCTTCCCGTCCGGGTTCACGTCCGAAGAGATTCCGCGTGGGCCGCGGTTTGGGTTCCGGGCGCGGCAAGACGGCCGGGCGCGGTACTAAAGGTCAGCGGTCCCGGACCGGCGGACGCAAAAAATTGCGGCTGAAAGGCATGAAGCAGATGCTGCTCGGATTTCCGAAGATGCGCGGCTTCCAGAGCCTGCGGGGCATGTCCGTGACCGTTCCGCTTTCCCGACTGGATGTTTTCGCCGACGGAGCGACCGTGACCTTGACCGCATTGAGAGCGCAGGGCGTCGCGCCGCGCCGCGCGGTGGCGGCCAAGCTTGTTGGCGGCGGCGACCTCAAAAAGAAATTTGTGATCGAAGGATTGGCGGCTTCCGCTTCGGCAAAGGCGGCGATCGAAAAAGCGGGCGGCGTCTTTGCGAAGGCGAAGAAAGGAACGAAGGGACGGAAGGCGGATAAAAAGAAATAAGATATTATGTGGGAAAAACTCAAAAACGTCTGGCGCGTCAAGGAGGTCCGCAACGGATTGATCTTCGTGTTCTCCATGATGGTGATTTTCCGCCTGTGCGCCAACATCCCGCTGCCGGGAATCGATCTGATCGCTTTGCGCCGTTTTTTTGACTCCAACCAGCTCATGGGCATGCTGAACCTGTTTTCCGGCGGTACGTTCCGCACGTTCAGCATCGTGGCCATGGGGGTGGCGCCGTATATCACCGCGTCGATCATCTTCCAGCTGTTGGGCATGATCATTCCGCGGATTGAAGAAATCCAGAAAGAAGGGGAATCGGGCCAGCGCCGCATCAATCAGTGGACGCGGCTCCTGACCGTGCCGCTCGCGATCATCCAATCGTTCAGCATCGTGCAGATTCTGCGCCAATCCCAGCAGCATATCCTGACGGATACGAACCTGCTTCACATGGTGACGCTGTTCTTTACAGTGACCGCGGGAACGATGCTCCTTATGTGGATCGGCGAATTGATTTCCGAAAAGAAAGTCGGCAACGGCGTTTCGCTTTTGATCTTTGCCGGCATTCTGGCGAACCTGCCCAATTCCATTTCCCAGTTCACCGCCACCTACGATCCATCGCAATTTTTTACGGTTCTGCTGTACGTGGCCGTTGCGATCATTATGATCGTCGGCGTCGTTTTCGTCACGGAGGGACAGCGCAACGTGCCGGTCCAATACGCCCGGCAGACGCGCGGCATGAGCGGTGGCACTGGCGGCGTGATTTCTTCCTTGCCGTTGCGCGTCAACATGGTGGGCGTGATCCCGATCATTTTTGCCATTTCGCTTCTGATTTTCCCGACCGTGATCGCGCAGTTCCTGGTCCGTGCCAAGACCGCGTGGGTGGTGAGCGTGGCGCAGTGGGTGATCCTGACGCTGCAGAACCAGCTCATCTACGGCCTTCTCTACTTCCTGCTGGTCGTCGGGTTTACATATTTTTACACGGCGGTCGTGTTCCATCCCGAACGGATTGCGGAGAATTTGCAAAAGCAGGGCGGATTCGTTCCGGGCATCCGGCCTGGCAAGCCGACGGCGGAATATCTCCAGCATATTATTCAGCGCATTACGCTCGGCGGCGCCGTGTTCCTGGGTTTGATCGCCGTGATGCCGATGGCGGTCCAGGGCTTCACGGGTACACGCGCGCTCGCGATGGGCG
>Ga0315286_10008328_pt1 | contig 10192 bp, 6 predicted proteins | sample YL17G10_0_MG_FD_205038 | JGI IMG/M metagenome (GOLD analysis project Ga0315286, IMG submission 205038) | Sediment microbial communities from Yellowstone Lake, YNP, Wyoming, USA - YL17G10_0 | ecosystem: Environmental > Aquatic > Freshwater > Lake > Sediment | place: USA: Wyoming | collected...
ACCTGGCCGGCCGCGGCCACCGGCGCGTGGGCTGGTTCGGCATGATCGCGCCGACCGTGCAGAGCCGCGAGCGCTGGGGCGGGGCACTCGCCGGCCTGCGGGACAGCGGCGCGGCCATCGCGCCCGGGCACTCGCTGAACTCGTCCGCGCCGGATGCCGGGCCGAGGCTGCACGCGATGCTCTCTCAGCCGGAGCGCCCCACGGGGCTGCTGGCTCTCTGGTGGGACGGCGCCGCGGCGGCCGCGCGGATCGCTCAGGAGCTTGGCCTGGTCCCGGGCCGGGACCTGGAGATCGTCAGTTGGTGCCCCGAGGAGCAGCTTGCGGAGTTCGCGGCGGCCTGCCCGGGCGGAAAGCTCCCGGCGACCATGACCTGGAGCATGACCCAGTTGGCCGATGCGGCGCTGGTCCGGCTGGCCGAGCGGCGGGCCCGGCCGGAGATGCCGCCGGTGCGCATCAACATAGACACGCAACTGCGCCCGGCGGAAGCAACCTGAAGGGCGGCAAGAAAGAAGGGAGGCACCCGGTGAAATCAGCGCGTGCCCTGTTGTGGCTCTTGGCGGCCGGAGTGGCGGCGGCGTTCGCCAGCGAGCCGGCGGCCGGCGAGGTGACGCCGGAACTGGCCCCAGATCCCAAAGTGATGGACATCGTCAACGGGCTCGGCGAGGGCAGTTCGGCGGCGCTGCCGCCGGTCAAGACCACCGGCGACCTCAACGAGGTGGCCAAACGCTACGGCCTGGACAAGTCCGGGCCGGGCGCGCGCGACTACTGCATCAAGATGGCCTGGATGCCGGAGCGCAAGCGGGCCATCTTCTACGGGGCCAACCACGGCGTGCCCCACCGCCTCAACGACGTCTGGGAGTACGACCTGCCGTCGAACACCTGGGTCTGCCTCTACGGGCCGGACGCCAGCAAGGGAAACAATAAGAGCGACTGGTCGGACGTGGACCGGGAGAGCGCCGACACCAAGGCGGGCATCATCCGCACCAAGCGCGGCGGGCCGGCGATCATCCCCCACTCCTGGTGGAACATGACCTACGACCCGGAGCTCAGGGCCATGCTCACGCCCTGCACCTGGTCGATGTCCGACCCGGGACTCTTCAAGCTGCTCCAAGAGGGCAAGCACAAGCCCCCGCTCTGGGCGTTCTGGCCGGAGAAGAGGCAATGGGAGCCGGTGCTCGACAGCAAGGGCGATCTGCCCGGCTACGAGAACGCCCGCCAGATGGAGTACGTGCCCGAGCTGGGCGGCACGGTCTGGACCAAGAGCGACGGGATGTGGCTGTACAGTTCCAAGGCCAACACCTGGAAACGCCTGGGCAAGGGCGGTGACTACGGCGCCGGCCTGCCCGCCCGCGAGGCGGTCATGACCTATCTGCCGGACCGGAAGATGCTGGTGGCCCACTCCCTCGCGGGCCAGGGCAAGCCCAGCGCCGGCTACGACGGGTCGCGGACCAGTCACTACTCGATCGAGAAGAACGAGTGGAAGACGGTCTTCGAGAGCAAGGAGAAGGACAATCCGCCGGCGGGCGCCGATCACGCCACCAACTTCGCCTATGACGCCGTGGGCAAGGTCTGCCTGCTGTGGGACGTCTCCTGGACCAAGGCCCTGTGGGCCTACGATCCGGACAAGGTGACTTGGACCAAGCTTGAGCCCAAAGGTCCTCCGCCGCCCGGCGGCCACGGCGGGCTGCTGGCCTACTACGACGCGACCCGGAACGTCTTCGTCATCCCCGGCGCCTGGGTCTACCGCCACAAGAACGCCGCCAAGTAGCCGGACGGCAGGGGAGCCGGCCAGGAGAGGCTTCTTGGCGGCGCGGTGCGTGATGCTGGCCGGGCCCGGTCAGCCCCAAAGGTACACGTCAAAGGCTGCGTCGAAGCCTTTGAACCGGAAGGCCCCCAGCAGGCGGGTCCTCCGGCGATCCTCCTCAGCGAGCCGCTCCACGGCCGCCTTGGTGAGCAGTATGCGGTTGCGCTCGGGGAGTGCCGTGGAGTCCCGGGCGGGCTCGACCCGGTCCTGGTCCTTGGCGGCCTGGAGCCGGAAAACCAGGTTGGCGGCCAGCCCCAGCCGGTCGCCGGTTTGGTCGGTCTGCACTTCGCCGTGATGCAGCGCCAGCCTGATCCCCAGATCGGGTACGCCCAGGTCTGCGGGGTGACGCCCGAGCCACTGGAGCAGTCCACCGGCCGTTTGCAGGGCGGGGCCGGGCCCGGGGAACGTCGCGAAGAACCCGTCCCCGGTACACTTCAGGAAGAGGATGCTGGGTCCGGCCTGGCCGGCTTCCGCAACCTGGGTCAGGAGAGTGACGCACCGGCACACCGCTTCCTCGCCGTGCTTGCGCGCCAGGCCGGTGGAGTCGCACAGGTCCATGACCAGCAAGGCTTCCTCGGCCCGACGACCGGCCAAGGCCCCCGGGATGATCACCGAGCCGGCGATCATGATGCTCTGCGTGCCCTTGACGAACCCGTCCCCGGCGGCATCGGCCGCGGGCAGCAGCATGAAGCGCGCCCGCCCGACGCACAAGATGCTCTTGCCCGGGATCAGCTCCTCCTTGCCGGTTATGCGCAGGCCATTGTGGTAGGTGCCGTTCTTGCTGCCGACGTCCTCCAGCCACAGCTTCCCGCCAACGGCGTCTATCCGACAGTGCCTGCCGGAAGCACAGGCGTCGCCGGCCACCGGGATGTCATTGTCGGGCAGGCGGCCGACCGAGCACGGGAACCTGGCGATCGGGAAGGCCCGGCCCCGGAATGGTCCGTTGCAGCCCACCAGCACCAATTGGCCAAGCTCCTCAACCACCCCTTAAGGCCTCCTCTTGGCTGGCACACAATTGTATGGGGTTCTCCTCGCCCGGCATCAGCAGGAGCTTGCGGACCGTTCCGGCTGCGGCGAAGGCCCGGAGCGCCTTGCCCTGCTCCCGCTGCCTGAGGGCCAGTTCGACCAAGGTGGCCAGCCCGTAGCTGTTGAGGTGGCTCACCCCGGCAAAGTCCAGCGCGATGGTCAGCGGCCGGGCGGCCAGTTCCTTCCGGAGGCTCTCGATGAGCGCGTCTACCTCGGGCTTGCGGAAAACCCCCGAGAGGCGCACCACCAGCAGGCCTTCGCCGCGCTCGAAGACCATGCGCCCCTCTTCGATCTTCTGGCGGGCAACCACCGCGCGAACGGCGTGCTTCAGGCGGGCGACCGGGCCGCCCGGCGCGGTCCCCTCGCGGAAGACCAGGTTGATCTCCCCGTCCGGGAAGTGCCGGGTGACCGCCAGGCGCACCTGGTCGCCGTCGTGCAGCGCCACCTTGCCCTCCACCTTGGCGCCGTTCACGAAAGTTCCATAGCTGCTGCCCAGGTCCTCCAGGACCCAAGTCTCTTCCTCGCGCCGGATCCGGACGTGAAAGCGGCTCACCGCCCGGCCGGGGAGGCACACGTCGTTGCCGGTGTGCCGGCCGATGGTGGTGGCGCCCTCGCCGATCGGGTACTCGCGGTTGGCGCGCGCATCAACGAACTTGGCAGGCATGGGCTAGAGCTCCTCGCCCTTGGGCTTGGCGGGCGCCACCGGCGCCTTTGGCTCTGCGGGTGACGGCGCAGGGCCCTGGAACTCCGCCTTGCCAGCCGGTGGTTTCCAGTCAACGGTCCGCCACACCCTCACCGTGTGGTCATGGCTCCCGGTCGCCAGCCGCCGGCCGTCAGGGCTGAAGGCCACCGACGCGACTACCTTGCCGTGCCCCTGCAGGGCCAGGATCTCCCGGCCAGTTTCCACCTCCCAGAGGTTCACCGTGCCATCCCAGTTCCCGGAAGCCAACCGCTGGCTGTCGGGGTTAAAGGCCACCGACCGGACCGCGCTGGTGTGCCCTTTTAGCGTCAGGATTTCACGGCCGGTCTGGGCATCCCAGAGCTTGACCGTGTTGTCGTCGCTGCCGGTGGCCAGCAGCTTGCCGTCGCGGCTGAAGGCCACGGAGTAGACGGCCACGGTGTGCCCCTTCAGGGTCAGGGCCTCGCGGCCCGTCGCCGCGTCCCAGACCTGGACCGTGCGCTGGCCGCTCCCCGTCGCCAGCCGCTGGCCGTCGGGGCTGAAGGCCACGGAGTAGACTGCGGCGGTGTGGCCCTTCAGGGTCAGGAACTCCCGGCCGGTTTCCACATCCCAGAGCTTGACCGTGTTGTCCTTGCTCCCCGAGGCCAGCCGCTTGCCGTCAGCACTGAAAGCGACGGAGTAGACCTCGCCGGTGTGCCCCTTGAGGGTCAGGCCCTCCCGGCCGGTCTCCGCATCCCAGAGCTTGACCGTGTGGTCCTGGCTCCCCGAGGCCAGCCACTTGCCGTCAACACTGAAAGCGACGGAGTAGACCTCGCCGGTGTGCCCCTTGAGGGTCAGGCCCTCCCGGCCGGTCTCCGCCTCCCAGAGCCTCACCGTGCGGTCCCAGCTCCCGGAGGCCAGCCGCTGGCCATCAGGGCTGAAGGCCACGGAGCCGACTTCGCGCGCGTGCTGTTTCAGGGTCAGGACTTCCGGGCCGGTCTGGGCCCCCCAGAGCTTCACGGTGTCGTCCCAGCTTCCGGTCGCCAGCCGGTTGCCGTCAAAGCTGAAGGCCACCGACAGGACTGAGCCCATGTGCCCCTTGAGGGTCAGGACCTCGCGGCCCGACTCCGCGTCCCAGAGCCTGGCGGTGTTGTCATCGCTTCCGGAGGCCAGCCGCTTGCCGTCGGGGCTGAAGGCGACGGAATAGACCTCGCCCTTGTGCCCCTTGAGCGTCAGGATCTCCCGGCCGGTTTCCGCGTCCCAGAGCCTGGCGGTATTGTCGGAGCTGCCCGTCGCCAACTGCGTGCCGTCAGGGCTGAAGGCGACGGAGCAGACTGTGCCGGCATGCCCTCTGATCGTCAGGATGCCCCGGCCGGTCTCCGCATCCCAGACCTTCACGACGTTATCCCCGGCCCCCGAGGCCAGCCGCTTGCTGTCGGGACTGAAGGCCACCGCCAGGACCGGGCCGGTGTGCCCCTTGAAGGTCAGGGCCTCCTCGCCGGTCTCCGCCTCCCGGACCTTGACGGTCTTGTCGGCGCTCCCGGTCGCCAGCCACTTGCCGTCGGGGCTGAAGGCCACCGCCCGGACTTCGCCGGTGTGCCCCTTGAGGGTCAGCAGATCGCGACCGGTCTGGGCATCCCAGACCTTGACGGTGTGGTCCTTGCTCCCCGAGGCCAGCCGCCGGCCGCCGGCGCCGAAGGCCACGGCGTACACTTCGCCGCTATGGCCCTTCAGCGCCAGGAGCTCGCGGCCGGTCTGGGCATCCCAGACCTTGACGGTGTTGTCCTTGCTCCCCGAGGCCAGCCGCTGGCCGTCGGGGCTGAAGGCCACCGACCAGACCGCGGCCAGATGCGCTCCTGACCAGCGCTCCGGGTAGGTGTTCCACCTGGCGCGGCAGACCAGGTGGCCGTATTCCCAGCCGCGCAGGGGCGCCGAGAGCTTGGCCAGCACCTCCAGGGCATCCCGGGGCTTGCCCTCAGCGGACAGGCGGTCGGCTTCGGTGATCCCGTAGCGGTAGACCTCCAGCTCGGCGCGGTCGCGCTCTTTCTCGGCCCGCCGGCGCTCGGCTTCGGCCTCCTGCTGCCGCTTCTCGGCCAGCCGTTTCTGTTCGGCCTCGGCCAGCTTGGCCGCCTCCGCCTCGCGGCGCTTGTCCTCGGCCTCCTTCCTGGCGGCGACGGCCGCGTCGCGCTGGCGCAGGGCCTCGTTGCGCTCCCGCGCAATCCTGATGAAGGACCACACCGCCAGGGCCAGGAGCGCGACCAGGGCGGCGGCCACCACGCTGGCAATGGCCTTGTGCCTGAGCAGCTTGCGCCCGACGGTGTAAGCCAGGCTGGCCCGTCGGGCGGTGATCAGCTCCCCGTCGAGGAAGCGCCTCAGGTCATCGGCCAGCTCCCCGGCGGACTGATACCGCCGCGCCGGGTCCTTCTCCAGGCACTTCAGGCAGATGGTTTCCACGTCCGCCGAGACCTTGGCCCCGCGCTTGGTGGGCGGGACCGGGTCGGCCTCCACCTGCTTGCGCAGGATCTCCAGGGCGCTCTCGTCAACGAACGGGGGCTGGCCGACAATCAGCTCGTAGAGGATGCAGCCCAGGGCGTAAACGTCGGTGCGGGCATCCACGTGTCGGCTGTGCCCCGCCGCCTGCTCGGGCGCCTCGTAGCAGGGCGTGCCCATGGCCACGCCGGTCCCGGTGAGCCCCGCGGCGGTGACCGCCTGTTCATCGGTGGCCAGGACCTTGGCCAGCCCGAAGTCGGTCACCTTGGGCTCGCCGTCGGGGGTCACGATGATATTGGCGGGCTTGAGGTCGCGGTGGACGATGCCCCTGGCGTGCGCGTGCTGCAGGGCGCGGGCCACCTTCTCCAGCAGCTCCAGGCTCTGCCGGGTGTTGAGCTTCCCGGCCTTGATGAGCGCGTCCAGCGGCTCCCCGGCGATGAAGTCCATGGTGTAGTAGTGCTTGCCCTCGTGGACCTTCATCTCGTGGATGGGCACGATGTTGGGATGCTGGAGCTTGGCGGCGCTGGAGGCTTCCCGGAAGAAGCGCTCGATCTCGTCCTTGGAGGCGTGCTCGGCGCTCAAGAGCACCTTCAGGGCCACCGTGCGCCGGAGGTCAGGATCATAAGCCTTGTAGACCACGCCCATGCCGCCGCGGCCAAGCTCCCCGAGAATCTGGTAGTTGGCGAATTGGTGAGGGACCTGGGGGGCGGTCGGCGCGCCTGGCCCGGGCGTGCCGGTGGTCAGCCCCGCCGCCGCGGCCCGGGCCTCTTCGGGGGAAAGCGCCCGGGTCTCCCCAATGGCTTGCACGGCAGGGGCCGCCGCGCAGTGCGGGCAGCGGAGTTCGCCTGAGGAGCGGTCAAGCTCCAGCGGTTTGGAGCATTTGGGGCAGGTAGTCCCCATGGCTATCCCCTGGTCGTGCCGGCCTCTGACCTGGCCGGACTATACCACCAGGCCGGCCGGAAATCAACAGGTCGAGCCGCGGTTGGGCTCGGTCCGGTCTGCCCGACGACCAGCTCCGGCCCGATGGCCGTCGGGCGGGTGATCGCCCTGATCGGCTTCCCCTCATCGCCGCCCTCGAACGGTGTACTCACTACAGCGGCGCTCGTAGCCGGAGGACGATGAGGAGAGGCGGAGATGAAGAGAGCGGCAGCCGCGGCAGTGGTGATGTGCGGGATGCTCCCGCTGACCGCCAGGGCGGGAACCTGGGACCTCAAGCTGGAGGTCCGGGACGTGTGGGGGCAGTCCGGCCGCCGGCAGGTCAGCCGGGCCCTGGCCATGACCGCCCTGCACACCGGCGACCCGGACGCCCTGGAGCTGGCCAAGACCATGGCCATGGACAAGCTCAAGGACGCCAAGAAGGTGCCCACCCTGTTCGCGGTGCTCTACCACCTCACCGGCGACGAGGCCTACCAGAAAGCGGTGCTGGAACAGGGCGCGGGCGCGCTGAGTGTGGGCGGATACCTCTACATCTGCGACCACTGGCTGCTGAACCAGCCGCCCAAGCCGCGGCCCAAGGTCGAATAAAGGAGACGGACAGATGAGATTCCTGTTCATGGCGTTGCCCTTGGCGACGGTTGCCGCGGCGTGTTCGGCGGGCGAGCCTTCCTTCGCCACCAAGCCGGCCCTGACCAAGGCCGGCGACCAGTACAAGATCGAGTTCGCCCTCGCGGCCGCCTCTGACGTGGAGGTGGCCATGCTGGACGCCCATGGCAAGGTGGTGCGTCACCTGGCGGCCGGAGTGCTGGGCGGCGAGAAGCCGCCTCCGGAGCCGCTCAAGCCGGGCCTCGCGCAAGCCCTCGAGTGGGACGGCACGGACGATGCCGGCAAGCCGGCCGCGGGCTCGCCCTTCAGTGCCCGGGTGTCCGCGGGGATGAAGCCGGAGTTCGACGGCTTCCTGCTCTACAACCCGGACGCCAGCGGCACAGTCCGGTCGCTGGCCGTGGGCCCCAAGGGCAGCGTGTATCTCTTCCACGCCGACTTCGGGCTGCCCAACTGGGGCGGCACCAAGATCAAGATCATCAGCCGGGAGGGCAAGCACCTGCGCGCCGTGATGCCCTGCCCGGCGGACTTGGCCCCGGAAAGGACCAAAGCCCTGGGTGCTTTCCGGAGCCCGGAAGGCGACCTGGTTCCCTACGTCCGCCACCTGCGGCTGCTGAGCTTCTACCCGGAGCCGACCGAGGCCATTCCGGGGAGCTGCTCGCCGGCGGTGGACAGCAAGGGGCGCGTGTACTGGCTGGTCCTCGGGCCGGCGCTGGCCGCCCTGGACGCCGACGGCGGCGCGGCCTACGAGACCGTGGTCGGTCCGCGGCTCCTGCCGGACATCAAGAACCTGCGCATGAGCAACATGTACATGTACGGCGGCGAGCGGCCCAGCCTGGCGCTCAGCGGCGACGAGAAACACCTGTACTTCTCGGGACTGTGGGTCGGCCAATTCGAGAAGAAGGACACCCACAGGCCGTTGCCCTGCGTCTTTCGGGTGGACCTGGCCACCCGCGGGCCGGGCGAGGTCTTTCTCGGCAAGCTCGATGCGCCCGGCAAGGAAAAAGAGCAGCTTACCGCGCCGTGCGGGCTGGCCGTGGCCAAGGGGCTCATCTACGTGGCCGACCGCGACGCCGACCGCGTGGCCGTCTTCAAGGAAAGCGACCGGTCGTTCGCCGGCGAGCTCAAGGTCAAGGCCCCGGACACCATCGGGGTGGACCCGGCCACCGGCGCGGTCTATGTCTGTTCGGTGGCCAATCCACAGATTCCCGACCTGATCAAGTTCGAGGGCTACCAGACCGGCAAGGAGCTATGCCGGCTGGCCCTGCCCAAGTACCAGTACGCCAACGAGGGCATCCGCCACCGCATCGCCGTGGACGCCTCGGCCCAGCCGGTGCTCATCTGGGTGCCCAACCTGCCCTATACTCCGCACGGCCTGCTCTGCATCGAGGACGCCGGCGGCAAGTTCGTGCTCAAGGGCGACCCGCGCAGCCCGGCCCCCTGGGCCGAGGGCGCCCGGGACCTGTCCCTGGACCGCCTCCGCGGCGAGCTCTACGTCAAGGCCCACAACCAGATGTGGTTCCGGATCGACGAGCGGACCGGCAAGACCATTGACACCGTCAGTCTCACCAACGCCAAGTACAACCTGCACATGGGCGACAAGGGCTCGCAACTGGTGGCCAGCCCGGACGGCAGCCTGGTCACGCTCAACTGGGACGTGGGCATCGTCCACCACGACCGGACCGGCAAGCCGACCAACTGGCCGGGGCGGGACACCGACCGCATCCCCTACGGCGCGATCATGTGCTTCCAGGAGCGGCACTTGGCCATGCTCCGCCCCGACGAGTTCTTCGTGATCCTGGACAACGGGCACCGGGTCAAGCCGGGCGTGAAGGATGCCTCGCCCTTCACCGGCGTGGACGTGATGGGCACGGACGGCAAGTTCCTGCGGACCCTGGTCTGGCAGTGCAGCCGCGGCGCTATTTTGAGAGTGGACCCCAAGGGCAACATCTACCTGGCCGAGCCGGTCAAGCCCCCGGGCCGGCTGTGGCCGGAGTTCTTCGACGGCAAGGTCGAGGCAGTGCGCAAGGGCGCGGGGGCGGTCGGCCCGGGCTTCTGGAACTCCTGGATGTACGGCAGCATCGTCAAGTTCCCGGCCTCGGGCGGGGCCATCTGGTACGACAAGAATCGCAAGGTGCCCGACACGGTCACCGGGGCGCCGCCGGCGGAGCTGCTCGCCAAGCCGACGGTCAAGGTCCAGGCACACCTGGGTTACAGCACTGAGGCCCAGGCGGAGATCCAGGGCGCGGAGTGGTATCGCTTCGGCTTCTCCCCCCACACCCTGATCTTCACCGGCTCGGACACCTGCATGTGCTACGGATCCGGCTTCGACGTGGACCCCTACGGCCGCGTTTTCTTCCCCAACCTGGGCCAGTTCCGCGTGGAGGTGGTGGACACCGCCAACAACCCGATCACCATGTTCGGGAAGTACGGCAACCAGGACTCCGGCGGCAAGGATGCCGCGGTGAAGAAGCCGGAAATCCCGCTGGCCTGGCCGCTCTCGCTGGCCGTCTCCGATACTCACGTCTATGTGGCCGATGACCTCAGCCGCCGGGTGGTCAAGGTCAAGCTGGCCTACGCCGCGCAGGAAACCTGCGCGATGAAGTAGCAGGCCTCGCAGTTTCGGATAGCCCGGCTGTGCCCAGGCCGGTCAGTGCTGGGGATTGTGCCCCATG
>Ga0315286_10008330_pt1 | contig 10190 bp, 2 predicted proteins | sample YL17G10_0_MG_FD_205038 | JGI IMG/M metagenome (GOLD analysis project Ga0315286, IMG submission 205038) | Sediment microbial communities from Yellowstone Lake, YNP, Wyoming, USA - YL17G10_0 | ecosystem: Environmental > Aquatic > Freshwater > Lake > Sediment | place: USA: Wyoming | collected...
GTGCCGTCTACCAGGCCTGGGACGCTGAACTGAGCGTGATGGTGGCGCTCAAGACCATCCGCCCCGAATCGGTCTCGGATTTTGGAGTGGCCGCGGAGCTGGAGCAGCGGTTCAAGCGCGAACTGCTCATCGCGCGCGAGGTCACGCACAAGAACGTCGTGCGGATCCACGACCTCGGCGAGATCGACGGCACGAAGTACATCACGATGTCGTACGTCGAAGGGTGGAGCCTTGCCGCGCTTTTACATGAGCGCGCCAAGCTGCCCGTGCGCGAGGCCATGGGGATCGCGCGGCAGATCGCGTCGGGGTTACAGGCCGCCCACGAAGCTGGCGTCGTGCACCGCGACCTGAAACCTGCCAACATCATGGTAGACGCGGCCGGACACGCGCTCATCCTCGACTTCGGCATCGCAAGACTCGAGTCGGCCGCACAGCGGGAGGCGTCGGGGGGGACTGGGAGCTCCGGGACGGCAGCTCACTCCGGCTTGATGACGGACGGTACGCTATCGGGAACCATCGTCGGCACGCTCGAGTACATGGCGCCCGAACAGGCGAAAGCTGGCGACGTGGACCGTCGAGCCGACATCTACGCGTTCGGGCTGATCCTCCGGGACTTGCTCGTCGGCGTAAGGCCCTCCAACAACCCGTTCGAGGACCTTCAGGAGCGCATTGAGAAGGGCCTGCCGCCGATCGCGTCGGTGGATGCCAGCCTCCCGAGCACCCTCGACGCCATCGTCACCAGGTGCACGCAGATCGATCGGGCCGCGCGGTACCAATCCGTCGACGAACTCCTCGTCGATTTGAATTCCCTCGACGCCGAGGGCCATCCGCTACCCAAAGTGCGCGCGTTGTCCGTGAAATGGGTGGCCTCTGCCGCGGCCGTCTTCGTAGCGCTCCTCGCAGGAGCGTACTGGCTGGCCTTCACCCGGCAGCCGCCCAAGGCGCCCCCTGCCGTCTCGGTGCTGGTGGCCGATTTCGAGAATCCCACGAAGGACGCCTCGTTCACCGGCTCGGTCGAGGAAGCCCTGACGATGGGCATCGAGGGCGCCTCGTTCGTCAGCACGTACAAGCGGGACGATGCCAGGAAGCTCGCCGAGCAACTCAAACTCGGCAGCCGGATCGACGAGAAGACCGCGCGCCTCGTCTCGACGCGCGAAGGCATCAACGTCATCCTCGCCGGAACGATCGAGCCGAGAGCCTCCGGCTACACCGTGTCGGTCAAGGCCGTCGATCCGGCAAACGGCAAGGTCCTTGGAACCGCGGAGGAGACGGCACAGAGCAGGGGCGACGTGCTCAAGGCCATCGCCATGGTGGCATCGGACATCCGCGGGGTGCTCGGCGACACCACGTCTCAGAGCGCGAGACTGGCGGCGGCAGAAGCGGTGACGACCGGTTCGCTCGAGGCGCTCGGCTACTACTCGCGCGCGCAGGATCTCCTCTACAACAGCAAGGACGAAGAGGCGATCGTCCTCTACAAGCAGGCCATCGAGAAGGACCCGAACTTCGGCCGCGCCTACTCGGGACTGGCCATCAGCTCCCAGAACCTTGGCCGGCGGGAGGAGGCCCTCGACGCCTGGAACAAGGCGGTTTCGCTGGTCGGCCGGATGACCGACCGCGAGAAGTACCGGACGCTCGGCAACTACTACATCGCCGTGCCCCGCAACTACGAGAAGGCCATCGAGAATCTCTCGACACTGGTGCGGCTCTACCCCTACGACCGCGGGGGCCACGTCAACATCGCGATCTCCTACTTCTACCTCCGGAACTTCACGAAGGCGCTCGAGCACGGGCGCCGCTCCGTCGAGATCGCACCTAAAGATGTGATGAACCGCGCGAACTACGCGCTCTACGCGATGTACGCCGGCGATTTCGCCACGGCCGCAACCCAGGCGGCGGCCGTCATCAAGCAGGACCCGTCGGTCTACCGGATGTACTTGCCGATTGCGATGGCGGCGCTGGCGAAGCCGGATGTCGAGGCCGCAACGGCGGCCTACGAGGCCATGGCGGGCAGCGGTGCTCCGGGGGCGTCGCTGGCCAATCTCGGACTGGCCGACCTGGCTCTCTACCAGGGACGGTTCACCGACGCCGAGCGGCTGTTGACAGGCGGGATCAAGATTGACGAGCAGCGGCGCAGCAGCGGCGGAGCGGCTTCCAAGTACGCGGCGCTGGCGGAGGCGTACCTTGGTGAGGGAAAGCGAAGCCTGGCAGTGAGCGCCGCCGAGCGCGCGATGAAGGTGTTCGGGCCGACGGCGCCTGCCGTGCCTCCGGCCAGGGTCCTGATGCTGGCCGGCAAGCCCGAAGGAACCAGGGCGCTGGCGGGCGCCCTGGGTGAGGATCTTCAGCCTGAGCTGCGGGCGTACGGCAAGCTGCTCGAAGGCGAACTCGCGCTGCACGAGCGGCGGTTCGTCTCCGCGACCGAGGCTTTCCTGGCGGCGCAGAAACTGGCCGACCTGTGGTGGGCGCGCCTGGGGCTTGGGACCGCCTACGTGGAAGCTGGTCATGCCGCCGAGGCGCTGGGCGAGCTTCAGGGGTGCGAGAAACGGCGCGGCGAAGCCACCGCCATCCTGCTCGACGATGTACCCTCAATCCGCTATCTGGCGCCTGCGTACTACTGGCTGGGGCGCGCGCAGGAGGGATCCGGGGAGATTCCCGGCGCCCGCACGAGCTACGAGGCGTACGTCACGCTGCGGTCGGCAGCGTCCGGTGATCCGCAGCTAGGTGATGCGCGGCAGCGACTCGCGTCGCTGCCGCGGTAGGGCCTGCGCCTGTCCTAGCGTTCCCGCCTTTGCGTCACATCCTTGAGCGAACGAGCGGCACCGTCGACGGCGCTCGGAACCTCCGCCAGCTGGGACGGGGCGCCAGACATGATCGACGCGAAGTTGTCTTGCACAGGCACGACGAACGTGGGTGTTAGCGAGTTCTCGCCAACGTTGTGTCCTGGACGGTACGCGCCCACATGCCATTGGTAGGTCCCTGTGCCCAAGGCGGTCAAAACGGTGTAGCTCGCCGACGGGACGTTCGGGGCATACACGACGCGTGTGAAGGACGGCATCTGGAAGATCTCTATGAGGTAATACGTAGCCTCCGGGTTCGCAGTCCAGCTGAGTGTTGGCGTGGCGCTAACCGTTTCACCGCTGGCCGGGGACAACCCCGCGATGATCTTCGGCAGATCCCAGTTCACGGAGACGTCGGCAGCCGATATAGTCGCACCGTACTGCACGCCATTGACGTAGGTCGAATTCGGGCCGGTTAACGGCGCTCCGTAGTCTCCTGCAGCGAGACCCAGGAACTCAAAGGAACCGTCCGCATTGGTCGTCGTGCGTCGAATTGGTGGGTTCGGATACTGCACGAGCTCCACCGTAGCGCCGGGGAGACCGTTGATGGAATACCAGATAGTCCCTGACAGCGTCCGCCCCGTCGCTTGAATCACCGAATAGGGAGGCGTCGCGACGGTGTTTTCCTCATTCGACTCCGGGACAGCAAGGAGATGGTCGGCTGTCGCGGTGTTTGTGTAGTTCGCGGCTGCCAGGGTGACTTCTCTGCTGTACGTGAAACCGGCGTTCGCCTGCAGCACGGGGACTGCAGTGTGGAGGCAGGTCCCCAACTGTAGCTCGTCACCAACGCACAGTTCCAGGGTTGACGCACCAGCCTGCCCCTGCCCGATGTTCCTCACCGTTGCCGTTACGGTAATCAGGTCCAGATTCGTCGGGTTCGTCGGATAGCGCGTCAGGGTTTCGACGATGAGGTCGGGGAGGGCGGCGGGCTGGATCACGACGGCCGCAACGACGAGGGAACTGCAATCAGCCTTGACTGGGCTCGTCAACGTGAGCGTCGTGGTCCCTGGACTCGCGAAGTTGGTGATATCGAAGTCTCTGATGTCCCACAACCCGCTCACGTTGAACGGCGGGACCGAATCGCCCTGGAAGATCGGCCCGGCCGGCACCAGTGTCGTGCCGTTCAACACCAGCTCGCCATCGTCCGGCGGCACGAAATTTTGGTTCTGGGTTTCGTCTTGACCGCCCGCGACGTGCAGCTGCAACGTTGCGGCGCGTCCGACCGGGAAGTTCAGGGGGGTCATGATCATGTTCCAGCCCGACCCGTCGAACTCACTCGCCATGTTGCTGTCAGCCCCGTCGAACAGGTATACGTCCTTGTTGTTCGCCGAATCGCTGTCGTTATAGAAGACAAGCAGCGAGATACCCTGGGGCAGGGCGACACCCGGCTTCCGGAAGTTGGTGAACGGATAGCTGGTCTGTAGAGCCGAGACCAGACCGGTCACTTCGGCTCGATATGCCTGACAATTGATCACGCCCGGCAGTACCTGGGCGCCCCAGCAGTCCTGCTCGGTGAAGCCGATGTTCGTGCCTATAATTGTGGTCCCATTGAATGACACAGTGGCATTGATGTCCGGATCAATCGAAGTCGTCGGACCCTGCCAGTAGAGCAGCGCTTTCGTGATGCCGGAGACCGAGGGAATGGTAATCGTCCCGCTTCCCGAGCCGAAGATGGCGCCCACCCCTCCCCACGCGTAGTCGGTATTGAGGACGGTGAAGCTAGCGCCTGTCACCCTGATCGACAGAGCTTTCGGCGGAGTCACGTGCCCCCGGGAGTCGACTGCCTGCACCGTGAACATGTGCGTCTTGCCGGAACTCACCGGTGTGCCGGAGACTTGCCCGGTTGCGGGGTCCAGCGACAGTCCCGGTGGCAGCCGCCCTGAGGTCACGCTCCAGGTGTAAGACGGAATCCCGTAGGCAGCCACGAGCGGGGCACTGTACGGCTGGGTCACCACGGCGTCGGTGAGCGAAACGGTGGTGACCGCCGGCGGCGGCACGACGACCAACGTCGCCGAAGCGAAGTTGTTCGACTCGTTGCTTTCGCCGACGAGATTCTGATCGTCGACATACGGCCCGACCAGGTACGTCCCGGGCAGGAGAGCCGCCGTCGGGATGTTGGGAACCGTCAGTGGTCCCGTCGAGCCGCCGTTGGCCGCGAGGCTGCCAAGCGGGACGCTGGACGTGAGCCAGGTTCCGGCGCCTCCTCCTGAGGCCGGGACGAGCAGGACCCGATAGCTCGACGGGCCGGCGAGGACGTCGCCGCCGTTAGAGACGGAAAACGGCGGGAGTTGGACGGGGTCTCCCGCGACGATGGTGTTGGGCGTGACGGTCATCGGCACTGGCGCTGACACGTACAAATCCGGCCCCAGCAGCACGACGACCGGTGGAGTGACGATCCCGTTGTTGTTGTCGCCGGCCTCGGTCTGCGTCGTCGTGCCAATGAAGCTGCCGCCGGCCTCGTTCGCACCGCAAGGGTTGGACGCGCAAGTCTTGGGAACGACCTCGGTCGTCGGAGTCTCCGGCGCAAATGACAGCGGACCCGGCACGCCCGGCAAAGTGAGCGAACACCCACCGATGTTGGTGCAGTGGAAGAACCGGAACGTTACGTGCACGGCGTCGGGCTCCGGATCACCGACGACCGTCCCATCACTGGAAGACGTCGCAGCGAGTCCATCTGGCGCGGCGGCCGCGGCGAACATCGCCGATGCGGTGGTAACAGCCGGTGACAGCGCGTAAGTGTTGTTGCCCTGGGTGGGATTGCCTTGCGTCGGGTTCCCCTGCGTGGGGTTGCCCTGCGTGGGGTTGCCCTGCGTCGGGTTCCCCTGCGTCGGGTTCCCTTGCGTGGGACTGAGTTGGGAGACCGACGACGCGGTGATCGTCGAGATCACCTCGTCCTCGATGCGCTCGATGAGCTTGCAGTCCGGCCCCAGCGTCGGCACCGTGTGCCGCCGCGTGATGATCATCTGCACCAAGTGACTACCGTCGACGTTGGAGGGGATGTTGGCAAAGCTGCTGTAGCCGGAGATCGTGTTCGCGTCGGTGGCGCTCACGACGTAACGGTATTCCGTGTACTCACCGAACCCGGCGTTCCCCTGCGTGGGATTGCCCTGGGTGGGGTTGCCCTGAGTCGGGTTGCCCTGCGTGGGATTGCCCTGCGTGGGATTGCCCTGGGTGGGATTGCCCTGCGTCGGGTTGGTGTGAGTGCTGACGAAGGGACCGACGACTGAGGGCCCATGGGTTTCCTTAGTCGTGATGTTCAGTCCAGCCAGCGGGGCCGGGTTGGTCGGACTCGGATTCAAGCGGACGATAGCCGCCAGCGTCTCGTTGAACATGGCGCCCGAGACGAGGGTCGTCTCTGAGACCCTAATCTTGAATGGCGCCGCGACCGTGGTATCCGACAGTTCCCCGAACACCGTGAACGTCATGCTGGAGTAGGGCTGGATCGTCCGGTATGCGGTGCACGTGGGGTACGTGCCGCCGGAGCAGAAGGGGTCGAAGGCTTGGTTGCCGATCTCATTCACGTCCGAGTTCCCGTTCACGAGTTGCTCGAACGAGGCGTTGTTGCCGGAGCCAGTCTCCTGAATCCCGTATTTCAGGTAGCGCAGCGTGTCAGTGTGGTTGCGTACGGTAATGACCCAGGTGCGTCTCTTGTTTTCGCCTGTGACTGCCAACGGCGGCTTGAAGCTCTGGTGGACGAAGGCCTCGATCGGTGGACCAACGTACGCCGCGTAGTTGTTCGAGTTCCTGATGCCGGCATTGCACGAGGCCGTTGAGCCGGTGCCAGGCGTCTGGTAGTTCCACCAGTCACCGGTGATGATCCCCCCGGGGAACAGCGCCTCGCGGTTATCTCCACCCCACATCGCGAGGAAACGCGCTCCTGGCACGTCGCCAGGTTGGGCGAAATGCGGCGGCGAGTCCCAGACGAAGTGCTCCATCGGCACGAGGCCATCATGGTCACCCATGAACGGCACCTTGCCTCCCTTGTACTGCAAGAGGTACGAACGGTTGTAGGCCTTGTACGCTGGACTGTTGCCGACGGCCACGAGATTGTTGTCTGCCGCAGCAACGGCGTAGCGCGAGACCTGCGTCGTGCTGAGCAGGACTGCATCGGATGGTCTGATTTCCGCAACGCGAACATCCATTTGTGTGTTGATTCCGCCGTGGTATCCGCTGGTGCCGAGGAAGCCCACAAAGGTGCCGCTTGTGTTCTGTATTTCGCGCCCTTCACGATACATGAGCATCAGCTTCCCCGCGTTGTAGGAAAGCGTGGGCTGGACCTGGGGCCCCGACAGGCGCGACGTGGTATGACCGGGACAGCCCCCACCGCCCGCTGCCGACACATCCAGACCGGCCGCCTGGCTGAGATACGCCTCGGTCTCACAGCGGTTGCCCGTGTCGATCGCGAAGCGCCCCGACCACGTGGCACCCTTGTTCGCCGATTTCGTATAGACGATCTTTGGCTGTTTGAGAGGTGTCGCCGAGCACGAATTGCCTGAAAGCGGCGATCCGGCAGGGCCTACTCGCTCCGTCCAGACCACGTGGACCTGGCCGTTCCCGTCGACCTGAACCGACGCGAAGGCCAGCGCCCGCGCTGTGTAGTTGTTTGAGTCAGTCGATTCTAATGTTCCCACTGTCGGCTGGTCGTACGTACAGAGCGTGCCGGGGCCGCTCGCCAGGCTGATCGACGCCGGATAGGTCCACGTGGCACCGTAATTGGTTGACTTCGTGAAGAAGAACTGATCCGGCTGGAACGCCCGGAACACGGCATACAGCGTGCCGCCGCCGCCGGTCGTCGGCGTGCCGGTCCGCGGATCGATGGCGATCACGACGCGCTGGGTCCTCTTGTATTCGCCGCTGATCTTCACCGGTTTCGAGTACGTCCTGCCGCAATCGGTGGACCGCGAAAAGTAGATGAAACTGTTGCCAACCGGCGCTCCGGCAAAACGTGTGTATGCGATATACACGTTCCCGCATTCCGTGGCGCTGCCGCGCGGGCCGTCGGTGACGATGGACGGGAGGTCGGCGAAGTTCCCCGTCGCGCTCATGGAGCCCTGGTCGATGATTCTCGAGTAACTGCTGTCCCATCGGATTGGGTGGGCACTCTCGTCGTTGAACGCGGTGAGCCGGAACGCGCCGACCATGCTCTTGCCGCCACGGTTGAAGAACAGGCCGGCGCCGTAGAAGTGGACGCCGTCGGTGGCCAGCGCGCCGTCGCTCCCGGCGGCCAGGCCGTACCAGGGCTGACTCGTGCCCAGCGGCGAGTTGTCCTGGGGGAATCCCGGCACCAGGCCGTTCAGGAAGTTCCGTGCGTTCGAGGTCCGGTACAGGCCCAGCCAGGCGTCCGGCGCCGCGGCCAGCCGTGTCTTCGGGCCGAACGGGTCTCGCAGCTTGGCTTCGCCAAACCCTGTCGAAGAGTCGGCGATCATGTCGACGGTCCGATAATCGTTGGCGATGCCCAGGCACAACTGTGTGTTGTTGCTGGCGCACACGATCTTGGGTTCGACCTGGCGCTGCAGGTACTTATCGCCCACGTACTGATCGACCACGCCAGGGTTGACGTTGAAGTTCTGACCCGTGACAACTTGCTGGGCGCCCGCCCCTGTCACGAGGCCGAGCGTGAACAGGGTCAGAAGCAGGAGAGTCGAGCAGACACGCTTCATAGGGACCTCCACCGAATGGCAAAAGGGCCGGAACGGGACGACTCAGAGTTCGAGCGGATCGACAATATGCCCAGTGAGAAAAACGAACCGGCCGGTGAGAGCCGTTTCCATGACGGTCATTCGTGCCAAACCCAGGATTCGCGACCCGGCCAGCCAGCCTGGTGCGCCGCAGGAGCAGTGAGGCGGGTTCTGGGACGAGGTGGATTCCGCGTCGGCGAACGCGTTCCATCCGCTGAATTCCGTGCCGGATACGTCGGGCATGGTCGGTGTTGACAAATCGTCCCTCGCCGTGGGATTGACTGCCTCAGCAATGAGTCGCGGTCTGACGTCCTCCATCGATGGCGCCTGGGCGAATCGCCACGTCAGCCCTGGCGGACGAAGGCGCTGATGATAGCATGCAAGTTTGAGCCCGAGCAAAGCCCGCTCGATATGCGCCTGATTCTGCGGTTTGAGCTCAGGAAGTCACCGTAGGGGCAGCCTTTTGTCTGGCTGTCCGCGGGTCAGGGTTCGGATATCAGGGGGTGAACTTGGCGGAACGCATGCCGGGGAGCTTCACAATGCGCTCCTGGAACGCATCGAACCGAGGCTGGAACGTCTGCACCCGGCGGTCGCCGGCCCTGTCGGCGACACTTTTGCGAAAGCGGTCAGATCACTTGTCAACAACAGTACGCCCCGCCCGCCTCCCGCCCGCACCCGCCGGCGTCGATTCCCCCGGGGAGCAGGTTCCGAATGAAGAGTGTGCGCAGACGGGAACAGATGGTCTAGAATGTCGTATCTACGAGCGGACTGGTGTTGGGTCCTTGGCACGTGGGTCGGTTCGTCTGAGGAGGTTGTGTATGAGACACGTCGTAGCGGTAGCGTTGTTTGCGCTGGTGGCGTCTCTGGTATTCGCGCCGGTGGCGTCTGCCCAGCGCAATTGGGTGCGGGGCACGGTGGTCAGTGCTGTCGGGGACACGGTGGTCGTGACCGTGACCGGGAAGGACATGACCTTCAAGGTCGACAAGACCACTGAGCTGATGGCCCGCGGGGCGGGCACCGCGCAGCGCAAGGCTGAGCAGCAGGGCGCCTCGGGGGTGAAGCTCACCGACTTCGTCAAGCCCGGCGTCGGCGTCGAGGTCCAGTACAAGGACGTCGGCGGAGTGCTGATGGCCACGGCTATCCACTCCGGCGTCACCGTGCCGGCGGGTGCGCCGAGCGAAGAAGTGAAGGGGAGCAGCGCGCGCGGCGCCGTCACGGCCGTCGTCAACGACTCGATTTCGGTGAAGGACGCCGACAAGGAGTCGAAGTTCGTGGTCGACTCGAAGACCACCGTCGTTGGCACCGGCATGGGCTCGATCAACAGGAAGTTCAAGGCAGAGGGCAAGTCGCCGACGATCACGGACCTGCTCGGTGTGGGCGACCAGGTCATCGTGTACTTCAAGGAGGCCGGCGGCGCCATGCGGGCCTCCGAGATCCGCGTCATGACCAAGGCCGCGAAGTAGAGCGGGTGTAGCCGTCGGCGTGTCTCGGCCCGCCCGGCCGAGTCACGCCGACGTATTCGAGGGTAATATCGGCGGATGCCAGCGGCTCCCCTGCCTCCGGACTGGCCGGCGCTGCCCGACGAGCAGTTGCTCGATGTCCGCCTGTGCGACCTGCCATTGCGCATCGAGGGCAGCGTCGTCGAGACGCGCATCGGCGAGTTGCGCGGCGAGCTGAC
>Ga0315286_10008331_pt1 | contig 10190 bp, 9 predicted proteins | sample YL17G10_0_MG_FD_205038 | JGI IMG/M metagenome (GOLD analysis project Ga0315286, IMG submission 205038) | Sediment microbial communities from Yellowstone Lake, YNP, Wyoming, USA - YL17G10_0 | ecosystem: Environmental > Aquatic > Freshwater > Lake > Sediment | place: USA: Wyoming | collected...
ACCCGCCTCGTCCGGGAAGTACTCGGCCCACAGCCGGTTGAGGATCGCGAAGTCGTCGGTCAGATGCGTCAGGAGGCAGGTCACATCCACGATCCCGTCCCAGCTTCCGCCGCTGTCCTCAAGGACGGCTCGGACGTTGGCGAAGACCGCCCGGCATTGGACCTCGAAATCTCGGGCCACGACCTCGCCGGCAGCGTTCTGGGTGACACCGGGGATGGCGGCGCTGCCCCGTCGGCGGGGGCCGATCCCTGACAGGAACAAGAGGTCCCCGACGCGGCGGGCGTGCGGGTACGGCCCGACCGGTTCGGCGGCTCGACCGCTCACGAGTGCGCCATCGCTCATCGGAGGGCCACGCTGACGGTCTTGGGTTCGGTGAAGAAGCGGAGCGCCTCATCGCCGCCCTCGCGCCCGACGCCACTCTGTTTCATCCCGCCGAACGGGACGCGCAGGTCGCGCAGGAGCCAGGTGTTGATCCAGACCGTTCCAGCATCGAGCGCCCCCGCCACCCGATGTGCGCGACGCAGGTCGTTGGTCCAGACCGAAGCGGCGAGTCCATACTGGGTCCCGTTGGCCCAGGCGACGGCCTCCTCCTCGGCGCGGAACGGGGTGATCGTGACGACCGGCCCGAAGATCTCCTCCATGTTGACCCGGCAGTCGACCGGCAGGCCGGTCACGACGGTCGGTTCGACGAAGAAACCCTCGCTGACGCGGGCCGGCAGACCGTCGGGTCGCCGACCGCCGGTCACGATCTCACCGCCGAGGTCGCGGGCGAGGTCGACATAGGACTCCACCTTGGCCCTGTGGGCCGCCGAGACGAGCGCGCCCTGCTCGGTCGCGTCGTCGAGCGGGTCGCCCATCCGGAGGCGTTCGACCGCGGCGGCGAAGGTCGTCACGAACCGGTCGTACAGCGGGGCCTCCACGAACAGGCGCGAGCCGCACAGGCAGATCTCGCCCTGGTTCTCGAACGCCGAGCGGACGATCCCGGGCAGCACCTCGTCGAGGTCCACGTCCGCGAATACGACCGTGGCGTTCTTGCCGCCCAACTCGAGCGACAGCTTCTTGAACGCGGGCCCGGCCATCCGGGCGATGGTCGCGCCGGTCGCGGTCCCGCCGGTGAACGAGATGGCCGGGACGTCAGGGTGATCCACGATGGCGGCCCCGGCGGACGCCCCGAGCCCGTGCACGACATTGAGGACGCCCGGCGGCAGGCCCTGCTCGGCGGTCAGGTCGGCGAGCATCGCGGCGGTCCACGGCGTCAGCTCGGACGGTTTCGCCACGACCGTGTTGCCGGTCGCGATGGCGGGAGCGATCTTCCACGTGAACAGGTAGAGCGGCAGGTTCCAGGGCGAGATGAGACCGGCCACCCCACGCGGCCGTCGGAGGGTGTAGTTGAGGGCCCGATCGTCCGTCTCGAACAGGTCCGATCCGGTGTGCAGGATCGCCGTCGCGAAGAAGCGTAGGTTGGCCACGGCCCGCGGGATGTCGAGCGCTCTGGCGAGCCTGACCGGCTTGCCCGAGTCGATGCTTTCCGCCCGGACGTAATCCTCCAGCCGTGTCTCCAGAGCGTCCGCGATCCGAATCAGGATCCGCGAGCGTTCCGACGCCGGGGTCGCGGACCAGCCGGGGAAGGCCCGCCGTCCGGCCGCCACGGCCTGGTCCACATCGGCCGGCCCCGAGGCGGGGACCCGGGCATGGACCGCGCCGGTCGCCGGGTCGACGTCGTCCAGGTATATCCCGTCCCGTGGTTCCACGGCGAGGCCGTCGATATGGTTCGCGAGGATCGTCGTCACGCGGTCTCCGAGAGCGCCTGGGCGAAGCGCCAGGCATCGTGAAACGTGTTGTACATCGGGACCGGAGCCACCCGGATGATGTCCGGCTCCCGGAAGTCTGCGACGATCCCGGCCGCCTCCAGCCGGTCCAGGCGGGCGCGAGCCTCGGGCAGTCGCAGGCTCAGCTGGCACCCGTGGGCGGCGGGGTCGCGTGGGGTGATGATCTCGACGCCGCCGACCGCGTCGATGAGCCCCGCCAGGTACGGCGTCAGCCGGAGCGACTTGGTCCGCAGGGCGGTCATCCCCACCTCGTCGAAGATGGCCAGCGATGCCCGCACCGGCGCGAGCGCCAGGATCGGCGGATTGGACAGGCGCCAGCCGTCCGCCCCGGCGCCCGGTTCGAACGTCTCCGCCATCCGAAAGCGCGACGCCGCGGCATTCCCCCACCAGCCCGAAAGGCGTGGCACGTTGGGGTCCGAACCGTGGCGCCGGTTGACGAAGATCTGAGCGATGGAGCCTGGCCCGCCGCACAGATACTTGTAGGTGCACCACATGGCGAAATCCACGTCCCAGTCGTGCAGGGACAACAGCACGTTGCCGGCCGAATGGGCGAGCTGCCAGCCGGCCAGCGCTCCGGCCCTGTGGATCGCAGTCGTCAGCCGGGGGATGTCCAGGACCTGGCCCGTCGCGTAGTTCACGCCGGCCAGCAGGGCCACCGCCAGCCGGTCGCGCTGGTCATGGATGGCAGCCTCAAGGTCATCCGTCCGGACCGTCGCCTCGCCCTGTCGGGGACCAACGACGATCAGATGCTCGGCCGGGTCAAGGCCGTGGTGTCGCAGCTGGGACTCAACGGCATATCGATCGGAGGGGAAGGTCGGGGCGTCGATCAGGATCTTGTCGCGGTTCCCTGATGGACGGAAGAACGAGGCCATGAGCAGGTGCAGGTTGACGGTCAGCGTGTTCATCGTAGCGACCTCGTCGGGCAGCGCTCCGACCAGCCGCGCCGTCGGCTCGCGCAGCGGCTCGTCGTACGAGACCCACGCGGCGCCCTCGTGGAAGTGACCCTCCACGCCCAGCGTCGCCCAGGCGTCCAGCTCCGTCTCCAGCGCATCCCGCGCGGCCCTCGGCTGGGCGCCAAGGGACTGCCCGGCCAGGTAGACCCGTGGCGAGCCATCCGGGCCGACGGGGATGTGGAACCGTTGGCGCTGGGAGGCGAGCGGGTCCGCGGCATCCTGTTCCAGGGCGAACGCCTCATCGACCCGCCGTGCAGGCCCGGCCGCGGTCATCGGACGGAGACCGGGGCGGGTCCGGGCTCGCGGACCGACCGACCGAGGAACTCGAGCGCCGTGCCCGCCAGCATCCGTTCGTGCGCGGCCGGCGCAAGCTCGGTCAGGGCCGCGATCGTCGCCCCTGGGATCGCTTCGCCGAGCGGGAACGGGTAGTCCGTCCCGAGGGCGATCCGCTCCGGTCCGACGATGCCGGCGATGAACCGGAGGGTGTCCGGGTCGTGGACGAGCGAGTCCACGTAGATCCGCCGGACGGCATCACGCGGCTCCGTCGCCGTGGCGCTGGCGACCAGATCCGGGCGAGCGTGGAACCCGGCTTCGACCCGGCCGAGCAGCCCCGGGAACGCCCCGCCGCCATGGGCGAATAGGAGGCGCAGCGTCGGTCGCCTGTCCAGGACGCCACCCAGGATCACGGACGCGATGGCGAGGGCAAGCTCAGCGGGCATCCCCACGAGCCAGGGCAACCAGTAGCGGGTCATCCGCTCCGGCGCCAGCATGTCCCATGGATGCACGAAGACGGACGCCCCCATCGCCTCCGCGGCGGTCAGGACGGCCTCGATCCCGTGGTCGTCCAGGTCCCGGTCGCCGACATGGGTGCCGATCTGGACCCCGGCCAGACCGAGCTGGCGGACGCAGCGCTCCAGCTCAGCGATGGCGAGATCGGGGTCCTGGAGCGGGATCGTCCCGAGCCCGGCGAAACGGTCCGGCCGGTCGGCCACCACCCCGGCCAGATGATCGTTGAGCAGGCGCGCGACGACGAGGGCGTCGGCGGCCGGTTTGTCGTAGGCGAACATGACCGGGACCGTCGACAGGACCTGCAGGCCGATGCCCGCGCGATCACAGTCCTCGAGTCGCCGGGCCGGGTCCCAGCAGTCATCCCCGACCTCACGGAAGACATGGTCGTCGATGACGATGCGTGCGCGCGAGGGGCCCGATGGCTGCAGCTGCGGCCAGCCGCCGTACCCGAAGCGCGCCCTGAGATCCGGCCACGACGGCGGCAGGATGTGGGTATGGACGTCGATCCGATCGAGCGGCACGCGGGATCAGGCGGTCGCCGGGGTGGGCGGATCCATGACGGCGCCGCAGCGCTTGCAGGTATGGAGCGCGGAGTCGGCCCAGAACGCGTCCATCACCGGCTTGAGCTGGGTCCCGAGGTCCGTGATGACGCCGACGAACTGGTAGAGCTGGTTGCCGCACGTCTCGCAGTACCAGGTGATCGACTCCTCCTCGTCGGCCGCCCGCTGGCGCTCTACGACCATGCCCAGCGTGCCGGCCGGGCGACGCGGTGAGTGGATGGTGTTGGCCGGCAGTAGGAAGGTGTCACCTTCGTGGATGACGACGTCGCGGACGACACCGTCTTCGATCAGCTTGAGCGTGATGTCGCCCTTGAGCTGGTAGAACAGCTCCTCGCCCGGTTCGCAGTGGAAGTCTCGCCGGGTGTTCGGGCCGGCCACGATCATGACCTGGAACTCACCCGCGCCGTACAGCATCTTGTTGCCCACCGGCGGCTTGAGTGAATCCCGGTTGCGTTCGATCCAATCGTCCAGGTTGATCGAATCCAGGGCCATCTGGGGTCCTCCGCTTCCTTGGGGTGGCTCGGCCGTCAGCGTACGCATTGGCTATCCGCAGTGCAACGGCACCCCACGCCGGGGGATCCCGCCGAGCTGGCCGTCGGACGCTCGACGTCTACAAGCGGACCCGCGGCGGGCTCTCCCGGTCGAACATGTGGACGGTGTCGATGAAGCGGACCTGCTTGGTCTGGTAGGCCATCGTCAGCGAATGGGTCCGCGCCCCGCCACCGAAGAAGCGGACGCCCTCGAGCAGGTCCCCCGCGGTCACCCCGGTCGCGGCGAAGACCAGGTTCTGGCCGGGGGCCAGGTCCTCCGTCCGGTACACCCGGTCCTCATCGCCGTGGCCCATCCGGGCGCCTCGCTCGCGCTCCTCGTCGCTCCGGTAGCGGAAGCGGGCCTGGATCTCGCCGCCAAGACAGCGCAGCGCAGCCGCCGTGATGACCCCCTCGGGCGCCCCGCCGATGCCCATCACGGCATGGACACCGGTGCCCGACACGGCGGTCGAGATGGCCGCCGACAGGTCGCCGTCGCCGATCAGCTTGATCCGAGCGCCCGCCTCGCGGACCTCGGCGATCAGGGCGTCGTGGCGTGGCCGCTCGAGGATGACCACGGTGATGTCGCTGACCTTGCGCCCGAGTGCAGCGGCGATCGCGCGGAGGTTCTCGGTCGGGGTCTGGCGGATATCCACTTTGCCCGCCGCGACCGGCCCGATGCACAGCTTCTCCATGTATGTGTCCGGGGCATGGGTCAGGCCGCCGGCCTCCGACGCGGCCAGGACGGTGATCGCGCCGGCCTGGCCGTGAGCCACGAGGTTGGTTCCCTCGAGCGGATCCACCGCGATATCGACCCGCGGGGCGTCCGGGTTGCGCTGTCCTCGACCGACCTCCTCGCCGATGTAGAGCATCGGCGCCTCGTCGCGTTCGCCCTCGCCGATGACGATCCGACCGACGAAGTCGATCTCGTCCATCGTCCGGCGCATCGCTTCCGTGGCCGCTGCATCGGCGGCATCGCGCTCGCCGCGGCCCATGTAGCGGGCCGATTCGATCGCCGCCGCCTCCGTGACGCGGACCATATCGAGTGCCAGGAGCTGTTCCACCGGTGGGCGCTCAGTGCCTGAAATGGCGTCGGCCGGTGAAGACCATCGCCAGATGATGTCGATCCGCGGCTTCGATCGCCATCTCATCGCGGATGGATCCACCGGGCTGGATGATGGCCGTGACGCCCGCCCCGGCCGCCGCCTGGATGCCGTCCGAGAACGGGAAGTACGCGTCCGACGCCATGACCGCCAGTTTCGCCCGGTCGCCCGCTCGCCGCACCGCGATCTCGACCGAGACCTGGCGGCTGGCCTGGCCGGCTCCGATCCCGACGGTCGCGCCGTTGCGCGCGAGGACGATCGCATTCGAGCGCACGTGGCGGACCGCGCGCCAGGCGAAGAGCATATCGGTCAGTTCCTCGAGCGTCGGGCGTCGCTTGGTCACGACCTGGAGCCGGCCCCGGTCAAGCCCCAACTCGTCCTGGCTCTCGACCAGGAGGCCGCCGGCCACGCGCTTGAAATCAAGGCTGGCGATGCCGTAGTCGCGCATCCCTTCGGTCGGGTTCGGCGGGATGGCGAGCAGCTCCAATCCGGGCTTGCCGCGGAGGATCCCGATCGCCGACTGGCTGAACCCCGGGGCCACGACGGCTTCATATGAGTTCGCGGCGATCTCGCGGGCGGTCGCCCCATCGAGTTCGCGGTTGACCCCGACGATCCCGCCGAACGCCGCGACGGGGTCCGTCTCGAGGGCGTGCCGGTAGGCTTCGACGAGCTCGTCGTGCGAGGCCAGGCCGACCGGATCCGTGTGCTTGACGATGGCGACCGTGGGCGACGTGTAATCCTGCGCGATCCGGTACGCGGCATCGAGGTCGAGCAGGTTGTTGAACGACGGCATGGCGCCCTGCAGCCGGGTCGCATCGGCCAGCGTCCCGCTCCGGTGGGTCGTCTCACGGTAGAACGCCGCGCGCTGGTGCGGATTCTCGCCGTACGGGAGGTCATCGACCTTCTGGAGGACGAGGGCAAGGTATCGGGGGAACGTGTTGCCCGAGATCTGGTTGAGGTAGGCGGCGATCTCGGCGTGGTAGGCGGAGATCGTGCTGAACGCCTCGGCAGCGAGCTTCGCCCGCGTTTCCGGGCTGACCGATCCGTGCTCGCGAAGCTCTTCGGCGATCTGCGGGTAGTACGCCGGATCTGCGACGGCCGCGACACCGGCGGCGTTGCGGGCGGCCGCCCCGAGGAGCGCGGCACCCCCGACATCGATCATCTCGATCGCCTCGTCGAGGCCGACCAGTTTCACCCCGATGGCCGGGGCGAACGGCTTGACGTTGACGACGACGATATCGATCAGGCCGATGCCCTGCGCTCCCAGCTCCTCGAGTTGGGCGGGCACATCCCGCCGCGCGAGGATGCCCGCATAGACCGCATGGTGGAACGTCTTGACCTGCCCGCCGACGTCGGGCTCGCCCTGGGTCAGCGACGAGACGGCGGCGACGGCTACGCCCTCGTTCGCCAGGTGGTCGCGGGTGCCGTCCGTTGCGACGACGTCGACCCCGAGATCGAGCAGGTCTCGAGCGAGTGCGGCGATCCCATCCCGGTTCGCCACTGACAGCAGGGCTCGCACCCGGGGCTTCCTCCGATACCCGTTGCCTGGCGACGCGTCAGCGGGGCAGCGCGCGGGTTCCTCGGACGGACTCCCCGGCACCGCACCATCGCGACCGAGTATACCGCCTGACGTGGCATACTCCGGGAGCCCATCCACACGCGATTGAGGTCAGTACGTGACGCTCGCTCCCTGGGAATACCTCTTCACGGCGTTCAACAGCAGCAACTTCCCGGATATCTTCTACCCGACCTGGATCGCCTCCCTGGTCCTCCTGGTCATCCTGATCGTCCTCTACAACGTCCGGACGCGGGCGCTCCATCGCCACCCGCCATACCTCGAGATGCTGGAGTGGCTGTGGTGGACCGGACTGATCACGTTCAGCCTGATCATCATCGAATCGCTCTTCGTGTTCGACTTCTTCCTGGTCCTGACGACCGAGATCGTCGGTATCGGCACGCTCGTCTGGATCCGCTTCGTGCGCTTCCCACCGTTCTTCGCGGCATACGAATCGCGCCTCGCGCGCGAGCGCTACTTCACGAAGCAGAAGTACGCGACGCCCGACGCGACGATCAAGAAGCGCAGCAGCAGCGGGCGTCGCCAGCAGCGCCAGCAGCGCCGGCGGCGATAGGCCGGCCCCGGTCGTGCCGATCGAGATCCACCGGTTCGGCGTGGGTCAGCGGCGCCCGGATGGTCCGCTCGGATCGGTCGGCCTGACCGGTCAGATCCTCCATTCCGACGGACGCGGTGTCGTCTCCGAGCTGGCCTTCGGCCGGAACGCGCGGATCGAGCCGCACGCGAGCCCGAACTCCACATTGTTCATCGTCTTCGAGGGCGGCGGTTGGGTCGGCGTCGATGACGAGTGGACCCGGATCGCGGCCGGCGAGGCGGCCGTCTGGCCGGCGGACATCCCGCACGCGGCCAGGACGGAACACTCGGAGATGCGCGCCTTCGTCGTCGAGTTCGCCGGGCCGGACGACCGCGATACCGTGCTTGGCCGGGCGCGCGACGCGGACTCGGGCGACATCCCCGTGAGCCGAGGCTCAGGCCAGCTTGTGGTGCGCATCGCCTCGCCGGCCACCGACGACGCACGCGAGGGCGAGCCGGCCTGACGATCGGCCCGATCAGCGGGCGAGGATCGCCCCGAGCTGGCTGAGGATCCGGGCGGTCGCGCCCCACACGGACAGGCCCTCGACGTCGTATGCGCCGTAGCGGATCGGCCAGTCGCGGATCGTCCGCTCGACGATCTCGATCGGGGCGCCGGGCATGAAGCGGGCCATCGGCGGCTCGACGATCCGGGCGACCTCGGCCGGTGAGGCGGTCAGCGTCGGACGGTGCGTGGCGACCGCGACGATAGGCGTCACCTCGAAATCGCTGACCGGGATCCAGAAGCGCACGAGGAAGCCGATCACCCGCAGGCCGGCGGCGTCAGCATCGAGCGCGATCTCCTCGGTCGCTTCGCGCAGGGCGGTCGCCGCCAGATCGTCATCGTCCGGTTCGGCCGCCCCGCCCGGGAAGCTGACTTCGCCGCTATGGTGACCATCGCGGCTGGCGCGCTCGGTCAGGACGACGCGCGCCGTCCCTTCGATGTCCGGGTAGAGCAGGACGAGGACCGCGGCCGCTCGCCCCGGCTGACCCGGCGGCGGGGTGCGCGGCAGGCGCAGATCCCGGTCGTCGATCATGACCGGGATCAGGACATCGGCGGGTGCAGGTAACTCGACGGGGAGTGGGTCCAGTCGCAGCAGCATGTCGGCGAAGCGCATCGCCGGTCTAGTTGAGCCGGTCGCCGCCACCGACGGGCGCCGCCGGATCCACGCGGCGCGAACGGGCGTCGCGCTTCGGCCCGCCCTCGGTGACCACCGTATTCGAAGCCGTCGAGAAGACGAGCGTGCCCGTCACACGGTCCGCATCGGCGACGATCCGGTCGGCCGGCCGGAATTCTCCGGCCACGATCGCACGCGCGAGCGGGTTCTCCACCAACCGCTGGATCGTGCGCTTCAACGGCCGGGCCCCGTACGCTGGATCCGTCCCTTCCCGTACCAGGAGCGCCCGAGCTGCCGGGGTCAGCTCCAGCACGATGTCCTGCGCGGCCAGCCGCTGCGCGAGCTCGGCGACCAGCAACTCGACGATCCGCTCGAGGTCCGTGTCGGTCAGCGCGTGGAAGACGATGACCTCATCGACCCGGTTGAGGAATTCGGGACGGAAGTGGGAGCTCAGCCCGTCCGCGCCGCCGATGTTGCTGGTCATGATGATGACCGTGTTCTTGAAGTCGACCGTCCGTCCCTGGCTGTCGGTCAGGCGCCCGTCATCGAGGACCTGGAGCAGGACGTTGAAGACGTCCGAATGGGCCTTCTCGATCTCATCGAGCAGGACGACCTGGTATGGCCGACGACGGACCGCCTCAGTCAGCTGGCCGCCCTCGTCGTAGCCGACATAGCCCGGGGGTGCGCCGATAAGGCGCGACACCGCGAACTTCTCCATGTACTCGCTCATGTCGATGCGGACCATCGCGTTCTCGTCGTCGAACATGAACGCCGCCAGCGCACGGGCCAGCTCCGTCTTGCCGACGCCGGTCGGACCGAGGAACAGGAACGAGCCGATCGGTCGGCGCAGATCCTTGAGACCCGCCCTGGCTCGTCGGACGGCATCGGCGACGGCCTGGACCGCCTCGTCCTGGCCGACGACTCGTTGGTGCAGGCGTTCCTCCATGTGGATGAGCTTGTTCGTCTCCCCCTCGACCAGGCGGTCGACCGGGATGCCGGTCCAGGCCGCGACGATCTCGGCGATGTCGTCCGCGCCGACCTCTTCCTTGAGCAGCGAGCCGGGACCCTGGAGTGCCGTGAGCGTCGCCTCCTCCTCGGTCAGCCGATCGGTCAGCTCCTTGAGCGTGCCGTACTTGAGCTGGGCGGCCGTCGCGTAGTCGGCCTCGCG
>Ga0315286_10008333_pt1 | contig 10189 bp, 6 predicted proteins | sample YL17G10_0_MG_FD_205038 | JGI IMG/M metagenome (GOLD analysis project Ga0315286, IMG submission 205038) | Sediment microbial communities from Yellowstone Lake, YNP, Wyoming, USA - YL17G10_0 | ecosystem: Environmental > Aquatic > Freshwater > Lake > Sediment | place: USA: Wyoming | collected...
CCCTGCTCCATGATGATCCGGTCGTCGAACCACACGGTCGGCTGCTTCACAAGGCCGTCGAGGTGGCTGGCCACCCGCACGCTGCCGCCCATCGACTTGTTGTCGCCGAAGGCGATGTGGATCGTGCCCATCACCTTCTCATCCTCGAGGATCACACCCGTGAGGATGGCCTTGTCGTTCGTCCCGATGCCGAACTCGGCGACGGTCCGGCCGTCTTTGCCGTGCGGCTCGAGCAGGGCGACGAGGCGCCTGGCAGATTCGCCGCCGCTGATGTCCGTCGCGTACCCGTCCCGGACCGTGATGCGGATGGGCTCGTCGACCATGCCGACGGACGCCATCGATCCGTCCACCACCACCACGCCGTTCGAGCGCCCTTCGAGCGGCGCCAGGTACGATTCGCCGGTCGGCAGGTTGCCCCACAGCCCTTTCTCCCGGAACACGCCCGAACTCGCGTGGGCTTCGCGGCCTTCCATCGGCAGCGTGATGTCGGTTCCGGCGGGCGCCTTCACGCGAATCACCTTGGTGGTACGCATAAGGTCGCAGATCCGAAAGGTGCGCGCGGCAATCTCGTTGTAGTCGGCGTTCATACAGCGGACCATCACCTCTTCGGTGACACCGGGCAGCGTGGCGACCCTGACTCCTTTCGCGCTGGCGTTCCGGCGCGAGTCCGTGTGCGTGAGCGACTTCGACGTCGGGCACAACACGACGTCGTACTGCGTCATCAGCGCCGCGATCTCGGCCGGCGGCTCCTCCCCATTGGTCTTGCGGGGCAGCATCTCGACGAGCAGCACGTCGTTGCCGAGTTCGCGGGCGGCCTCGAAGGCCGCGTACCCGATCGTGCGCAGCGGCGCATCTGTCACGACGAGCACACGCTCGCCCGGGCGGACGCCCATGCAGTCGCGGACAGCGATCAGGGCGGCCGACTGAAGAGCGGCAGAGATGATCATCCGGGCATTGTAACGTGGGGCCGGGTGTTCAAGACGCGATTATCGAGGCGGCCCTCGCTGCTGCTCGATCTGTCCCGTCCCTGCACACCATTCGACGCTCTGTGCCCCATCGAGCGGCCTCACCCGCGATGGGACCGCCGCACTCTGAGACACGGCTGTCTCGAATCGCGACAGCCGGCACCGTTTCTAGACAGCGGGAACGCCGGGCGTTTCTCGTGTAAGTGCCTGCAGGAACTAGGCATCCCCCGTCGGATCTCGGCCGCCAGCCGGCGGCATGATTCTTCCTATCAGAAGTGGAAGGTAAACATGGCGACAGACACTCAAGGTGGGGACCAATGCGACCGATAGACATACAGAGGGAGCGAACGCGCCACGGTCGCGGGAGTTCCGCCGGGTTCACGCTCATCGACACGCTCGTCACGGTGGCGCTGCTCGGCATCGTCAGTGCGATCGCCATCCCCGCGATGTCCAGCGTGCTCGACTCGATGCGTGTGGGCATGGGCGCGCGGGACGTGGAACGGGAGCTGCAGGCGGCGCGCCTGCTGGCCGTGTCGTCGAATCGTCCGATCCGGGTCCGGTTCAACTGTCCGGCGGCCGGTCAGTATCGACTCGTCGAACTCATCGGATCGCCCGAGTCGCCGGATGCCTTCGACAACGACGGGGCGCGGTGCGGCGAGACGGCGTTTCCGTACCCCGCGAGCGACACCGACGCGCTGACGCGACCGAACCTCGATGGTCCAGTGCGCCGCCTTCCGCAGGGCGTGTCGTTCGGCAGCGCGCAGACCATCGAGTTCTGGCCGAACGGCACCGCGCGGGCCGACTCGGGCGGGGGCCTCCCGTGGCCGAAGATCCAGGCATCGGGGACCGTGGTTTCGGTGACGAAGGATTCAGTCACTCGTTCGATCGAGGTAAACGGTCTTGGCAAGATCCGCTTGCGGTAGGTCGCCGTCGGGCTTCTCCCTGATCGAGGTGATGATCGCCACCGCCCTGCTGGCCACATCGCTCGTGGCCGTTGCCCAGCTGTTTGCCACGGCGACCAGGGCGAATGTAAGCGCCCGGACCTCGACGTTTACGACCGTCCTCGCGCAGCAGAAGATGGAACAGCTGCGCGGGCTCGTCTGGGGCTTTGACGGGCAGAACAACCCCGTCAGCGATCATCAGACGAACCTCGCCGCCACGCCGCCGACATCGACCGGCGGACCTGGCCTGTCGCCGTCACCGATGGGCACGCTCCTCCACTCGACGACTGGCTACGTCGACTATCTCGATCCGGGCGGCACCTGGGTCGGCACGGCGAGCACGCCCGTGTCGGGCACGGTCTACATCCGGCGCTGGTCGGTGACGCCCCTGCCGGAAGATCCCAGCAACACGCTCGTCCTGCAGGTGATGGTGACGCGGATGCAGAACCGCGGGGCTGCCGACTCGGGCGGCGGGGCGCGCCTGCCGGGCGAAGCGCGCATCATGAGCCTCAAGACCCGGAAGTACCAATGACCTGCGCCCGACCCCTGGTCGTCGTGCGACGGGGCGCAACCGTGCGGCGCCACGAGGGATTCACGCTCATCGAGATGCTCGTCTCGGTCGCGATCATGATGGTGGTCATGGGCGGGGTCTTCACGGTGTTCAATCCCGCCCATGGCGCCTTCCAGGCGCAGCCCGAGGTCGCGGACATGCAGCAGCGCCTCCGCATCGCGGTCTCCGAGATGTCCGACGGGATGAGGATGGCAGGCGCGGGAAGCTACCGCGGGACCATCAGTGGCCCGATCAGCAACATTCTGGCGCCCATCATGCCCTACAGGATCGGCAACACCTCATCTGATCCGCGGGGCGGCGTGTTCTTCCGCACGGACGCGATCACCTCCATCTATGTGCCCGCCGACGCCGCCGAATCGAGCCTGGCACTCCCGCTCGCGTCGACAGCGGCCGACATACAGGTGGTGACCGGCGCAGGGTGTCCTCCAGCGTCGCAGGCGTGCGGCTTTCAGACCGGTGACCGGGTGCTCATCTCCGATGATGGCGGCGGGTTCGACATGTTCACCGTGACGGGCATCGCCAACGGGAACGCACTCCAGCACGCGTCCGACACGCTGTCGAAAACCTATCCTGCGGGTGCCCGTCTGGTTGAGATCTCGATGGACACCTTCTACCTCCAGAGCACGCCCAGCACGGACACCTATGAGCTGATGCACTACGACGGGTACCGCACCGACGAGCCCCTCGTCGACAACGTCGTTGCCCTGCGCTTCGAGTATCTGGGCGATCCGGCACCGTCCGCGATCGTGCACGACCCGGCGGAGCCGGTGGGGCCATGGACCACCTACGGACCGAAACCGCCGATGCTGGGCGTTGACAACCCCAACGACAGCTGGCCCGCCGGCGAGAACTGCATGTTCACGCTGGCGGCGGGTCGCCAGGCGCCGCGGCTCGCATCGCTTGGCGCCGGCTCGCTGGTGTCCCTCACACAAGCGCAACTCACCAACGGCCCCTGGTGCCCCGATTCGGCGTCGCCCAACCGCTTCGATGCCGACCTGCTTCGGGTCCGCACCATTCGCGTGTTGGTGCGCCTGCAGACCGGGGTGGTTGCGTTGCGCGGCACGAGTCGCGCACTGTTCACCCGGCCGGGCCTGGCCGCCGACGCCACTCGGCTGGTGCCGGACCAGGAAATCCGATTCGACGTCACCCCGAGAAACGTCAACCTGTACCGATGATGCGCCGACGCCCCTCCGCCTCATTCGTGCGCCGGGCCTCCCGCCAGGATGGAAGCGCTCTCGTCGTGGCCCTGATGGCGATGATGCTGCTCACGGCCCTCGGCCTGGCGCTGGTGCTGACCACGTCGACGGAAACGATGATTGCCGCCAACTACAGCAGCGGCCAGGAGGCGCTGTACGCGGCGGAGGCCGGCATAGAACGCGCCATGCTCGAAATCCCGGGCATTGCGGATATCGACGCGCTGCTCCAGGGGCAGATCGCGTCGACGTTCCGGGATGGCGAGCCGGGACCTCGGGCGCTGCCAAACGGCGTGCGGCTGGACCTGGTGGCCCTCACCAACGTCGCGAACTGCGGCCGCACGTCGGCCTGCAGCGCCGAGCAGATGAACGCGACCACGACTGAGCGGCCGTGGGGATCCAACAACCCTCGCTGGCAGCTGTACGCCTACGGGCCGGTCAACAACATGCTGCCTTCAGGACAACTGAACTCGCTGTTCTACGTCGTGGTCTGGGCGGCCGATGACCCGGCCGAGACCGACGGCGATCCGACGCGGGACGATGCCGACGGCGGCAACGCTCCGGGCCGAGGTGTGGTGATGCTCCGAGCCGAGGCCTTCGGCACGTTCGGATCGCACAAGCGACTGGAGTTGACGGTGCAGCGGCCGCTGTCGGGGTCCCCGGACGCCGGCTACACCGCCCAGCGGGGTCAGGACGAGCAGAATCGCCGGAATCGGAATGAGATCATCCAGACTCCCGGCGGGACGCTGACTCAGTCGCACCTGAACCTGTCCACCGGCACGATGGTGGTGCAGTAAGAAACGCCATGAGACGACTCCGGTACCTCGCCCTGCTTGTCGCGCTCGGCTACGCAGCCGTGGGCGTCTACGACGCCACGCCGGTCGACGCCCGCGGCTGGCACTATCACCTCAAGAAACCCCCGCGGAGGCGCCCGGTACCGAAGAAGAAGCGGAACGCCTACATCCAGACGGACCCGCTCCGGATGGTCAAGAACTTCTGCGATCCGAACGTGAAGATCGGGCCGAACATCGTCATCGCCATGGACACGTCCATGCGCATGCAGTACGACGCCGACGGCTACTACTACGACGAGATGTTCTGGGACGCGAACGCGACCTACGACTCGAAGAAGGAGACGAGCCCGAGGGTCGTGGCAACGAGCCTCGGGGTGGCCCCGACGGCGCGGTTCTATCGGCGGAAGTACAAGAACCTCGTCCGCACCCAGAATGCATCAGGGAAGACCATGCGCTTCGACGCGACATCGATCTCGGTGGTGGACGACAAGAAGGCCGACTTCCTGACCTTCTACGATCCGTCGCGGCTGGGCATGGCCCGCGACGGCCTGCTCCAGGCCGTCGAAGAGAACATGTACATCGTGAACTTCGGACTGGTGCGCACGCGGCACGGCGTGAAACCTGTAATTCCGGCAACAGCCGGAAACCAGACCCCCGTGTACCTCTCCGATCCCGCGCAGTCGCTGCTCGCCGGCGACGTGATGACCAGTTCGGGAGTGCCGAGTGAGTGGAACGTGACGTGGATGACGGGGCTCACGGCAAACGTCGCGACGACCTCGACCACGGCTACGCAGGTCGTGCCGGTGATGGAGAAAGCCTCCGCCGAAACGGCGGGCTGGTTGATGCAGCCGGTGGACTCCGACGCCGGCAGGTCGGAGAAAGTCCTTGTCCCGGCGGGCTACGACGCGGCTGCGGTCATCGATTCACCGGTGGCCACACTGCTGCAGGACGCCCACACGGCCGTCGTCAGGGCGATGACCGTTGACGACGCCAAATTCAGGCCGTGCCGGAACACCGCCGTCATCCTCGTCGTGGGAGGCAAAGACCAGGCCGGCGCGGACCCCGTGTCCGTGGCCCAGACCTTCAACGCGGTCACGGTGAGTGGGGTCACTATGCGCGTGCCGGTCTATGTCGTCGCGGTCGGCGCGCCGGATGCAGACCTGCCGCCATTGCAGGCCATCGCCGACGCCGGCGGCGGCGAATTCTTCGAGACCTATGACGGAAGCCAGGTGGCGTTTGCGGGGAACTACGTCGTCCAGTCGGTTTTCAGACGGGCGCAGGAGTTCAAGGCAGACCAGGAAAGTGAGTTCCAGACGGCCAGCCCCATTGTCGGCAGCGTGGACCTGACCCACGCCAATGGCATCGATGGGAATCCGCTGCCGAACACGAACATCAGTTCTGGTGGTGGTGCCCTCTCCCAGGGGGCCAATGTCCTCGTGACCACGGGATTCTCGCTCCCGGGATTCGAGGCCCGCATCCGGGCGTTCCGAACCTACAAGCCGGAGTCCGACTGGAACAAGCCCGACGGGTACTCGTTCAAACAGGACGGCACACGCCTGTGGGTCGCACATACGCCCGGGGCCAATCAACGCAACATCTACACATACATCCCCGGCGCGGGCTATGTCGCCATCACGCAGGCCAACCTGGCGACGCTCAAGCCGTATCTGGGCGTCACCGAGGATGACGGGGCCTCCATCATCATCGATGTCGTCCGCCAGCAGCCGCTTGGGGCCCCGATTTCGTCCACGCCGGCCCTGGTGGCGCCCCCGTCGCTGTCGCCGGCGCCGGATAACGCCTACACCGCCTTCGCCAGCGAGCGTCGCATCCGGCGCTCCACGATCTTCTACGGCGGCAATGATGGGATGATCCACGCCCTTGATGCGCGCCTCGGCGTGGAGGTGTGGGCCTTCGTTCCGTTCAACATGCTCCCGGCGCTGCAGACCCTCGTCGACGGACAGCCTGTCGACTCCTTCGAGTACTTCGTGGACGCCTCGCCGAAGATTGCCGATATCAAGGTGGGAAGCAACTGGCGCACGTACATGTTCATCGGCGAGGGCGCCGGCGGGACCTACTATCAGGCATTTGATGTCAGCGATGCGGGCCTGGGTGTCTCGCCGACATCGAACTCCGAAGCGGCGGTGCTGGCCCAGTTCTCCGCACCAGGGGTGATCCCGTTCGTGTGGTCGTATCCCGCGATGTCGACATTCGACCACACGATCTCCACCGCCGAGATGCCGTTTGGCGACATCAAGACCAGCGCGACAGCGGCGGCGAAGACCGTCGGCCGCACCGTGTCGACGCCGGCGGTCGCGCAGATCGGCAATGCCACGAGCCCGTGGGTCATGCTCACGGGGTCCGGTTTCCTGTCGCTGGCCGCGCAGAAGCAGGCGAATCGCGGCAATGTGAATGCCGGCACCACTTTCTACGTGATCGACGCGGCGACCGGCGTGCTGCTGAACAGCTACGACGTGGGAGACGACAATGACAAAGAAAGCCTGAAAGCCGCACTCGAGGCGGACCCGAGCACGACCGGTCCGCGCGACTCGCGTATCATCGACCGCGCCTACATTGGCGATACCGAAGGCGCGCTGTGGCGGTTCAATCTCACATGGAACGGCACCAGCACAGGCCTTGCGGCTCCCAAGAAGCTGTACGATGCTGCCGAGTGGAATCCCATCTATGCGTCGGTGGCGGTGCTTTCTGACGGCTCCGGAGGCGAGTACATCTTCCTGCCGGTGGGGATCGATATCCTGCCGTGGACGCGGGCGAAGAAGATCGCGCAGTTTGCCATCGTCGGCGTGCACGATCTGGGCGGGAATACCGGCGTAAAGACGTTCGAACTCACGCTCGATAAAGCCGACAGCAAGGGCGGCGACGAACGCCCGAGTTCGAATCCGACCGTGGCGGGGGGGATTGTGTTCTTCACGACGACGACGGAGTTCCCCGACACCCCGTGCGTGCCCGCCGAAGCGGCCCTCTATGCGCTGACGCCAAGCGGAGGCATCGGCTACGACCTGAACGGCGACAAGAAGATCGACGTCAACGACAAGCCATACACGCTGGCATCCGGCCGGGCCACGGCCGTGTTCGTCGCCGACAACCACCTCTACTTCGGGACTGACAAGGGGATCGAGATCTTCGGCGATCCCCAGGGGTTCAACAACAGCATCGTGCGAACCTTCGTCCGGACGTTGGCGTGGCGGGAGCGCCGATGAAGCAACCGTCCCGCCGTTGTCCGCACTGCGGAGATCGGCTCCGGGCCGAACAGGCGACGTGTCTGAGGTGCCGGCGCGAACTCGCACGAAAGTCGGCGCCGGTCCCGGCCGCTCCCCTGCCAGACAAGGCACGAGCGTCTGGGCGGACCTGGCTCGTCATCGCAGTCGCAGTGATCGGCATCGCAGGCCTTGGCGGCGTCGCCACCCGCGCCAGGCCTCCCGTGCCAGCGGGATCAGCTGCGGAGCTTTCGCGGTCCACGGGTGCCGTGGACAGCCGATTCGCCGCAGAGTTCGAGCCCGAGCCGACGCTGCCGCCACTGCCCGTCACCGGCGTCTCGAGCGCCGGGGCACAGGCCGCGGGTTTCTCGAACTTCCAGGCGGGCGACTTCGGGTCCGCGCTCGCCCGCTTCCAGGAGGCGATCGACCGCGAGCCGGGGAACGCCGACGCCCTCAACGGCGCCGGTCAGAGCCTCCTGCAGATGAGTCGTCCGGCTGAAGCGGTCCCGCTGCTCGAGCGCGCTGTGGAGGCACGGCCGGGGGACGCCACGTTCCGCTTCAACCTCGCCGTCGCACTGGAGCGCATCGGCAGCCTGCCAGGGGCGGCGTCCGAGTACCAGCGTCTGGCCAGGCAGACGCCGTCAGACCCCCGGCTCTTCTGTAACCTCGGGCTGGCGTTACGGCGCCTGGGCCGGAACGAGGAGGCGATGACGGCATTCGAGAAGGCCACCGAGCTGGCGCCGGACATCGCGGTGGCCTGGCTGGGGCTGGCACTCAGCCTGGATCGGAACGGACGGTTCGAGGCTGCAGCCCCGGCATTCGAACGCTTCCTTGCACTCGCTCCGGACTCGCCGGATGCTCCTCGTATCCGCGAACACGTGGCGCGCCTGCGTCAGGCGGCCCCGAAAGCCCCGTAGGGCACCCAGCGAATCATCCGGCTGCGACCAGCACGTCCGCCTGTCGGTGAACCCGGCGGCATGGCCTGCGGCCACCCGGCACATGGCCTGCGGCCACCCGGCACATGGCCTGCGGCCACCCGGCACATGGCCTGCGGCCACCCGGCACATGGCCTGCGGCCACCCGGCAGCTGAAGCTGCCGGGCTACGAGCTGCCGGGCTACGGCGTGACTTCCCAAATCCCGAACCCCGAATCCCGAGCCCCAGCCCCTCGCCGCCAACATGGTTGTGCTACAGTCGGACTGCCCTGAAGGGCAAAGGAGCCGGCCTCATGTCGAATGCGATTGATGGACTGAAACCCGCAGGATTGTGGAAGTATTTCGCCGAATTGTCGAAGATCCCCCGCCCGTCGAAGCACGAGACGGCGGCCGCGGCCTTCGTGGTCGGCACCGCGAAGAAGATGGGTCTCGAATGCGCCCAGGACCCCGCCGGCACCGTCGTCGTCCGCAAGCCGGCATCGGCTGGTTACGAGAATAAGCCAATGGTGTGCCTGCAGGGCCATCTCGACATGGTTCCCGAGAAGCGTCCGGACAAGAAGCACGACTTCCTGAAAGACCCCATCACCCTGGTCCGCAAGGGCAACATGATGATGGCCGACGGCACAACCCTCGGCGCCGACAACGGCGTGGCCGTGGCGACGAGCCTGGCGATCATGGCCGACGCCTCCCTCGTCCACGGCCCGCTCGAGTTCCTGTTCACGATTGACGAGGAGACCGGCTTGACCGGCGCGCACAACCTCCAGCCAGGTTTCCTGAAGAGCAAGACCCTGCTGAATCTCGACTCCGAAGAAGAAGGCGCCTTGTACGTCGGCTGCTCAGGCGGCCGCGACACGATGGGCACCTGGGCGCTCGACACCGAGGCGGCGCCAGCCGGGACCGCGGGCCTCGAGATCAAGGTGGGAGGCCTGCGCGGCGGCCACTCGGGTCTCGAAATCGACAAGGGCCGCGGCAACGCCATCAAGATCCTGAACCGCGTCGTCATCGCGCTCGGCGCTCTGGGCGGCCGCCTCGCGCGGATCGACGGCGGCAACAAGCGCAATGCGATCCCGCGCGATGCGGTGGCGCTCGTCTTCGTGCCGAAGAAGAAGGCCGATGAGGCGAAGGGCATCGTGGCGGCCATGAACGCCACGTGCCGCGCTGAGCTCTCCTCGGTCGAGCCGACGCTGGAGATCACCGCCGGACCGTTCAAGGGTCGCTGCAAGGTTGTCAAGAAGAGCGTGCAGAAAAAGCTGACGCTGGCGCTCGCCGGACTGCCCCACGGCGTCATCAAGATGAGCGCCGATATTCCCGGACTCGTGGAAACGTCAACGAACCTGGGTGTCATCACGACGAGCAAGAAGGACATCGCGGTGGCCACGAGCCAGCGCAGTTCGGTGGCGTCGGAGATCGGCGAGATCGCCGACAGCGTCCGCGCGGTGTTCGAACTGGGCGGCGCGACGGTCACCGGGTCGGATGGCTATCCGGGCTGGAAGCCGAACCTCGACTCGCCCGTTCTCAAAACCGCGATCGCGACCTACAAGCAGCTGTACGGCAAGGAGCCCGAGGTCAAGGCGGT
>Ga0315286_10008334_pt1 | contig 10189 bp, 8 predicted proteins | sample YL17G10_0_MG_FD_205038 | JGI IMG/M metagenome (GOLD analysis project Ga0315286, IMG submission 205038) | Sediment microbial communities from Yellowstone Lake, YNP, Wyoming, USA - YL17G10_0 | ecosystem: Environmental > Aquatic > Freshwater > Lake > Sediment | place: USA: Wyoming | collected...
AACCAGGGTATCGACTTGCTGGTGGTGTGTGCCCCCGATGAGGCGGACCGGCCGGCGCGCAATCTGGCGCGGTGCGGTGAGTGCGTCTTCCCGCTGGGCTCGGGATCTGCCGGTGAGCGCGGCGCGTGGAGGACGGAGGATTCGGGGCCGTGAGCGCCGCCCGCTGCGTTCCGTGGGGCGGAGGGGGAGGGATGAGGGGATGGAGCGCCCGCGAAGCGAACGAGAAGTGGATTCGACCGCCGCGAGGGGGGACCACGCGGCGATGCCTGCCATGCTGGGAGAGTCACCGGCCTGGGTGGCCGTGCGGGAGGTGCTGCCGCGGGTGGCCCGGAGCGGGCTTCCGGTGGTGGTGCTGGGAGAGACCGGGACCGGCAAGGAGTTGGTGGCGAGGGCGATCCATGTGCTCTCGGCCCGCGCGACGCAGGTGTTCGTGGCGCAGAACTGCGGCGCCACGCCCGACACGCTGATCGAGAGCGAGCTGTTCGGCCACAGTCGCGGGGCCTTCACGGGCGCGGTGGCGGACCGGGCGGGGCTCTTCGAATCCGCTGCCGGTGGCACGTTGTTCCTCGACGAGATCGGGGATGCGAGTGCGCTGCTCCAGATGAAGCTCCTGCGGGTCCTGCAGGAGGGTGAAGCCCGGCGCGTGGGGGACGCGCGCCTGCGCCGGGTGGACGTGCGCGTGGTCTCGGCCACCCACCGCTGTCTCGAGGAGGCCGTCGCGGGCGGGGCCTTCCGGGCGGACCTCTTCTTCCGCCTGAACGCGGTCCGGGTGCGCCTGCCGCCGCTGCGTGATCGCGGCGACGACGTGCTGCTGCTGGCGCGCCACTTCCTGGCCGGGGCCGCCGCGCAGCTGGGGCAGGAGCCTCCCGAGCCGGGTCCGGCGCTGGCCGACCACCTGCGTGCGTACCCGTGGCCGGGGAACGTGCGCGAACTGGCGAACGCCTGCGCCTTTGCCGTCCATGTGGGTGAGGCGAGAGGCCGGGTGGACCTGGAGCACTGGCCGGAGACGCCGGCGCTGCCGGGGGCCGGTGCGGGGTCCGTGGCGCCCGGATTGCACGCCGAGACCCGCGCGCTCGAGGAGCGCCGGCTGCGCGAGACCCTGCAGCGCACGCGCGGGAACAAGTCGCAGGCGGCCCGCGCGCTGGGCCTGTCGCGCCAGGGACTGCTCAAGAAGCTGCGGCGCTACGGGTTCACCCGTGCCGAATCGGCCGCACTCGCTCTTGACGGTGCGGGGGGCGCTCCCTAGAGTGCCGGTTTTGGGAGGACCGACTCGCGATCCGCCGGCGCGCCCACCACCTGTGGGGCCGCAGGCGCGGCGGGTTCGAACCGTGCAAGAGGGAGGCATTTCGTGGCCCGCAAGACGCTTCGCATCGGGCTGGTCGGCGTCGGCGCCGCGGCTCAGATCAATCACATCCCGGCACTGAAGAGGATCGAGGACTTCGAGTTGGTGGCGCTCTGCGACCGCGACGCCGAGAAGGGCGCGCGCGTGGCGCAGAAGTTCCAGGTCCCGAAGTCCTACGGGCGGATCGAGGAGTTGCTCAGCGACGAGGAAGTGGACGCGGTGGACCTGTGCACGCCCAACTACCTGCACGCGCCCATGGCGGTCGCTGCGCTGGAGGCCGGCAAGCATGTGTTCTGCGAGCGCCCGCTCTCGCGCAGCGCGGACGAGGCCGCGGCCATGGTCAAGGCGGCCAAGAAGCACGAGCGCGTCGTCATGTGCTCGGTGCAGCACCGTTTCCGCCCGGACGCGCAGCTGCTGCGAAAGTTCGTCGAGAAGGGCGACCTGGGTGAGATCTTCTTCGTCAAGGCGGGCTGGCTGCGCCAGCGTACGCACTGGGACTCCGACGAGTGGCGCCGGCAGAAGCGCGACTCCGGAGGCGGCGTAGTCCTCGATCTCGGCTTCCAGATGCTGGACCAGGCGCTCTGGATCCTGGGCGGTCCGAAGGTGGAGTCGGTGACCGCGAGCCTGCACCGGGCCCGCAAGGGCGAGGTGGAGGACAACGCAATCGCTTTCTTCCGCCTGGCGTCCGGGGCGACGCTCACGCTCGAGGTGACCTGGGGCCTGCTCATGGAGAAGGACTTCGCGTACGTGAACCTGTTCGGCTCGGGTGGCGCGGCGTTGCTCAACCCGCTCCGCATCCACAAGGGCATGCACGGCACGCTCGTGAACGTGACGCCGCAGGTGGACACCTCGCGCTTCCAGTACAAGCAGTCCATGGAAGCGCAGTTCGCCCATTTTGCCGACGCGTTGCGCAAGGGCGGGCGGCCGATGGGGGCGGCGGAGGAGATTCTGCCCGTCATGGAGATGCTGGACGCGGTCTATCGGTCCGCCGAGCAGGGCAAGGAGGTCCGACTCGTCTAGGTCCGCCGGGTCTCGAGAGCGCGCGCTGGCGCTCGTCTCGGGCATTCTGCTCGGAGCCGCCTTTCTGCCACGCGTGCCGGGTTTCGTCGCGTGGGGGGCGCTGGTGCCCCTGCTCATCGGGATCGAGCAGCGCGCACGGCGTCTTGCCACGGCCGGATCTCTCTTCCGGCTGGGCTGGCTCTTCGGGTTCGTCTTCTTCCTGATCGGGATGCACTGGATCGCGCTGCTCTCCGAGGTGGCGATCACAGTGCCGTGGCTCAAGTATCCGGCGTGGATCGCGGCGGCCGCCTACCTCGCGCTCTTCAGCGGACTCGCGGCGCTCGTCGCCGGGGTGCTGGCGCGGCCGGCAGGACCGTTGCGGCGGGGAGCGGCCCGGGTCCCTCTGGCGCTCGCGTTCCCGGCTGTCTTCCTCTGCGTCGAGGAGCTGCGCGCCTCGGGCGAAGTCGGTTTTCCGTGGTTCCAGCCGGGTTATACGCAGCATGGCTACCTGCCCCTGCTGCAGCTCGCGAGCCTGGGGAGCGTGAGCCTGGTGTCACTCTGGGTGGTGCTGCTGAACGTGCTCCTGTGGCGCTCGCTCATGGGGGGCGCGCGCCTGCGCCCGGCGCTCGGCGCGCTGCTGCTCATACTCGTCCCGTGGTTCTGGGGACAGCGCGTGCTGCAGGCCGCCGTGGGACCCGTATCGGCCCCCGACCCGGCGCGGGTGGTGGCGCTGGTGCAGGGGAACGTGGCGGGGGAGGTCAAGTGGTCGGGGAAGCACCAGCCCGAGATCCTCGCCACGTTCCTCGGGCTTTCCGATGAAGCCGCGGGCCGCAGGCCGCGGCCGGTCCTGGCGATCTGGCCGGAGACCGCGACCGGGAGCTACCTGCGCAAGCAGGTCGACCAGGCGCTGGCCGTGGCGGGTTTCGCCGCCCGCACGGGCGTGCCGGTGTTCTCGGGCTTCGCCGACTACGCCTGGGACCGGGACGGCCGGCAGCACTCCTACAATTCGGCCGCGCTGTTCGCGGCGGACGGCTCGCTCGGACCGGTCTACGCGAAGCGGCACCTCGTGCCCTTCGGCGAGCGCATGCCGTTCCAGCGCCTGATCCCCTGGCTCGGACGTCTCGAGTTCGGGCAGGCCGAGTGGACCGCGGGCGAACGGACGGTGCTGTTCCCCAGTGCGGCGGGACCGTTCAGCTGCCTGGTCTGCTTCGAGGCGATCTTTCCCGACCTCGCGCGGTCCGACGTGCGCGCGGGGGCGCGCTGGCTCGTGAACATCACCAATGACGAGTGGTTCGGGAACAGCGCGGCGCTCTACCAGCACGCGGCGATGTCGGTCTTCCGCGCCGTGGAGAACCGGGTCCCGCTGGCGCGCTGCGCCAACACCGGGCTCACGCTGGTGTCGGACGCGAACGGCCGCGTGGTCTCGACGCTGCCCGTGTTCGAGCCGGGAGTGCTGATGACGGAGCTCCCCCGCCCCGCCGCGGTCGGGTTCCCGACGCCATACACGCGCTTCGGGGACTGGCCGGGCCTGCTGAGCGTGCTGGCGCTGGTCGGGCTCGCGCTGCGCGCCGCGGTGCGGTCGCGTTGACACCGGCTCGAGCGCTCGGCTGGAATGCGCCTTCCGCTTCCCTCACCCCGCGACCCTGCGGCCTCTGGAGGACCCGTGCCGTGACGCCAGCTTCGGTGGTGCGATGAGCCTTCGCCTGGGCATCCTGGGCGCGACGGGACTCGTGGGGAGGACCATGCTCGCCCTGCTGGAAGAGCGCGACTTCCCGGTGGATGAGCCTCGGCTCCTGGCCAGCGGGCGGTCCGAAGAGCGCGCCCTGCACTTCCGCGGCCGGGAGGTTCCCGTCCTGCCGGTGTCGGCGGAGGCGTTCGCGGGGCTCGAGGTGGTGCTCTCGGCGGTCTCGAACCCGCTGGCCGAGGAGTGGGTGCCGGTGGCGCGGGCGGCGGGCGCGGTGGTCGTGGACAACAGCAGCGCCTTCCGCTACGACGCGGCGGTGCCGCTGGTGATCCCGGAGGTGAACGGTGCCCTGCTGGCGGATCGGCCCGGACTCGTCGCCAACCCCAATTGCTCGACCATCGGGATCGTGATGGCGTTGGCGCCGCTGGCGCGCGTGGCGCGACTGCTTCAGCTGGTGGTCTCGACCTACCAGGCGGTCTCGGGCGCGGGCTCCGAGGCGCTCGATGAGCTCGAGCGCGGAGTGCGGGCCGGGCTCGAAGGCGACCCGCCCGGGCGCGCCGACGGATCGCCGCCCTTCGCCTTCAACGTCATCCCCCGGATCGACCGCTTCGAGGCGAACGGCTACACGCGCGAGGAGATGAAGGTGGTGTGGGAGACGCGCAAGATCCTCGGGCTGCCCGCCCTCCCGGTGGTCTGCAGCGCCGTGCGGGTGCCGGTGCGGATCGGCCACGGCGCAGCGCTGCACGCGGTGTTCGACCGCGCGATCCCGCCCACCGAGGCGCGCGCCCTGTGGGCCTCGTTCCCCGGGCTGGAAGTGGTGGACGATCCGGCCCGCGGTCTCTTCCCCACGCCGCTGGCGTCGGCCGGCCGCGACGAGGTGCTCGTGGGCCGGGCCCGGCCGGACCTCGACGACGCGCGCGGGCTGGAGTTCTTCGTCTGCTCGGACAACCTGCGCAAGGGTGCGGCGCTGAACGCGGTGCAGATCGTCGAGCGCAGGTTCGGCGTCGAGCCGCCGGCGCCGCGGTCGAGGCGGCCCGCATGAGGTCGCCCGAGCCCATGGCGCCGCTGCTGCTGGGAGCGCTGGCCGGGTCGCTGGTCGCGGGGCGGCTCGTGACGGCCGCGGGCTGCCTGGCGCTGGCGGGGACGTGCGCGGTCCTCGCGGGAGCGCGCCGGCCGCGGGCTTCTGCTCTTCGGCTGGTGGGCTTCGGGATGGCCGTGGCCGCGGTGCTGAACACCCTGCTGGTCAGCGGCCGGCCGTTGGGCCCGGTGCCGCACGCGAGCGTCGAGGGCCTCCGGCTGGGAGCGCTCCTGAGCCTGCGTCTCGCGGGCGCCGCCGTCGCGGTCCACGGGCTGGCCGCGGCCTGGCCCGGGGAGCGGGCGGCCGACGAGCTGGCGCGTCTGCTGGCTCCGCTGGAGCGCGTGCGGGTCCCGCTGCGCGAGGCGCGCGCAGTGCTCGGTCTGGCGCTGCGCTTCGTGCCGCTGCTGGCGGACGAGGGGGCGCGCATCGCGCGCATCCAGGGATTGCGCGCGGGCCGGCCGCCGCGGGGCTGGCGGGAACGCTTCACGCGGCGGCGCGCGGTCGTGATCCCGGTCATGGTGAACGCGCTCGAGCGCGCCGAGCGCGTGAGTCTCGCCCTCGAGGCCCGGCACCACCGCCTGCGGCCCGTGGCGCTCCCGGCGGCGCGCGCGGCCGGAGGGGCCGGATGGGTGTGGGGACTTGCCGGGTTCGCGGTGGCGGTGACGAGCCTGGTGTGGCGGCGTTGAGTGGAGACCCTCCGGCTGCGCGTCGCCTACGACGGCACGGAGTTCCACGGCTGGCAGCGACAGCCGGAGCGTCGCACGGTCCAGGGAGTGCTCGAAGCGGCTCTGGCCGCGCTGCTCGAAGTGGAGGACGTCGCGCTGCACGGCGCGGGACGCACGGACGCCGGGGTGCACGCGCGCGGACAGGTGGCCTCGTTCCGCGCACGGACGCCGATCCCGGGCGCCGCGCTGAAGCACGCGCTCGCTCCGCGCCTGCCGCGGGACGTGCGCGTGCTGGACTCGGCGGCGGCGGCGGACGACTTCGACGCGCGGCGCTCCGCGCTGGCGCGGCGCTACTCGTACCGCCTGTTGCGCGCGGAGGATCCGCTCGAGGAGAGGTTCGCGTGGCGGCCACGGCGCTGGCCGGAGCCCGCGGCGCTGGAAGCGGCCACGCGCGTGCTCGAGGGGCGGCGGGACTTCTCGTCGTTCCGCTCGACCGGGAGTTCGGAATCGAACCCGGTGTGCGACGTCACGAAGGCGCGCTGGGTGACGTGGGATGGAGGGCTCCGGTTGGAGATCGTGGCGGACCACTTCCTCTACCACATGGTGCGCAGCATCGTGGGCACGGCGCTGGAGGTCTGCGCGGCCGGCGATCCGGCGGGCGGGATGCTTGCGGTGATGGAGGCGCGCGAGCGCTCGGCGGCGGGGCCGACCGCGCCGGCGCACGGACTCTGCCTGGAGGAGGTCATGTACCCGGAGGTGACGTCATGAAGCGCATGGGCACCTGGCAGCTGGTGGCGGTTCTCTCCTGCATGCTCATCGGCGGGTCCGCGCAGGGGGCCCGTGCCCAGCGGGTGGATCCGGACCGCGACCAGCGCGGCGCCCAACTCTCGGCCGCGCGGCGGAACGTGATCAGCACCGCCGCCGAGCGCGTGAGCCCGGCGGTCGTGACGGTGAGCGTGGAGGTCACGCGCATGGTGCGCATGGACCCGTTCGGGGGGCTCTTCCGCGACCCCTTCTTCGACCAGTTCATGCCGTCTCCGGAGCGGGCACAACGCATCTCGGGGCTGGGCTCGGGCGTGATCGTGGACGCGGGCGGAGTCGTGCTCACGAACGAGCACGTTGTGCGCGAGGCGCAGAAGGTCACGGTCACGCTGCCCGACGGGCGGCAGTTCCCGGCCGAGGTGCTGGGCGGCTCGCCGGCCTACGACCTGGCGGTGCTGCGGGTCAAGGGAAGCCGGTTGCCGGCGGCGCCGCTGGGCCGCAGCGACGATCTGGTGGTCGGGGAGTGGGCGATCGCCATCGGCAACCCGTTCGGCAACCTGCTCGAGAGCACCGAGCCGACGGTGACCGCCGGCGTGATCAGCGCCACCGAGCGGGACATCAAGGGCGGGGCCACGCAGACCGGGGTCTACAAGCACATGATCCAGACCGATGCCGCCATCAACCCGGGCAACAGCGGCGGCGCGCTGGTGAACGCGGACGGCGACGTGATCGGCATCAACACCTTCATCCTTTCGGGCAGCGGCGGGTCGGTGGGCATCGGGTTCGCCATCCCGATCGACCTGGCGCGGCGCATCCTCGATGAGGTGACGCGCTACGGGCGGGTGCGGGTGGCGTGGCCCGGGATGCAGGTGCAGGTGGTGGATGACCGCCTGGCGCAGCAACTGGGGTGGTCGGACGAGGGCGGCATGGTCGTGACGAGGGTCGACGCGGGCGGACCCGCAGCGAAGGCCGGCGTGCAGGTCCGGGACCGGATCCGCAAGGTGAACGGCCGCGCGGTGGACTCGGTGGACGACATCCAGGCCAGCGTCTACGGGCGGTTCGTGGGGGACGAGTTGACGCTCACACTCGAGCGGGAGGGGCGCGCGCTCAGGCTCCCGGTCGTGCTGGCCGAAGCCCCGCGGAACATGGAGTGATCGCGCTACGGGTCGCTCCGCCTTCCTGTTGAGCATCCCCGCCTTCCTTGACGCCCCGGCGGCGGCTCCCTAGAGTCGCCCGGCTTCCCCGTCCGCGCCTGGGCGGCCCAGAATGGCCCCGGAGAGTCCCATGTCCCTGCATGAACTGATGCGCCAGCGCGAGGAGAAGCTCGCGCAGTGGCGGGCGCTGGGAGTGGAGCCGTACGCCTACCGCTGCGAGCCCACGCACCATGCGGCGGAGATCCTGGCCTGGGGCGGGGCCGTCACGCAGGAGCCCGGGCAGCGGGTGCGGGTGGCGGGCCGGATCGTGGCCCTGCGGGGGCACGGCAAGGCCGGCTTCGTCCACCTGCTCGACGGCAGCGGGCGGCTCCAGCTCTACTTCCGGGCGGACGCCCTGGGCGAGCGCTTCCGGCGCTACGAGCTGCTGGACGTGGGGGACTGGATCGGCGTGGAGGGCAAGGTCTTCCGTACCCGGACCGGCGAGATCACGGTCAGGGTCGAGGCCGTAGATCTGCTGGCCAAGTCCATGCGGCCGCTGCCCGAGAAATGGCACGGGCTCAAGGACCCGGAGACCCGCTTCCGGCAGCGCTACGCGGACCTCTTCACGAACCTGGAGGTGCGCGAGGTCTTTCGCCGCCGCGCCCGCCTGGTCTCGGCGATCCGCGCGTTCCTCGACGGCCAGGGCTACCTCGAGGTCGAGACCCCGGTGCTGCAGCCGCTCTACGGCGGCGCCTTCGCGCGCCCCTTCGTGACCGAGCATCACGCGCTCGGGATGCAGCTGTACCTGCGCATTTCGAACGAGCTGTACCTGAAGCGCCTGATCGTGGGCGGCTTCGAGCGGGTCTACGAGTTCGCGCGCGACTTCCGCAACGAGGGGATGGACCGCTCGCACAACCCCGAGTTCACGCTGCTGGAGTACTACCAGGCCTTCGCCGACCTGCACGACATGATGACCCTCACGGAGCGGCTCATCGGGCACGCCGTGCGGGCCGCCACGGGCGGGCTCGAGGTCTCCTGGCAGGGACAGGGCCTCGACTTCACCGGGCCCTGGCCGCGCCTCTCCATGCTGGACGAGGTGGGGCGTGTCGTGGGCGAGGACGTTTCCGCGCTGGACGCGGCACAACTGCGGCGGCTCGCCGTGGCGCGCGGCATCGAGGCCCGGCCCGGCGCGGGCGCGGGTGCACTGCTGGACGCGCTCTTCAGCGAGCTGGTGCAGCCGGGGCTCATGCGCCCCTGCTTCGTGGTGGATTTCCCGGCGGAGACTTCGCCGCTGGCGCGCGCGAGCCGGGTGCGCCCGGGCGTGGTCGAGCGCTTCGAGGTCTACGTCGGCGGCATGGAGCTGGCGAACGCGTTCTCCGAGCAGAACGACCCGGCCGCGCAGCGGGCCGCCTTCGAGGCGCAGATGACCCGCCGCGCGGCGGGCGACGACGAGGCGCAGGTGATGGACCACGACTATGTCCGGGCGCTCGAGTACGGCATGCCGCCCACCGGCGGTGTCGGCATCGGGGTGGACCGCCTCGCGATGCTGGTCACCGACTCGCGCTCGATCCGCGACGTCATCCTCTTCCCGCAACTCGGGCCCGAGGAGGGGCTGGGCCAGGCGGGCGACGAGGACGAGGAGCCCGCCGCTCCCGACCGCGACCCCAAAGTGATCGGGCCGAGGTGAGACTCCCGCTGTGGATCGCCGTGCGTTACCTGCGCACGCGGCGGCAGAGCGGGTTCATCACCCTGCTCACCGGCATCTCGGTGGGTGGCGTGGCCGTGGGTGTGACCGCGTTGCTCACGGTGCTCGCGGTGATGAACGGCTTCGAGAACGAGGTGCAGACCCGCATCGCCGGCACCGACGCTCACGTCGTGCTGCTGGGGGAGACGGCCTCGGGGGTGGCGGGCGCTGACTCGCTCGCAGCCGAGGTGGCGCGGCAGCCGGGCGTGGAGGGTGTGGCGCCCTTCACCTACGCCAAGGCCATGATCTTCCACGAGGGCCTCACCGAGGGGTTGATCGTCAAGGGCGTGGACCTGCGGGCGGAGCGCGGGGTGACGAGCGTGGGGCGCAACATCCGGCCGGCCCTCGACTCGATCCCGGTCGTCACCGCGGGCGGGTTCCCGGGCATCGTGCTCGGCAACGAACTGGCGGGCCGTCTCGCCGCGCAGGTCGGCGACCGCGTGGTGCTGGCGATGCTGGGCGGGGGCGGAGCCTCGCCGCTCGGCTTCACGCCCCGGCTCAGGGAGTTCCGGGTCGTGGGGGTGTTCACCTCGGGCCTGTACACCTACGACTCCAGCCTGGGGTTCACGTCCATCCCGGCCTCGCAGGCGTTCTTCCAGCTCGGAGACGCCGTCACGGGCATCGAGGTGCGGATCACCGACATGTTCGCCGCTCCCCGGGTGGCCGGGGAACTGTTGCAGGCCGTCCACAGGCCGGGGCTGCGCGCCAACAACTGGATCGAGCTGAACCGGAACCTGTTCACCTGGATGAAGCTCGAGAAGACCGTGATGTTCCTGATCCTG
>Ga0315286_10008335_pt1 | contig 10189 bp, 9 predicted proteins | sample YL17G10_0_MG_FD_205038 | JGI IMG/M metagenome (GOLD analysis project Ga0315286, IMG submission 205038) | Sediment microbial communities from Yellowstone Lake, YNP, Wyoming, USA - YL17G10_0 | ecosystem: Environmental > Aquatic > Freshwater > Lake > Sediment | place: USA: Wyoming | collected...
GAAGAAGGACACCAAGGAAGCCAAGAAGGGAAAGTGCTGAGACCAGTCTCCTGACAGTCGCTGAAGCCAACAGAGGCGAGCCTCGGGCTCGCCTCATTCTTTTCAGGCCGCTTTGGAGTGCGGCCTCTTCTGATTGGGCCTTCTCAGCCTTGACAAGGGGGTCTGCGCGGCTACAATGCCTCTTGGATCAACGGCAACACAAGGGGGGCCGCGATGCGCACTTCCCGCGCCTTCTCTACTTCCGCCGCGGCACCTCGCGCGCAAGCCGTCTCCACAGGAGGCAAGCCATGAATCGCGACTGGTATCTAAAGGGCATTCTGACGGCCATCGCGCTGGGGCTCTGGGTCGCGATCCTGAGGCCGGCGCTGTTGCCCCGGCCGAGTGAGGCGGCTGGGCCGGCGCGCGTGGTGCGATCAGAGCGGTTTGAGTTGGTGGACGCAACCGGCGCAGTACGGGCGGTGTTGGGCTCGTTGCCGGGGATGATGGGGAGCGATGGCAAGGGGCTGTGCGTTTATGACAGGGCAGGAAAGCCGCGGGCCTGGCTCGGCTTCGAGGACCACGGCGCGATTCCCGGCCTGTACCTGCTTGGCCCCGACGGGGCGCGGGTCATGCTGTGGAGTCATGACCAGAGCACGCCCTCCTTCATCCTGCGCGATCAACGACAGAAGATCCGGTTCCACGCACCCTAGGCGGCCCGCCGTTGGGGCCATCCTCCGCGGGGCCAGCCCGCTGCCATGCGCCGGGCGACCTGCGGAAGGAGCGTGTCTGACCGCGACAACGAACGCGCGAGGGCCTGGCTGCCCATGGGCCAGTGAGGGGCAACGGGCAGGCGTGTCGCTACGGCTTGCGCTGGCCAGCGTCGCGCAGCCGTCCCGCCACGGCCCGGCCCCGCTCGGTGAGCCGGTAGAGGCGGTTGTGCACGCGCTCGACCAGGCCGTCAATCATGAGCGCGGCCACCGCGCGCAGGCCGGTGTCGGCCTGGTCGGCGTGGTAGACGCCGCCGATGTCTTCACCGTTGACGCGCAGCCAGTCGTGGACCACGTCGCGGCGGGTGACGCGCTCGATCGCGCCGCCCGCCGGCAGCGCGGCCAGGGCGCCCTTGAGGATCGCCTTCTGCAGGTCGTCGAGCAGGCGGCGGGCGAGGTATTCCTCGGCCCAACGCCGGTCTTCCGTGGGTGTGTTCATGGTGCGGCCTTCGGGCTCAGCCCGGGACCGGCGGGCGAAAGGTGGTGCCGAAGGAGGGAGTCGAACCCCCATGGGCTTGCGCCCGGGTGATTTTGAGTCACCTGCGTCTACCATTCCGCCACTTCGGCACTCTCGTGGCGAGTGGATTGTACCACAGCGCGCCGGCGTTTGTCATTCCCGCCGGAACACCACCCGGCACACGCTGTCGCCGCAGCACATCTTCTGCGGCAGCGCAACCGCGATCGCCGGATCGAACTCGCGCGCCCAGGCTCCATAATCGGTGGGGCAGATCGCCTCGGCCACTGTCGCCGCCAGGTGCATGCGGTCCGCCTTGCGCAGCAGTTCGATCCAGGGGCACCTGCGCACGGCGATCTCGGCGCGGTCCGCCTCCACGCTCACGACGGAGTAATCATACTGCTCGGCCTCGAACTTCAGCCCCAGCGCGGCGATGAGATCCTCCAGCCCGCGCCCCTCGATGCCCAGCAGTTCGCGCGCGCGCCGCGCCTGGATCTTCCCCAGCGCTCGCCACACCTCGACGTCGAGCCGCAGCGCCTCGTCGAACCCGTGCGCCTGCTCGACCTTCGAGAACCACAGCCCGTCGGCCGCGAAGTAAGAGCGGCGCAGGTATTCGGCGATGGCGTTGGGATCCATTGCCTTCACCTACTCGTTCAGCGGAAGCAGGAGGCTGCTGGAGACCCAGCCGCCCAGGATGGTCAGGATGAAACTGAAGTACACGTAGATCCGGGCCGGCTCGTAGAAACTACCGTTGGTGAAGAAGGCAGAGCCCGATGAAAGGCTGTACATCGCGACCAGCAAGCCCGTGACAATCGCATTCGTGAAACCCACTGCCAACGTGGTGGGGTTAAGGCTCCTGACCAGGAGCGCGAAGAACAGATACCCCGCCAGCGCCGCCAGCGGCCCGGCCGCGCCGCCTGCCACGGTGAATGCGACCAGCGCCACCACGCCGGGGAAGTCGCTCTCGAAGGGCGCGCCGCAGCGCGAGGTCGCCAGGAAGAGGCCGCACAGGAAGAGCGCCCCCGCGCCCACCGGCCACCAGGCGCCGGGCGCGGCGCGGATGATCGCCATGGCCGCTGCCACTACGACGCCCGCCAGCCCGAGGAACTTCTCCAGCCGGTAGCCGAAGGGCGTCCCCGCGCGCGACGTCTCGGCCGCAGCCCTGGCAGACGACGTGCGCACTGCTTCCTCCAGCGGCCGCGTGGCGCGGAGCCGCTCCGGGGAGGCGCGCCGTCGCGACCGCCGCGCAGGCGGGGCAGGCGCTGGAGGCGGCGCCTTCGGGCGCTCCGGCGGCGCTTCTGCCTCGGGGTGATCGGGAAAAGTAACCTTGCGCGACTTGGTTAGCGCGTCGAAGGCGGAGTCCGCTGGAAGTTCGTCGAGGTGCTTGAGGTCGCGGTCGCCGTGGCGCGAGAGGGGCGTGGTGGGCGGCAGGTCCCAGGGCGCGGGCGAGTCGCGCTCATCCAGGGGCCGCTGCTCGCGGTCGCCGAGCGGCCGGTGGCACCACTCGCACTTGTCCTCGGTGCGGCTCTCCATCCCGCACCAGCGGCAGTACATGCTTACTCCTGTTGCACGAACTCCAGCGACTCGAGCATGTGCGCATAGGCCGGCGCCAACACCCGGCCCCAGTCCTGCTCGTCGCCGAAGAAGTCCAGCCAGAACTGGTCATCGCCATAGATGATCGTGTAGCACTTGCCCAGCACGCGGCTGGGCTTGCCGCCCCAGGCCGCGGGGCGAGTGTAGGCCACATCGCACCAGGCCGCAAAGTTGGAGGCGACCTGGCCTGTCTCGGTGGGCGACGAGGTCAGGCCCGGCCAGCGCGCGCGCAGGCTGCGCAGGTGCTCGCCCTGCAGGTCCACCAGCGTGCGGCGCCGGACGGCTGCGCTTCTCAACATCAACACGCTTTCGGCCCCGCGCAGAGGGGACCGCCTGATGCTCAGGCGATCGTCGGCCGAAGCGCTGATGACCATCTCCTGGCCGCCGACCCACCCCGAGGCCTGCTGCTCCTGCTTCCACCCCTGTGGGCAGGCGATGCGCAGGGATGCCGCCGACCAGTTGTAGGTGGTCCAGCGCGTCACCGGCGCCAGCGGCTGGGCCGCGGGACGCCGCGCCATCGCCAGTTGCGCGCCGATGGCGATCAGCGCCGCGATCCACAGCAGCCGGTAAGCGCCGCGCCCGCGGGTTTCCATCGGGTTTCTGCTTCCCCCAGAGCCGGTGAATCTCCTGTCGTTCCAGGCGTTCTGGGGCTCGATGATGTCGTTCCGAATCGAGGCCCTTCACGGAGTTCACCCTGAGCGAAGTCGAAGGGTTCAGGGTGACACAATCGGGGGGGGCGGCCCAACAGGAACTCGCGCGCCTTCCCCGAACACCAGAGCGACCAAGCGGAGCGGGAGGAGCGATGATGAGACGACTCGGGCTGGCGGCTTTCGGGCTGGTTCTCGTGGGGCTTGCGGGCGCAGGCTCGCGATCTGCCGACCAGCCGCCTCCCGCCTATCCCATGCGCACTTACATCTGCCACCGCGCCGCGGGTCCGATCACGATTGACGGGTTGCCTTACGAGGAGGGCTGGCGGTCCGCCCGCTGGAGCGACTCCTTCGGCGACATGTTCTTCCCCGACCGCCCCGTCGCGCTGCAGACCAGGGTCGAGGCCGCCTGGGATGACCAGGCGCTTTACGTCGCGCTGCGCGCGCGCGATGACGCCCCCTGGGCCACGCTCCGCCAGCGCGACGCCGCGCTCTTCACCGAGGAGGTGCTCGAGGTTTACCTGGACGAGAACAACGACCAGCGCAACTACCTCGAGTTCGAGGTGAACCCGCTGGGCGCGGAGATAGACTTGCTCATCCCTTACGCCGGCGCCCAGGCGGACTGGCAGAAGTGCGCCCTGTGGAATGCCCCGGCCTGGAAAACAGCCGTGCACATTGAGCCCCCGCTTACGGTGGGAGATCGCACCATCCCTGGTTCCTGGACGGTCGAGATGGCCTTCCCCTGGGCCATCTTCGCCGAGGCCAGGCACCGCCCGCCGCATCCGGACGACGTGTGGCGCATCCAGTTCTACCGCATCGAGCGCCCCGATCGCTCCAGGCCCAACGAGTTCGTGGGCACCGCGTGGTCGCCCACGCCCACCTTCCACGCCCCGAAGTATTTCGGAGCCATCCGGTTTGTGATGTAGGGGCGCACGGCGGTGCGCCCTTACGGGGGGCAAGCATGACCGGCCGCGAACGCATCCTCACCGCGCTCCGCCGCGGGCAGCCCGACCGCGTGCCCATCTGGGAACTCATCGTCAACGAGCCCACGCTTTCCGCGCTCGCCGGCCCCGGCGCCACCGCCTTCGACTTCGCCGAGCGCATGGACCTGGACGGGATCACCATCTTCGAGAACCAGCGCCTCGAACCCAGCGCCGGCGGCCGCATCGTCACCGACGAGTGGGGCATCACCTGGGGGATCTCCGACGTGGGCATCCCCTACCCCGTCGCCGGACCCATCGCCGGCGAGCGCGACCCTTCGGGCTCGAGCCCTTCAGGGCGAAGCCTCGATACCTATCGCCCGCCCGATCCCGGTGCCGACTGGCGGCTCACCACCCTCGAGGCGGCGATCCAGCGCTTCGGCGGCGAGCGGGCCGTCGTCTTCCTCACCCACGACGCCTTCGAGTTCGCCTCCAATCTCTATGGCATGGAGAACGTCCTCGCCGGCTTCGCGCTCGACCCCCACTTCGTGCACCGGCTGTTTCGCACGGTGATCGAGTACAAGAAGGCCGTGCTCGAGCGCGCGTGCGCGATGGGCGCCGACGCGATCGTAGCCGGCGACGATTACGCCTCGCGCCGCGGGCCGATCATGTCGCCGGCGCATTTCCGCGAGTTCGTGAAGCCCTACCTGCGCGAGATCGTCGAGGTGGCGCATCGCCACGGCAAGCCCTTCATCAAGCACACCGATGGCAACATCCGGCCTCTGCTCGACGACCTGCTCGACACCGGCGTGGATGCGCTCGACCCGCTGGAGCCCATCGCCGGGATGGACATCGGCGAGGTGAAGCGCGCGGCCGGCCAGCGCGCGGCGGTGGTGGGAAACGTGGACTGCAGCGTGGTGCTCACCCGCGGCGCCGTGGAGCAGGTGGTCGAGGCGGTGAAGGAGACCATCGCCAAGGGCTCGCCCGGCGGCGGGCACATTCTGGCTTCGAGCAACTCCATCCACCCCGCGGTCAAACCCGAGAACTACAGGGCGATGGTCGAGGCCGGCCGCCGCTTCGGCGCCTACCCGCTCGACCAGGCCATGGTCGCCGAGTACCGCACCCGCTCCTACATCGCCCCCTACCTGGACACATCTCCCCCGTAACGCATGCCTGCCGGCTCCGGAGCCCTGACACCCACCTGCTTCCTTTTCACTCCCCGGCAGGAGAAAGCGCCTCCCACCGGGTAAGAGCATGGGCAGCCGGTGTGCAGGCGGGCGGGCGACTGCTGCGCAACGAACTCAGCAGAGGAGACAGAGCATGGAAGGCTACTGCGTCAAGTGCAAGGCGAAGCGCGAGATCCAGAACCCCCAGAAGGTCACCCTCAAGAACGGCAAGCCCGCCACGCAGGGCACCTGCCCCGTCTGCGGGACCAAGATGTTCAAGATCGGAGGCTAGCCGCGGGGCTTGGTTGTGATTCCGAGCCGCCCTTCCCTTCGGTCCTGAAGGGCAGGACCGCGAGAAGAGGGGGTCCTTTCCTTCGGGACCCCGAGGGTCCCTCAGGATCCCGAGGGGCAGGGTCCCTCTTCGAGGGGTAGGCGAGGAATCTCGGTTCCTTGGGGCGGTTGGCGAATCCCTCACGAGATTCTTCGCTTCCGCCTTCGCCCTGGGGGCTACGGCGGACAGGTCGCTCAGAATGACAGGAGCAGGCAGATCATACGGGGCGCCACCAATCACTTCGCAAAGGAGGTCGGGAATGGAGCGCGCAGTCATCACCCTGGCGGCGGCGCTTTGGAGCCTGCAAGCAGGCGCTCTGCTTGCGGCGCCGCCTCCGACCGTGGACCTGAGCAAAGCCGTGGTCGTGTACCTTGGCTCAAATGCCGACACCATCGAGCGCAACGCCGTGCTCATGCTGCGCTGGGAATTGCAGAAGCGCACCGGCATCAACCTGCGCGACGTGACGGACCTCCCTGACGCCAACACCCCCGCCATCATCGTCGGCAGCCGGGAGCGCATGCCCGCCCTTCCCTCCGGGGCCATGCTGCCTCAGCCGCCGATGAAGGATGGCAAGCCGGCCGCCGAGGGGTACGTGCTGGCCGTGGACACCAAGGCGCGCTCCGCCCCCAGCGTTTATGCCATCGGCAATGACCGCCGCGGCACGCTCTTCGCGGTGGGCATGCTGCTGCGCAAACTCGACTGGGGCGACCGCAAGATCGCCGCGCCGGCGGACCTCGCGATCTCCACGGCGCCGGCCTATCCGATGCGCGGCATGCAGTTGGGCTACCGGCGCCTCGCCGACACCTACGACAAGTGGGATGCCGGCCAGTACTCGCAGTACCTCCGCGACCTGATCTGCTTCGGCAACAACGCCATCGAGTTGATCCCCTGCGTCTCGCCCAACGTGCAGGGCGAGTCCACGCCCGACCTGCGCACCATGCCCACCACCACCTGGGACAACACGCTGGTGGTGAGCACGCTCTGCGACTCCTACGACATGGACTGCTGGATGTGGGTCCCGGTGTGGAGCGCGGAGACGCCCGCGGGCCGCGCGAACAGCCTGCGCGAGCGCGAGGCGCTCTTCGCCGCCTGCAAGCGGATTGACGCCGTCTTCGTCCCCGGCGGCGACCCCGGCGACACCCCGGCCGAGATCCTCTTGCCCTACCTGAAGGACCTGGCCGCGGCGCTGCGCCGGCACCATCCCAAGGCGGGCATGTGGTTCTCCACCCAGGGGTTCGAGCCCGAGAAACTGGAGTGGACCTACCAGTACCTCCAGAAGAACCAGCCCGACTGGCTCACCGGCGTCGTCTATGGCCCGTGGACCAAGGACACCATCCAGCACATGCGCGAGGCGGTCCCCGCGAAATACCCGCTCCGCCATTACCCCGATATCACCCACGCCGACGGCTGCCAGTATCCCTATCCCCAGTGGGATCCCATCTGGGCCTGGACCTATGAGCGCCAACCCATCCACCCCCGGCCCACCCAGGAGGCGCACGTCTGCAACCTCTACGCCAAGTACTTCGTGGGCGCCATCCCCTATTCCGACGGAACCGGCGATGACGTGAACAAGATCGTCTGGGACGCCATGCTCTGGGACCCGAAGGCCGACCTGCGCGAGGTGCTGCGCGACTTCGGGCGCGTCTTCGTGGGCCCCGAGTTCGCCGACGGCGTCGCCGACGGGCTGCTGATGCTGGAGCAGGACTGGTCCGGCTCCTGCGTCAAGAACACCCAGGTCCCCAAGACGCTCGCCCACTACCAGGCCATGGAGAAGCGCGCCACCCCCTACGCGATGGCCTCCTGGCGCTTCCAGCAGCAGTTGATCCGCGCCTACGGAGACGCCTACGTGCAGCAGAAGGCGCAGTTCGAGGCGCCGCTGCTGGAGCAGGCCTACGCCGAACTGGCCAAGGCCCCCAAAGTCGGCTCCGAAGCCGCGATGGCGGCTGCCGAGAAAGTGCTGGGCGAGGCTTTTCCGCCGAAGGCGGCGGCGCGCCTGGCCGAGGCGGTTGCCCAGCCGCCCACACCAGGTTGGGAAGAGCGGGTCTACCCGCTTGCCAAGGCGGCGTATCCTCGCAGCCCCGCGGCGCCGGAGTGGCGCCGCCGCATGGACGAACTCGCCGCCATGCTCTACCAGAGCATCGGCATGCAACTTAACATGGAGGAGTACAACGGCTCCGATCCCGACCGCGGCGCGCTTCTCGACACCATTGACTGGCCCACCAACGACGGCGCCTGGCTGCTGCTGGAGTTCTGGAAGATCCGCCGGATGCAGGGCGAGCAGGAGAAACTGGCGCGGCTGGACGAGATCGTCAACTGGGAGAACCCCGGCCCCGGCGGCTTCTACGACGACCTGGGCGCGGGCGCCTGGGGCAAGGAGCCGCACCTCGTGCTCGAACCCGGCTGGGAGAAGGACCCCGGCTTCGTCGAGAGCGCGCAGGACGAGCACGGCGGCCCGATCTTCCCGCTCACCCGCTTCTCCTGGGCCCACCAGGGCCAGACCCTCTACTGGACCCCGCTGCGCCTGCGCTACACCGGCCTGGATCCCAACGCGACGTACATTTTCAAGTGCGTTCCGGGCGGGCGCTTCAGCCCGACGACACAACTCTACTTCAACGGCGTGAAGTTCGGCGAGCCGTTCAAGACCGACGTGAGGAATCTGAAGGTGATGGAGTTCCCGGTGCCGCGCTCCGCCACGGCCGGCGGCGTGCTCGAGGTCAAGTTCGAGAAACTCACCGGCCGCGGTGCCCAGTGCGCGGAGGCGTGGCTGATCAAGAAACCGTGAGTAGTGGGAGCAGGGAGGGGGCAGATCGTGGGGGCGCACGCACGGCAGGACAACTGCGGCGGCGTCGAGAACCCAACGCCCCAGACTAGTCCGCGGCTGTCGAGAACCCAACGCCCCAGCCAGCCCTTTGTCCGAGGAGGATGGTCATGCACACCGGCATCTGGACAGCGATCCTTGTAGCAGCCCTAATTCTCAGCCTCGGCGCAGGCGGCGCCCCGGCCGCGCAGCCCGCCACCGTGGACCTGACCAAGGCGGTGGTGGTGGGCCTTGGTTCCCAGGCCGACACCATCGAGCGCCAGGCGGCGCTCATGCTGCGCGGGGAACTCAAGCGGCGCACCGGCCTCGACCTGCCGCACGTGACCGACCTTCCCGCGGCCGACGTGCCCGCCATCATCGTCGGCAGCCGCGAGCGGTTGCCGGCCCTGCCTGCGGGCGCCACGCTGCCCGATCCCCCCATGAAGGACGGCAAGCCGGCCGCCGAAGGGTACGTGCTGGCGGTGGACACCAAGTCGCGCACCGGCCCCACCGTTTACGCCATCGGCAACGACCGCCGCGGGGCGCTCTTCGCGGTGGGGCGCCTGCTGCGGACGGCGGACTGGTATCCGGGCAAAGTGCTGCTCCGCGCCGACCTCTCGATCTCCACCGCCCCGGCCTACCCCAACCGCGGGATGCAGTTGGGGTACCGCAACACCGCCGACACCTACGACGCCTGGGACATGGGCCGCTACGCCCAGTACCTCCGCGACCTGATCTGCTTCGGCAACAACGCCATCGAGTTGATCCCCTCGGTTTCGCCCAACGTGGTGGTGAATGACGATCCCTCCTGGGTCATGCCCTCGACCAGTTGGGACACGACGATCACCGTCTCGGCGCTGTGCAACAACTATGACATGGACCTGTGGATGTGGATCCCCTTGCAGAGCGGCGCCGCGGCCGACCCGGCGCAGCGCGAGGCCAGCCTGCGCGACCGCGAGGACCTCTTCGCCGCCTGCCAGCGCATTGACCACATCTTCGTCCCCGGCGGCGACCCCGGCAACACCCCGCCGCAGTTACTGATGCCCTACCTCAAGGACCTGGCCGAGCGCCTGCGCAAGCATCACCCCAAGGCCGCGATGTGGGTCTCGCCGCAGGGGTTCTCGCGCGAATGGCGCGACTACTTCTACAACTACCTGAAGACGGAACAGCCCGACTGGCTCACCGGCATCGTGTACGGGCCGGGCGTCGGGGGCTGGCCCGCGGACGTGCGCAAGATCACGCCCGCGCGCTATCCCATGCGCTTCTATCCCGACATCACCCACACCATCCGCTGCCAGTTCCCGATCCTGCTCTGGGACGAGGCCTGGGCGCAGACCTACGAGCGCCAGCCCATCCAGCCGCGGCCGACCTGGTCGCAGTTGATCTGCAACATGTTCTCGAAAGAGACCGTGGGCGCGGTCTGCTATTCCGACGGCACCGGCGACGACGTGAACAAGATCGTCTGGGATGCGATGCTCTGGGACCCCAAGGCCGACCTGCGCGAGGTGCTGCGCGACTACGGCCGCTGCTTCGTG
>Ga0315286_10008336_pt1 | contig 10188 bp, 7 predicted proteins | sample YL17G10_0_MG_FD_205038 | JGI IMG/M metagenome (GOLD analysis project Ga0315286, IMG submission 205038) | Sediment microbial communities from Yellowstone Lake, YNP, Wyoming, USA - YL17G10_0 | ecosystem: Environmental > Aquatic > Freshwater > Lake > Sediment | place: USA: Wyoming | collected...
ACCGTGCCGTCCGGCCGCACCATGGAAACGTCGCCGCCGGGATACTTGACCAGAAGATCAACCAGGTTGATCCACATCTGGATTTGGGCGTCGACCTTTGACGCCGAGCCTTCGACGAGGTTTTCGATCTTCGATTTGAGCTTGTCCTCGACTAACGCCAGCATCTCCTTCGTGCCGGGATGGCCGAGGGTGTTGGCGACCCAGGCGTTGCCGAGGCTGTCGATAGCGACTGCGCGCGGGCCGTAGCCGACTTTGAACTGCTCGGCTTTGCCGGGATCGCTCGACGGGAAGCGCGTCACCGTGTTGGAGCCGCCATTGGTGACCCAGATCCGATCCTGCTGATCGACGGCGAGGTGGAAGGGTCCCTTGACCTGGAGCGTGCCGTCCACGGGTTTGCCATTCACGGTACGGCCCAGGATGCGCCCCTTCGCGGCGTTTCCCTTCGGCAGATAGACAATCTGGTCCTTATCATTGTCGAGCGCCCACACGTCGCCATTTGGCGTGGTGATGATGCCCTGCATCGAACCCAGTTGTCCGCCGAAGTTGTAGCCGGTCTCGGGTGAAAGCGGCTTGCCGGTTCTGCGATCGAAGGCGGAAATCGTTTTGCCGGCGAGACTGGTGGTCCACACCTTGTCATCGGCGGAAATGGCGAGGCCGAAGCCGGGACCGTCGACGCCACCGCCGCGATACCCGAGCGTCATCGGCGAAATGGGCTTGCCATTCGGCGCGAGCTTCGAAACCCCGCCGCCGAAGGAGTTGTAAATCGTGGACTGCGCACCAACAAGGAAGTTATCGCCTCCCCACATGTTGCCCTCTCCATCAAAGGCGATGCCACCCATCGAGTTCATTCCAGCGCCGGCATAGACCAGGGACAGTGTCCACGCGCTCGGCGCGAAGCTGAGGTAAGGGATGAAGGGCACCGGGCGCCAGCTCTTCCCGGCGGGGACGGAATAGAAGGCGTCGAACAGTGCGAAAAGTTTCTGCGCTTGATTCGAGGGGTTGCGCGCGATGTTCTCCACCGCTGTGAGCATGTCAGTGGGCACAGCCCCACCCGGCGTTGTGGTGACGGCGAAGAGCTGATCACACGCGTCGCCTTGGACCCGCGTAATGCAGCCCGCCAGCAAATTCGCCAGCGTATTGAAGGTCGCCAGCGTCGCTGTCTGCGAACTATTGAGCGGATCTTGAATCACCGGCCCTAGCCCACCCGTTTCGAGGTCCACGAAGTTACGCACGTTACCAGCGGCGATGCGTAGGCCGAGCTTTGTCCCGCTCAACATTTCGCCTTTCAGGAACTGCGCCGAAGTCCACACGGAAGCGATGGTGCTAAACTCGTTGACGACGACACTCTTTGGCGGAGTACCGCCCAGCACCGCCAGCAACGCGATGGCGTCGTTCGGTCCTTTGGCCGCTGCGGCCTCAAGTGTGCCGCCCCTGGCAATGACGTAGAGGACGCTGCCCGGCGGGGCCTGGCCGTAAGTCAACTTGAACGCGCCTTGGTCATCGGTCTTGCCTTGAGCCAACTGCGTGGGCGCACCGGTGCCGGCGGCATAAACTGTCATGGTCGCCCCGACGATGGGTTGACCCGCCCCCTGGACACTGCCAGATAAACCGGCGGCGGCAGCAAAGTTGTTAATCAACGCCAGCGCGCCAACGAGTGCGACGGCGAGGAGTGTTTGTCTATGTTTGGTTTTCATGGTCATGGTTTTCCTTACCTCCTTAATTCATTCATTTCGGTTTCCTTCGATGGTGAATTCGCGGGCCCCCCGAAGGGCAGCCCGCGTAACTCAAAACCAAAAAGGCTTTACTGTGTTTGCGCAACTGAGCACGCCTACTGAGGCGAGCTCTGCATATGATGCAAGGGCTTGCCGTCAAGCGCTGGGGGTTCTGCGTCCTGCGCTGAGGCTCCTGAATTCTGGAGTTTCTTTATGTCCTCGGGCGAGAGCTTCGGGCGGTCCACCTTAATCGTCAGCTTGTTCAGCTTGGCGGTCAATGGGAATGGCGGCTGGTAGTCCGCGTCGTTCACGCCGGTGAGGGTGTCGGAGCCGATGTCGAAGCTCTCGTCCCATTGCAGGATCATTGGCAGTGTGTGCGGCATGGTAATGGTTTGGACAGCCTTGCCATCCACCTTCAGCGTGCCGGTGCCGCTGCGGCCGAGGCCGCTCATGTTGTTGAACGCGAGGGTGCCGGCGCCGAGGCCGTCATACTTGAAGTCGAACTCCAGCGTATGTGTGCCGGGGGTGAGCGCGTCCGGGCTTTCCCATTTGACCCGCTTCAGGTCCAACAGGTTCCAGAGGAACACCGGCTTGCCCTTGAGCAGGTAGAAGCCGTAGCCCGCAAACCGTCCGCCGGAGGTCAGGATCATGCCCTCCGCGCCGCCCTTGGGGACATGGATGTCCGCTGTGATGGTATATGAGCTGTTGAGCAGGAACGGCGAATCGCCCTGCGGCAGTCCAACCATGGGGTGCGTGTACACGAACTCGGTGCGGCCAGCGGTGATGCTCGGGCGCGGGGCCACGATTCGCGCGGCCACCGAGGCGTCCAGCGGGAGCACTTGATACTTCTTGGCTTCTTTGAGGAACAGTTCCTTCAACTCATTCACCTTTTCGGGATGCTGGGCCGCGATGTCGTCCACTTGGGAGAAGTCCTTGCTCAGGTCATAGAGTTCCCAGGTGACGTTGTTTACGGGGTCCGGATTCGCCGCGCTGAACGCCTCCCACGGTGGGCGGATGACCTTGGTGCTAAGCAACCAGCCTTCGTGATAGATGGAGTGGTCGCCCATCATTTCGAAGTACTGGGTCTTGTGATGAGACGGCGCGCTGGCATTGGCCTTGTCAAAGGTGTAGGCAAAGCTGGTGCCTTCAATCGAGCTTTGCTTGATGCCGTCTACGTATTCTGGCTGGTGGATGCCGCAGGCTTCCAGGATGGTCGGCACGAGATCAATGACGTGGGTGAATTGGTTGCGGACGCCGCCGGCATCCTTGATGTGCCCAGGCCACGAGATGACCATGCCTTGCCGGACACCCCCGAGGTGCGAGCATATCTGTTTGAACCAACTGAACGGCGTATCAAAAGCCCACGCCCAATGCGCGGACATGTGGCTGTAAGTCTGCTCGGTGCCCCAGACGTCGTACCACTTCATCTGGTCTGCGACGGGCACGGCGACGCCGTTGAAGAACGCGACTTCGTTGGGCGTGCCGAACAATCCGCCCTCGGCGCTGGTTCCGTTGTCGCCGTTGATGTAAATGATGAGCGTGTTGTCGAGTTTTCCCATGTCCTTAACTGCCTGGATAACGCGGCCAATCTCGTGATCGTTGTAAGCAACGAAGGCAGCGAAGACTTCGACCTGCCGAATGAACAACTTCTTCTCTTCCGGCGTGCATTGTTCCCATTCCTTCAGCATTTCCTTTGGCCAGGGTGAGAGTTTGGTATCTTGCGGAATGATACCCATGCGCTTCTGGTTGGCGAAAATGGTCTCGCGGAGCTTGTTCCAGCCGTCGTCGAACAGGTGCATGTTGTGGATCTTGTCCACCCACTCCTTGGTCGGATGATGCGGCGCATGCGTGGCGCCGGGGACGTAATAGCAGAAGAACGGCTTGCTCGGGTCAACCTGGTTGACGCGGTTCATCCACTCGATCGCGTCGTTGGCCATGCCGGTGACGAGGTTCCAACCGGGCTTACCCTCAAAGGGATAGATCTGGGTCGTGTTGCGGAAGAGGTTCGGCTGCCACTGGTTGGCATCGCCGCCCACGAACCCGTAGAAGTACTCGAAGCCCATGCCGGTCGGCCATTGGTCGAACGGCCCGATCGCGCTGGCCTCGAAGGCCGGGGTGTTGTGGTCCTTGCCGAACCACGACGTCGCGTAGCCATTATCCAACAGGATGCGGCCGATGGTCGCCTTGTCCTTGGCGATGATGCTGTTGTAACCGGGGAATCCGGTGGCTTGCTCGGAGATCACGCCGAAGCCGGACGAGTGATGGTTGCGGCCGGTGATAAGCGCGGCGCGGGTCGGTGAGCTGAGCGCGGTGGAATAAATCTGGGTGTAGCGCAACCCCGCCTTCGCGATGCGGTCCATGGCCGGCGTCGGGATGACCCCGCCGTACGTGCTGGGCACGGCGAAGCCGGCGTCATCGGTCATGATAAGCAGGATGTTGGGCGCCTGCTTGGGCGGCACGATGCGTGGGGTCCACCAGGCTTTCGATTGCAGGGCATTGTCTTTGATCACGCCGCCGAATTGGGGATCGGGGGCGGGGAGTTGTTTCCCGTCAATAGTGGTAGTGGCACTCGGTGAACCGGGCGTGCCGGTGATTTGCTGGGCAACGACCGGCTGGGCCGCCACCATGGCGCCGGTTAATATAATACCCATTTTGATTTTATTGCTCGTTTTCATTAATCCCTCCTTATCATTAACAAATTAGTTTTCGGGCAACCCTGCCTGCTTCCGGGGGGAGTTATTTACCTACTTCTCCAACGGTTAATTGGTATACTTCCATTAGGTCTGAAGAAGAATCGACCAGACCCTGAATTGTAATGGTCTTACCGACCATATCCGGTTTTTGAAAAGGAGCAAGAATACCCTTTTTAGCTTCCTGAAGGTTCAACCGGTCAGACAAACTCTCCGCGATCTGTAAACCAGTCACGTCCGTGTTATAAACATTTTCGGCTTTGGTCACCTTCAAAATTAACTCCTTCTTTTCAGCAATCAGCACCAGATTTGTCAAGCCACCCTTGATGTCCTTTGCACCAGCCGGGTAAACAACCCCGGTCAAACGAATCATAGGGGGGCCACCAGCCTGCCCAAAGACAACGGACTGGGTCAAAATAATAAAAATTCCTACTATTAAGAAAGCTGTGATGAATATTCCCTTACCCTTTGTTTTCACGATGAACTTCCTTTCATGGAAAAAATTATTATTAAAAACCTTCCCTAACCCAATGTATCTATTTTTCTTTTCCCATCGCTTTGACTTTATTCCTTCCGCACTTGTTCGTTAAGCCCGTTGTCTTACCCTTATTTGTGGCCGGAAACATCATCCTCAAAAAAGGAGCACTGGGGAAAACAGGGTTAAAACCGATCCCCTGCTCCCTCAGCACCCTAAGTCTTAGAAGCACCCATAACCCGTGGGGTGTCTCTTTTTCCGCCCCTTATCTTGTTTTAAGGTTTAATAATACAATCCAATGGCCTTTCTTGGGGATCCCGCATTGCGGCCGATCCTACTGCTGAGCCAAACCACGGTTGACCAGGATCTTCACCTCGACGCGGCGATTCTCAGCTTTTCCCTGTTCCGTTTCGTTCGTGGCGGCAGGCTTGGACATACCCATGGCGGCCGCGGAAAGCACGCGGGAAATCGGAACGCCACACGACTGCCGCAGGTAGGTAACGACGTTTCCAGCGCGACTGTCGCTCAGTTCAGTATTGTAATTGGCACCTCCGGAGGAGTCGGTGTAACCCGCCACCTGGATCAAGTATCCTTGGAGTTGCATCGCACTGGCAGACAGTGCTCTCAGATCCTCCTTGGACTGGTCTGAAAGTTCCGCGCTGTTGACGGGGTAATTGATAGTGAGCGTACCTTTCACATCGTAGTCTTTGAGTTCGCTGAAACGTTTCTTAATTGCGGCATCTTCAGCCTCTGCATTCGCGACCCCCTCCTTGTTCACCTGAACTTGCTCCTGGGTCATTTCCATACCCGCCTGGATTGCCATGGCGGTTTGCAGGTCATCGCCCCGGAATTTGATGGTCTTCGCGGTGTACTGGTTATTACTGAACTCTGCCTCAACCTGGACCCTCAGGCCAGGTATAAGGGCGGCCATGCCCATGGTTTCATACCGAATACCGAGCACCCCCTTGACCAGTTTGACCTTTGTGTCCTGGGTAATAGTTACGGTAACCTTTCCCCGGTCGCTGCTCAAAAGCATATTATCGCCATCGCGACCCACAATCAGGCCTTTGATTTTTAATGTCCCGGCCGCCTGCGCCTGGATGGATGCAAAAAGCACCACCAGGCCGGCAACCAATACGAGTACTTTTGTGATGATTTGGTTCGTTTTCATGTTCGCTCCTTTTCTTTTTTTGTTGGCTTCGGGTCCGGATCCTTGGGTCGTAGGTGGGTAAACCTACGTGCCGCAAATCCGGGATGAAATAAAGTCTTGTTTGAATCTTTTTTTGTCTACTTGTGGGGTTCCTCCTTTCTTGAAATTAATAATCGGTAATCAGTTATCAGTAAAATCCAGCCCTTGCCTAACTACTTAACTTTGTTGCCATATGGTCAACTGAAGCCGCCGATCGCAGCTCTTACATAACACTATTTGCTGGCCTGTTCAAAAGCGTGGATCACACCGGCGATGTCCCCGCTCAAGCGCTCGAGCGCGCGGCTGTGGGCGGCAACGAGAGCAGCGTAGCCGCTGCCCTGCACGGGCTCACGAACGGTCGTGCGGCCGGCTCGCGATTGGTTCTCTTTCTGGGAACGCACAGTCCACAGGGCATCGAGGGTTGCCGCCTCGCCGGGCACTGATTCGAAGCGAAGCGTGTCGATCACGACACGATAGGACGCTCCGGCACCCGATGACTGCGGAAATACGGTCACGCTGGGCGTCCCGAGCATCGAGGCGAGGTTCTCGGCGACCACCCGTGCGATATCGCTTTGCAGCGGTGAGGCCCAGCGGTTAAACTCGTCGAACGTAACCTGGTTGGGCCCGGTTCGCACCACAATCTGGGGGCGGTCGACGGCGGCGGGCACGGAGACGGGGCCGACGGCGATGGAGTAACTTGCTTTGGCATCAGCCTGTTTTGCTCCTGGGCTCAGCGTGTAGAATTGCGCCGGCGGTGTGGAAGCGCAGCCCGTCATAACGGTGGCCAGCGCCCAGAGGATAACGATGGAGTGGAGTCTTTTCATCATGGTTTCTCCTTTGTCTTCCCGCGGATCAGGGCCTCGGGATGGCGTTCGAGATAGTCGGTGAACACACGGATCGCCCGCGCGGCGCGGGTCATCTCCTGCAAAGCGTCCCGCAGATCCTGCTGCGCCGGGGCATCCTTGCCGACCAGGGTTGCATCCGTACTTTTCAGCACGCGCTTGAGGTCTTCCAGGGTTGTCTTCAGCTCGGGAGTGATTTCCGTGTCGACGCGCTTCATCGTCTGGTCGGTCGTCACGAGCAGTTTCTTCAGGTCCTCGCCGATGGCCTCGAGGGGCATCTTGTCGATCTTGGCGAGGATGCCATTGATCTTGTTCTCCAGAATCTGCAGGCTGCCCGGCACCACCGGAATCTCGGGTGGAGACTTTGTCCAGTCGATTTTTGCCTTGGGGGCATCCGGGAAGCGATCCAAGGCGATATAGAGCTGTCCCGTCACGAGGCTCCCGCTGCGCAGTTGCGCACGGACGCCCCGGTCGACCATATTCTGCACCAGGGCATGACGCTGACCTGCGTTCTGCACCTTCTCATCAACAACGGCCGACGCATTCTTCACAAACGCCCGGAAACGCCCCGGATAGAGCGCAACATCAACACGCGGGCGAAGAACATCCGTCGCCGCGTTGTATTCGAGACCGATCCCGGTGACCTCGCCGACCGGCAACCCGAGAAACGTAACGGGGGCGCCGACCGAGAGCCCGCGCAAAGACTCGTTGAAGTAGAGGACATAAGGCTGAACGATCGCCTCGTGCTTCGCCGTTGCCGCCGTGCGGTCGCTGTAAAGCGCAAACACGGTGCCGGCGGCGGCAGGTTTCGCTTCCGAGGCGGAGGGAGGCGTTTCAAAGGCGATCCCTCCGATCAGCAGCGAGAGCACCGACTGGGTCTGAACGTTGAGCCCGTTTGCCCCCAGCGACACGTCGACGCCGCTTGCCTGCCAGAACCGCGTAGCGTTTGTGACATAGTTGTCGTAGGGCGCGTTCACGAAGACCTTGATATCGACCGACCTGCCGTCCGCTGCCAGGTCGTAACCGATGACCTGTCCCACCTGAAGGCGGCGGTAGTAAACCGGGGAACCGATCCCCACCGACCCGAGGTCGTCGGCCTGCAGCAAGAACCGTCGGCCCAGCTGATCAATTTTAATCGCCGGCGGCACTTCGAGCCCGATGAACTTGCGCCCGGCTTTTTTCGATTTCCCCACATCGAATCCGATGTAGTTGCCTGACAGCAGCGTGCCGATGCCGGTGACCCCGCTCAGGGTGACGCGCGGCTTCTCGATCCAGAATTTGGCGTCCTCGACCATGAGACCCGTGGCACTCTTATCCATCTTCGCCGTCACCACCACCTTTACGAAGTCCCCCGAGAGCTTCACCGTCTTCACCTGTCCGATGTTGACATCCTTGTACTTGAGGTAGGTCTTTCCCTCCTCGACTCCCTCGGCCGTCTTGAAGACGATGGTGATCGTCGGACCTTCGGTGAGAATCCGCTGGACCGCGATCCCGAGGGCAACCACGGCTGCCAGGATCGGGATGATCCACACGACGGAGAACCGACGGTGTTTTTTCAGCTCGGCTGTGGCCTGTGGAATATTGTTCAGATCAACGTTGTCAGTCATTTTCATCCTCCTTTTCGCTGCTGGAATCCCAGATCAGCCGTGGATCGAAAGATTCTGCCGCGATCATCGTCAGCACGACGACCGCCGCGAAGAAAAGCACGCCCATTCCAGGCACTACCGCCATGAGCGGCTGGAGCTGAATCAGGGCGACCACGAATGTGTCGACAAACACGTCGAGCATCGACCACCGCCCGATGATCTCGACCAACCGGTAAAGACGGGTCCGTTCGTGCTGGCCCCGGATCGATCGGCGCTGAACCGTGATCAGCAGGTAGGCCAGTGCGACCAGCTTGGCAAGCGGGATGACCACGCTCGCGATCAGCACGATCAGCGCCAGCGGCCAGGACCCCGACAGGTAGAGAAAGACGATGCCGCCCATGATGGTGTCCGCCTCGGGGGAACCCAGCGTGGTCGTGATCATCACGGGCATCAGGTTCGCCGGGATGTAGCAGATTGCCGCGGCGATGATGAGGGCCCAGGTGCGCTGGATCGCGTTGTGGCGTCGAAACACAAGCTCTTCGCCGCATCGTGGGCAGTAACCCGGCTCATTCACGTCGGCAGGCCGCGACAGCAGGCCGCAGGACTCGCACGAAATGAGACCCAGCTTGATGCCGGTCAGGATGCCTGTGCTCATCGTTGTGACCTCCCCAAGTTTGCCGATTGCGGCACGTGCCCGTTGGTCCACTGAACCCGCGCCCAGACCTCGTGAGGTTCGAAGCTGACCGTCATCGCGGCGATCAGCACGACGAGGGCGCCGATGGCGAACATTCCGATGCCGGGAATCACCGTCGCCAGTTCCGCGATCTTGATCAATGCAACCAGGATTCCGAGCATCATCACCTCGACCATCGCCCAAGGCTGGTGAAACTCCGCCAACCGTAAAAGCGCACCGGCCCATGAGGGCGCCGGGGACCGCCTCGCCGCGAGTAGTATCGCCAGCATGCACCCGACGTGGACGGCAGGCGCAACGGCCGTGCAGAACAGGACAAGCAAGGCGGTAATCTCCTGTCCCTGCATCCACATCTCGTAGGCGCCCCCGATGATGGTCGTGCTCGCCTGGCGCCCGACGGCCGAAAGCCCCATCAGTGGAGTAACGTTGGCGATGATGAGGACGATGGCCGCGGCAACCGTGAGGGCCAGTGTCCGCTCCAGGGAATCGGGCTTGCTGGTGGCAATTGTGTGGCCACAGCGGGGACAGCGCGCCGTCCCGCCGGGCGGCAATGCCGGTATGCGCTGCAGCAGGTCGCATTCGGGACAGGCTACAATATTTTCAGGCAATCGGGTCACTGTGCTTCTCCGTTTTGTGTGAGACTCCTGCTTCTTGCCAACGGGTCAAGTAAATGTCACCTTCTCTCTTGCGCCTACTGGCGCCAGGCAAACTGTACCCAGCGCAAGGCTGAATAAGTTATAGGCGGTTTTTCTTTTTATAGGTTATCGCCTCTTGCTTGTTTAGTTGAAGGGTTTATCGCTGATCATCCTTCACTAGGCCTTCCTTAAATACTGTCTTTTTTACCTTTAGCGTTCAAAATCATCATCCCACTCATCCTTACATTCTTCGAGGCACGATTCGTAATCAGCTTTCGCCTGATCAATGCAATCTTGAAGCTGATCAGAGTCATTTGTAACATTGTATGTTGTTTGGCATTCCTGTATTGCCGTATTATAGTCCTGTT
>Ga0315286_10008337_pt1 | contig 10187 bp, 10 predicted proteins | sample YL17G10_0_MG_FD_205038 | JGI IMG/M metagenome (GOLD analysis project Ga0315286, IMG submission 205038) | Sediment microbial communities from Yellowstone Lake, YNP, Wyoming, USA - YL17G10_0 | ecosystem: Environmental > Aquatic > Freshwater > Lake > Sediment | place: USA: Wyoming | collected...
AAGAAAAGAAGCAGGGAGAGAAGCGCCAGTATCGCGCCGGCGAAGAAGGTGATAAAGCCGACACCGGGTTCGGAGAGGGAACCGAACCCGTATTTCAGGGACCAGAGGGACGTCATCATCCCCCCTGCGAACAAGACAAGGCTTGAAAACCGGTCCGGATTTCTCACTCGAAAATTCGCCCTCAAATTATCGAAAACATTGCACCCATTTTCCCTCCCCCCTTTGACGGGGGAGGGTTAGGGCTTGCCCCGTACCCCGGATCAGGTCCGGGGCAGGCTCTGATACGGGGGTGGGGGTGGGGTCGCCCGCAACTTTTCCCGGAAGCCGGGAGACGACGGTCGCTATTTCTTGTAAACGCCGAGTCCGAGTTCCTTGAGAACCTTGCCGTTGGTTTCATAGTCCTTCTTGATGATGGAAGCCACTTCCTCCCCCGTCTTGATATCCAGCGGATAGGCAACGCTGTGGAGAAGCTGTTTCATCTCCTCGGTGTCGGCGGCCTGACGGAACGCCTTGTAGATGGCATCCACGACCGTCTTGGGGGTATTGGCCGGCCCATAGACGTTGATCAAGGCCTGGACCGCAAAATCATAGCCCTTCTCCACCAGGGTGGGGACCTTGGGATAGAAAGGCATGCGCTTGTCGTTCCAGCAGATGAGCAGCCGCAGGGCCCCTGCGTCGACCTGCTCTTTCCACTCCGGGGTCTGGGAAACCGCCTCGACATGTCCGCCCAGGCAGGCGGCCACGGCCTGAGGGCTTGCCGTGAAGGGGATGTGGGTCCACTTGATATTTTCTTTCATGGCTAGGTATTCCATCACCAGATGCTGGCCCGTTCCGACCCCGGAGGTGCTGTAACGGATTTTCCCCGGGTTGGCCTTGGCATAGGCGATGAACTCCTCAAAGGTCTTCCACGGGGAATCGCCCCGAACGGCAAGACCGTACAAATAATACGAGTAACTCATGATCGGCGTGAAGTCTTTAAGAGGGTCCTGCGCATTGTAGGGGACAGGCTGGAGATGGGGAATGCGGCTGAGGGCGGCGGAACTGGTGTTGGCCAAGGTATAGCCGTCCGGCGTTTCCGCCTTCAACCTTCCCAGGACGAGGGTGCCACCCCCTCCCGTCACGTTCGAGACCACAACCGGCTGTTTCAGGATCTTGGTGGCGGTTGCGGCGATCGCCCTCTGGCTGATATCGGTTCCCGACCCCGCCCCCCAGCCGACCCAGAGGTTGATCGGCTTGGATGGATAGGTGTCGGCGCTAACGGCCGGACCGGAAATAAGGAGTGAACAAAGAAAAAACAGCGCGACAAGGACAGGCAGCCTCTTCATAGCGATTCCCCCTTTTTATTCGTTGACTTCAGATGATCGGTGCGCCCATTCAGATAGCATATCGATATTTTGTCAAGATATTTTTTCGGGCCGTACGTGCCGCATCATGGATCAACCGCCAAGTGATCCGTTTTAGGTTGCGCGGATAAAGACGCCGTTGTCCATGTCGGCAAAGGCCTGTTGCAATTCCTCCTGCGTATTCATCACGATGGGCCCGCCCCAGGCGATGGGTTCGCGCAGCGGCCGGCCGGCGAAAAGCAGAAAGCGTATGCCCTCCGGCCCCGCCTGGACCGCAAATTCATCGCCTTCGCCAAAGAGGACCGCCCGGCGGCTTTCCACCCGCGTGGAGGAGGCGGCATCAAAAAAACCCCCGCCTTCCACGATGTAGATGAACAGGGTGGACGCGCTATCCACCGGCAGGCGCCACCCGGCGCCCGGTTTCAAGGCAACATCCAGCAGCAGGGCCTGCACATAATCGCCCCGGGTCGCGCCCTGCGCGTTGCCATAGACTCCGGAGATCACGCCCACCGTGCCGCTCTCTTCCTGCACCTTGGGAATCAGGGCCGCGGTGATGTCGCGATATTGCGGCCGGGTCCATTTATCCTTGCGCGGCAGATTCAGCCAGAGCTGAATCCCCAGCATCCGCCCGGCGGGTTGCGGCATTTCCTGGTGGATGATTCCGCTCCCGGCGGTCATCCACTGGCAGCCGCCAGCCAGAATGTGGCCTTTATTGCCCAAGCTGTCGCCATGCTCAATGTCGCCGGCAATCAGATAGGTCACCGTTTCAATGCCCCGGTGGGGATGCCACGGAAAGCCTTTGATGTAGTCCGCGGGATTGCGTGAATCAAAAGCATCCAGCATCAGAAAAGGATCAAATTCCTCGACATCCGCGCGACCGATCACGCGCACCAGCTTGACGCCTGCGCCATCCACCTGATGGGAGCCGGTCACGATTTGGCGGATTTTCCGTGTTTTGCTCATGCGATGCTCCTTTTATGTCACACATATCTTGTTCGTCCAGGATTGGAATGCGGAAAGCTGCGTGGAGATCAGTTCTTGAATGCGCTCATCCGCCAGCTTGCCATCTTGATCAAAACTGTCCGAAAAAGCGTTGCAAAACACCTCCGGTTTGTTCAGGACGTGCAGATCAAGAAACACGCAGACTTGCCGGAGATGATACTGCGCCCGCGAAGTACCCATGCCGCCGCCGGCCCCCATAATGGCCGCCGGTTTGCCCGCCATCAGGTGATTGTCCGGTTCTTTTGAGGCCCAATCCAACGCATTTTTCAGCGCCGGGGCAATCGAATAATTATATTCCGGGCAGACCAACAACAGCGCATCGGCCTGTCCAATGTCGGACAGCAGGGTTTGAACGGCCGCCGGCTTTTCGGCGATATCCGCATTGTAAAATGGGACGGCGGATAGGTCGGCAATTTCAATTTGCATACCGGGAGGGGCATGCTCCCGGGCATAGCGCAACAGATTCATGTTGGTGGACTGGCGGCGCAAGCTGCCACAAATTCCCAATACTTTAATCGTTTTCATGATTTTCTCCTTATCGAGCAGAGGAAGCTGTCCCTATCAATATTTCAGATACTCGTCATCACATCCCCAAGGAAACCGAATCAATCAGACAGCGCATCCGTGCCTTTTCGATCTCGGCCCGCATCTCTGACTCGATCAGGTTGACCCTCGCCCCTGGAAAACGTTCGATCAGTTGGTGAACCAGGAGATTCATCGAGGGAGAGATTTCGCTCTCCCCCCGCTCCCATCGTCCGTAACTGTTTTCCCCGATGTGAAGCAGTCCGCAGATTTCCTCCAGGTTCATGTTCAATTTTCCGGAGAAGCTTCAATTGCCACGGAATCAGGATCGGCTTTGATCCGAATTCAAGATGGATGCGCTTCTTGTCCAGGGCGAGACTCTGCGGATGAGTGAAGATCATTTCGCCGCAGCTCGGACACCTTTCGCATTCCACATCGCGGATGGTCTGCGTTATCCCATCGACGACAACATCTTGGGAAATTGTGGTCGTCCGATAATCTTCCTTGAAGCAGTTTGTGCACAGCATACATTTACCCTTCAGGTTTATCCATGACCTCTCCTCTGTGAAGGCGGCTTGGTAAATACCAATTGGTGTAAATAATGCCAGGCAAAACTTAGTCTGTCCCCGCCACCTTTACCATAAAAATTCTTCTTGACGACCGATGAAGATCTGTTCCATAAGGGAGTCATCTCATCTACCCATGGTAGACGGAGATGGGCCGACACTCCGCGTTGGCCTTTTTATTCTGATCGATGTAAATCATTTTCACCCGGGAACGCTATTACTACAATCTGGAATTGCTTCAAACGCAATTCTCGGCTTTTTAAACGGCGCAATTTTTTTATGAAATATCTTTACAGAATTAAGTAGTTACTGAAGAGACCGATTTTACTTATTGCGCGGAATAGCAATTCTAAGGCTTATTTCCCGCGCAATTATTCCTAGCGGAGACGGGATACCAACGACCTGCCTTGGTCAAGAGATCCTCTTCATCAGTTCCGGACAAAGAAATCTCACCGAGATCTTGTGTTTTCCCAGAGCCGCATTGAAGTGCCACCAATCGGTATCCGTGGCGTTGAGGATCGTCGGCTGATGTCGACTTCTGAGCGCCACTGCAACAAATTTACGGTCGGTACGGTCGAAATGATCCAGTTCCGGATCATCCGGAAACTCTTCAAAATCTTCGGTATCTCCGGGCTTCGGCGTGATCTCCACCCGTTCGCAATGTAGGGGATGAGCCTGCCTCTCCCATAGCCATTTCACGAAGACGTCCCCAAGACCGGGTTCTCCGGAACGGTTTGCATGCCGGAAATATTCATTGAAGAATCGCGATCCGGAATCAATGCAGACAACCCGTTTCTTTTTGGCTGTTTCTAAAGCGTCGACGCAAGCCAGAACACAATCCGGCCCGACCTGGTCATTCTTGAGATTGGCAACCACAAGAACGTTTGTATCCACAACGACGCCGGATCTCATGATGCACCTTTTTCCCCTCTCAATTCCCGCTGCATTCTCGCCTTGGTCCTGGCGGCCATCTCCTCAAACTCGTCTCCGAAGAACCCTTCCGGCCAATTTTCGATATCACCGAAAAGATTCAAGACCAACGGCGTCAATTCTGAAACGCCATCACGGATATCGCAGAAATAGAGGGCGGCGTCTTTGCTGGGAATCCTCTCTTCCGCAATTCGCAGTTGCAGCCGTTTCAAAAGATATTCACTGTGACTTTCGAGGATGATCTGAACTCCGCGCTTCTGCGCGGCATCGATGAGGACATCCGCCAAACCCGCCTGAACCGACGGGTGGAGATGGATTTCCGGCTGCTCCATGAGGATCGTGGACCCCTCCGGAACGTAGTAGCAGATCGTCAGCACGGGCAGAATCTGCGACACACCGAATCCCACGTCGGTGATCAACACCTCGGCGCTGCCCTGCGTTTTTCTGACTTTCACCTGATAGAGGTTGCCGCCCTCTTTGATAGGTTCGACCTTGAAGCTGTGAATCAATTTTAATTCCCGAAGCCACCAGGCGACATATTCTTCAACGGTGAAACGCTTTCTCCCCGGACCGCGCGAAATGAGTTCCTTACGTTCTCTGGAAGCCAGCAGCGCGTCCACAACCTTTTCGCCTTTCCGTCCCATGTCCCCCGGTTGGGCGCCTGCCCAGGTGTACTGTCTTTTCGGGTAATCCCGGAGCGGTCCCAAATAATAGACGCCGGTAAAGAGCTCCTCAAAGGCCAATTGGAAATCGGCCAGAAATCCCGCATTCTGGTAATACGCCTTGACCTGGTCAGGAAATCCATAGCACTTGACCGGCGCCGGTAACTCCCAGGGCCTGCCCTTGATGCGCAAGAATCGGAAATCGGCCTCATTGCCAGATGGGAAAAGGGCATATTTGCTCTTTTCCTGCTTCTGTCTCATGCCGAATCGATGCTCCGCGAAGTCATACAACAGCTCCTTGACGACCATCCGACCCGTGCCGTTTTCCTCGATGACCGCCTGAAACTGCAAACGGTCGCCCTCAAAGAGGATTCTATTCCGATGTTCAGGATCGACGATCTTCAGCTTGTCTTTCAGATTCCAGGCGAGCATCCATGTCAGCCCCGCTTCGCTTTTATGATCAAGGACGATGTCCTTGAAGGTGCCCAGCTCGACGAGGCTGCGGTCGTCGCCCAGATTCAGGACCTGAGCCCGGTCCGATGACTCGGCCGTCTGCTTCAGCATCAGAAGCAGTTGCAGGAGGCTTGTTTTCCCAGAGCTGTTGCTGCCGAACAGACCGGTGATCGGCGCCAAGCGGATCTTGCCGGTATCCTTCCAGGACTTGAAATTTTTTGCGGATATGCTCGTAATCATGATTCTACCCTCTTCGGTGGCTGGTTAGGAACTGCGCCCAACGCAATATACCATTGATTTACTCGCACGATTCATCATGGGCAATATCTACACGTAACTAAATAGTTATTCAAGCGGCAATAACCCTACCGCCGTCTATGTGCTCAAGTCATCTCTTTGATGATGTTCATCGTCTCCACGCTGACCGTGCAGACCCGCTGTAGGAGGTCGATGACCTTTTCCTTGTGATCGGCGAAACGGTAGGCGTCGAATTTTTCGCGGATGGTTGGGTCTTTGGGCTTGCGCTCTTTGTGGTATTCGAGAACCCACTCGATCGCGGAACGGTTGCCGAGCCGGTACTCCCAGGCGGCGGGCGGAACGTCTTGCAAGGTCGTCGCGCTGTCCAGTTGAATTGTACGGTTCGCTTGCTCTGCCTTGAGAATCGCTTTGACGGTTATAGGCGGCTTTCCGGGTTCCGAAGCTTTGTCGATCCGTTTCAACGGGAAAGGATCGGCCTGTTCGTACCCGAGGTGCAGCTCCATCAGTCTCCCGCCCCAGGCCGCCCATTTCCGGAAGTCGTCGCAAAAGGGGATGCGGGGGAATTCGCGTTTGAGGTTGAGCCGGTACTTCTCCCGATAGGCGGGATCGTGGAGGACGGCGAAGACGTAATGGAAGATATTGAGGCGGGTGATCGTCTTGTCCTCGTAGTGGTTTTGAAACTGCTTCAATGCCCAGTCGGTGATGTTGTCTCTGCGTTCGCCCTCCCGGTCGTACCGGTAGAGGGGGAGGCACTGGGTTTTTTCGAGGAAGTCCAAGCTGAAAACAGCATTGGATGAAAGGACTGAAAATGGTTTCGACGATCCTGCACCCGAAAATGCAATTAGAAGATTTTCTTTTGAGAGATCATTGCCGAAAAGTTCATAATGATTGGACGTTAAGCGATCAGACAATCGTTTTTCCGCATAGTAAAACTTCTTGACGAATGGCCTGTACGCCAGTTGCGATATAAGGTCATCGTCAAAGAGGATTTTTTCTTTCTGGATGAGATTCTTCTTCAGTACATCACTCCACTTGATCGAGTAATCAATCCAGTCGTCAACCGCTGTTTCCCCTTTCTGGTCCAGCGTTTCGATTTGATGGTTGAATATTTCGATGAAAAATTTGATCTTTTCCGACAAAGGTACCGGATCAGCATCAAAAACCCATTCGTCCCTGTTGGTTGACACTCCTAATGAAAACCATTTGAATATCGAGTGGTCTGCGGTCTTGCCTTCCGCCGATTTAACCTCCTTTGACGCCACCGGCAGCAGCTTGTCCCATTCGTTTTCGGCCAGGTTAATCCAGTTGTGATGTTTGTCCGGCCGGATGTGGTCGAAAGGCAGATCCCCGAACTGGGTTGTGGCCAGGAATTGCAGTTTTTCCTTGGCGGGCTCCATCTCCGGACGGCGGGTGTAGAAGATCCGGCAGGGGTGTTTCTTTACCTTTCCGTTTTTTACGAAAAAGGAGATGGCGACGCCCGTCTGAATGGCAAAGACGTTGTGCTTCGGTCCGGAGAGTTTCGGATTCTGCCGGACATCGCCGCCGAGATCGACGATATAGATGTCGCTGAACTCGTCGGCCACCACCTTGCGGAAGCCGTCATAAGTTCGGGCGTCGATCAGGGAACGGTTGGTGATGAACGCCAAGACGCCGTTTTTGTCCAGCCGGTCACTCGCCCAGCGGATGAACCGGGAGTACATGTCATAGAGTTTTGTTTTCTGCGCGGTGCTTTCCGCGACATAGGTGTCCTTAATGCGTTTATCGATTCCGGGATATTCCCGATTCTTGTTGTTCTCGTTTTCATTCAACTGGTTGGCGTTGTACGGCGGATTCCCGATGATGACGGAGATCTTTCGCTTATTCTGGCGCTTGATCCGCTCCAGGTTTTCCGGGGAGAACCCGCCGAAATCCAGACTGCCGGCCTCCGTGTATTTCTTCCCCGCGGAAAAACCGAGGTTGTCCAGCGTATCGACAAAACAGATGTTCTTGAATTCCGCATAGTGCCCCATCTTCTGGCTGTAGGTGTACTCGATGTTCAGGTTGGCGATATAGTAGGGCAGGATGGCCACCTCGTTGCAGTGGATTTCGTTTTCGTACTTGAAAGGAAGCCGGTTCTTGGGAAGATGCTCAATGATTTCGGTAATAAATGTGCCTGTTCCCGTCACCGGATCGAGGATTTCCACATCTTCGTCCCCGAGGAGCCGCCCGAAATTCTCGTGGACCAAGTGCTCGGCGGATTCCACCATGAAGCGTACGATCTCATTGGGGGTGTAGATGATCCCCAAACGGTCCGCCGCCGCCGGATTGTAGGCCCGGTAGAAGTTCTCGTAAAAGACCTTGAGAAAACGCTGTTTTTCGTGATGATCGGCGATCCCGGAAGCGGCGGCCTTGATGATCCGGATGTAGGGATCGATCTTGCCCAGGATGCCCCTGCGGACGGCGCCGGTGAAGAAGGTCTCGATCACCCCCATGAGGGAGCGGGCGATGTTGTTTTCCCGGTGGAACTGGGATTCGTTGAAGACGGTGATGAAGATGTCCTCCGTCAGGATGTGCTGGATGATCATCTCCCGGATGTCGGCCATCACGATGTGGGGGTTGATGGACTCCCGGCAGAGATCGAGAAAATCCGCGCGCGCCCGGGCAAAAGCGGCGTTGAGAGCCGCCTGGTCTTCGATCAGTTTCCGCAGTTTGACGACCAGATCGGGAAGATCCTCCTTGAATCTTTCAATCGCCTCCCGGAAGGTCCGGACCTCCTGGGGTTCATAGTTGACAAAGGTTGTGATCAGGCTGTGGAGGGCGGCGTGATCGTCGAAGGAGGCCCGCTGCAACTCCCGGCCGTTCCGGATGAGAACGGCGGTCCGGCCGTCTTCGAAAAGGATATTGGTCGTGGGATAACCTTTGGCGAGTTTCTTCCTGATCTCGTCGTCAAGGGTATCTTTCTGGTCTTTGCTCTCCCAGTATCCCCAGTCCTGACGATAGGCGTCTTTCAGCGTGCCATCCGGATTGACGACCGTGCCAAGTGCGGTCCTGTACTCCAGCTCCAGGATCAGCTCGATTTTCTTGTCGGCGCAGTATTGTTCGAGAAGTTTCTGGAAGGCGGGGCGGATGGCGGTTTCGTTCCGTGAGCCTCCGTACTGGAGGATTTCCTGAACTTTGTGGTGGTATTCCTGAATGAGTTGAAGAGACATTTTTCGTGGAATCCCTCCGTCAGTAATGGTACCTCACCTGCAGGAAATCGATGCGGTCGTCGCCGACCAGATAGACGATTCGGTGCTCCTGGGTAAAGCGGCGGGACCAGACGCCGGGGGCAAGGTATTTCAGAGGTTCCGGCTTGCCGATTCCGGTAAAGGGGTCGCGCAGAACCGCTTCCACAATAACCAGGGCGCGCAGGGCAACCCTTCGTTCCGCGGCCACCCAATGATGTAGGTCCTCGATGAATTCCGGATGGAAGACCGCCTCCCGCCGGGGCTGCTTTCCCGATCCCGCTTTATCCTTTTTCTCCAAGACCGATCCCCTTTTTCAACGCTTCCAAGGTCTGCGGTTTTTCCATCCGCGACTGGGCGCGTGCCAGGGCCTGAAGCAGGCGTCCGGCATTCTTCGGCGAGCGAAGCAGGTGGGCCGTCTCCGTGAGACTTGCCAGTTCGTCGGCGGCTACGACCGCGACGTCTTCGCCGCTCCGCCGCCTTATGATGACGGTCTCCCGGTTCTCCGTCACCTCTTTGAACAAACTTGAAAGGTTGGCGCGAGCCTGGGTGTAGGTGGTCTGAATGGGCATCTCTTTTTCCTCCCGCTTTTCTGTACCGGAACACGGTACATGTTTTCCCTAACCCGGTCAAGCCCTACTCATTTCCGCTTGCACCGAAACATCGATGAGCACTCCGGGGATGAGGCGGAAGTGTTCGTCCACGGTCATGACGGCAAGGCTATGCTCGATTGCGAGCGTAGCGATCAGGATATCGGATAAGGGAATGTTCTTTCCCGTTTTCCTCAGGCCGGCGCACAGTTGCCCGGCCTTGATCCAGAGCGCTTCCGTCATCTCCAGGTAAGGCAAGGCGCCCAAGGCGCCGGTCAGAGACGCCTGTTCCTTTTCGGATCTGGCGCCTTGTATCAGCTCGTAGAGGACCGGGCCGCATGCATACACGGAATCTGAAGCGATGGCCCGTTCCACAAGCTGTCCCAGCACGCTCCCCCCCGGCCGGAAATAATCGATCCAGGCGCAGGTATCCGGCAATATGCCTTTATCTTTCAAGGTATTTTCCTCTTTCTTCCTGAGCCCGCAATTCCGCCGTTTCCTCTTTTTCCCAATCATAATCGAGAGGCATCTTTCCCCGCAGGGCGCGAAGCTCTGCCATTTTGCGATCCCGGACATACGTTTCCATTGCCGTGACGATCGCACGGGTTTTCGATTTTTCCTTCGATATTTTCTGGACTTCAGAAATCAGGTCGTCGGG
>Ga0315286_10008338_pt1 | contig 10187 bp, 8 predicted proteins | sample YL17G10_0_MG_FD_205038 | JGI IMG/M metagenome (GOLD analysis project Ga0315286, IMG submission 205038) | Sediment microbial communities from Yellowstone Lake, YNP, Wyoming, USA - YL17G10_0 | ecosystem: Environmental > Aquatic > Freshwater > Lake > Sediment | place: USA: Wyoming | collected...
GCGTGACGCTGCGCGACGTGGCCGAGGTCTTTCAACTGCGGGCGGTGCTGGAGGGCCTGGCTGCCCGCCTGGCCGCCCCGCTCTTGTCCACCGAGGAATTGGACGACATCGCCGCGCAGTTCTGCCTGGCCGAAGCGGCGCTGCAAGAAGGCAACCTCACCCTGTGCTCCGAACGGGGCCAGTGCCTGCACGATGCCATCATCGGCAAGGCCGATAACCCACGGCTGACGCTCATCATCCACAACCTGGACGACCACGTGATACGCTTTCGCGCGGTGTCCAACCGTATCGCCGGCCGCCTGCACAAGTCGGTGGTCGAACACCGCCGCGTGCTCCAGGCGCTGCACCGGCGGGATGCAGCCGCGGCCGAGCAGGCCATGCGCGATCACCTGTTCAGCGTTTTGCACGATCTGACTGTGCCGGAGGATGTGGCGAGAAACTGACAGACCCTCAGGGTTGTGCGGCGCAAGCCCCGTAGGGTCCTCTCAGACCTGACAGGAGGGGTGCGATGCGTTTCACCGGCGGGCAGCTCGTGGTGGAGATGCTCAAGGCGTACGGGGTAGAGTACGTCTTTGGCGTGCCGGGCGACACGGGCCTGGCCCTGTACGACGCCTTGGGTCAGGCCCAGGCGCGGGGCGAGATCCGCCACGTGCTGGCCCGCGACGAGCGCTCGGCGGCGTACATGGCCGACGTCTACGCCCGCGTCAGCTTTCGCCCCGGGGTGTGCGAAGGGCCCAGCGGCGCGGGCGCCCTCTACCTGGCCGCCGGCCTGGCCGAAGCGCACGCCTCCTCCATCCCGGTGGTGGCCCTCACCTCCGATATCCCCATCCGCCAGGAAGAGCGCAACGTCCTGACGGCGCTGGACCAGCCGGCCCTGTTTGGCCCCATCACCAAGTGGCGCAGCCTGGTCAAGCGCGCCGAGCAGATCCCCGACACGCTGCGCCAGGCCTTTCGCCTGGCTACCAGCGGCCGGCCGGGGGCCACGCAGGTGACGCTGCCCATGGACGTGCTGGCCGTGGTGGTCGCGGCCCCCCACCTCCACGCCGAAGCCCCCTGCCGGCGCTACCCGTCCTACCGCACCCGCCCCGAGGCGCAGGCGGTGGAGCAGGCCGCCGCGGCGTTGCTGCGCGCCCGGCAGCCGGTGATCGTGGCCGGCGGCGGGGCGCTCATCTCCGGGGCGTGGGCCGAGCTGACCGCGCTGGCCGAGGCGCTGGGCGCGCCGGTGGGCACCTCCATCTGCGGCAAGGGGGCCATCTCCGAGCACCACCCGCTGAGCCTGGGGGTGGTGGGCGACAACGGCGGCCGGGGCTACGCCAACGCCCTGCTCCAGGCCGCGGACCTGATCCTGTACGTGGGCTGCAAGACCGATTCGGTGACCACGGTGGGCTGGTCGCTTCCGCCGCGCAGCACCGGCCAGACGATCGTCCACCTCGACGTGGACCCCACGGAGGTGGGGCGCAACTATGCCACGGCGGTGGGCGTGGTGGGCGATGCCCGGCTGGGGCTGGCCGACCTGTTGGCCGCCCTCTACGCCGCGGGGTGCAGCCGCGGGCCCCGCCCCAATCCCCTGGATGCCGTGGCCGGTCCCATCGGCCACTTCTGGGCCGAGTTCGAGGCCAAGGCGGCGGCCACGACGCGGCCCATCAAGCCGCAGCGGGTGATCCAGGCGCTGGCGCGGCTGCTGCCCCCCGACAGCATCGTCGTCGCCGACGCCGGCACGCCCACCCCCTTTACCGCCGCCTATTTCAACTCGGGTGCGGGGCGGCAGGTGATCATCCCCCGCGGATACGGCGGCCTGGGGTATGCCATCCCCGGCGTGGTGGGGGCCAAGCTGGCCCGGCCCGAAGCCACGGTGGTGGGTTTGATGGGCGATGGCAGCTTTGGCATGAGTGTGGGCGAGCTGGAAACGATCGGGCGGCTGGGGCTGCCGGTGACCATCGTCCAGTTCAGCAACGCCTGTTTTGGCTGGATCAAGGTCAGCCAGCAGTTGTACCACGGGGGGCGCACCTTCGGCGTCGATTTTGCCGCCGACACCGATCACGCCGGCATCGCCCGCGGCTTTGGGCTGCGCGGGGTGCGCGTGGAAGACCCCCTCGAGGTGGAGCCGGTGCTGCGCGAGGTGTTGGCTGCCGGGGAGCCGGCGTTCGTGGACATTGTGACCGAGTGCGAGACCACGGAGCTGCCGCCGGTGGCCAAGTGGCAAAAGATGAAGGGAGGGTAGGATGCCTCGAGTGGTGGTGATCGGCGGGGGATGGGCCGGCTGCGCCGCGGCGGTGGCGGCGAAACGGGCGGGCGCCGAGGTGATCGTGGCGGAGCGGACCGATTGCCTGCTGGGCACGGGGCTGGTGGGCGGCATCTTTCGCAACAATGGGCGCTTAACCGCCGCCGAAGAGATGATGGCCATGGGCGGGGGCGACATGTTCGTGTTGATGGACCAGGCGGCCCGCCACACGAACGTCGAGTTCCCCGGCCACAAGCACGCCAGCCTGTACGACGTCTCGCTCATGGAGCCGCTGGTGCGCCGCACCTTGCTGGAGCAGGGGGTGGAATTGTGGCTGATGAGCCGGGCGCACGAGGTGACCGTCACCGCGGGCAGGATCGAGTCGATCTGCATGGAGACGGGGGAGAAGCTGGAGGCGGACGTGTTCGTCGAGGCCACCGGCACGGCCGGCGCCCAGGCGAACTGCCGCCGCTACGGCAACGGCTGCGCCATGTGCGTGCTGCGCTGCCCCAGTTGGGGGGGGCGGGTGAGCATCGCCGCCAAGGCGGGCGTGCCGGAAAAGATGGGCCGCAAGCCCGATGGCTCGTTCGGCGCGATGAGCGGCTCGTGCAAGCTGCACAAGGATTCGGTGCGCCGCGACCTCGTGGCCGAGCTGGAGCGCAGCGGCGTCGCCATCGTCCCCATCCCCAAGGAGATGGTGCACGCCGAAAAGCTGGCCATCAAGGCCTGCCAGCAGTACGCGCTGCCGGCGTTTGCCGAAAACCTGGTGCTGCTCGACACCGGCCACGTGAAGCTGATGACCTCGTTCTTTCCCCTGGATGAGCTGCGGCGCATCCCGGGGATGGAGAACTCGCGCTACGAGGACCCCTATTCCGGCGGCAAGGGGAACTCGATCCGCTACCTGGCGCTCTCGCCCCGCGACGACCACCTGAAGGTGGCGGGGCTGGAGAACCTGTTCTGCGGCGGGGAAAAGGCCGGGCTGCTGGTGGGCCACACCGAAGCCATCAGCACCGGCGTGCTGGCGGGGCACAACGCCGTGCGCTCCGCCCTGGGCCGGCCTTTGCTGGCCATCCCCCGTACGACCGCCGTCGGCGAAGCGATTGCTTTCGTGCGAGAGCAGATGGAGACCGAGGAGGGGATGACCAAGAAGTTCACCTTCTCCGGGTCGGTCCTGTTTGACCGGATGCGAGACCTGGGCCTGTACACCACCGACGTAGCCACCATCGCCCGCCGGGTCGAAGCCAGCGGCATGGCCGGCATCTTTGGCCGGCCGCCGGCATGAGGGGGATGCCTATGGACCAACAAGACCAGTGAGATTCGCCGCGACGATTGGATATTCAACCGTTCATTCGGCTCGACAGAGCCGCACCCAGGGAGGGGAATTCCATGTTGCGCAAAGTGTTTACCCTGTTCAGCGTGTTGATCGTTTTGTCCATGGCATTGAGCGGCTGCGCCGGCAAGGCAGCCGCACCCACCGGCGAGATCGTCATCGCCATCGGCGGCGATCCTTCAACCCTGGACCCCCAGCAGGCCGACGACGGCAACGAGCGGACGGTCAACGACAACATCTACGAGACCTTGATCGCCCGCAATCCAAAGACTCTGGAGCTGGCGCCTTCGCTGGCCGAGTCGTGGAAGCAGCTCGACGCCACGACCTGGGAGATCAAGGTGCGCAAGGGGGTCACGTTCCACAACGGCGAGGCGTTTGACGCCGCAGCGGCCGCCTTTAGCATCAACCGCGTCGTCAACCCGGACTTCAAATCGGAGCAGATTTCCTTCTTCTCGACCATCAAAGAGGCCAAGGCGCTGGACGCCACCACCCTCCAGGTGATGACCGATGGCGCGGACCCCACGCTGCCGACGCGGCTGTACTGGCTCAAGATGGTGCCGCCCAAGCACGCCGGCGACGCGGATTTCGGCACCACGCCGGTGGGCACGGGGCCCTACAAGTTCGTAGAATGGGCGCGCGATGACCACGTCTCGCTGGAGGCGAACACCGCCTACTGGGGCGGCGCACCGTCCATCGCCAAGGTCAGGATCCGGCCCATCAAGGAAGAGGTAACCCGCCTGGCGGCGCTCCAGGCCGGCGAAGTGAACCTGGTGAAGGGCTTGATCCCCGAGTACGTGAGTCAGGTGCCCGTGGCCGCGTCTACCGAGGGGCTCGAGTTCACCTGGATCCGCCTCAACTGCCTGAAAGGCCCGCTGACGGATGCGCGGTTGCGCCTGGCCATAAACTATGCCATCAACCGCGAGGAGCTGGCCAAGAGCCTGTACAGCGGCTACGCCGTGCCGGCCGAGGGACAACTGCTCACCCCCGGCCACTTTGGCTTCAACCCCAAAGTCAAGGCCTACGCCTTCGATCTGGCCAAGGCCAAGAAGTTGATCGCGGACGCGGGCTATGCCGGGGAAGAGCTAGAGTTCATCGGCGAGTCCGGGCGCTGGCTGAAGGACAAGGAGCTCATCGAGGCCGTCGCCGGACAGTTGCGAGCTGCGGGCCTGAACGTCAAGGTGAACATCGTCGAGTGGTCCGCCTGGCTGGACCTGCTGTTCGCCGGGGCGGAAAAGGCGCCCACCATGCAGTTTTCGGCGCACAGCAACGAGCTGTTGGACGCGGACCGCACGCTGTCGGCCATCTACCACAGCAAGGGCTCGCAGGCAGCCTACAGCAACCCCGAAGTCGACGCGGCGGTCGACGCGGCGCGCACCGAGACGGACCTGGCCAAACGGGCCGATCTGTACCACAAAGCGCTCCAGATCGCCTACGACGAGGCGGCCATCGCCCCGTTGCTCAACCTGGAGGACATCTATGGAATGAGTAAAGGGCTGGAGTGGACGCCACGCCGCGACGGAAAAATCCTGGTTTTCGAGATGAAGTTCAAGTAGGGCCACATCTCGAGACTCGAGCAGGGGGAGGAGTGCAGGCGGGGCAGCGCACTCCTCCCGTTGCTCAGAAAGGGGGATGCGGCCTATGGGTCCATTCATCCTGCGGCGCATCGTCTACTCGGTGGCCGTGGTCGCAGGCGTATCGGTGTTTGTGTTCCTCATCACCCACATGCTGGGCGACCCGGCGCGCATGATGCTGCCCCTGGAGTCCAGCGACGCGGAGGTCGAAGCCTTTCGCCAGTCGATGGGCTTTAACGATCCAATCTACGTCCAGTTCTGGCGCTTTGCCACGAACGCCGTGCGCGGCGACTTTGGCGATTCGCTGTGGCAACGCGAACCGGCCATGGGGCTGGTGATGGAACGCCTGCCCAAGACCCTGCAACTGGTGGCCATCTCCACCTTCCTGGCGGTGATCATCTCCATCCCGCTGGGGGTGTTGGCCGCGCTCAAGCCGCGCTCGGCGCTCGACCGGGTGTGCACGGTGAGCTCGCTGGTGGGCGTTTCGCTGCCCGATTTCTGGCTGGGGCTGATCCTGATCCTCGTCTTTGCCGTGCAGTTCCATCTGTTCTACACCTCCGGGTATGGCACGTGGAAGCACCTGGTCCTGCCCTCGCTGACGCTGGCGGCGCGGCCCATCGGCCAGATCACGCTCATCACCCGCTCGGCCATGATCGACGAGTTGAGCCAGCAGTATATGGTCACCGCCCGGTCCAAGGGCCTGGCGGAGCGGGTGGTGGTGATGCGCCATGCCCTGCGCAACGCCCTCATCCCCATCGTCACCCTGAGCGCTTGGCAGATCGCGCGCCTCATCTCGGGGCTGACGGTGGCCGTGGAGACGGTGTTCGCTTGGCCGGGGGTGGGCTTGCTGGCCATCCAGGCCATCCAGCGCCGCGACCTGCCGCTCATCCAGGCCGACGTGTTCGTCGTCGCCGTGGTGGTGACGCTGGTGAACCTGGTGCTCGACGTGCTGTACGGCCTGTTCGACCCGCGCATCCGCTATGACTGAGCCCGCGGCCGGTGGAGGAGGGATGATGGCCATCGAAACGGAAATGGCAGCCACACGCGCGCTCTCACCCCTGGAGCGCTACCCATTGCTGCGGCGGGCCGTTGGCGTGTTCAATCAGTTGATGCGGGACAAGGTGGCCCTGGCGGCCGCCATCTTTCTGCTGCTGTTGCTGGTGGCAACGGTCTTCGCCCCAGCCGTGGCCCCCCACGACCCCACGGAGCAGGACCTGGCCCACCGCCTGTGGCCGCCGGCCTGGGCCAAAGAAGGCACCCGCGATCACCTGCTGGGCACCGACCAGCTCGGCCGGGACATCCTGAGCCGGGTCATCTATGGCAGCCGCGTCTCGCTGATCGTTGGAGTGGCGGTGATCGTTGTGGCGGGCGTGGTGGGCACCGTGGTGGGACTGGTGGCGGGCTATTACGGGGGGCGCGTCGACAACATCCTGATGCGCATCGTAGATCTCCAGACGGCCTTTCCCGGCCTGCTGGTGGCGCTGGCCATCATCACCATGATCGGCCCCAGCGTGACCAACATCATCATCGTCCTGAGCATCAACGGCTGGATGGTGTTTGCGCGTATGATCCGCGGCACCACCCTGGCGCTGCGCGGCTCGTTGTTCGTGGACGCCGCCCGCTGCCTGGGGATGAGCGACAGCCGCATCATCTTTCGGCACATGCTGCCCAACCTGGCCTCGCCCCTGATCACCCTGGCCACGCTAGAGCTGGCGCGCATCATCCTCGCCGAAGCGGTGCTCAGCTTCCTGGGGATGGGCATCCAGCCGCCGGCTTCGTCGTGGGGCTTGATGATCAACGAGGGCCACGCCTACATGACCATGGCCTGGTGGCTGGTCACCTTCCCGGGCATCGCCATCGCCCTGACGGTGCTGTGCGTGAACCTGGTGGCCACCTGGCTGCGCGCCATTAGCGACCCGATGCAGCGCATGAAGCAGTTCGGGCCGCGCATGCGCTAACCCGCAGCAGGAGGAGAGGATGATCCTGCAAAGGATCTTGGCGCCGTTGGACGGCTCGGAGCTGGCCGAGGCGGCGCTGCCCTACGTGGAGGAGCTGTGCTGCCGCTGCGAGCCGGTAAAAGTAATCCTGTTGCAGGTGCTGCCGCTGCCCAGCGGGCGGACGGGGGCCTACCTGCGGCCGGTGGAGGGCGGGTACTCTTGCGAGCGGCTGCCCGATTCCCCGATCGACCAGGAGGTGGCGCAGCACCCCATCTACCTGGAACAGGTCATGGCGTCGCTCCACCGCATAGGAAGCGGCCTACCCGGCAGGGCAGGCAGGCACAGGGTACTCCGCAGGCCGGCGTCGAGGGGGAGCTTGCCCCGGCCGCACAGCGGCTGAGGGAGGGCGGCGTGACGGTGCGAGTGGCCGCCATCTTAGGCCGAGCGGCGGACAAGATCGTGGATTTTGCCGAGCGAAAGGGAGTGGACCTGATCGCCATGTGCACCCGCGGCCGCGGCGGACTGAGCCGGCTGATCCTGGGCAGCGTGGCCGACGATGTTCTGCGCAGCACCCACTTGCCCATCCTGGTCGTGCGGCCTCCCGGCCTGACGGGGACGCCCTTCCCGCCGCAGACAGAGTTCGAACTGTGACGCAGGAGAAACCACTGAGGAGAGAGCCCATGCTTCGCCCTACTGGTTCCTGGGTGGCGTTGATCACCCCATTCGCCGAGGGTGGGACAGTCGACGTGGCCGGCTTTCGGCGGCTGATCGATTTTCACCTGGCGCACGGCACCGACGGCCTGCTGCTGTGCGGCTCCACCGGCGAGCCGACGCTGCTGAGCAGCGACGAAAAGCGGCTGATCTTTGACCAGGTCTTGCCCTACGCCCGGGGAAAGATCCCGGTGTTCGTCGGCACCACGTGCGGCTCGACCGCCGAGACGGTGGAGCTGAGCCGCTATGCACAGGGGGCCGGCGCCGATGGTCTGCTGCTGGTGGTGCCGCCCTACTCTGCCCCGCCGCAGGAGGCCATCTACCGCCATTTTCGCACCGTGGCCGAGGCGGTGGATCTGCCCGTGGCCGTGTACAACAACCCCAGCCGGGTGGGGGCGAACATCGACGCCGAGACGGTGATCCGCCTGGCCGAGGTGCCCAACATCGTGGCCGACAAGGAAGCGATGCCCAACGTGGCCCAACTGGCGACGATCATGCGCGCCGTGGGCGACCGGCTGCACCTGTTGTGCTGCGACTATCCCGGCTACAGCCTGATCCTGCCCACCCTGGCCCTGGGAGGCCACGGCACGGCGAACGTGGCCGGCAACGTCATCCCCGAGGAGATGGCCGCCATGTCGCGCCCGTGGCGCTGCTTTGAGGACGTGCAGCGCAGCCGCGAGCTCTACTTCCGCTACCTGCCGCTGTTGAGCGCCATGTACAGCGTCAGCAACCCGGTCCCGGTCAAGGCAGCGGTGGGCCTGTTGGGCCTGCCGGCCGGCCCCGTCCGCCGCCCGTTGCTGGAAATGGACCCCGAGAGGCTGCGCAAGCTGGATGCCCTGCTGATCGAGCTGGGCGTCAAGCAGAAATACGGAGCTGCCGGGTAGTACTACAACCTCACTTACGGGCTGGTCATTCTGAGCGACCGCAGGGACCGTCGTTCAGTGCAGACGACCGAAGGGAGGGCGATGCAGCGAAGAATCTCGCCAAAGTCGCGAGAACCTGCTTCCGCAAGGCGAGATCCTTCGTCGCTTCGCTCCTCCCTGGCCTACCCCGCCACCGCAAAGGAAGCGGCCTGCCCAGTGCGCAGGCACAGGGTACTCCGCAGGGCAGGCAGGATGACAACTCGCAGTAGTAGTAGGCAATGTCTGGAAATGGCATGGACCCCCCGCACGATCCCCGCCGCTGGCTGATCCTGGCCGCGGTGCTCAGCGGCACCCTGGTGGGCACGTTTGGCAGCAGCCTGGTGAACGTCGCCCTGCCGTCCATCATGGGCGACCTGGGGGTGACCATCAGCAGCGCGGTGTGGATACAGAGCGTTTTCATCCTGATGGTGGCGGTGCTGATGCCCCTCTTTGGCCGGGTGGGCGACATGCGCGGCTACAAGCGCATCTACCTGGGCGGGATGGGGCTGTTGGCCGGGGCCTCGCTGTTGGCCGCGCTGACCCACTCGTTTCCCCTGCTGGTGGTGGCTCGCGCCTTGCAGGGGGTGGGCAACGCCACCACCCTGCCAGCGGTGATGGCCATCATCGCCCGCACCTTTTCCGACCGGGAGCGGGGCCAGGCGATGGGCTGGTGGGCGGCGGTCAACGGGGCGGCCCACGGGCTGGGGCCGGTCATTGGCGGCTACCTGACCCAATCGTTGGGCTGGCCGGCGATTTTTGCCTTCAACGCCGGCCTGGCCCTGCTGGGGGTGCTGGCCATCTGGCGGGTGGTGCCGGGCGACGCGCGGCGGCTGGCGCGGCGCTTTGACCCCGTGGGGGCGGCCACGCTGACCCTGGCCATGATCACGCTAATGCTGAACCTGACGCAGGGAGCGCGCCTGGGGTGGACCACACCGCTCAGCCTGGCGCTGTGGGCGGTGTTCGCCGCGCTGATGGCCGCCTTTGTAGCGGCCGAACGGCGCGTCAAGCCGCCCTTTGTGGAGCTGAGCCTGTTTGCCAACCGGCGCTACACGGCCGCGGTGGGCGTCATCGCTGCCCAGTTCTTTTGCCTGTTTGGCATGCAACTCCTGCTGCCGCTCTTCCTGGAGGGGGTGCAGGGCCGGCCCAGCGGCCAGTCCGGCCTGCTGATCGCCCCGCTGGCCATCACTGCTGCCGTGCTGGCCCCGCTGGCCGGCCGCCTGGCCGACCGCCTTGGCTGCCGCCGCCTGTGCGTGGCCGGGATGGCGACGGTGGCGCTCAGCGGGGGGTTGCTGCTGCTGTGGCGTACCGACACGCCGCCGTGGCAGATCGTGGCCACGCTGGTCGTGTTGGGGCTGGGCATGGGCTTCACCCAGTCGCCGGTGGCAGCGGCGGTGACCCTGGCGGTGCCGAAAGACGAGCTCGGCGTGGCGCTGGGCATCTTTCAGATGGTTCGCTTTGTCGGGGCCAGCCTGGGCAGCACCATCTTTGGCGTGGTGCTGGGGGGGGCGGCGGCCG
>Ga0315286_10008340_pt1 | contig 10186 bp, 7 predicted proteins | sample YL17G10_0_MG_FD_205038 | JGI IMG/M metagenome (GOLD analysis project Ga0315286, IMG submission 205038) | Sediment microbial communities from Yellowstone Lake, YNP, Wyoming, USA - YL17G10_0 | ecosystem: Environmental > Aquatic > Freshwater > Lake > Sediment | place: USA: Wyoming | collected...
CCTCAATTTCGCCGGCAACGTCAGCGGCATTTTCAACGTCCAGACGACCATCGATTTCGGGCGCCTGATGGCGGCCGGCCTGCTCGGGATGGAACCCGAGGAGGTGGACCCCAAAAGCGACATCCGGGACCTGCTCGCCGAAGTCACCAACATCGTTGGCGGCAACCTCAAATCCGCCCTCAACGACGCAGGCCATGCCTGTATTCTTTCGACACCCTCCATCACCTACGGCTCCGACTTCAGCATCAAATCCCTGAGCATGGACCGCTTCGCGCGGTTCGCCTTCCAGCATGCCGATCACGTGCTGATCGTCGAGGTTGGACTGAAAACGGCGGCGGGCGCCGACGGCGGCATCGATCTGAGCTCGCCGGACGCGATGAGCCGCCTGCCGGATGTGGACATCGAAAAACTCAATGCTCTGGATTACAAGACCCGACTCTGCGAGGCGGCGGCGAACGTGTTCGACACCATGCTGTCGCTCAAGCTGGAGCCCGTGGAGGCCGTGGCGTCATCCAGCCTCACCGGAATCCGCGACGTGTCCTCGGTGTGTTTTGCCGGCGATGCCACCGGCATCGTCAGCGTGCATGTCCCCGAGGACCTTGCGCGCATCATGGCGGCGAGCATGCTGGGCATGGAGCCGGAGGAGCTCGAAGGGCATGCCGAAATCGAAGACCTTCTCGGCGAGCTCACCAACATCGTCGGCGGCAACCTCAAATCCGCCCTGACGGACGCCGGACTGCGCTGCGCCCTTTCCACGCCGTCCTTCACCACCGGGTCGGACTTCATGATCGAGTCCCTCAACCTCGAACGTTACGAGCGCTACGCCTTCCAGTGCGAAGGCCGGGCGGTGTTCCTGGAAATGGGCATCAAGATATCCGACCTGGTGAAAACCGCCGCCCAGGCGGGCAAGGACATCCACTACGAGGTCGTGGACTCCCAGAGCGATGGCGGCGAAAAACCGCAGGTGCAGGAGAAAAGACCCGCCGCGGCGGCATCGTCGCAGGCCCCTGCGGAGGCCAAGCGACCGATACCCTCCGCCCCGCCCCGCCCCGCCGTGCGACCTCCCCCGCCTTCCCCGGCCGCGCCCGCCCCCGCGCCGGAGGATTTCGGCCTCGAGATTTTGCTCGACATCCCGGTGGAGCTCACGGTGGAGCTGGGCCGCACCAAGATCCAGATCCAGGATCTTCTGAGGCTCGGCCCCGGGGCGCCGGTCAAGCTTGCCAAGCTCGAGGGCGAGCCGGTCGACATCCTGGCCAACGACGTCCTGATCGCCCGCGGCGAAGTGGTGGTCCGCAGCGAGAAATACGGCATCCGCATCACCGAAATCACGAGCCGGATGGACCGGTTGAAGGGGCTGCGATAAAAAGCCGCCCAACGCTGGATCACGGCGTGAGGCGCGGTTTTTCAACACCCTGCTAGTGGCTTTTTACCCGCTCGACCGCCTCGCACCAGCCCCGGACCATGCGCTTACGATCTTCGTCGCTCATTTGCGGGCGAAAGATCTTCTCCGACTGCCGCAGCGCGGCAAGGTCGTCGGCCGAATCCCAGAATCCGACGCCGAGTCCCGCCAGGAACGCGGCCCCCATCGCGGTTGACTCCAGGGTGCCCGCACGGTTGACCGGGCAGCCGAGGAGATCGGCCTGGAACTGCATGAGGAAATCGTTCCGGCACGCCCCGCCGTCCACCCGCAGTTCGCTCAGGGCCATGCCGGTAGCGTCTGCCAGGGCGCCCACGAGGTCCCGAGTCTGGTAGGCGATGCTTTCCAGGGCCGCCCGCACGATGTGCGCACGCGTGGTGCCGCGCGTGATCCCCAGGATCCCGCCGCGGGCGTACATGTCCCAGTGGGGCGCCCCGAGCCCCGCAAACGCGGGGACCAGGTAAACCCCCTGGGTGTCGGGAACGCTCTGCGCCAGCATTTGGGTCTCATCGGCTTTCTGGATCAGGCCGAGCCCGTCCCGCAGCCACTGCACCACGGCCCCGGCGATGAACACCGATCCCTCCAGCGCATAGCAGGGCCGTCCGCCGCGGTCGCAGGCCAGCGTCAGGAGCAGGCCCGGACCGGGGTCAGGCCGCTTACGGCCGGCGTTGACCAGCAGGAAACACCCGGTCCCGTATGTGTTCTTCGCCTGGCCCGCCTCGAAGCAAGCCTGCCCGAAGAGAGCGGCCTGCTGGTCGCCAGCGATCCCGGCGATGGGGATTTCGGCCCCCACCACGGCCGCGTCGGTGTGGCCGGCCACGTGCGCCGAGGCCACCACCTCGGGCAACACCGCCGCCGGCACGTCCAGATAGCGCAGCAGGTCGGGGTCCCAGGTGCGGTCGTGAATGTTGAACATCAGCGTGCGCGAGGCGTTGGTGTAATCGGTCGCGTGCACCCGGCCGCTGGTCAGGCGGGCGATGAGCCAGGCGTCGATGGTCCCGAAGGCGATCTCGCCGAACTGCGCCCGCGCCCGCAGACCCGGGACTTCATCCAGCATCCACTTGATCTTCGTCCCCGAAAAGTAGGCATCCAGAAGCAACCCGGTCCGTTCCCGGAAGGGTCCCGCCAGCCCGTCGGCCTTGAGCTTTTCGCAGATGCCGGCGGAACGCCGGCATTGCCAGACGATGGCGTTGTGCACGGGCGCGAGGGTCTTGCGGTCCCACAGCACGGTGGTTTCCCTCTGGTTGGTGATGCCCAGGGCCGCGATGCGGTCCGCGGTGAGTGCCGCCGCCGCCAGCGCCCGGCCCATGACGGTCCGCACCGTGCCCCAGATAACCTCGGCGTCGTGCTCGACCCAGCCCGGCCGGGGATAGATCTGGGGAAACTCGGCGTAGGCGTTCGCCACGATGCGCCCGGCCGGGTTGACGATCAGCACGCGTGTCCCGGTGGTCCCCTGGTCGATGGCCATGATGAACCGCTCCATCTTCAACCTCCTGCCCGTTGGTTATCGTGGATTCAAGGCCCCATCCGGGGGCCCTCTCTCCCGGTTATTTGAAAATTCACCCCATAAACATAAACGGGTTGCGGCCCATTCATCCGCAGAGTGAATATAGAATCACGCCAGCGATATGGTCAAGACAAACCATCAAACCATCAGCGCCGGAGATGGCTTAATCCTTGACACTTCGAGCGCTCTGCCGCTATATCTCAGGCCGATTTTCACCTCACTTCACCTTTTGACACACAGGAGGCCCTATGGCAGAGAATCGACTGCTCTACCTATCGCAAGCGGATGTGGTGGCCGTGGGTATTTCCATGTCCGAGATCATCGCGGCCCTCGAGACCGCGTTCCGCGCCAAGGGCGAGGGCCGCACCGAGATGCCGCCCAAGCCCGGCGTCCACCCCGGCGGCGGTGACAACTTCATCCACGCCATGCCGGCCTACATCCAGGACCTGAAGTCCGCCGGCGTCAAGTGGGTGAGTGGGTATCCCGAAAACTACAAGCGGGGGCTGCCCTACATCACCGGGCTTTTGATTTACAACGACGTCGAGAACGGGCTGCCGCTGGCCGTCATGGACTGCGCGTGGATCACCGCCAAGCGCACGGGGGCCGCCAGCGCCGTCGCCGCCCGCCGCCTGGCCCGGCCGGAGTCCTCGGTGATGGGCATGCTCGGCTGCGGGGTCCAGGGCCAGAGCCACGCCGAGGCCTTCACGGAAACCTTCCCGCTGAAGAAAATCCTGGCCTACGACAAGAACGCCGAATCGGCGCGGCGCTACGCCGCGGCAATGACCCGGCAGCTTAAGGTGGAGGTAGTCGCGGTGCAAACCCCCCGCGAGGCCGTGAGCGGCTGCGACATCGTGGCGACAGCCGGACCGATGCTGAAAGTGCCCCATGCCACCATTCAGGCGGGCTGGCTGGACGAGGGGGCCTTTGCCTCGCTCGTGGACTACGATTCCTACTGGAGCCGCGAGGCCCTGGCCCAGGCCGCCAAGTTCTGCACGGACGACATCCCCCAACTCAAGCTCTACCAGTCCATGGGGTATTTGCAGAACATCCCGCCGATCCACGCCGACCTCGGGGAACTGGTCACCGGGAAGAAGAAGGGCCGCGAGAACCCCAGGGAGCGCACCATGACCGCCAACCTGGGCCTCGCCATCGACGACATGGCGGTGGCCCCGCTGATCTTCAAACGCGCGCAGGAGAAAGGGATCGGGACCTGGCTGCCGCTTTAGGCCAGTCCGCCAAAAGACGGCCTGGCCTATACCCGATGCTGGATAAAAGGTCGGCAACTAATTGTGGGAGCGGCTTCCAGCCGCGATTATCTCGGATAGAGACCTCTCCCACATTTGTATGAAACGTCAGGGCTGCTCGGCGCCACCTTCGGCCCCGACGACGGGCATTTCGATGCCTACGGCCTACGCCGCCCTGATGGCCTACAAGGCCAAGACCAGGTCGTTCGGGGCGGACTACCTCACCGGCGAAGTCGTCAAGACCCGCACCGAATCCGGCCGGGCCGCCGGGGTCGAGCTTGCCGACGGCCGAACCCTTGCAGTCGGTTGCGTCGTCACCTGAAGCGGCCGGTGTCGCTGGACCTATCGATTTCCACCCCGCAATGCATCCTGGACAAGCGGGCCTTGAGCGAATACGGGATTGTATAGACATTATTGAACCCTTGACATTATGAAGTTCATTTAGTAGGTTTCTTCCGGATTGGTCTTGGAACTTGTGCGAGTCACCTTCCCCGGCGGCGGGGAGGGCTATGAACTCTCGATTTATCAACCATCAAGAAGGAGGCAGCCATGAAACGTAATTTTGCTCTCGTTGTTGCACTGTTGCTCGTAATTGGGTTAGCGCTGAGTAGCATCGCCCAAGCGGCCCCGCCCAAGGACGCGATCGGATGCGTCGCCATCAAGAAGGGACAGCCGATACACATCGCCTACTGGATGGTGGTGGCCGGCGGGGATTCGTCTCTGGGAATCGACACCCGGCGCGGCGTTGAAATCGCCATGGCCGACAAGGGCGGCAAGCTGCTCGGTTACCCGATCAAGCTGAGCGGTCAAGACACCGGCTGCAACGCAGAGGGCGGCCAGACGGCGGCCACCAAGCTCGCCTCCGACCCGAGCATCGTTGCCGCCGTCGGATCCAACTGCTCCAGCGAAGCCCGGCCCGGCGCCCCGATCCTCTGGAAGGCCGGCATCGCCACCGTATCGCCCTCCAACACCGCTCCGTACCTGACCGACCCCAAGCGCGGCAAGGAGTATGACGGCTACCTGCGCACCGCCCACAACGACAAGATCCAGGGCGCCGTGGCGGCCGAGTTTGCTTTCAAAAAATTGGGTGTCAAGAAAGCCGCCACCGTCCATGACGGCAGCGTCTACGCCGAGCAACTGCAGCAAGTGTTCGCCGAATCCTTCAAAAAGCTGGGCGGCACCATCACGTCCCAGGAGGCCGTGGCCCCGACCGACACCGACATGCGGCCGGTGCTGACCAAGATCGCGACCGGCAAGCCCGAGTTGATCTACTTCCCGATCTTCATCGCCGCCGGCGGCCATCTCGCCCGTCAGTCGAAGGAAGTGGCCGGCCTCGAAAAGACCGCCCTGATGAGTGCCGACGGGACGTTCTCCCCGGACTTCTACAAAGCGGCCGGTGACGCCGCCATCGGCATGTACCATTCCAGCCCGGACTTCTCGGCGTTCGCGGGCGGGTACAAGGATTTCCTTGCCAAGCACCAGAAGAAGTACGGTGAGAAGCCCATCGCCCCGTTCCATGCCCACGCCTATGATGCAGCGATGATGATCTTTGCCGCCATCGAGAAAACGGCGGTCAAGGACGGCGACATGCTTTACATCTGCCGCCAGAAGCTGCGCGATGCGCTCTATGCCACCAAGGGCCTGAAGGGCCTGACCGGCACCATCACCTGCGGGCCGACCGGCGACTGCGCCGATCCACGTATCGCTGTCTACCAGCAGACGGCCGACAACATCAAAAAACTGGTGAACCCGGAAGTTCCCTTCTGGAAGCCGTATTAACCCTAACGGCAACGCAACCCGCGAGTTCTCATCCCGCGTCCGTTTTGAGGACGCGGGATGAAAAGTTCGTGCGTGTCCCGAGAGCCGGGCACCGCTTTAGCAGGGTGTTGAAAAACTGCGCCTAAGGCCGTGATCCAGCGTTGTGCGGCTTTTGTAAATGCTCACCTATCGCTGAATAGGCTGCGCTTTCCAAAAGGCCGCACGCCTTGGCTGACAGCCTGATGCTTGCTTTTCAACACCCTGTTAGGGTCCGGCTCTTGGTCTATTGGCAGGCAAACCGTTGAGGCTATCGCTGGGGATGTTGAATCATCCAAAATTCCTTTGATGCTTTTTCCGAATCGCCGGAAGAAGACCAGGATCTGAGCCTATGCTGAAGCGCATCCGGGAGCGATTGAATCCCACCGACATCGTCATGTGGTCGATCGGCGGAATTCTGCTGATCATGATTTGTTGGGGATCGGTGGCGACGTTGGTGAAGGGTGTTTACTCCACGCACCATTGGATCGACTTCATCATCTTCGGCCTGGCCCAGGGCAGCATTTATGCCCTGATCGCCATGGGGTACACCATGGTGTACGGGGTGCTGCGCATGATCAACTTCGCCCACAGCGAGGTCTTCATGTGTGGGCCTTACACGGCTTACTATTTCGCCGCCTATTTCTACCAAAGCGGGCTGCTGGAGTCCCATCCGGTGACCAGCATGGTGCTGGTGTTCATCATTTCCATGGCGACCTCCACCGTCATTGCCTATCTTCTGGAGTTGATCGCCTACCGTCCCTTGCGCGGCGCCCCGCGGCTGGTGCCGCTCATCACTGCTATCGGCGCCTCATTTTTCCTACAGTACATTTTCCGAGGGCTTTACGGTTCCGGTTTTCAAGCCTATCCGGTAATCAAGGCCCTGGAAGGCCACTGGAGCGCCGGGCCTGTGCGGATTCTCAAGTTTCAGGCCCTGGTCATAGTCGCCGCGGCCCTTCTGATGATCGCTCTGTACCAGTTCACCCAGCGCACCCGACTGGGAAAGGCGCTGCGCTCAGTCTCCGAAGACAAGGAGGCTTCCGCCCTGATGGGTATCGACGTGGACCGGATGATCTCCATGACGTTCATGGTCGGCGGCGCCGCTGCCGGGGCCGCCGGGGTTCTCTACGCCATCATGTTCAAGCAGGTGCACTTCTTCATGGGATTCATCCCGGGCATCAAAGCCTTCACTGCCGCGGTCCTGGGTGGAATCGGCAATATCCCGGGCGCCATGCTGGGCGGGATTTTCTTAGGCCTGGTGGAATCGGTGGGCCCGAGCCTGTTTCTGGACGGCCTGGGAATCGTGGCCCCCTACCAGTTGAAGGACGCCATTGCCTTCTCCATGCTGGTGTTAGTCCTGATCTTCCGCCCGACCGGCATTCTCGGTGAGCGGCTAGCGGTCAAGAAGGCATGATGACGCAGGAAAGGATATACGAATGAACCCGGCTCTCACTCAGCGGTTTCCCGGCATACGACTGGGCCTGATCGGCGGGGCCAGCTTGGTGCTTCTGTCCCTGATCGGCATGGTTGAAGCCTTCAACCAACGCGAGATCATCAGCGACGTCATTTCCATGGGCCAGACCCTGCTGCTGTTCACTGCAATGTTCATCGGCTACCTGGCGGCCAAGCGCGGGCGGGAGCGTGGGCAGGGTCAGGTTTTCGGGTCGGGCATAACCGCCGGGCTGATCATGGCCGGCATGCTGGCCTTGCTGGTGCTGCTCGGCCATGCCATCAACATGCGGCAGGTGTTTATCAATGCCTCTCCGGTCCTTTTTCAAATCCTGATCTTCCAGCAGGAAGAACTCTGGGCCGGAATCGGGCTGCTGCTGCTGGCGGGTGTCCTGACCGGGCTTTCAGCCGGCCTGCTGCGCATTCTGCCCGACCGGATTCGGCGCGTTTTGATAATCGGCATTTGCAGCGTGGCCATCGTCGGCTTGCTCCAGGACCTCATCGCACCCATCTTCTCCGTGTGGGATCCACTGGCAGATATCATTGAACTGCTCTTCCCTGGCAACGGCCTCTCGGTCTCCGGTGCGGTGGGTCTGTTTATCGTGGTTGCCGCGCTGTCGGCCTTCTGGTCATTCAAGGGTCAGGCCGTACAAACCCGCATCCAGGCCCTGCCCCCTAAAAGCCGGCGTGGCCTGAACCTCGCGGCCGTCCTCGTCGGAGTGTTTGTCCTCCTGGCGGCGCCTCAGGTGTTGGGACTTTTCTTGAGCGAAGTCATGACGATCGTGGGGCTTTATGTCCTGCTGGGTCTGGGACTGAACATCGTCGTCGGGTTCGCGGGCTTGCTGGATCTCGGGTATGTGGCCTTTTTTGCTATCGGGTCCTATACGGTGGCGATCCTGACCTCGCCCGAGCTGGGTTTCTTCGACTGGAATTTCTGGCAGGCCCTGCCGCTGGCCGTTCTCTTCGGCGTGCTCGCCGGGGTCATCCTGGGTGTTCCGGTTTTAAAAATGCGCGGCGATTATCTCGCCATCGCGACACTGGGGTTCGGTGAAATCATCCGCATCATGGTACTCTCCGACTTTCTGAGGCCCTGGCTGGGCGGCGCGCAGGGCATCGGCAAGATCCCCAAGGCTGAAATCGCCGGTTTCGAATTTGCAACCCCCCAGGAGATTTACTACCTGATCCTGGCCGGATGTGTCTTGGTCGGATTTATCTCCTGGCGGCTGCGTGATTCCCGGCTCGGCCGGGCCTGGATGGCTGTCCGGGAGGATGAGGATGTCGCCCAAGCCATGGGCATCAACCTGGTGGCGACCAAACTACTGGCTTTTGCCACCGGTGCCGGATTTTCGGCCTTGAGCGGCGCAATCTTCGCCACCAAGTTGGGCTCGGTGTATCCGCACAGCTTCAACGTCATGATCTCCATCAACATCCTTTGCGTGATCATCGTCGGCGGCATGGGCAGCATGCCCGGGGTCGCAGTGGGAGCCCTGGCGCTGGTGGGACTGCCCGAGCTCTTGCGGGAGTTTGCCGATTATCGCCTCCTGGTCTACGGAGCCGCACTGATGGCCATGATGCTCTTGAGACCCGAAGGGTTGTGGCCGGAGGCCACCCGGCAACGCGAACTCCACGAAGAGGAGTCAGCGGAACCCCGCAGTTAGGAGAAACGCATGGCAGTTATCACCATCACAAACCTCACCAAACAATTCGGCGGACTCGTCGCCGTCGAGAACCTGGATATCGAGGTCAAAGAGCAGAGCATCCACAGTGTCATCGGACCCAACGGCGCCGGCAAAACCACCCTTTTTAATTGCATCACGGGTTTTTACCGCCCTGAAATCGGAGATATCCGGCTTGAAGACCATTCGCTGGTGGGGTTGATGCCGGACCAGATCGTCCGCCACGGGATTGCCCGGACCTATCAGAACATCCGTCTCTTCCCCGATTTGACGGCCATGGAAAACATCCTGGTCGGAATGCACAGCCATCTTCGCGCCGGATACTTCGGCATCGTTCTGGGATTGCCGGCCACGCGCAGGGAGGAGAAGAAGGCCAACGAAGAAGCACTGCGGCTGCTGAAATTCGTCAATCTGGCCGGCAAGGGAGACCTGCTGGCAAAAAATCTGCCATATGGGAATCAGCGACGGCTCGAAATTGCACGCGCCCTCGCCACCCGGCCTAAAGTGCTGTGCCTGGACGAGCCCGCTGCCGGCATGAACCCCAAAGAGTCCCAGGACTTGATGGATTTCATCCGTCACCTGCGGGATGCCCTCGGCATCACCATTCTGCTGATCGAGCACCAGATGCGGGTGGTGATGGGCATCTCTGAAAAAGTGACAGTGCTCGACTACGGCAAGAAGATCGCCGAAGGCACGCCGGCGGAGGTTCAGTGCAACCCCCAGGTGATCGAAGCCTACCTCGGCCGGGGGAGTGCCACGCAGCCCTGCGCCGCCTGATACGGCCCCTCAGGAGGAACCGCCACCATGCCCATGCTGGAAGTCCAAGGTGTGAACACCTATTACGGCAACATTCATGCGCTGAAAGACGTCTCCATCGAAGTCGAGAAGGGCGAGATCGTCACCATCATCGGCGCCAACGGCGCCGGCAAGAGCACCATGCTGAAAACCACCAGCGGCTTGTTGAAACCTCGTACCGGCTCCATTCGTCTTGAGGGCGAGGATCTGACCCGTCTGCGCCCCCACGAGATCGTCATGAAGGGGGTGGTTCAGGTGCCAGAGGGGCGGCGCGTGTTCGGCCGGCTCACGGTCAAGGAAAACC
>Ga0315286_10008341_pt1 | contig 10186 bp, 11 predicted proteins | sample YL17G10_0_MG_FD_205038 | JGI IMG/M metagenome (GOLD analysis project Ga0315286, IMG submission 205038) | Sediment microbial communities from Yellowstone Lake, YNP, Wyoming, USA - YL17G10_0 | ecosystem: Environmental > Aquatic > Freshwater > Lake > Sediment | place: USA: Wyoming | collected...
GGCGTTGTCCATGCTCCACCCCACAAGGGACGACTATAGCAGCTACGACGTGGTTCCCAACGTCATCGCAAGATTCTCCCAGCTCCTTGCGATAGTCTCGGAAAACTCGACCGTTGGAGGGAATTTCACCGTCCAGCAACTGGGAATAGGCAGCTTCATCTTGCTTTTCGGCTTGGCGGCGTCATTCTGCGGGAAGAAAGAGACCATCTTCTTGGCGTTGTCGCTAGTGGTGTTCACCCTGGCTTCCTGCTTTGTGACAGAGAAGCTTAACGTCTCGCATCTGTTCGCCGTGTTCCCTGTGATTGCCGTCATCATGGCAGCCCCATTTAAGGAGGCCTTCGGCAGGAAAGGCCGCCTGCCAAAGCTGGCGGCGGTCGCACTTGCCATTCTAGCATGCGCCAACCTCAATGGCGATGTTGGCACGACGCTCGCTTTTGACGACCAAAAGTACATTGAACGCTTGAGACCCGACATGGCGGTTTACAGCGGGGAGCTTGTATCAATGGTCAACGGGGCTGAGACTATCATCGGCGCGATGGATTTCGGCACAGCCATGAAGCTTTACTTGGCGCCCAGTGTAAGGCATGTCCATAGGATCGAAGTGTGCCGGCGGACAGAAAACGACTGCTACGGAAAGTTCGAGAGCTTCGAACAGAGCTTCCCGTCCATACCCAGGGGGAACCATATCCTCTATGTCGTTCCGTCTCCTGAAAGGACTGAAACACCCGGGTTCTCACCATATCTATTCAACTGCCCGCTAACTCCAGAAAACGTCCCCAACTGCGGTTTTTATGCCGAGTTTAGCAAGCTACTCGCAAGCGAGGGAAAATCACTCAAGGAGCGGGGCAAAGTCTACGACAGGACAACAGGGCAGCCTGTTTGGACAGTGTACTCTGCTGAGTGACAACCTAGAAGCGCGTTCTAGCACATGCCAGCTCTCGCCATCATCTGGCGCGCTGCCTGACCCAGGCCACATCGGTCGCCTTGATGCACGGCTTACGCGGCCTTCGGCGGAGTCGTGCTCTACAGCGGCGCTATGGCGCTGGTGGACTTATAAAAAGCTACGTATCACATTCTTATCTAAAGCGCTGAACGGGGGGATAGTATAGCTTGGTCTAGTATACCAGCTTCGGGAGTTGGTGACCTGGGTTCAAATCCCAGTCCCCCCATTATCACCAAAGTTTAAATCTCAAAACGGTCGGTTATCAGAAGGCCAGTTTCTGGAAGGCGTGAACTCAGGCTAAAAACTTGGCCGGCATCTTCCCGTTTTGCTCGAGCAGGAAACTGTGCCTGTTGGCGAAAGCCTTTCGAACTTCCGGCAGGACGACCTTCCTGTCCCAGTCCTGCATCGCCTTTCTCATGTTGTCCTTCATAAGCTGCTCATATCCCTTGCATGCATGCTCATGCCACCACATGTAATAGAACGGCCCCACAAGGTGGCTGGCGCCATCGGCTGAGGAGACTATCTGGACTTCGATGGGAGCCTTGCGAAGGTCTACGTCCATTTTTCTGTCGATCCACTCGGCGTAGGAGATGGCTTTTTCCACGAACTTGGACGGGAAGCCCAGTTCAAGAAGCAACCGCTTGCCTTCGGTCAGGGTTGCCTTGCACTGGTCGGCGAAGTCGACGATCTTGCCGTAATCATGAATCCAGACGAGTGCCGAGACGAGGTCCCTGTCAGCTTCTTCATGAACGCTGCAAAGCTCCAATGCGATCTTTTCAACAATCTCCAGATGGTATTTAATGAACCAGTCGTGATGAACGAACGCCGGATCTTCAGCGTCCTTTGCCACGCAGGTCCTGAGCTTCTGGACGAGCAGCTCCATATCTAATCACGCGAAACGTGATATATAAGATTTTTTATGCCAACTCTGCTGAAACAGCTCGCAAGGCATGCACAAGGCTATCTTCCAGAGCGCATTACCTTTTTTTGACGACGGGGCGCTATCAGCTTCACGTTCCATCCTCGGTCCGGCCTTCAGCAAGGACAGGCAGCTTTAAATGCCTGATGTTATATAAATATAACATAAAGTTATAAATAACTAACAAAATGTTAGTTACCAATAACACAGGAGGGACGTGATGAAAAGACGCGACACGAGAAGCATGGCAGAAATCGCTACCGGCATCGCAATCGCAGTTGCGGTAGTGGCGTCCCTGTACTTTTACATGACAGGCGCGGGGGGCACTGAACCGAGCGAAGCCCTACCCGTTGCAATAGCTTTGATACTGGTCGCCTTTGCGGTCTACATATTCTGGGACAGGGCCAAAAACATGCAGCGAGGGCTGCCTGCGAAAGACGAGCGGCTGGCGAACATGAGCTACCGGGCAGGCCACTGCGGGTTCATCGCCGCCATCTTGACCGCCGTAGGCGCCCCGCTGCTCTCCGAGCTGCTTTATGGGCATGAGCTCCAAGGCAGCCACATCACAGCAGCCGTGGTGATAGTCTCAGGATTTGCGTTTGCCATGTCATACCTGTACCTGGCGCGGAAAGGGGTCTGAATGAAGACACGGATCAAAGAGTTCAGGGCACGGGATGGCCTTACGCAGGAAGACCTGGCGAAAAAAGTCGGCGTCAGAAGGGAGACCATAGTCTTCCTGGAGGGGGGGAAATACAACCCCTCGCTCCAGCTGGCTCACGGCGTGGCGAAAGCTTTGAAGACCACGGTCGACGAACTGTTCGTTTTTGACGACTGATTTTTCTTGGAGGCAGTATCTGCCCTGCAGGGATCCGGCATCAGGCCAGGTCCATCTTCGTCACTATCTTCACCGCTCCGTAGAGCCGCCCTTCGCGCTCCATTCCGACGAGGAACTTCACGCCCTTGCTTTTCGCCAGCGCGTTGAGCGCGACGTCGATGGTGCCGTCGAAGATGATGGTGTGCGGCTCCTCTATCGTCCGGAGCGTGCGCTCCAGCTCCGCCACAGGGACTTTCCCGAGCAGGTCGCCGCGGTCGTCGTAGATGCACGCCGCGCGCGTGCCGACCAGGTCGTCCAGCGTCTCGCGGAACATGCTGCGCTGCGCCTCATCGAGCTGCACGGGACGCGACGGCCTCTCCCGGCGGTCGCGCCTGCCAACGCCAGCCCGTTCAGGCTTGGCGTGGACGTCCATGGGTTCCGGCTCCGGTTCACCAACGTCCGGCTTGCGCTTCTCCTCTATCTCGTCCAGCTTCCTGAAGCGGCCGGCCTTGTCAGCGTCCTTGAATTCCGCCGCCGTCATGCGGCTTCGGAGGTCCTTGTATATCTCCTTCTTGGTGAGCTCCTCCACTTCCTTGCCTTCAGGGGCGACGATGACGTAGTCCACGTCGATCTTCTGCATCAGCGACCTGGCTATGAGCTTGCCTCCGCGGTCGCCGTCTATGTATAAGACCACGACCTTGTTAGCGGCCAGGTCCACTATCGCATCGTTTATGGACGTCCCGCCTATGGCAACGACGTTCGAAACGCCGTTCCTCAGGAGGTTGATGACGTCGGCGCGGCCCTCGACGATGATGATCTCCTCGGCCTGCTCTATGCCGGGGCCGCAGGGCATGCCCTTGTACGACGTTATCTCCTCTATCTTCACAGCCTCCTTGATGTGCTCGGAGACTTCGCCGATGTCCGGCGCCTCCTTTGTCAGCTGGTTAAGGATCTGCTTCGCCCGGTCGATGACGAATTCGCGCTTGGATGCGCGGACGTCTTCTACGGACTGCAGCGCTATCTCTGCGTCGCACGGCCCGACGCGCTCTATGGTTTCCAGCGTTGCCGCTATCAGCGCCGTTTCAGAAGAATCGAGCGACGAGGGGATGACGATCTCGCCTTCGCTGTTGCCCTTCACGTTCTTGACTTCGACCTCTATCCTGCCGATGCGGCCCGTTTTCTGCAGCTCCCTCAAGTCCAAGTCAGAGCCAAGAAGACCTTCAGTCTGCCCGAACACTGCGCCTATGACGTCGCTCTTCTCCACGACGCCCTTGGCTTTCAGGTGCGCCTTTATCAGATACTTTATTGAAGTAGGAGCAAGTTTTGACATGCCTACCACCTCTCTTGGTTTTTTTAACCGGAGAGGCCAAGCCCAGAAGGCCCAAGTCTACACGACCCGAAGACAATGAGCAGTCTAAGGATGACGCCACTCCGTTGAAGTCCTCAATGCGGTTTTTGCCGAACTCCATAAGCTTACTCCTCAAGCGAGCATTATGCTTGATTTTGTACAGTTGTAACAGGCTTTTCAGCTTTAAAAAGATTTTCCTCCCCTCACGGTCGTAGTCCACGAGCAGCACGGCCTCCCTGACGCCGTCGTGGGACAAGGACTGGGCCACGGACGCCAGCGGCCTCCCGCCAAGCGGCATGGCCTTCACGCCCAGCTTCTTCATGACAGCCGCATCCTTCCTGCCTTCCACGACGACAATGCATTCGCGGAGTTCGTCCAGAAGCTTCAAAAACTGGTCCCAGTCCCTGACCACGTCCGCATGGCGGTTCATGGCCGGAGGAGGTTCACGATGTCGCGCTCGGTTATGATGCCGAAAAGCTCGCGGTCCTCGGCCACCGGCAGGCCTCCCAACCTCGCAGATTTCATGAGCCTGATGGCCTCGTATACGTCAACGTCAGGGCTGACTACGATGACGTCGCGGGCCATCACGTCGCCCACCACCTTTCCGGATTTTCTCAGGCTGTCGCGCCCTCCGTGGAGGGCGCTTATGACGTCGTGCGGTGTGATTATGCCGACGAGGATGCCCTTCTGGACGACTGGAAGGCGGCGGAACCCGCGGGCCATCATGAACGAGGCGTGCAGGAGCGATTCATGCTCACCCACGACCACGGGCTTAGGCGTCATCGCTGCCGAAACGGAGATGCCAAGCGGCCTTTCGATGCGCTTCATGATATCGAAGTCCGTGAGCATGCCTTTCAGGACGTCGTTCCTCACGACCGGATAGCCGCCTTTCCTCAGGCGGTGAAATGCAGCCAAAGAACGGTAAAGCGAGCTCCAGTGGTCTATGAACAGCGCGCTGTTCATGACTTCCTGGACTGGCGTGTCCATGCGCTTCCCAGCGGCCAGCAGCTCCAGCACGTCCGTGGTCGTGATTATGCCGCGGAGCTCGCCGCCCTTGGCCACTATGGGCAGGCGGCGGAAGCCGAAGAACTGCATCAGTTCTATAGCTTTGGCAAGGCTGTCATCCTCATGTGCCTTGACCGGGTCCGTCGTTCCGACGGCCGACGCTTTGGCCTGCCAGTCCATAAGCTTTTCCGGATTCACGCGGCGGGAGAAGATTGCCATGAGGATACGCACCTGACGCTACTATTGAAATAAATAAAAAGGGAATTCTTAAAGGTTAGCGGTACAGGACCTGTACCCTTCTTGCACATCTTTTACGAACGCTCTCCATGCGCAATCCAGAAGGGCCGAATCTGTCACGGATCTGCCGCCGACGCTGACGTCCTTCAGATAAGACGGGCTAAAGGGCTTCTCCCCCAGAGCCGCTTCCCTACCCAGGTCGCTGACAACGCCGGTGATGCTTATTGGCAGGCCCCGTCCTTCCAACGGAATTTCGAAGGGGTAACTTGTCATATTTGTCACCAATAAGTAGTTACACTTCAGTATTTAAATACTTATCGTCCCTTGCCTTGCTCTGAGCGTGGATGCGAGAGGCAAAATCAGTATTCGTAATCCAAAACCAGCCCGCCCCTGGCGTCCCAGACACGCAGCCGATCGCCGGCGTTGTTCCAGAGCGGATCGGAGAGTCCCCAGAAGAGGTCCGTTGCGTTGTCGCTGCCTTGGCCTGTATGTAATGCGACCGTTGCCTTTGCGTTTAGCGTGAATGCGCTGAAGACGTACGCCTTGGAAGAGTTGTCCTGCAGGCGCCATCCGGCCATGTCCAGGGAATGCGTGCACGCGTTGCGCAGCTCCACGAACTCACCGTTGAGGTTCTTGCTGTCGTCGCCGGGGGCGTTGTACTCCAGATGGTAAACGCCGAGGCAGAAGACGTCCTGGCTTCCGGTGACGCTCCAGATCCTCAGGCCGCGAGCCTTGGCCGCGGCCTCGGCTGCGAGAAGCGTGTCCCTGTACCGGACGTCCTCGTAGAAGAGCGTCCGTGCGTAGCCGCCCCGGACCAGGTCCAGGTTGACCAGCTCATCGCCTGCGAAGATCCAGCGCAGCAGGCGGCCATATTTGTCCTTGTCCTCGACGTCCTTCTCCAGCCTGACCGTCGTGTTCAACACCTTGCCTTCCAGCAGCGCTTTGGCGTCAAGCCAGTACTTCTGACCCCGCTCAGGGGTGTCTATGCCCAGAAGCCGCACGTGCTGGCCGTTATCCAGCACGAGTGTGTCGCCGTCTATGACGCGGCTCACAGCATGGACGTCCGGGGCAATGAACAGGCCCGTCAGGCTGCTGCCCCATGCAATGGCGATGACGGCAGCCACTGCAGCGACGAAAAGCCAACGGCGCATAGTCAAGTCTTGTGCAAGGAGATTATAAATTCATGGCGTACGCCGGCAGCACCTGCTCAATACGCCGCGTTGCATTGGCCGTCAACGCAGCCGTACCTGCAGAAATGGCCGCGCATCCACTTCTCCCCGCAGTCGGCGCGCACGTAAAGCCTGAACGTCCAGTTCCCGTCGCACTTGTAGCTGTCCTGATACCTGGGCAGGCATTCCTTGGGCGCCGGCGCAAGGCAGGAACCGTTGAGGCAGCCGCTGTCGCAGTAAGTGACGTTCACCCAATCCAATGGGCACGATTCGCATGAGCATGACTCCCCCATTGTCGGCTTCTGGATCCAGTTGCCGTCGCATCTGGAAATGTTGGGCAGGGAACCGGGGAGGCAAGTCTCGTTCCTTGGATGATCGGCGCATTTCCCAGCCTTGCAGCCGAACTCGCACGTCTCGTTCCTCCATTCCTCTGTGCAGTTCCTGTAAACGAACATGCGCCGCGTCTGGTTGTCTTCGCAGCTGGCAGTCCGGTAGCCTTGGGTGCACACGTCCCGCGTCGCATTGATGCAAGCGCCGTCGGCGCAGTCGCAACGCCTGAACGTATGCCAGAACATGCCGCCGATGCAGAAGTATTCCTTTAGTGTGCGGTTGTTCAGGCAGCGATCGGTGAAGGTGTGGTTCCTCCACGTCACGGTGCCGGCCGCATCGAAGTTTATGCCGCCGTCAGTGTCAGCGCATGCAAAGCGCTTCGCCCAGCCGCGCCCTGAGGTAGCCTCTGCGCAGCCGCTGAACGCAAGCACGGCTACGGCAACGATGACGGCAGCCACAGCGAATGCGACTTTCATGAAAGCACCAGCTTTTTAATATTTGCCGCTTCGCTTATAAGAGCTTCTCCAGGGCAGCCACGACCCTGTCGGCGGCGGTCACGGCTTCGCCGATGCCGGCGACGTTCCTGAAGACGAGCTCGCCGCTGGCGTAAAGCAGGACGTTCATGCCGGCCGCCTCAAAGCGGATGAGGCCAAGCTTCGGGAAGCGCTCCGCGCGGCCAAACGCTCGTTCGACAAGCGGCAGCGCGATGGCCACGTCCACAGGCGACGAGAGCCGCGCTTCTACGATTTTTTTTCCGCGCTCGCCGCAGGGACGGATGCAATCGATCCTGTAGCCGGGCCTTATCACAGCCACGCTCTCGCCGGACTCTTCCATGCTATGGTTATGGGACGGAAGAATAAAACCGCTGATTTCAGACTGCCGTTTATAAGCTTATAACAGCGTTATTTAAGGCGGCGCCACCATTTCTTATCATGAAGCCGCCCTGCGAAGTCATAGCGATGGAGATCCTGCCGGCGGCCCGAGCCTACGTAGCTAACAGGCTGGCCGAGCGCGGGCTGTCGCAGACGAAGACAGCGGAACTGATGGGGCTGACGCAGCCTGCGGTTTCGCAGTACAGGCGGCGCATGCGCGGCTTCAACGTCGGCATGTTCGAGAAGGACGCGGAAACGCTGAAGCTGATGAACGCGCTGGCGGACAGGGTTGCCAAAGGCGTGCCCGTGACGGAGCAGTCGCTGCTTTTCAGGGACATCTGCAGGCTCGTGCTGAGCAAGGGCATGGCCTGCGCGCTCCACAAGAAGAACGACAAGTCGCTTGAGGACTGCAAAATATGCATCGGTGCCGGGTTCTGCTCCACCAAATGAGCGAGCGCTAACCGACTTCCAGGACCAGCTTCCCGTCAGCAAAGCCGCGCCTGCGGACTGACGCATTCTCTGGCTTGGTCACGATCTTGAAGAATGCCTTGTCCTTACCGAAAGCGCGGACTTCGACGGAGCTTTCGAACTCCTGGATGCGGATGTCCTTTTCCCTGACGTCGGGCAGCTCCATCTCTATCTTCACGCCATTGCCTGAGCGGATGACCCGCGTCTCCGGTTCTTCCGTTTTCTCCGGCATCTTTTCCGCAGCTTTTGCAGGATTCACCTTCATTTTTCCGGTCCGTTGCTGGGTCTGGACGCCCATCTCCTTCAGATGGCGCTCTATTTCCTTGTTGTCGACGTCGCCTGTGCTGCTGACTTCGACTTTCGGCTCCATGCCGTCGCCTGTGGAGATGCGTATGGTGAAGCCGCGCGCGCCTGATTTCATGAGGTCAGAGACGTCGAAGCTTTCGAAGTCCTTCTCCATGCTCCGGTCCATCTGCGCCATCTCGCGGCGGAAGCGCGAAAAGATGCTGTCGAACAGCCCTTCGCGCTTCTTGTAGCCGCATGCTGGGCAGAAGCGCCATTCGTCCTTCAGCCCGGCGCCGCACGAGAGGCAATTCATAGTATATAGAAGCGGTGAACGGATTAAAATGCTTTAAGCCGGCATAAGGCAGAAAGAGCATCCCTGATGCGTGTGCCTCCGGCTGGGAAGAACAAAAAAGAAAAACAGTCCCGCTGCTGCGGGATTTGGCGTTTACTTGCACGTTGCGTTGGAGCAGCCCCAAAGGCAGAACTTGTAATTGATCCACTTCTCGCTGCAGTCGCTGTATCTGTATAGCTTCTGCCTCCAGCTTCCCGAGCACTGGTAGCTTTCTTGGTAGGCCGGTACGCAAGTCGTCGGGGCAGTCACGCAAGCCCCGCTAGAGCAGCTGTAGTTGCAATACTGCAAGTTGTTCCACGTCTGCGTGCAGTCGCTGTTGTTGTAGAGCCGCTGGCTCCAGTTCCCTGAGCACTGGTAGCGGTCAAGATATCCGGGGTTGCACGATGGCTGGTTGATCTTGCAGTTCTTTCCCCAGAGGTTGTCGATGCCGCACACCTGGTCTTTGGTAATCTTCCCCTTGCTCCAGTCCCCGATGGCTGTCAGAGTCTCGTCCAGACCGATCAGCCCGTCCTTGTTGGCGTCGTATGCGCTTGCCAAGTTGCCGCTCATCCTCAAGGCCACCTCGCATGTCCAATCCTCGCATGTTGGCGGAGGACCGAACCTGCAGTTCTTCTGCCAGAGGTTGACGATCCCGCACACCGTGTCTTCGGTGATCGTTCCCTTGCTCCAGTATGCGATGGCATTCAGGGACTCGTCCAGGTTGATCAGTCCATCGTCATTGGTGTCGTATGCGGCTACCACGCCAGAGCTCATCTTCAAGGCCACGTCGCATGTCCAGTTCTGACACGTTTGCGGCTGGCTGAGTATGCAGGCTCCGCTCCAAAGGTTAACGATACCGCATATCTGGCTCTTGCTCATGCCGCTACCCTGGTTGCTTTCGCTAGTCATATTTCCCATGCGCCAATCTACGATGGCCGTCAGGACTTCATCCAAATCTATCAGCGAGTTCTTGTTTTTGTCGTATGAATTCGCCAATTTCCCGGCATTCTTGAAAGCCACATCGCATGTCCACTTCTCGCAAGACGATATTGGGTTGATTACACAATTCTTCTGCCATACGTTGACGATACCGCACACCTGATCCTTGGTTATCTTTCCCCGGCCCCAGTCTGCGATGGCATTGAGAGATTCATCCAGTCCGATTACGCTATCACCATTCGTGTCGTATGTCGTCAGTGTGGTTCCGGCCTTGGTGACGGCTACCTCGCATGTCCAGTCCTCGCACGACGGCCGGTTTGGTGCCTTCATGCACGCCCCGTCCTTGCAGCCGTATTGGCACGTGTAATCCACGGACGTCGCTTGGTTGCCGCTGCAATAGCTTTCACGCAGGATCGTGTCCGTCTTGCAGTAGTCTAACGAGATTTCGCATAGGCTGTTCGGCGACGACCCGCCGCAGGATTCTGTGGCGCCTTTCACATAGTAATTGAGCCCGCCGTCAGAGTCT
>Ga0315286_10008342_pt1 | contig 10186 bp, 7 predicted proteins | sample YL17G10_0_MG_FD_205038 | JGI IMG/M metagenome (GOLD analysis project Ga0315286, IMG submission 205038) | Sediment microbial communities from Yellowstone Lake, YNP, Wyoming, USA - YL17G10_0 | ecosystem: Environmental > Aquatic > Freshwater > Lake > Sediment | place: USA: Wyoming | collected...
CTGTGGATCCATACTGACCGGCGAAAGATTATTCGGTGGAATCGGTTTGGCAAGAGCTGCTGATGGTGATGAACCTTTGGCATCGTTGGCCACAGGCTGTACCGCGGCAGTCACACTCGTATTTTCAGACGGACGGCCATCAGGCCTTTGCGCAGTAGGCTCTCCACAGGACACCATGCTGACGCCAATAAGCAGGCCAAACAGCGAGAGACTAAGCGGACTCATATATTCTTTCCATGCGTTCCCAAGAGACCTGGCTAAACATTTCTCGCCCCGCTATAACATTCGTCTGTACGTCGCCACGAGGGTGCCATGCGCGCCGTTTGGACTCCGGTTTAAGGAACTACCGGCGCGACCAATGTCCCATATGCGACACACCGTTTCGTCGTTTGATCCGGATCGATACGCTCGAACATAAGGGTCCCTGTGAAGTCCGTAATGAGTCCATTAGGATGTCCGCTGTCCACCACAATAGTGGCCGTGCCCTGCATGGAGAGAAACACCCCGGTCGGGATAACACCGCCATAAAAGGTGCTGCCAGCCGGCGGGCGGCCCGTCATAGCGTACCGAACCACTTTTGTTTTCAGGCCATTACGAAACGCGTACCCCTTCAATTCGATCGATAGAAGATCGGCAGGAGCGGCCGGGTCTACAAATGTAGCTGAAAATGAATTGGAGCCATTTGAATGTGTAATCGTGAAGACCACCGGTTCGGTAGTCTCTAGTGTTGCAGCGCCTACGAGATAGTTGGACCCAACCGTCCCGCAGTACTGCGTCAGCTGCAAACTTTTGGTCACCACGCTGGTGGCCGCCTCGGCCAGCGCATTGGCAAGAAGCACACCGACGAACGCCACGCTCAGCAAGACCCCTCTATTCATGATCCCCTCCTTGTTTGACTCTCTCACACGATTCCCTAACCATTCCCAACTCGTGCCCGATGTCTATCATAGAGGGGAGAGTGTCGGAAACCCTCCTTTCGAGGGAGGGCACCGAGTGGCCTTGGAAAATTGTGCCAACGGGCCAGGCGAGGGGCTAGAGGAAAGGGCCGTGTTTCAGACCGGAAGTCTTCGCCTCTGGCCCCCCACCCCTCCCTCCCCCATAGTATGGGGGAGGGAGGGGTGGGGGGCAGATCATAATCGCTTCCAGAAGCGAAGAACGGGTCGCAGTAGATGCCGATAGAGAGGTGTACCGGTCTTGGCTTCTTGTCTCCAAGCGAGCAATTCATAGAGCGTCCGCTCCGGCGTCGTAAACGCGCTGGTTATCCGACTCACATAGGTGGGATAGAGAATCAATGCCCCGGCGACGAGTTCATCGAGCGTCAAACCGCGTGTCCGACGGGCAAGAGGCACTTGGTCTTCCGTCAGCCCCCAGCCGGCATAAAATGGCTGCCCGTAACAGGCGACGATTTTCCCCCGCAGCAGCGCCTCAAACCCGGCCAGTGACGTCAGTACATGCACCTCATCCACCGCAGACAGTAACTCGCCCATCGCGGCATCAGTCACGACTTCGTCACACCAACGCATGGCCTCCTCTTCGCCTTCACCTTTCTTCCGTAGGCCGGCCAACACATCGGGATGGGGCTTATAGAGGACATGCGCGGACGGATTCGCTTCGCGCACCGTCTGCAACAGACCCATGTTCGAACGAATCCCAGGGGCGCCATACAAAATAGAGGCGTCCGATTCGACCTGCCCCGGCACCAAGATAATCCTGGTCGCTCCGTCAGGCCGCTTCCATCCCGGAGACCCCACATTATATTTCGTGAGTTCCTGCTCGACGATACGTTCCCGCAACCGACGGGCGCGCGCCAGCAAGTCAGCCGAAAAGTCGGTGGTCTGAAGCAGATGCTCCAATTCCGATGGCGCCGTCGCATCGTAATACATGCCGCGCCGGTCCATGACCAAAGAGAGTGGCCGGACGAGATCGGCTCCCAAGCCCACCGACCGCAAAAATGCGTCTTCCACCCGAATCACCGGCCGTTTCTCATCTCGATATCCTTGCCCCCATACTGCCAAGGTCGAATCGTCAGGAGCCTGCTCCATACGGCTCACAAATCGCACGGCGCCACCCTGAAAATAGTCACGGACGATCTGCCTCTTCACATAGGGAAATCCTACGGCATACAGAGGATCAGGGAAGCGTGACCGCATTCGCCGCTGCAAGGCCATCCATTCGATCACACGCTCGACCTCGCAGCGTTGACCGGTTTCCAGATCGACATAACGCGGGTAGGCCACGAGCGCCGCATGCACAAGATTCTCCAAGCCAACCGGCTTGCGCCGATCAGGAGCAGGCCGGTCGTCCTGTGTCAGCCCCCAGCCCGCATAAAACGGCATCCCAAACGTCCGCACCCGCTTGCCCCAGAGAAGCCCCTCAAATCCCATTTGGGATGTCACCACATAGACTGCCTCAGCATGTTCAATCAGGTTCACGGGATGCGCGTCCTGCCCAATGATGCGTACGCGCGGAAGGCGCGCTGTACATTCCAAGTCGAAATAGCCGCGTTTCTGTCCAGCCATCACCTCCGGATGCACCTTGAGCAGTACCGTGCTTGTCGGATTTTCATTCAGTGCGGCCGCTAGCATGCGCTGAAAGCTCGACTCATCCGCCATTCCGAAGCGGATCGATGCATCGCCCAGGGTCTGGTCAACCACCAACACGTAGGGCTCTGGCAATGGATCGGTGTAGTCGCGCGCATAGTTGTATTTGGACAGGCGCCCGTTTCTCCAAGCGGCGACGAGCGTCTGGGCCCGGTCGATAGCCTCGGCGGTCAGCGGCCCGGCTATCAGCGATTCGAGACGGGATGGATGGGTTGCGTCGTAATAGATTCCAAGATCATCGACGACAAGAGAAAGGGGCGGGTCCTGGCTCCCCAGACCTACAGAGCGAAGGAAACCGTCTTCCAGGGCGATATAGGGAATGTCGTGCTGTTCCGCATAGCGGCGCGCGCGCGCGGAGGTCGGGCGAAGCCCCCACCCTGCGATGGTGTCAACGCGCTGATGCAATCGGCCCCGCGAAGCGGCAACGATCGGCTCGTCCACAAACGAAGTCAGGTGGGGGATTTCCAGAATGCCCTTTGAAAACACGCCGATCGTCATTCCTACACCTTAGGAGGCTGTCCGTGGCCGCAGGCGGGCTGCAATCGCCGATGTTCGGGCGAGAGGCGCGGGGCCAGAGGCTAGGGGCGACCAGAAGGAATGTCTTTCCTCTCGCCTCGGCCCCCCTCCCTTCCCTCCCCCATATTATGGGGGAGGGTGAGGGAGGGGGCCGTGACGCAATGCATCGCGCCAATTCGGGGCACCTCGCCCATACACCACGAACGAAGGATTCAGCAGGGCAGAAGGATTGCCATAGCCGAGCGGTTCTCCCGCCACCGTGACGACCATTCCGCCTGCCTGCTCAACGACACATTGCGCGGCTGCCGTATCCCACAAGGAGGTCGGACCGAGCCGCGGGTACAAGTCCGCGCTCCCATCGGCAACCAGACAGAGCTTCAGCGAGCTCCCCATCGGCAGCATGGTATGCGCTCCAAGCCGCTGCACAAACGCTTCCAATGAATCGCCCGCATGCGACCGGCTTCCTACCACACGCCACGGGGTGCCGTCCTGGTGTATCGCAACATGAATGGGTTCAGCCGCATCTGCCTGCCGCTGTCTGAACGCGCCAAGGCCGCGGGCCGCCGTATACGTCGCCTCGATCGCCGGCGCATGAACCACGCCGAGAACCGCCCGGCCTCGCTCGATCAACGCAATATTGACGGTGAATTCGCCATTGCGCTTAATAAACTCCTTGGTGCCATCCAGCGGGTCCACAAGCCAATAACGCTCGCCGGAAAATGAGCGAGGGAACGCCTCGACAGCCTCCTCAGACAAGATCGGCAGCGAAGGAATCAGTTTCCCGAGATCATCAACAATGACGGTGTGGGCAGCGAGGTCCGCCTCGGTCAACGGCGACCGGTCGGCCTTGTCCTGCACGGAAAACCCGCGGGCATAGACCCGCATAATGGCATGGCCGGCCCGGCGGGCGATGGCATCAACCTCTCGCAGCAAGTGCCCATCGACATGCATACCCGCTACTCCGGACTGCGCACGATGCCGCGCACCCGCAAGAACGCCAAAACCTGGTCCGTACAGGCCTCCAAGGAAAACCGGTCGGTCTCGACCACCAGCTCCGGATTTTCCGGTTCCTCATAGGGGGCCGAAATGCCGGTGAAATCTTGAATCTCGCCCGCCCGCGCGCGTTTGTAGAGCCCCTTCACATCCCGCTGTTCGCAGACTTCGAGTGAACAGCGGCAATAGATCTCCAGAAAATCGCCATGCGGCACCAATGACCGCACCCGTTTCCGATCGCTTCGAAAGGGAGAGATAAACGCCGTAAGCGTAATGATTCCTGCCTCGACGAACAACTTCGACACTTCCCCGACCCGGCGGATATTCTCGACACGATCGGCGGCAGAAAAACCAAGGTCGGCACACAACCCATGCCGAACATTATCCCCATCCAAGACGAACGTGCGGCACCCCAGCCCATGCAAATGTTCTTCAACCGCATGGGCCAAAGACGATTTACCGGCACCGGAAAAACCCGTGAACCAGAGGATTACACTGCCATGCCCGTTCATCTTCTCTCGTCGAGATCGGGTCACCGTCGCATGGTGCCACACAATGTTACCGGCTGCTTTGGGAAGATCGCTCATAGGACAGTCTCCGTCATACGCGTGATTGTTGAACCGGGGGACCCATCTCAGCCACACGAAGCTGGACAGCCGACGCCATACGCCGCCGCCGCTCGGAATCTTGCGCCAGTTGAAGCACAGCGTCTATCCAGGCCGCATGATCGTGGGGCAGCAACAGCCCATCCACCCCGTCCCGGATGAACCCGCGGTAGGGAGGCCGGTCTGAGTACAATCCCACGGCGCCCATGCGCGCATAATCGAAAAACTTGAGGGGCCCTCGCCCGGCATTAAAGGCGCTAGGCAGCAACGGAGCCAGCGCGAGATCCCGTTTCTGGACCGATGTAAAACTGAGATAATTGGGCCAGTTCATCGGATGCACAACCGAGACTCTCGGGATCCGCCCGAAGAGTTTCTGGACAGCGCGCGTCCCAAACAGTTCGAAGTGGACAAAGTCCGAGCGTGCCTGAACGGCCTCCACCACCGGCACCAGCCATTCGATTTCCCGCATGTGCGAAGCGGTGCCATGGTAGCAAACATGAAGACCCGTTTTCGCCTCCTGCGTTTTCAGCGACACCAGCGGATCGAGCACCACCGGCGCCAGGGCGGCATATTTCTCCGCAAGAAACGCCGTCGAAACCCAAAACTCGTCGCACAGCCGCTGCAAGCGCTGGCGATGAACGATCGCCCGACTGAGAACCTTCCATTGATAGCGCCACGGCAACCCTCGTAAGGCCCGCAAATCAAACAGATCGTCATCCATAAAATAGACGATCTTCGTCCCCTCTCGGCGAAGGCGCTGCAAGGTAGATAACCACCAAACCGGCAGATACCGCGAGATGACGACTACGGCACATCCATTGAGCCGACAGACGTCAGAGGGCCGCACCCGACTCTCGAGGAGCAGGGCATCATACCCCAGGCTTTTCAGGTAAGGGGCCAGAAAATAATCCGTGGTGGCAGTAGGCGCATCGGACAAGATCGCTGCGCGCGTCATAGCCAAGGTTTTCGTACCATTGGTGCAGAGCTGAGGCTAAAGTCTGGCCGCTCGTAGCTCAAATTTGGGTTGTAAAACGGGTCGTGCCGCATCAGGCGCCTCCAGCGTTTGCGCATATACGCAGACTCGCGTCTCGCCCGCGCGGCCTTTTCAGGAGTATCGTCCACACGCCGCGAGATCGACTCATAATGATACAACTCTGCATAAGGAGTCCATACAACCCGGTAGCCGGCTTCACGCGCGCGCAGACAATAATCGACATCGTTAAACGCCACAGGAAGATTGCGTTCATCGAGCCCACCCAGATTCAGGTACAGATCGCGCCAAGTCATCAGGCACGCCGCTGTCACAGCGGAGAGATCCTGCGCGAGCTTCGCCCTCCCACAATAACCCGGCGCGTCCCGCTCAATCAGGTAATGCAGGTGGTTCGCGCAGCCCCCTGGCCCCACGGTATCTCCGCCATGCTGCACGCGCCCGTCACGAAACAGGAGTTTTGCCCCTACCACTCCTACACCGGGCTGTATGAGATGACCGAGCATCTCCTCCATCCAGTCTGGAGTGATCACCTCAGTATCGTTATTCAACAGACAAACGACTTGGCCGGCAGCCTGGGCAACAGCAAAATTATTAATGGCTGAGTAATTGAACGGCCGCGCATAGCGCATGACCCGCACGCGCGGCTGTCCGGCCAAGTCCGTAAGATACGTCAGCGTCTGCGGCTCCACACTCTGGTTGTCCACCACAATCAACTCAACATTGCGATAGCTGCTGGCGCCCAACACGCTTTCTACACAGGCGCGCAAATGCTCACGCGCATCGCGCGTCGAGACGACGATGCTGATCAATGGAGGCTCGGAAGGCAGCCGATACCGCACTCGATAGCAGCCGGGAGACGGCTCTTCCACAGTCGCGGCCACACCCACCCGCGTAAGATGCGCAGCCACGGGATTCGCCTCCGGAAGCGCGCTCCTGTGCGGTGCACCCTGCAATGCTGGCAGGTGCCACAACACGGCCGGAATATGCCGAACGGATTCCGCTCGGAGCCGTTCACTGACACGCAACAACAAATCATGGGAGTCCTGCGCTCGCAGGCCGGCCAGCGAAAGCCCGCCCGCCTGAGCCAACGTATCGGCGCGCACGGCGCCCGAACAGCCAATATAATTCGTCGAACGCAACAGTTCCGGCGACCAATCGGGCTTGAACATCGGATCGATCCGCCCATCCTTTTTACTGAAATAATCGTGATCGGAATAAATCAGACGAGCGCGCGGGTGCGTGACCGCCTCGCTGGCGATCCAATACAAGGCATGCTCGGCCAATGCCGATCCAGGTCGGACAAAACACACCCAGGTGGATGTGTCGGAACTTGTCCACCATGTAGCGTTCAGACGCCGCCAGTCCGCCTCGGAGCCGAGCTTGACGACAGCGACCCACGGCGGGAAATGCTCACGAGCCGTATTGTCGCCACCCTGCGGAGACAGCACGACCGTGACACGAACGTGACGATATACCTGCCGGCGAAGCGATTTGAGGGTCCGTGCCAGCCCAACGTCCTGAGATGTGCCGGCGACAACCATGATGTCGAAACGCGGTGGATGTAGCCAAGTCTTCATATGCTTTCGCATTCGGAGACGATCCTGCTGCGTACAAGCGCCAAACTGCCTGAGCCATTCTCGATAACTCCAGGCGGGAGCATAGGCCCTGAACTGGCCGGCGATTCGGTAGGCCTTCTGTAAATTGATGAACGGGGTATAGGCCAGCAGACCGGCCTGATGCCGTCGCACGCCAGGCAGCTTAAAGAACATGGGGAGAACACGGCGCCACATCCGCACAATGCGCTCGTATTGCCCGACCGACTCCAGCGACAGCTCTTGTAACTCAAATTCCCCCGGTGAGCGCATCGGCTCGAGCATCAAGCGCAACACATGCTCCGGGAAATGCATCAGCTCGAATATCGTACCCTTACCTGTCACAGGAAGAGGATAGGAATAGGCCCCGCCCTTGGCCTCCGCAGTTAATGTGGCAGAGAAATCCTGCCCCCGGCGGCGCAACCGACCTCGCAGCAACACCCAGCCAGAAGGGATCGGCGATGACGCCGCCTGCAACTCCATGCTGGCCGGAGTCTGAGCAATGCACCACGTATTGGCAGAGCCAGTGGGTGCAACATTGAGCCGTGGTGTTGGAATAAGTTGAAGTGCCATGTGCAAAGCTTACTGACGACAACGCGATACGGCGCCAGGGTCGAGCGGACGCGGCGCAAGAATCCACCGACCGAAGTGAAGCTCCCCGCAGCAGCCTACTCCGCCGAAGTAGCCACTTCGGCTACGAAGGCCGGAAGCTACGGGGTATTCGGCGGAGGAGAATTAAGTCGCACCATGATGGAGGCGGAAACGTATCATCAACCTACGCCTGATCTCAGCGTTATGTTGAGAATTTGTAACTACTCAGGCGTTCAGGCTGAAGGCTATACATGATCTCGCAAGGCACGAATCAAGCCATTCAACACCTTCTCGGTTTCTACGACCGTGGGTTCAAGCCGCGTTGAATCCTTCAAGCGCAGGCTGAAGACTCAAAGCCCTCAGCCTTCAGTCTATCTACCTGAGTAGCCTGCTATTGCCAAGGGTAGATATTGGCATGGCCCATAGCGTCCGGCCTCCTGCCTGACCGATGGGCAAGGTTTCGGTGCCATCGTAAAGAATAATGCCTGCCTTGAAAGACTGTTGGGCAAGGCTGGCCAACTTTTTCAAGCCAACCAGATCATTGGCAGAAACGCTCGCGGCAGCCTTGACCTCGATGCCAATGATGTCGCCCGATGCGTTTTCAATCACGAAATCCACTTCGTTTTGGTCTTTGTCGCGGTAATAGAAAATGCCATATTCGCCTTCGGCCCAGGTGATCTGCTTGCGCAACTCGGCAAACACAAAATTTTCCAAAAGCTGGCCAAACAGTTTTCGCTGCGCCAATGTGTCCGAAAAGTCGACCAGCACGCTTAACAGACCGGAATCCAAAAACTGCAACTTGGGCGTTTTTAGTAGCCGGGAGAGGCGATTGCCTGACCATATCGTGACGCGTTGCATCAAATACATGTGCTCAAACACCGCGATGTATTTGCCGGCAGTCTTGTGGTCAATGCCGACCTGCCCGCCCAATTGGCTGTAGTTGCATAACTGACCGGCAGTTTGAGCCAACGCCTTGAGCAGACGTGGCACCTGATCCAATTTGTCGATGCTGGCGATGTCCTTGATATCGCGCTGGAGCAGCGCATCGATGTACTGGCGCGCCCAAGTCTTGCGGCGACGGTTATCGGTTCGGGTTAGAGCTTCCGGGTACCCCCCCCGAATCACCTGCTCGACTAGAGCGTCACCGACCTTTGGCACAGTGGCTGTCAGTATTTCGCCGGCGAACAAAGCATCCAGCCAAGACATTGACGTGCCCGGTGTGGGAGCAATCTCGGATTGCGCCAATGGTAGCAACACCAGAGTTTCCATCCTCCCCGCAAGAGAATCTGCGACGCTGGGCAGGGTCATCAGGTTGGCCGAACCGGTCAGCAAAAATCGACCCGGGCGCCGATCTTCATCCACGGCTTTCTTGATCGCTAACAACAAATCCGGGGCACGCTGAATTTCGTCTATCACCGCAGAATCAATACTGCGGATCAACCCAACTGGGTCCTCCTTGGCAGCGAGGCATGTGACCTCATCGTCCAGTGTTACATACCGGCGAGTCGATCCGGCCATCTGGCGTACCAAGGTGGTTTTACCAGCCTGCCGTGGTCCACTCAGCAGTACGACCGGAGTATCCGCCAGCGCATCCAACACCCTGGGCTGGATGCCTCTGGGGTAAATGGGGGGAGTATTGTCGGTATCAAGCATAGCAAAGAGTTCCGTCTGATTGGGAAAGTAGTGTAGTCTATTTGGGATTGAATTGCGAGACTATTGGGATTAAAGACTGTAACTGCTCAGGTGTTTAGGCTGAAGGCTGCGGGCACAGGCTGAAGGCTTTTAGGCTGAAGGTCGGAGTTCTGAACACTTCAGCCTGCACACCTTCAGTCTATCTACCTGAGTAGTTACTAGAAAATTAAGTCGCACCATATATATAAATGGAGGCGCTAACGTATCATCAACCTGCGCCGTCAGCATATTATGTTGATAATTTAAGGGTTCGACCCCTTTATTGTGCTTCCAAACCAACTGACTGCGTAGCAGTAGCTTGCTTTCATCATCTGTTCCAGCTACTCTTTACTACAATTGTAGCAAATAGGAGGTAACTGCTCAGGTGTTCAGACTGAAGGCTATACAGTATCTCGCAAGGCACGAATAACCAGGGGGTCAGGTGTTTAGGCTGAAGACCGAAGGCTGAAGACTAAAAGCCTTCAGCCTATCTATCTGAGTAGTCACAATAGGAGATGCTCATGAGCATGCCTGTCCGGATTGACGACAAACTGTACGAACAAGCGAAGCGCGCTTCAAAGGGCGAGTGTCGCACCATCGCAGGTCAGCTTGAATTCTGGGCGAAGG
>Ga0315286_10008343_pt1 | contig 10186 bp, 7 predicted proteins | sample YL17G10_0_MG_FD_205038 | JGI IMG/M metagenome (GOLD analysis project Ga0315286, IMG submission 205038) | Sediment microbial communities from Yellowstone Lake, YNP, Wyoming, USA - YL17G10_0 | ecosystem: Environmental > Aquatic > Freshwater > Lake > Sediment | place: USA: Wyoming | collected...
TGCCAGGAGATCGAGCGGACTGGACAGACCCTGGCCAAAAATACTCTGGTCCGTCATAAGCTGGCGGAGCTGGCCATCGATCTTGAAGCAGCGCGCCAGTGGGCCTACTATGTAGCCTGGCTGCAAAGCCGGAATCCGGCTGTGGCTGCTGAGCCCTCAGCCTCAAAATACTTTGTTACCGAGCTGTGGTTGCGCCTGGCCGCTGCCGGGCTGGAGATCATGGGTCTCTATGGTACCCTCAAGAGCGGATCGAAATGGGCGCCCCTTAGAGGGAGGTTCGAGAACATCTGCCAGGTGTACCCTGGCCTGACCATCGCGGGCGGCACCACGGAGATACAGAAGAACCTTATTGCCTGGATGGGATTGCGGCTACCCAGGATAAAATAGTTGTGGGGCGGCTGGCCAAGAGAGGAAGGCGGCAGTTGAGATCGGTGTAATCGGGGTCGTCTCTGACCCCGATTGCTACAGCTATCGGAACGAGAATGTATAGTGGGTTGCATTTCATGCCACCCATCCTACCCTGCCTCTCCTACTCCGGCAGGCCGAAGATGGCCAGGGTGCAGTAGAACTTGCCGGGCACCCCACCCTGGTTGTGGCACAGCCCCATCCTGGGGTTCTTGAGCTGGCGAGAAGGCTCCTCTGCCTTACCCTGTAGTTGTTTATATATCTCGAAGGCCTCGCGGCAGCCGCTAGCGCCTATAGGGTGGCCAAAGGACTTGAGGCCGCCACTTAGGTTGACAGGTATCTCACCCTCCTGGTTCCAGGCCCCGGCCGCGACATCCTCCGGCGCCTTTCCCTTGTCGCAGACGCCCAGGCTCTCGACGGCAATGAGTTCGGCTATGGAAAAACAGTCGTGCACCTCTAGCATCGATAGCTCCCGGCGCGGGTTCTTTATGCCAGCCTGGGCATAGGCCTCTCTGGCAGCATATTCCGTCTCTGTCCAACAGGTGTAGTCGTAATCCGTCCGGATGCCTCCCTGCCCTGGGCCGGCCGATACCCCGAACCCTTTGATGAGCACATAGTCCTGGCGGAAGCTCTTGGCCATCTCTGCGGTACAGATGACCGCCGCCGCGGCTCCGTCGCTCACTCCGCAGCAGTCGAAAAGCCCCAAAGGCCAGGCAACGATGGGGGCTCTCATCACGGTCTCTTCGGTCACCTCTAGGCGAAGGTGAGCCCGAGGATTTCGGGCGCCGTTGTGATGGCTCTTCACCGATATCTTGGCCAGAGTCCTCTTTCCCTGTTCCGGGCTGAGCCCGTAGCGTCGGAAGTACCGTGTGGCCGCCAGGGCGTAGAAACCTGGGGCGGAAAAGCCCACCTCGTACACGGGATGGTACACCGGTAAGTTAAAGGCCGCGCCAAAACCGGCACCCGTATCCTTGAGCTTCTCCATTCCCACCACCAGAACCAGGTCATAGACCTTGGCAGCTACGGCAAAGGCGGCATTTCTCATGGCCTCTGTGCCCGTGCCGCAGGCATTCTCCACCCGGGTGAAGGGCTTGTAATCGAGCTTCAGGGGTATGGATACCGCGCCTCCCGTTTGAGCCAGCGGGGTCCCCAGTCCCACCCACCCAGCCTGTATGTCCTTGGGCTCTACTCCGGCGTCCGCGAAGGCTTCATAGCAGGCGTCTACTACCAGGTCCTCGTAGCTCTTGTCCCACATCTCTCCGAAACGGGTGCAGCCAGCACCGATGATGGCTACCTTGTCCCTTATGCTCTCTGCCATTATCCGCCTCCTGAGTCCTAAGCCCTTACGGGACGGCACTTCCAGAAGTAGTTCTTGATTTGGAAGTATTCCGAAATCTTCCGGAAGGTGAGCTCTACCGGCATTTCCGCCTGAATCTTATCTGGCTCTCGGTCTGTCATGGTGGTCAGAAGCCTGCCGCCGCCCTCGAAGTCCACCACGGCCAGGATGTTGGGCGGGTCAGGGTTGAAAGCTCCCAGGGTGTCCGTGCTGTAGCTGAAGAGCGTAGCCCTTCTGTCCGACAGCCGTACCTCGTCGAACTCGTCCTTGGCCTGACACCAGGTACATACTCTTCTGACGGGCACCTGGATGGTGCCACACTTTCGGCACTTCAGCCCCCGCAGGCTCCAGATCCACTGGCGGTCCCGCCAGGTCACGGGCAGGGAGGCATAAGGCGGTATGTCTCGTATCGGTTGCCACTCCATCAGGTTGCGGTAGTGCAAATACTTGCCATAGTTGGGCAGCATTATCTTGGAGGCCAGATGCTTCTTTATGCCACGCCGTTCTGAGATTCCGCTTATGCGGTCTGTGACCCGTAGGGCGAAGGCGTCAGCGCCATCGCCGTAGCTGGCGAAGAATATCCTGTCCCCAGGCTTGCTATCCTCCAGGGCGGCCAGCAGTATCATCATGGCTTGCGCCGTGCCTGTATGTCCCGCGCTGGAGAGCAGGCTGTCCTGTAGCTGGGCCTTGGGGTCGAATCCCATCCGCTGGGCAGCCTCTGGGTATCTTCTCGTATCCCAGGCGGAGAAGGCGGCCTTGGTGAAATCCCGCGGGCCGAGTCCGCTTTTCTGGAAGAGCCCCAGGGCTACTTCCTGGATATGGGCCAGGTAGCCACGCTCGATAATGAACCGCTCCTCCCAGGTTTGGACATGTCTGTCTTCCTCTCTTCGCCAGACATCCATAAACTCGCTGGAGATGGTATGATTGCTTTCGATCTCAGCCACGATATTGGATGAGCCTATCAAGAGGGCCGCCGCGCCATCGCCGAACTGTTCCTCAAGGGGACTATGGGCATGGGGCACCCGGCAGTCTGAGGCAATAACCAACAGCCTTCTGGCGGAGCCGGCCTTCACCGCATCCAGGGCAGCCCTCAGGGCGACGGTACCTCCCCTCAGTGAATCGGCTATATCGGCTGTTACCACATCGCGGCGGAGGTCCAGGGCTTTGGCCACGATGCTGGCCGACTGCTTCTCTCTATAGGGTAGTGTAGTGCTGGCGAGGTACAGGCCATCCACTGTTTCGCGATCTATGCCCCTGAGGCAGTCTATCCCCGCCTCCACGGCCATGGTCAAGCTGTCCTCGTCCCAGTTGGCTATGGCTTTCTCCCCCCGCCTGCCCGAGCCACCCCAAACCTGGGCCAGGATGTCCAGGCTCAGGCGGTATATGGGGATGTAGGCTCCGTAGGCTTCTATTCCGGCAGACATCTCGGACTCCTCCTATCCATCATTTCAGCAGAGGTTCTGTCTCATAATCCGTGGACTCGAATTGAGAGCACCAACAAGCGAAGATGCCTGGTGTCAGCAATAGGCTATGCCAAAACTGCAACCACTGTCAAACCTGAGATTCGGTGCGCTTGACAGCTGTATCATAAATGGTACAATTCAGCCAACCCTTCGGCCATAAGAAATGGATAAAGGCCATACCGAGGACCAAAACAAAAGGCTGCCTCTCAGAGTCAGATGGTATTGGATCCTTCTGGCAATGCTGTGGATTGGTGGGATGGTGGCATCAGTTGTGGTCTTTAGGAACGAGATACTTGATTTTCGACACTATGGCTATCTGGGGGTTTTCCTTATCAGTCTTCTGGCTTCGGCTACCATTGTGGCTTTTATCCCCAGTGTGCCAGTGATCTTCGCTTTGGGTGGAATACTAAACCCCTTTCTTGTTGGATTGACTGCTGGGGCAGGTGAAGCCATCGGGGAGTTGACTGGCTATCTTGCCGGCCGCACCGGGCATGCTTTCTTCATCAAAGGGAGGCCCGTGGGTGCTGGCAGGTTGGGAGGTCTTTATGCTAGGCTGCAGAAATGGGTGGAGACGAGGGGTTCCCTGGCTCTGTTCCTTTCCTCAGTAATATTCAATCCCTTCTTTAGCGTCATAGGCGCTACGGCAGGGGCCCTACGCTTCCCGGCGTGGAAGTTCCTCCTCACGGTCTGGGCGGGCAAGACAGTAAAATGGACGGCAGTGTCTATGGTGGGCTGGGGAACCATATCCTACATTCTCCATCGGTTTGGCATTACGCTCTAGTGGCCGATTTCCAGGCAATCTATGATGCCGGTTGTCACCGACGCCACGAAGGATGAAAATACTTGGTAGTCGGGGTCGTCTCGACCCCGACTCTGGGTCAGGGACGACCCAGAGTACCTGATTAGCGGTGGTCGGCGAAAGCTCGTAGGGGCGGGTCTTAGGAGCCTGTCCCTACTGGCACTCACTTAGTACCAATTCGATCACTCTGGGCACTACACTAGCCACATCCGGCGATAGCTCCAGTCCCCAGTCCACCTTTCGGGGCTCAATGCCGAAAATGAGGATCTGGCGTGGCAGGCAGCCGAGCAAATCTGCCATTGCCAGTGTTTCCAGTAGACTGACCTGATGCAACGACAGAAGCTTCTGGCTTTGCAGTGCCACATCATCACGGCTGAAGCGGTACAGTGTTCCCGGCTCGTTTCCGCCTTTGACCGCATCGAGAATAATAACCTTGTCGCGATGACCCAGGCTGTCAAGGAGGTCGGCTGAAGCTGTGCCCCCATCAAGCAGCTCGACGTTTTCAGGCAGGTTTCCATCTCTCATCGCCTCAACGATATGCACACCCACCCCCTCATCGCTCATAAGAATGTTGCCCATTCCTACAATGAGGATGGAAGGACGACGCTGCTTCTCTCGACTGCTTGCTTCCCTGGGCATTCTTAGTCCTGGCAGGCACACCCTGCTCAATGGTCTGTGAGATGATAATACCATAAGCCATGGCTGTCAATTGCTTTCGGGGCTGAGACAAGCGTCCGGAATTGACCTGTGGGCAGGCGGTGAAGATACAGGTGCAATCATGAGATTGACGCTGGCCACCAGTTGGGCTGTCTTTGACATCTCAGGCTGTCTCATTATATGATACAGTTCGTTTCCATCGCGCAAATGCCAGGAGGGTTCCAGAGGCAGGAGGGAGCCAAAACTAGGTTTTGACGCAGGGGGTAAAATGGCGATAAATACTTACGCTGACAGGTACAGGTACTGGAGGTATAGCGCCTTCAGGTGGCGGAGCCAGCTCAGTGTGGCACAGAAAATCGGTCTGGCCTTGGTCATGGCTGGCCTGACGGGGCTTCTGGCCCAAGTGAGAATCCCGCTGTGGTTTACCCCGGTTCCTCTTACCGGTCAGGTTTTTGCCGTACTTCTCAGCGGGGTGTTGTTGGGAGCCGGCTATGGCAGTCTGAGCCAGGCGTTGTACCTGGGCATAGGAGCCTGCGGAGTCCCCTGGTATCAAGGCTGGCAAGGCGGCATCGGTTATCTTAGCCATACCGCAACTCTCGGATACCTAATAGGTTTCATCGCGGCTCCACTGATAATTGGAGGGCTCATTGAGAGGTACATAGCAGCGCGGAAGTTCTTGCTCCAACTGGGGATAATGATTGTTGGCGTAGCCATTATCTATTTGTTTGGGGCGGCCTACCTTGGTGTCATGCTGCACACCGGCCTTGGTGAAACGATCAAGTTGGCTGTGGTGCCTTTCATCCCCTTGGACATAGCCAAAGCTGCTGCTGTGGCTGGCATATCAACAGCTCTGCTGCCCAAGGCATCGTATACCCGCGAGGCTGATAAGGAGAAATACCCCGCCAGCTATTAGCTCTGATTGGAAGTCATGCGGGGCAAGAAGTGCTCCATTAATGAAGGGGGCAACTTGCCACGCCAGAGGAAATAGCCAGCGTGGCTCTTTTCTTGGCCTCAGATAGAGCAGGATACATGACAGGCGCCATAATCTCGGTGGATGGTGGCTGCCTGAGCAGCAAAGAGTAAATGAGCCTGACAGAGCATTTGCCCTCCACTTCGCTCGCCCGAATGTCCTCTCCACTTCACAAATATGCCAACTGTCACGGATAGCTGCCTGGAGGTTTAGTGCTTGTGATGCCAGACGATGCAAAGAAGCCTATGGCCACCACCTTTGATATTAAGAATCCCTCTGGTCTTTCGGAGGCGGAGGCAGCCAGAAGGCTGAGGGAAGAGGGCTACAACGAACTGCCCTCGGCCAGGAGGCATCGCAGCCTTCTGGCCATCGCCTTTGGGGTTATCCGCGAGCCGATGTTCTTGCTTCTGGTGTCATGTGGGGCGATCTATCTGGCGCTGGGCGATCGAACAGAGGGATTGCTTTTGTTGAGCTTTGTCATTGTTATCATAGGTATCACTCTCTATCAGGAGCGCCGGACAGAGCGGACGCTCGAAGCGTTGAGAGACCTGTCCAGTCCCCGCGCCTTGGTCATCCGAGATGGCAAACAGAAGAGGATTGTGGGCCGAGAGGTTGTTCCTGGTGACATTCTGGTTCTGGCCGAGGGCGACCGCGTACCCGCTGATGCGCTGGTCATGTCATGCACTAACCTGACTATTGACGAATCATTGCTTACCGGCGAGTCGGTACCCGTGCGCAAGGTGGCCTGTGCAACTGAGGCAAAGATGGATCGTCCCGGCGGGGATGATCTGCCCTTCGTTTTCTCGGGTACTCTGGTGGTGAGCGGTCAGGGTGTCGCTCTGGCACAAGGCACCGGCGCAAATACTGAGATCGGCCAGATCGGGAGAAGCCTGCAAACTGTGGAGTCGGAAGATACGCTGCTGCAGAAGGAAACCAGACGGCTGGTCCGCAACATTGCCATTATCGGCTTGTGTGTGAGCACCATTGTAGTCGTAGTCTACGGGCTCACCAGAGGTGACTGGCTGCAGGGTTTCCTGGCAGGCATTACCCTGGGTATGGCTGTGTTGCCAGAGGAGTTCCCGGTGGTGCTTACCCTTTTCATCGCTCTGGGGGCCTGGCGTATTTCGAAAGTGAGAGTTCTTACCCGCCGCGCGCCGACCATCGAGACTGTGGGTTCCACCACTGTGCTGTGTGTGGACAAGACAGGTACGCTAACCCTGAACCGCATGTCAGTGGCCATGATCGCCGTCAATAGAGAGTTCTTCGATCTGAGGAAGCATGCTTCAGACAAGCTACCTGAGTCCTTGCACGAGATCGTGGAGTTCAGCATACTGGCCAGCGAGAAAGACCCCTTTGACCCCATGGAGAAGGCTTTCAAGGAAATGGGGGAACACTATCTGAACCATACAGAACACCTTCACCGGGACTGGACAATAATGGGTGAGTACGAGCTATCGCAGAAGCTGCTGGCCCTGTCGCATGTTTGGGAATCGCCCTCTGGCGAGGAATATGTCATCGCTGCTAAGGGCGCCCCAGAGGCGATTGCCGACCTGTGCCATTTCAATGAGGCGCAAATGCGGTCAATGGCGGAGAGTGTCTCAGCTATGGCTGGCGATGGGCTGCGAGTACTCGGTGTTGCCAAATCTCATTTTAGCCAGACAGCCACCTTACCCAGGGAACAGCACGATTTTAGATTCGAGTTCCTGGGTCTGGTAGGCCTGTCCGACCCGGTGCGCCCTGATGTTCCTGATGCCGTGAAGCAATGTCACGCCGCAGGAGTGAGGGTGGTGATGATCACGGGCGACTATCCTGTCACTGCCCAGTCCATTGCGCGACAGATCGGCCTCATGCCAGCGGACGAAGTCATCACCGGGCAAGAACTGGATAAGATGGACGATGCCGAACTGGAACAGCGTGTCAGGACAGCCACCATCTTTGCCAGAGTCATGCCGGAACATAAGCTGCGCCTGGTGAATGCCCTCAAAGCTCGTGGCGAGATCGTGGCCATGACGGGGGATGGTGTGAATGATGCTCCGGCCTTGAAGTCGGCGCATATTGGCATTGCGATGGGGGGAAGGGGCACCGACGTGGCTCGTGAGGCCGCGGCGCTGGTGTTGCTTGATGATGATTTCTCCTCTATCGTGCAAGCTGTCAAAATGGGGCGGCGCATCTTCGATAACCTGAGAAAGGCCATGGCCTATATCTTCGCCATTCATATACCCATTATAGGCATGTCTCTAATTCCGGTACTCATGAAGTGGCCCCTCGTCTTGATGCCGGTTCACATCGTTTTTCTGGAGCTCATCATCGATCCGACTTGCTCGCTGGTTTTTGAGGCTGAGCGAGAGGAGGCTGATGTCATGAGCCGTCCGCCGCGCGATCCCAGAGAGTCGGTATTGGGCCGGCGGACTTTGGGCCTCAGCCTGCTGCAGGGTGCAAGCGTATTGCTCATTGTCTTGGGCGTCTTTGCTGTGGCCAGACGCAGCGGACTCAGTGACGAGCAAGCCCGGGCTATGACTTTTGCTACGCTAGTGATTGCCAACCTCGCCCTGATACTGTCGAACCGGTCATGGTCACGTACGGTTATGGCTACCCTTCGGTCGCCAAACGCAGCGTTGTGGTGGGTGGTGGGGGGTGCCTTGGTTTTCCTCGGTGCAGTGCTCTATGTTCCCTTCTTGCGCGATCTCTTCAGTTTTGCAGCACTGCACCCAAACGATGTGGCGATCTGCCTGGCAGCAGGGGTAGCCAGTGTCACCTGGTTTGAGCTTTTCAAGCTGCTTGCCAAAGGCATTCATAAGGGATGAGCCAGAGGGAGAAGATGGGCGTTGTCGTACTTTCCCCGATACCCCTGGTATCGGGGTGCGGAGTATCAAGAGGCGGGGCTTTTAGAGCGATTTTCAACTCTTCTTCTGGTGATGATGGTTGGAGATCCTCGGGACGCCTCGCAACCAAGTTCGGATTTGACCTTAGCATACCTGGCGGCAATGCCAAGTGCCCTGATGGCCGTTTCCATCTCGAGGTAGGCCGGCAATCCGAATGCTTCCAACTGGCGCGACAACTTGTCCCGGAAGTGCATTCTCGGCCCATACATCCAGACAGCCATTGGCTTTGAAATACGCTGCTTCAACCGAGCCAGCATGCTCACGGTGGTTCCTACCGGGGGCGCCGAGCCGGCAAAGAGTATGATGGCGGCGCAGTCCACATTAGGATCATTCAGCACGGCAGTCAATGCCGTGTCATAAACGGCAAGAGGGTTGTCGGTCAGAACCATTGTTGGCCCCACATCAATTGGGTTCTTGGTCAGGTTCGAGGAAAGTCCAGACAGTATCTGCATCGTGGCGTCAGAAAACTGTGCCATAGCCAGACCGGATTCCATGGCGACATCTGTTGCTGCTACGCCCACGCCGCCGGTAAGCGTCACGATAGCAATCCTGTTACCCTGGGGCAACGGCTGCGACTCAAAGACTTTGGGCATCTCCCAGAATTCCTGCCAGGTATTCACTGGGATAGCTCCAGCCTGTTTGAAGGCATCGTTGCATATTTGTGGGCTCTGTGCTAGCGAGCCGGTGTGGGAGGCTGCGGCCCTGGCACCCTGCTCACTTCGCCCTGTTTTGAAAATGAACACAGGTTTGCGGGCTGCTGTACGGCGCAGCCTGTCCATGAACCTCCGTCCATCCTTGATAGCTTCCATGTGCATGGCAATTACCCTTGTCTCCGGGTCATCCATCAGGTAATCAAGCCAGTCAGCTTCATCAACGTCACACTTGTTCCCGAAGTCACAGGTCTTGCCAACATGGTAAGAGCGATCTTGCATGGGCTGCGCGTGAGCGCCGATAACGCCACTCTGGGAAGAATAGGCTATGCTTCCCTTCCGGATCCTTTTGTAGCCCATCGGATAAGGATTGGTTATCAGGCCATTAGAAGTGTTGACGATGCCCAGAGTATTCGGTCCAATAAGGCGTACTCCAGCATGGCGGGCCGTGTTCAAGAGTTGCTGCTGCAGTTTGGCCCCAGCTTTGCCTGCTTCCGCAAAACCTTCGGTGGAAACGATGACTGCCCGTATTCCTTTCCGGGCACACTGCTCAACGATTGTGGCTACGGTTAATGGAGGCGTAATCACGACAGCTAGGTCGATAGGGCCTTCCAGGTCGTCAACTGTGGGATAGGCTCTCATGCCCAGCACCTGGTCATATGACGGGTTTACAGGGTAGATACGGCCGGCGAAACCAAGGCGGAGCATGTTCTCTATCGCTACGTAGCCCTCACCCCGCCCTTCCCTGAGTGAACCTATTACAGCGACACCACGAGGCTCAAAAAACGGTCTTAGGACGCACCTCTCCTTTGATTCCATGGAGACCTCCTGCCCCAGATCATACCAGATTTCGAATTCGACATAGCCGGGTAGAGATTCTTCGCCAGCAGGGGGTCAGGCGGTATCACCTATCCAGTCTGCTCCCATTCGCAAGCGATTCCGTCTCTGCTCTTCAGAGAAGGCGATTTGTGGGACTTCTATTTTGGGACTGAGGAAATGGGCCGCTTGTTCAAACCCCTCCAGG
>Ga0315286_10008345_pt1 | contig 10185 bp, 11 predicted proteins | sample YL17G10_0_MG_FD_205038 | JGI IMG/M metagenome (GOLD analysis project Ga0315286, IMG submission 205038) | Sediment microbial communities from Yellowstone Lake, YNP, Wyoming, USA - YL17G10_0 | ecosystem: Environmental > Aquatic > Freshwater > Lake > Sediment | place: USA: Wyoming | collected...
GCCTGCATCACTGCCACGCCTGCGAAGAGGAGCTCTTCGTCGTGCTCGCCGGCGACGGCTCTTGCCTTCTCGGGGACGACGACTACCCTGTGCGGCGAGGCAGCGTCCTCGCTCGTCCGGCGGGCACCGGTCGTTCGCACACCTTCCGTGCCAGCGCGAGTGGGCTGGTGCTCCTCGCCTTCGGCGAGCGGAAGGCCGAGGACTACGTGTACTACCCGCGCTCGGGCATCATCCACTTTCGGGGCATCGATCTTGCCGCCCGCCTCGAGGTCGCCGATCTGTGGGCGGTCGAGGAAGGCTTCTTGACCTGAAGCGTTGGGGCCCGTCGGTAGGGCTCGGCGATCACCAAAGCCTTGAGGCCGCCTGTTCCGGCATACCGAGGTCGTAGGGCGTATCGGGCGTCAATGCCTCTCGAGCGAGCATCGGCGAGACTCTGTTGCGCACAGCGTCTCGCAGCGGCTCAGGCTCGACTCCGAAGACAATCACGTTCATGGTCAGGGTGGCATCTGCGACGGGACCGGAGAGACAGCCCCCTCCGGTCAAGTTCATGGTCGAGCGAGGTCACGCTGAAGAACGCCGCCCCAGGATCACCGGCGTCGAGCACGCCTTTGGTGGGGCCGACCAACGTGCAGCCTGCCTGTCGTAAGTCGGAGGCGAGCTCCGCCACTACTGCGTCGAGTCGATGACCCAGCTCTTCTGCGGCGGGGGGCTCAGCTTCGCCCTGAACGGCACGACGGCAGGTGCCGCTCCGGCGTGCTCGTCGCCGTGACGATGCGAATGGCCTCGCTCGCGATGCTGGCACCTGCTTAAGGTTCCTCCGGGTTACGGAGCACCACCGCGTTCAGCGGAACCTCGACGTTCTTGCCGCGATTCGCCGAGACGGCCACGATCCGAGCCTTGCCGTTGATGCTCGCATCTTCCGTTGTCACGCGCTCGAGTGCATCGGCTTCGACCAGGTCCGCCTTGATCACCACGATGACGTGCGCGGCTTCGATCTGCGCGCTGATGAGGGGCGTGACGGTCTTTGTGAGCACTTCCCGGCGCTCCGCGTCTACCAGAGTGAGCACGCGAGGATCCTGTGCCGCCGGTCGCCGCTTGACCAGTGTCGACACTTCGCTCGGCCGCGCGAGTCCGGTCGGCTCCACGATGACCCAGTACGGCTGCCTAGGAGCCTCGATCCTGCCGATCGTCTTGTTGACATCATCTGCCAACGTACAGCAGACGCAGCCGCCGAAGAGCTCCTGGACGGAGAGGTACTCCATGCTCAGATAGCCGTGGACCCCGACCTCGCCGACCTCGTTCTCGATGACAGCGACCGTCTGAGAGTCGGAAGCCAGCCGTCGCGCGGCGTCGAAAAGCAAGGTGGTCTTGCCGGAGCCGAGGAAGCCCGAGATGAGCAGCGCTCGCACCGGGAGGCCGTTCAGCGCCCGCAATGACCGACGGAACTGCGCGCTGGCCCCCTGTCGGCGAGGTATGCAAACGACGCTGCGCTGAGCGAGAGTGTAGTCGGAGTGGCGGATGTCACGGTTGATCGTTCCGCCCTGCGGGGCTGGAACCCGGCTGGGCTTGGGCACACGCGCCTCGAAGACGAAGCCTAGTCAACGGTGCGGTAGTGCCCGCCGGCAGTCAAACCGGTTGAGTGGCACCCCTTTCGTCTCAAGCCGGGGACCTGCCCGAGACGTGATCGTTGAAGCATGACCATTCCCTCCACGCAGGTGCCCGTGAGCAGGGAAGATGTCGCTGGGGTCCCACACAGGACGTAGCGATTGAGGAGGCGCCGGAAGATATCCTCGCGCTTCTCCCGGCGGTTGAGCCGGTCGCAGAACTCATCGAGGTAGGCCTGCAGGTGCCTTGGGCTGACCCAATGGAAGATGTCGAGCGTCCAGCGCTTGAAGTTGGAGAGCACGATGTGCGAGAAGGGCAGCCACTCATCGATGTCGGCGTCGGTAGACGTCTCGCGGGAAAGGTGAGCTCAACCGGGCTCCCTCGAGGCCAGCGCAGCCGGGCAAGTCGTCGGTCTGCACGACGCTGCCGGGGGCGATCGTAGCGAGAGCCGCGGCGCTCAGGCTCTTGGCGTCCGCGTCGGGGGCGACGCGCAGTTTGGCGCGCCCGAGGCCGCCGCCCTGCGTGTGCTCGGCGGCCATGGCGACTGGAGCCTTGCCGGGCTGGCGGCGTCCGCGGCTCTCCGGCGCCAAGCGCCTGCCGCCGATACAGCCCTCGTCGAGCTCGACGCCGCCGCGCAGCAGCATCTCGCCCACGCCGCGCGCAATGGCCGCGATCGTCTTGCGACGCACAAGCCAGGCGGCCCTGCGCGTCACCCCGAGCTGGCAAGCCAGCTCGGCTGCGGAAGGCGCTTTCTTCGTGGAGGCGAGCACCCAGATCGCGAGCAACCACGTGCGCAGGTCGGTGCGCGCGGAAGGAGAGTACCGTGCCCGCGGTCAGGGAACTCCGGAAGTGGCAGCTGGCGCACTCGTAGCGGCCGCGCCCTTGCAGGTACCAGGCATGCTCGTGCCCGCAGCGGCGACACGAGAACCCGTGTGGCCAGCAATGCTCGAAGAGCGCCTCCCGGCAGTCCTCCCTCGGAGGAGTACACCTCCATGAACTCGACCAGCGTCTTTGGATGTCACAGCATCTCCGCCTCCTTGTGGGTCGCTACCCAAGAGGCTACACGGGGGACCGGTGGGATGGGGATGGTCATACGTTGAAGATACTTGACAGGGCGAGATATCGGAATATGGTAGCCCCCATCCTCAATTGATTGACCGATGGAATGGATGGCGACTTCGTCGCCGGTTGAGGGGGTGGTCGCGCGCCGCGAGCGATCATGTGGAGTGAGTGACCCACGCAGGCAGGCAACAACAAGAGGGGGTTCCTGTGGCAGTAAACAGCAGTCTCTCTGGCTCGGCCAAGACAGCCTTCACGCGCACCGCGTCAGGGCTGGTTCGAGAGGTATCCTTGCGAGACGCTGCAGGGTTTGGCACCCTGGCGACCGGCGGGTTTTACGGCTTGGTGTATCTCTATCCGTTTCCCCAAGCGTTTGCCCCCGGCATCAGCATCCCGGTTCTCATCTTCGTGACTCTCGCGGTAGCCGCGATGGCCTACTTCTGCTATGCGGCACTCGGATCAGCAATGCCACGCGCGGGCGGCGACTACCTGTACCAGACGCGCGCCCTGCACCGCCTCATCGGGTTCACGATCCCGTGGATGTGCCAAGTGCTCTTCTGGTTGGCCTTCGGCTCGGTGGGGGCATACGTGATCAACCAGTTCGGACTCGTCCCGTTGATGACTACTCTGGGCCTTGATGGAGCTGCAACTTGGCTGTCGGGGGCGCTCGGCAGCTTCGTCGTGACTGCCGTGGCGATCGTCTCCATGTGGGCGCTCGTTGTCGCCGGGCTACGCGTCTACAGGCGCGTGCAGCAGTGGGTGCTGCTTCCGGGGCTTGCGATTGGCGCCGTGACCATCATCGTCGTTCTGATCGCCAACTGGAACACCGATTTCACCAAAGCTTTCGACGCCTTCTACGGCGGTAGTCTCACAGTCGCATCCGTCAAAGAGGCCGCGGCCGGCCTGGGCGACGCGAACCCGGCGTTCAATTGGCACAACACGCTGATCTTCATAGGCATTCTCATCGGGGGCAGCTTCGGCTACACAATGTACGCCGCGCAGGGCCTGTTGGGCGAGGTGAAGGATGCAGCGAACCTCCGCCGGCTCTTCCTCGCCTTTCTTATCCCGGGCATCATTGTGGCCATCGGCATGCTCCTCGTGCCATGGCTCCTCCTCCAGCACATCGTCGGCGACACGTTCCTGAATGAGTATGCCATCGCCTACGCAAACGGGGCCGTAGACCCGGGCATCCAGCCCAACATCGGAGTGTTTGCGCAGATGCTGGCGCCGAACAAGATCGTCGGCGTTCTCCTCTCGCTGGGCTTCCTCGCCGGCGGGTACGGCATCGCCGTTACGGTGTTCATGAACGTTGCTCGGGTGATGATGGCCATGAGCTTTGACGGACTCTTGCCGAGTTTCTTGTCGGACGTCTGGCGCCGGACCTTCACCCCGGCAAAGGCTATGACAGTGTGGAGCGCCATCTCACTCGGTGTCGCGGCCTGGTTCTACTTGTCGCCGCGCTGGGAGACGGCCATCCTCTTTGGTGCAGCGGCCACGAGCCTGCTGGTCGTTTGCGTGACGTGTTTCGCCGCGGGTCTCTTCCCATTCACCGCGCCCGAAATCTATAGTTCGGCTCCTGTCGCAGGCCGCAAGGTGGGCAGCGTTCCGCTCGTGACTCTGGTCGGCTTGATCGCCGGGGCCATCCTTGCAGTAACGGTCTACTGGGCCGTTACCGAAGATGCAATTGGTCTGACGTTCCGCGATGCACGCATCGCTCTGATCGCCGCCTTCGTCAGCGGCTTTGTCTTTTACGCTCTGTGGTGGATCTACAGGCGCTCGACTGGCGTCGACGTGTCGCTGACCACGCGAGAGGTGCCGCCTGAGTGATGCGTTTCGAGGTAGGAGGGGGACCGGCCTACACGCGGCAGTCCCGCTGAAATCTGCAACGGGAGACAGAAGATGACAACTCCAAAAGAACTCTGCCATGCCGCGCTGCGTATGGAGGAGACCGAGCGGGTGCCGGTGTTCGTCGATATGGAGGGCATCGCTCGCCGGGCGATCGGTGTCAGCCACACCGAGTTCTGCCGTGACGGCGAGCTGGCGGCGCGCGGCTACATCGCCATGAACGAGCTCGTCGGCGACGACATGATCCGGCCGTACTTCGACGTCGCCGTCGAGTCTGACGGCTTCGGCCAGCCCACGGTCTACGCCGGCGACGAAGCTCCGCATGCCGATCGCAGCTGGCAACTCATTCAATCGCCCGACGACTACTACAAGATCGAGCCCTTCGACGTCGAGGAAGCGGAGCGCATCAAGCAGACGCTGCGCATGGTCGACGTGCTGGTCGCCGAGGTCGGCGAGCGCATCTCGCTGAACGGTGAGCCCATGGACCCCATGGTGACGCTGGGCAACATGCGCGGCATGGAAGCGCTGCTCATGGACTGCGTGCTGCATCCCGAGGCCGTCAAGCATGCGCTGAAGATCGTCACTGACATTGAGATCGCTTACGCCCAGGCACTCGTCAGGCACGGTTGCGACGTGCTGACGAACTGCTGGGACTACGGCAACCCCTCGATCATGAGCGAGAAGCTCTGGCGCGCGGTCGTCGGTGACGACTACCGCCGCTTCTACAAGGCGATGAAGGAGACCGGCGTCTACGTGATCGCCCACATGTGCGACCCGCACCCCTATATCGATCTGGGCTTCGAGATCGGTTACTTCGATGCGATCCAGAGCTGGGGCATGCCCAAGGGCTGCGCCGACTGGGCCGAGTTCAAGCAGAAATACGGAAGCAGGGTCTGCATCGCCGGCGGCTGGAGCCCGGTGCGGCTCACCGAGATCAACGCGGCACAGGTCAAGGAGGAGAGCAAGGAGCTCATCCGCGTGCTTGGCAAGGGCGGCGGGCTGATCCTCGGCCCCGGCTGCGAGTACCCCTACAGCGGGCCGATCATCAACTGCAAGGCCATGGTGGACGCAGCGGCGGAGATGGCCGCGGGGACAACGGGACAAAGCGAGGCGACGAGATGAGCACGGACCTCTTCGGGAGCATCAGCGCGGCGGTCGAGGAGTTGCATCCAGAGAAGGCGATCGACCTGACGAAAGAGGCCATCGCTGCCGGCGTCGACCCGGCCAGCATCATCAACGACGGTCTCACGCCCGGGATGAGGGCTGTCGGCGACGCCTTCGAGAAAGGTGAGACTTTTCTGCCCGAGCTCCTCGTCGCCGCCGAGATCTTCAGGTCGGCCGTGGAGCTCGTGAAGCCCCATCTTGTGGCGCAGCCCGATTCCAAGGGCACCGTCGTTATCGGCACGGTGGCCGGCGACATCCATGAGCTCGGCAAGAACATCGTCAAGCTCACTCTCGAGACGAGCGGCTTCGTCGTCCACGACGTCGGCATCGATGCGCCCGCCGACAAGTTCGCCGAGGAACTCAAGCGCACCGGCGCCGAGATCGTGGGCGCCTCCGCGATGCTCACCAGCACGTTGCCCCAGGTAGAGGCGGTGGTCAGGGCTGTCAGGGCCGCCGACCCCACGGCGAAGATTCTGGTCGGCGGTGCCCCGGTGACGCAGGCGAACGCGGATCACTATGGCGCCGACGCCTTTGCGAAGGATGCCGCCAGCGCCGCGCGGATCGCCGAGGAGCTAGCCAGGAACGTCCGCACCGCTCGGGCATAGCCTAAGGCTGTCCCAGGCGAGTGGCTTTGCACTTGCCGGTGGCCCCGCGTCACACCCAGATTGCCCCCCGCCGGGTTGTGACGCGGAGGCCATTGGCCACCACAATGTGCGAGTCTGGGACGATTCGACGTGGAGGCAGAGAAGCATGCCGCTGAGGTACTCCGACAGCAGAAACAATGACCGGGCACCGACCGCTCAGCGGCTGTTGAAGGCCGCCCGGCGTGTGGTGATGCGGCGGGGATATGCCGGACTCAGCGTCAAGGCTGTCGGAAGAGAGGCGGGCGTCCACGAGTCGCTCATCCACTACCACTTCGGCAGCAAGGCCGGCCTGGTGGAGGCCCTCGTGAACTCCCTCGTCGAGGATCCTGGGCTGGCGCTTGTCGAGGTTTCGGACGGAGACGGCGAGTCGGCCGCAGAGGCTCTCATCGACGCCGGTCGTCGAACGTGGGCGAACCGCAGCGAGTTTCGTCTCTACAACGAGCTCCTCCCGCACATCCTCCGGAGCACGAAGCTGCGCCAGCACGTCGCTGGGCAGTACGAGTCGATCATGCACAGGCATGCCGAGTACCTCATGAAGACCACGTCGCTCGACGAACAGGCGAGTGACCGACTCGCCGCCCTTGGCCTGGCCCTGCTGGACGGACTCGGCCTGCAGTCGTCGCTCGACCCGGAGCGGTTCGATCAGGCGGGCGTGTACGAGCTCTGGCGCGACCTCATGCGGCTGTACATCACTGCGGCCGAGTGAGGAGCGAGCGCTGGACTCGAGGACAGGAAATGACGAAGTCACCTGAGGAAACTATGGACTCCGGAGGACGTATGAATGACAGCGATACCCTCACGGGCCTGCGCGAGGCGATCGCGGGGTACGACGCGCCGGTCGCCGCGGAGCTGGCTGAGATGGCCGTTCGGGACGGCATCGATCCCGTCGTGGCCTTCGGGGTCATGACCGCCGAGATCAAGAGGATCGGAGAATTGTTCGAGGCCGGCGAATGCTGGCTCCCCGACCTCATGGGCGCAGCCGGTGCCATGCAAGCAGCGGCGCCCCTGCTCGAGGCGGAGATCAAGCGCCGCGGCGGGGAGAAGCAGGCCATAGGTACTGTCGTCGCCGGCGCAGTGCTCGGTGACATCCACTCGATCGGCATCGAGATGGTCGGCACGCTCCTCGCCGCCGCAGGCTTCGAGGTCCACTACCTGGGCATTGACGTGAGCCCCGAACGTTTCATCTCGGCGGTCGAGGAGAAGGGCGCTGACATCCTCGCTATGAGCGCGCTGCTCACGGTCACCGCCGCCGAGCAGCGCAAGGTCATCGAGCAGCTCGGCACTGCCGGTCTCCGCGAGCAGGTCAAGGTCATGGTCGGCGGCGGCGCTATCAGCGCCGATTTCGCAGCGAAGATCGGCGCCGATGGCTACGAGGCGTCCGCTCCAGGCGCCGTGGAGCTCGCCAAACGCTTCGCCGGCGCCTGAAGGAGGGCGAACTCACATGCAAGACGGCTACCTGCGCAAGTTCAAGCCGACCCAAGTGCTCTCAGAGGGCGAACTTGAATCGGTCCATCAGGCGGCGCTCGCCATTCTCGCGACCTGCGGCGCCAACGTGCGCCATCAGAAGGCCCTAAGACTGCTCAAGGAGGCCGGATGCCTGGTCGACTTGGAGACGCAGATGACGAGAATCCCGCCGGCGCTCGCCGAGGAGTGCCTGCGCCTCGCTCCCTCCAGCTATCTCATCGAGGCGCGCGACCCGAGGAACGACATCCACGTCGGCGGCAACCGCGTGCACTTCATGCAGGGCATGGGCATGCGGTACGTCGACCCCGACACCTGGGAGCTTCGTCCGGCCACGCTGCGCGAGCACGCCGAGACTCAGATCCTCGGTGACGCGCTCCCCAACGTGCACCTCATGGACGGCGTCTTCTCCTTCACCGATCTCGCCGGCGTGCCCGGTATCATGCAGCAGGTCGAGGGACTGGCGAACGGGTTCCGCTACTCCTCAAAGGCGCAGCACTACGGGTACATGAAGGACTCGGACCGCTTCGCCATCAAGATGGCCCAGGTCCTCGGCGTGACCCTCGACACCGAGGTCGACGTCGCTCCAGCGGTAGCCTTCGGTGAGGACGCCGTGAACGCCATCTGGCGGTTCGCCGAGCTAGGCTGGGGGATCCAGGCCTGTCCCGGCGGCAACGTTGGGGCAACGGCGCCGGCCACCCTCGCCGGGACTGCCGCCGTGCACTGGGCGGACCTGATCGCCTGCAACGTGCTCGCCCAGCTGATCCGCAAAGGTGCGCCGGTGGGGCTGCAGATCGCGGGCTGGGTGCTCAGCCTCAAATGGGCGACTCCACTTGTAGGCGCCCCGGAAGCTTGGTACCTGGGCGCCGTAACGAACCAGCTCTGCCTCCACTGGGGCATCCCCATCACAACCCCGAATGGCTTCTGCGGCGAGTCGAAGATGTTCGACTACCAGGCCGCCATGGAGAAGTCCCTCGGCGTGCTCACCACCGTACTGTCGGGCAGCAACCTGCACGTTCTCCAGGGCAGCCACGCCCACGAACTGGGGTTCAGCAACATCCTCCAGGTCATGGACGACGACATCGCCGGCGCGATCGGGCGCTTTCTGCAGGGCGCCGAGATCAATGACGAGACCCTCGCGCTCGAGAACATTCGCGAGGTCGGCACGGCGCCGGCCAGCTTCATGAACACGGCGCACACGCGCAAGTACTGGGCCAAGGACCGGTTCACGCCGCTCGCCGCCGACTGGGGCACTCACGTCGACTGGGTGAAAGCGGGCAAGAAGGACATCGTCACGCGCGCCCGTGAGAGGGCCGAGGCGATCGTTGCCGAGCACAAGCCCCTCCCTCTCACGGCTGAACAAGACGGGGCCATCAACGAGATCTTGAAGGAAGCTCGCGAGTACTACCGCGCGACCGGCGAGATCCGTGCCGACGAGTGGGCGACATACGTCGCCGCTTTGGAAGCAGCCGAACTGGCCTGAGCTAAGAGGAGGCGCGCGCTCCTGAGTCCGTCGCGGCGCGCCACGCCCCATCATCCGTCGCGCACGTAGCGTCACTCGGGCATGCCTGGTGTTGTCGGCGCCCAGAGCATCTCGCCGCCGTCCCCCAGAATCAGGCGCTCTGATTCCCGAGCCGTTGCGACCAATCTTGAGAAAACGGTGGGATTCCTTACCAGGACATCACACCGAATAGCCCCCTACTCGATTCTGTGTGCAGAAAACACCTTGACGCCACAGAATCAGTGGAGTACGCTTCCGTGCACATGCTGGTTGAGAGGGGGCGGAGTGAGCGTTGACACCGCAGGCGCTTCGGCTAGCTTCGACGCAATCGATCGGACCATCATCGGGCTGCTGCAGGAGGATGGTCGACGTTCGAATGCCGACATCTCGCGCGTCGTCGGCGTGAGCCAGTACACGGTTAGGAAGAGGATCGATCTTCTCGTCGAGCGGGGGATCATGCGAGTCCTTGCGGTCGTGGACCCCAGCGCCGCAGGCCATGGCCAGCACCTGTTCGTGGGCGTCAACGTGAAGCTCGGACGCGCTTCGGCCGTATGCCAGACTTTGGCGACCATTCACGAGATCGCGTTCCTCGCGCAACTGGTCGGACGCTACGACCTGCTGATAGAGGTCTTCGCCGCGGACGGGGAAGATGTGCTTCAGCTCCTGTCCGAGCGGATGGCCGACATCGAAGACATCGTGTCGTTCGAGACCTTCGCCGTCCTGCACAACCTCAAGGTCAACTACTACAACTGGAATCTACCTGTGGATGTGCAAGCAGCGACAAGCGGGTAGACGAACCGACCCACGAAGCGGGGAGGAGGACGGCGACAGGGAGACAGGCGCTGGGCCGAAGTCTCCTCCGGCGACCATGCCGTGGGGACGTGCGTGCGACCAGAGATGCACACA
>Ga0315286_10008349_pt1 | contig 10184 bp, 11 predicted proteins | sample YL17G10_0_MG_FD_205038 | JGI IMG/M metagenome (GOLD analysis project Ga0315286, IMG submission 205038) | Sediment microbial communities from Yellowstone Lake, YNP, Wyoming, USA - YL17G10_0 | ecosystem: Environmental > Aquatic > Freshwater > Lake > Sediment | place: USA: Wyoming | collected...
TGCCGTGAAGCCGCGGAGGAACTGGGCGTGGCACTCCAGCCCACCGATCTCCATCTCGGCGGCTTGGTGAGCGAGCACGGCTACGCGGGGCAGGCGCATTGGCTGATGTTTCTGTTTGAAGTGAAGCGGAGACTGAACACCCTGCCGCCACCGAATCGCGAAGGCCGCCTCCAGTTCTTCCCGCGAACCGCGATGGACGCGCTCCCGATGCCGCCGACCGACCGCGAGCAGCTCTGGCCGTTGTTCTGGCGTCATCGCGGCGGCTTCTTCGCGGCTCACTGCCATTGTCACGCTGACGGGCGGAACGAGTGGACTCTCGAGGAGACGGCGTCGGCTTCGCCAATAGCCGATAGCCGATAGCAAATAGCCAAGCAGCCACCTGAAATCCTGTGGACGAACCGATCATCGACCTGCAGAGCGATCACTACTTCATGGGCGAGGCGCTGCGCCAGGCGCAGCGGGCCTACGAAGCCCAGGAAGTGCCGGTCGGGGCCGTCGTGGTGCGGGAGGGACGGATCATCGCGCGCGCGTTCAACCAGGTCGAGACGCTCCAGGACGCCACGGCGCACGCGGAGATGCTGGCGCTGACCCAAGCCGAGGAGGCCGTGGGCGACTGGCGGCTCAATGACTGCACGCTCTACGTGACCAAGGAGCCATGTCCGATGTGTGCCGGGGCCATCGTGCACGTGCGATTGGCACGGGTGGTTTTTGGCGCCAGTGATCCCAAGGCTGGCGCGGCCGGCAGCGCGTTGAACTTGCTCCAGTTCCCGACCCTCAACCATCGGTGTGAGATCGCGGTCGGCGTCCGCGAAGCCGAATGCCGCCAACTCCTGTTGACCTTCTTCCAGGAACAGCGCAAGACCTCGTCTGCCGGCACCGAGGGCGGGAATCCTCCCCCGGTCGGCTCGCTAAGAGGCGTGCCCCGGCCCCGCCAGGCGCGGTCGCGCCGACCTAGCTGATGGCGATCAGCGAGACGTGCTCGTTTCTCGCGTTGCGCGCGATTCCCGTGGCGCGCGGATCCAGCACGGGCTTGCCGTCCACCAGGAAGTGGTAGCGGTGATGTCCGTGGTGCACCGCCACCACGATGTGCCACGCGCCGTCCGGTTGCCGGGTCATGGGATGTGCGTCGGCCCGCCAGTCACTGAAGTCTCCTACGAGGAAGACCGCCTTCGCCTCAGGAGCCACGCAGAAGAAATTGACCGGCTTGGCCATGTTCTTGGCCGAGTAGCGGTCCCGGGCGCCGAGGTTTGACCGGACGGTCGAGTGCACCGCCATTAACATAACAACATAACGACATTGCACAACCGGCCGGAAGGCCCGGTCCGGGCAGCAAATTGCGGTGAGGAAAACAAAGTCCGCGCGGGGCCGCAAGCAAAAGGAAACGCCCCGCCGAAACTTTTTCTCACAAGAAAGATTGACAGGGCCGACGCGCGAGTCTCACGCCGAGAGCCGGTCTTCCGGGGCAGCCCGCCGACCTCACTCCGCCGCCGGCTTACCGGGTGTGGAAAGCTGCTTCACCTGCAGCGGAATGCTCGTTTCGTGCCGGCCGTCCACGGCGATGTCGATGGCGTAGGCGCCCGCCTTGTCGAACTTCAGGTGCTGGATGTTGAGGACGAAGTTCCGCGCGAGGAAGCTGCCGTCGGGCGGGAAGGACACCTCCGCCGGCAGGTCGATGCTCGGCATGATGAACCGCCCGTCCTCGTCCACGAAGTTGATCTTCACCTTGTGCGAACCCTCCTCAATGCGGCTGAAGACCATGCGCAGGGCGATGGAGCACTGGGGGTGGACCGCGGGGAACTGCTGGGTCACGATGGTGTCGAAGGTGCCCAGCACGTTCAGCTTGCCGTGGTAATCCGTCGCCGCATCGCACAACACTGACACTTGGACATCCATAGCTCGTCGTTGTTTCGAACGCGCGTCACTTTGCCAGAGTCAACCGCGGAGCGATAGCCTAATCTGAGACCGGATGAAGGTGGACAAACCGGGTGGTCGGTTGCCCGCGCCAGCGTTTGGAGTACGCCCGGTTTCACCGGCGCTTTGGCTTCGGGGCAGAGGCTGCCGTGGGACGAGGCTGAACGTGTCGCGGCGAAGGGAAAGCGGTGCTTCAAGCACGCGCACTCCAAACGCTGGCGCGACTTCTGACCGGCCGCCCCGAACCGAGCGTCTTCGTTCTCCCGGAGTTTCGTGAAGAACCGAATGAATGCGGCTAGGACGCCGAGCCGCGATTCATCCAGTCGAGCACGCGCTTGACGGCGGCCCGGGGCGCCGTGCCCAGCACATTGTGGTCGGCGCTCAGAATGGTCTTGCCTCCCAGGTAACCCGGGCAGTTCCGACGCAGCCATCTCCGCACGAACGGCCAGGGCACCAGCGGATCGATCAGCCCCGCCAGGTAGCGAACCGGAAGTCGGGTTTGCCGCGCGATCGGGCTCGGATCGTAGCCGGCAATGAGGTCGAGGCGATGCACGATGGCCGCTTGATCGCCTGCCGCCAGCCGGTTTGCCACAAACTCATCGACGAAACCTAACGTCTCGGACGCCTGCCGGTGACGAAACCCCGCGTAGCGAGCATAGACGCGGAAGAGCCCGCGCAACGCCCAGGCCGGCAGCGCGGCATTCAGATGCCGCATCAGGCGCACCCCGGCAATCACCGGATGCCGCACAAAACCGCCGGCGAGGATCAGGCCCTCAGGCTGGAACTGTCGCCTCGTTACCGGGGTGGTTGGTGGGCCGGGGGACCCGAGGCGCGGGGAGGCCGTCGATTGCGGATTGCGGATTGCGGATTGCGGATTGGGTGTCGGCGCCGGTTGGCCTCGACTGCTGATTGGCAGAGAGCGTGCGATCAGTTGCCAGGCCGGTTGCGAGCCGAACGACTCGGCGAGGAGCCAGCCGCGGTCGATGCCGTGCGCGAGGAGGGCTGAGTCAATGGCTGCCGCGTAGTCCTCCAGCGACCACGTCACGGTGCGCGGATAGGTGAACTCGACGAAGCGCACGTGGCCGGCTACCGCCGCGCGGAAACTGCTCACGAGCGTCCAGTCGCCGTGCAGCCCCGGAAGATAGACGAGTGTCGGCAACGACGCGTCGCCGTGGATGCGGAGTTGGAGAACCTCGAACATTATCGAGTCAGGAGCAGCCAGACCACGATGTGGCAGAGTATGCCCACGGGGCGTCCGGGCCGGCGGTTGTTCGGTGGACTGTCGGGTTTCGGCATCATGACGGCCTGTGGCCGCTGGGGAGGAAATGGAGGTACTCCCAGACAACGTAAGCCAGTGTGCCGAGATACAAGAGCCCTCCCGCAAGCATCGGGTAGAGCCACACCTCCAGATCCGGATTCTCGATGGTGATCGCCGCGATGATGACCGGCACAAACGACAGGACCTGAAGCCCCATTAGCAGCCAGAACAGGATAGCGTTCCGCGTGAGATGCCGCCCCGTCTTCATCGAGAGCCACAGCGCTCCCATCATGGGGAACAGGGGTCCCGTTAGCACGATGGGTGTGAAGACCCAGCACACCTGAATCAGCAATAGCAGGACGATAAGCCCTCTACCGAGCGATGTTCTCATGATACGCCACGGAGGTGGCTCAGGTCGCGCATCGGGCCCGCGGACCGGAAGCTCCGGGGCCCAGCGTGTTCGGATGCGCCACCCCGCCCGAAAAGCGGCGCTGAAGACGCACGCACTCCAGACGCTTCGCGAGGGTCGAGGACGCCCGGCCGTCGCGCCAGCGTTTGGACTGCGGTGACTTGAGCACCGCTCTGGGTCCCCGGCTCATGGAAAGCCACCACGATTCCTGCGTTGCGCAGTCCGACCAGGAGCCGGCTCGAGCGCGGAACGCCAGATCTATCCGGCAGAAGGCTGACCCATGCCGAAGAGAGCCGGATGAATCCGGGGTTCCTATGCGACGGTTCGTGGGAGAGACTCGAATCATGGCGCGAGCTGCTTCTGAAGCTCCCGATGGTCCACCTTGCCCGTGCCGAGCTTCGGGACTTCCTTCACAACCTTGAGTTCGCGCGGCGCGCACAGGTTGGTCAGGCCCTTCGACTTGATGACCCCACGGATGGCGTCGAGCGTGAGCCGGGGTTCGTTGGTCACGGCCACGAGCACCTCGCCTTTCTCCTCGTCGGGCTGGCTCAACACCGCGATCTGAAACCGGAGCCCATATTGCGGGAACGCCCCGGCCAGCGCGTCCTCGACCGCCGTCAGGCTCACCATCTCGCCGCTCACCTTGGCGAAGCGTTTCAGCCGGCCCAGAATGAAAACGAACCGGTCCTCGTCCACGCGGACAATGTCGCCGGTGTCATACCAACCGCCGAGGGCCTGGAACGCGGCGTTGGCCTCCGGGTTCAGGTAACCTCGCATCACGTTCGGGCCGCGCACCAACAACCGGCCGCCTTCGGCGACGCCTTCGACGGGTTCAAGCTTGTAATCGATGCCCGGCAGGAGCCGGCCCGCCGACCCGAAACGAACTTCCTGGAGCGTGTTCGCGCTGAGAACGGGGCTGCACTCGGTGGCGCCATACCCCTCGATCACCCGCACCCCAAACCGCCGCGACCAGAGGTTGACCGTGCCTTCCTGGAGTTTCTCCGCGCCACAGACCAAGTAGCGCAGGCTGCGGAAATCGTACGGGTGCGCCTTCCGGGCATAGCCGGCCAGGAAAGTGTTCGTGCCGAACATCACCGTGCAATCGAGGTTGTAGAAGGCGGTCGGCACCATCCGGTAGTGGAGCGGCGAGGGATACAGGAAGGTGTAGATGCCGCGCACCAACGGGAGCAGCACGCCCGCCGTCAGGCCGAAGCTGTGAAAGAGCGGCATCGCGCTGAAGAACCGGTCCGTGTCCATGACATCCAGCACGCTGAGGATCTGCCGGATGTTCGCCAGCAGGTTGGCGTGCGTGAGTTCGACGCCCTTGGGCGTGCCCTCCGAGCCGCTGGTGAACAGGACCACCGCGACGGACTCCGGGGAATGCGGAACGCGGAACGCGGAACGCGGAACAAACCGGCAGCGTAACATCACGAGCAGCTTCTGCCATCCCGTGATCTGCCGTCGCACGTCTTCCAGGTGGAGGAACTGGAGGCCGGCGTCGAGGAGCGGCTGAATATTCAGCCTGGCGCGGTCGAGGAAGGCGCGCGAGGTGATGATCTGTTTCAGGCCGGCCAGCCGGGCGCAGGCCAGCATCGTGACCGGACCGGCCGAGAAGTTCAGGATCGCCGGCACCTTCCCCGAGGCCCACAGACTCAGCAACACAACCGGCATCGCGTTCACGTTCGGCAATAACACGCCGACACGGCAATCCGTAGCCGCCGACGCGAGTCGGCGCTGATTTCCGAGGAGCCGGTCCCAATGAGCGGCCAAGAGGCGAGCGCCCATCAGCAGGCGCCGATACGTGAGCGGGTTCAGGGTTGCGTCCTGCAGCGCCACCTGGTTCGGCCGTTGGCGCGCGGTGGCCAGAATAGCGGCTGGCAAGGTGGCCGGTCCAAACTCCATTTCTACACGGAACTGTTGCTCGAGCATCCGCTGACGCAGCCAGTCCGTGTAGCGGTTTCGTGCCTGCATCGTGGTCAGGTGCTGAAGTCGCGGCGGCTCCAACGCCTCGCTGAAGTGCGCCGTGACGCGCGGGAAGAACCGCTTCCAGCCCGGATGCGGCGAGCAAAGGACGCGCTCGGCGCCGCGGAGGTAACAGGTGATGACCTTGGCGTGGGTCCGGTAGAGCAGGAAGCCCGTGCCGTCGAAGAGCTTCATCAGCGTGCCCGTGCGCGACATCCGCCCCTCGGCAAACAGCACCAGGCGCCCGTTCGCGGCGAGATGCTCCGCCATCCGCTTCACCGCGTAGGGCGAGGCGGCATCGACGGGGAACGTGCGCCGGTTGAGCATGATCCGCCGATGCAGCCAGCTCTTCTCCGCGGTCGTGCTCGAGACGACGAACTTCCAGTCGTCGTCGAGGCACACGCCCACGAAGAGCCAGTCGAGCCACGAGAGGTGGTTGGGGACGAGCAAAACGGGTCCGGGCGTGTTCAGCGCCGACGTGTTGAACGCCCGAAAGCCAAATGCCAAACGCGCCAGGAGGCGGAGCAGGCGTTTCATGGATTGTCGGACGGAACCTTCCGCCTCGCCGTGACCGCGGCAAGCAAGAAGAGCAGGCCGGGCGAGGCGAGCAACACGAAGAAGGGGCCGTCGGGGAATTGGCCCGAACCGGAGTAATGGAGTCCGTAGAACGCCGCCAGAGCGATAACCGTGAGCGCGCCGCCCAGCGTTTCCCAGCGCCAGGCGAGGATCATCCCGAGGACCACGTCGAGCGGGAAGCACGCGGAGAGCAGGAGTTCGCGCGCGGCGAGGTGAAACGGGTTGAAACCCTCGCCGATGAAGAACAGCAGGAGCAAGCCGATGCTGAGGAGGCTCAACATGCGGGCAGTCCACCGGCCCGCGGTGGTGAGGAAGAGGTGAGGGATTGCGATCGTATTCATGGGGTGTTGTCTAGGAGTTATTCTGGAATCACTGGTATGAGCCAATAGACAAAGCCTGCCACAACGCACAAACCGAGGATTCGCCAACCAGCGCGTCGCCACCACGACTGCCTGCCGTCGGGGATGACAGGGACCACTGCCGACAGTCCCACCGCTGCGCCCAACAGGCCAGGCTCGATGATCAGATTGGCCAAGGTCTTCGTGCCGGCCGAGAGGTCGGAGAACACCAAGGCCACCCAAGTTGAGAACGGAATGACGAGCGTCAGCAGTTCCTTGGGGCGCCACCGGTTGATGGGGTGGCCGGCAATCCACAACGGCACTGCGAAGACACCCGCGACCACCCCGTGCACCAGCCAGAGAAGCAGCAAGTCGGTCATAAACCGAGCCTTCTATTGGCACCCACGCTAGCGAAGCGCAGGGCTTGAAGGTTTGAATGCGTTGAACCAAGCGACCAGCCGCGCGCGGAGCGGACCGGGCAGAGGTTCGGTGCGGCGCAGCTCCCGCGCTGGATCCCAACCCCGGATGTGCCATCGAACCGTCCGCCCGTAGAAGGCCAGGTTCACCGCCGCCAGGTACGGCAGGCAGGCCCAGGCACGCGGACGCCACAGATGCCGCCAGACGCGTCGGACGATCCGCCACGGCCGGTAGAACTCGCGCGTGATCCAATCGTGCCCGGCCTGCAAGGACTCCGCCGACATCGCCCAGGGCTCGAACACCACGTGGTGGAAATCGTAGTGCGCCCAATTGCGGTCGAGGAGACGTTCTCCCATCGTGGCAAATCGCGGCGTGCCGGGGAGCGGCGTGAAGATCGACACCAGGATCACGTCCACCTCCAGTTCCTCGAGCAGCCGAAGCGTCCGCGCGAACACCGGCGGACGGTCCCCGGGGAAACCGAAAACGATGCCCGCTTCGATGCCGATGCCGTGCTGGTGGAACCGGAGAATCCACTCGCGGTAGCGCGCCACCTGGTTGCAGGTCTTGCTCACCGCCCCCAGGTTCGCCGCGCTGAAGGTTTCCAAGCCCACAAACACACCCAGGCAACCAGCGTCCGCCGCCGCCTTCAACAGGTCCAGGTCGTCGGCCATGCTCAAGGTGGCTTGCGTGATCCAGCGCTTCTTCAGCGGAGCCAAGGCACGGAACAACTGCCGGGCATAGTCGCGGTCGGCGACCAGGTTATCATCGACGAACACAAAGAAGCGGGCGGGAAGGCCGGCGATTTCCCGGACCACGTCGGCGATGGGGCGTCGGCGTTGCGTGCGGTGACTGAAGGCCGCCACCGAGCAGAAGTCGCAGCCGTGCGGGCAACCGCGCGTGGCCTGCACCGTCTGCACGGTTGCGTAGCGTTGACGATCCAGGAGTTGGCGCGGCAGGGACTTTAAGGCGGCCAGGTCCGGCGGGCTGGAATTCCGATAGACACCGTGCAGTCGCTTCGCCTTCGCGTCGGCAAGCACCTGCGGCCACACGCCCTCGGCCTCGCCCACGACAATGGCGTCGGCGTGTTGGGCTGCCTCCTCCGGGCAGAGCGTGGGGTGCATGCCGCCCAAGACGACGGGCACGCCGCGCTCGCGGAACCGGGCGGCGATCTCGTACGCCCGCGGTGCCGCCGCCGTCATGCAGGTGATGCCCACCAGATCGAAGGCTTCGTCCCAGGGAATGTGGTCCACTTGCTCGTCCACGATCTGGATTTCAGCGTCCGGCGGGCTCTCCGCCGCCACGCTCAAGAGGCTGAGCAGGGAGAAACGGAACGTCCGGCCGTTGAACAGGCCCGAGCGGCCGACGTTGCGCCAGCGACCGCTGGCGGGGGCAATCAAGAGGATTCTCATGGGAGAGTGTCTGTTGAGGTTTAAGCCCGGAGACCGCATTGAGTAGTGGCGCAGGCGCCCTCGCCTGCGGGACCCCGCCCTCGGGGTAGGACTGTGGTTTTGGGCGGCCGGCGCGTCACCGCCAGCATCAGCAGGATCGCACCGATTCCTGCCGTCAGGCCCGATGCGGCCGGGCCCAGGTAATGGTCCAGCGGGAGCCGACCCGGTTTCGCGAGGTTCAGCACACCGCCGATCACCGCGCCTTGACCGGGGAACGGCGCCGAGGCCTGGACGCGCCCATTCGCTTCGACAAGTTGCGAGATGCCCGAGCTGCACACCCGAAAAATGGGCACGCCATATTCGGCCGCGCGGATCGGCGCGACGCGGCCGTGAAGCCGATGCTGCGCCTCGCCCCAGTCCGCCATGTCCATGGTGGGCACGATCAACGCCTGGGCCCCCTGACGAATGAGGTCATCCACCACGCGCCGGTAGCTGAGGTCATAGCAGACGCAAAGGCCGATCTTGCCCCACGGCGAATCCCAGAGGCTCCGCGCGGGAGCCGGCAAGCCGTCCTTGAAGAACTGGATGGGCACAGACTTGGCCTGGCGGAAGACGACTTCGCCGTCCGGGCCGACGACGAAGGCGGTGTTGAAGAACTGGTTGTCCGCCGCGGGATCCTTGCCTCCGGCGATCAGGTAACGCCGGTTCGTGCGGCACCACGCTTTCACCCGCTCCGGCACTGGCTCCAGGAAGGTGTATTCGCTCAACACAAAGATGTCCGTGTCGGGATGGGCGCGCCGCACGGTGTCCAGCGCGGCGGGAACTTCGAGTGACGCCGGGAACTCCAGTTGAACGCCGGCGACCTTCACGGCTCGGGCGCCGGGAACCTCGGCGCTATCCGGAGCGAAACGGGCCAGGCCCAGCGCCAGTGCCGTGGTGGCCAGCAATCCGATCGCCCGTTTGCGCGGAAGCAAGGTTGCCCCCGCAGACACCGCGGCGAGCACGAAGCCGGCGCCATACAGGCCCAGTGCCGTCAGCCTGAAGAGCCGCGGCGTTTCTGCGAAGGTAAAGCCAATGCTCAACCACGAGAATCGAAGGTAGTAGAGCTCGCTCCGGAAGTACTCGAGGCCGGTCCAGAGGAACGGGATGAGCACCGCGGCGGGGATCATTCCCCAGCGCACCCGGACCGCCCGGGCCAGCACGACAAACAGCCCGAGCCACAACGCGAGCACGCCCCACAGCGCCACGGCCGCCCAGTTGAAGATCGTCCAGAAGAACGCCAGGTGCGGGGCATACACGGCAAAGCCAATCACCGCGCCGCAACGGAAGGCGTGTCGGGCCGTGCGCAGGCCGGTGAGTTGAAGCAGGCTGAACAGAAAGACCACCATCAGCCCGCTCAAGGCCGGGACGATCATCGCCAGGTGGAAGGAACCCGTTGCGGCGGCTCCCCACAGCAACGCGAGCCTCCAGTCGAAGCTGCCCCTCACCCCTTCCTTTTCCATGAACCACGGCGTGGCGGCGTCTCGGCAGAGCGCCGCTGACTGCGCTTGCGGGAAAATGGCGGCGCTCTCCCGAGACGCCGCTACAAGGGCGGGCTCCATGGAAGGTGCGATCCCTGGAAGTGATGGGGGCTTCATGGATGATCAAGGCCAAGGTTGAGCCGCCATGCGGTCGGCGTTGGCGGACACTTCCTCCAGGTCGGCCACCAACTGATTCGCACGGCGGGCGGGGAACTGGCCCCACACGTCCTCGGCGACACGGTAGTAGTGTGGCAGGATTTCGTGCATGAGCTTCTGCCCCTGCGGGGCGAGGACGACGCGATAGGCGCGGCGGTCGCCGGCCAAGTCCCGGCGTTCGACCAGCCGGCGCGCCTCGAGGCGATCGACCAGACCGGTGACGTTCGAGCGATGCATCAGCAACTGGCG
>Ga0315286_10008352_pt1 | contig 10182 bp, 9 predicted proteins | sample YL17G10_0_MG_FD_205038 | JGI IMG/M metagenome (GOLD analysis project Ga0315286, IMG submission 205038) | Sediment microbial communities from Yellowstone Lake, YNP, Wyoming, USA - YL17G10_0 | ecosystem: Environmental > Aquatic > Freshwater > Lake > Sediment | place: USA: Wyoming | collected...
CGCGAAATCGACCTGTTTCGCCTGGCACTGAATTGTCCCTTCTCCGCAAAAATCCTCAAGTTAACAGAATGGCATACCGCCGGTTTTCATTCAATTTTTGACGGGTTGTTTTTGCCTGCCGGCAGGTCCGACCTGACAAAGCTCGCGAAGGGAGGAGTATTCGGGGTAGAAATCAACCCGATGGCAAAAAGAAAGGATGTATATACCGGCTCCTTCGACGAACTGCCACAGGAGTGGGAAGGCCAATTCGACATATTGTATTCCAACTCATTCGACCACAGCCAGGACCCGCACAAGACCGCCGAGCAATGGCGCAAAGTCACTAAAAAAGGCGGCCTTTTTATAATCGCCTTCAGCAGCTACTCAAATGTTTCCGACGCCGACCTTATAGAAATGCTCTGCCTGGAAGACATAAGAGGACTATTTCCCGGGAAGCTGCTCTATTACCAAGACGGCGGCAGCAAAGGCAACTACAGTGAAGTAATCATCAAAAATGAGTAGAAAAGACAAATAGAACTGTAACGAAAAATTTTATTTAGCCCTTTCCTCCAGTCTTTTCTTCGCTTGCTCCTGAATAATCTCGAACTGCTTGGGACTTATGCCGAGATGCTTTGTATAAGCCAATATAATCTCCTTTTCCAGGTGCTGCAGCTTTTTGTCATAATATGCGACAAGCAGCATATCCTCAAGATTTCGAATTTTCTCGGAGAGGCGGGCAGGAAATTTTATCTTAAAATCCTGTGCCATCGATAAATCAAGTGCTTTCCTTGTTTCAAGATAGCCTGCGCCGATATCTTTTGCCATTTCCTGGAGAAGATAATCTTCCTCAACCTGGAAATCATTATCGGCACGGGCAAGATAATAAATATTAGCCAGATACTGAATTTGTTCATCCTGGGTCATAACGCACCGCTTTCCAAATTAAAGTTTATTTCCGCAGGAGGGACAGTAATACCATTGTGCCCTGATTTTTTCGCCGCATTTGGAACAGGTTCCCGCATCGATAAGGGCATCAAATGGCGTATGCCAGGTGAATTGTGCCTTGCTGAACGAGTCAGACGCTTCGAGAACCAGGGTGAGCTTGTCCCTTTTTGCAGTATCAACCAGAGCTTTGCCGTTGGGGTCGTTAACGTCAAATATAATCATATGCGAATCGGCGGCGGAAGCTCCGCCCTCGGTTACCACCGTCTTTATCGCTTCGAGCTTCTGACTAAGCTCAACCGGCACCATAGTCAAGGGCTTGAGCGGGGCAGCAGAGATGCCCTTGAGAAAAGCCCTGTTCTGGATTTGGGACCACGAATCGCAGGTCCGGCTGCCGCCATGGTCAATCGAGCAGGTCACCATAAAAATCAAATAAGATTTCAAAGGGGAATCCACCTGCTTTTTTACATCGTCGCCTATCGCCCTTACATTGAACTCAAAGGGCAGCCAGACAACAGACTGCGTCTGATTGCCTTTGACATTTACAACAGTAAGTTCCTTTAAGAAATCACGGAGGCTGACGTCACGCTTTGCCGTCCAGCCGACACACAGCAGCATTGAAAAAATCACAACAACCGAAATAAATACAAATTTAAACTGCAATTGAAAAGTTTTCATAATCGCACCTTTACAAGCACAACTCCAAAATTTTTCTTACGGCTTTCGCATCGATATCCTTATTTTCGCCAAGGACATTGCCTCTTTGAGCAAAACGGTCAACAACTTTCTGAGCATCTCTCCGGGTAATACCATAATCTTTCAAGGAAGTCGGTATATTGACTGAGTGGAAGAATTTGACGGTATGGTCTATTGCGGCAGCGGCTTTTTGTTTTTTACTGCCGCGACTTATACCCCAGACATTTTGAGCCATTTTTGCAAGTTTATCAGCCTTGCTATTGATTTCATATTTCCACACTGCCGGCAGGACAATCGCAAGCGTTTCGGCGTGGGCAAGGCCGAAAAAGGCGGTAAGCTCATGGCCAATCATATGCGTGCTCCAGTCGCCTATAATGCCGCAGCTTAAAAGGCCGCACAATGCCTGCGTCGCGGTCCACATAAAGGTCGCCCTGGCCTGGTAATTTTTTTTGCCGCTTAATACAGCAGGTGAAATCTCAATAAGGGTTTTGAAAACTGCCTCGGCGTATCCATCCTGCAGAGGCGTATTCAAATCAATTGTCGCATACTGCTCAGCAACGTGCACGAAGGTATCGACGATGCCGTTGCGGAGCTGAACTTTGGGCAGTGAATAAGTGGTCTGAGGGTCAAGTATCGAAAACTTCGGATAAACATACGGGCTACCAAAGGCAAGTTTCTCTGTTGTGCTTAACCTTGAAATTACGGCAAAGGTGTTCATTTCCGAACCTGTCGCAGGCAGGGTAAGAACATCTCCCAGAGGAACTGCTGAACTGACGTCGGCGCCGTGGTTTTGTAAAATTTTCCACGGGTCTTTGCTTTTGTAGGGAATCGCGGCGGCGATGAATTTCGAGCCGTCCAGCACGGAGCCGCCGCCGACGGCGAGAATAAAATCGATTTTCTTTCTGCGGCCAATCTCAACGGCCCTGATGCAGGTTTCATAAGTCGGATTCGGCTCAATACCTCCAAATTCAACGACCTTTCGCTTTCTCAAGGCAGCCTTAACCTGGCGATAGACGCTGTTTTTCTTTATAGAGCCGCCGCCGTAAGTCATAAGAACCTTCGCGTCCGGTTCTATAAGGTCATTGATTTGCGCGATTGTGCCTTTGCCAAAAACTATTTTGACCGGATTGCAATAAACAAAATTTTGCATACTTTTTATCCTCTTTTTAAAAGAATTTTAAGATAGTTTATTTTCCAGCCTATTTTGCCTTTTTTTATCAGTATAAACGTTTTTTGCACAATATCAAATTTGTATGAAAAAAAATTCAACTTTTTAATACTGCCATACCGATATTCTTTATTAAATAAAAACAGAAAAGATGGCTCGAATGGCCTGAAAAGGTCAGGTTTAGCTGAACCGTGCTTATCCGTCCCGGCGGCAGAGATACAAGGCTGATGGTAAGCAGGATAAAGCGGGCAAAACGCTAAAACACTAAAGAAAAGAGCCATAAAAACAAGGCGGAACTTACAAAGTTCCGCCGTTTTTTTACTTTCAGAAATCAAACCGTGAGCATCAATTCTTATTGCGCCGTATTCGGCTCATTTGGGACTACATAATCACTGAGCGTTGCATAAGTAAAAAGCGATGAGTAGTCATGACCGCCTACGGCAACCTTTTGAATTATACCGCTGCGGTCTATGAACAGCGTCGTCGGTATCGACGAAATTTTTGAATAAGGCTCCGGCAGGTCGGTCGCACTTGCAATTGGATAATTTATTTTGTTTGCTTTGACGAATTTTTTAAGGACACCACTCGATTCCGACGAGATACCTATTATAAACAGTGCATCATCACCAATATTCTCGCGCAGTTTAATAAAATGCGGAATCTCTTTTCTGCACGGCGGACACCAGGTCGCCCAAAAATCAAGAATGACCCGCTTGCCCTTAAAATTCGAAAGTGTAATCTCTTTGCCCTGCAAATCCGTGACAGTAAAATCCGGCGATTCCCGGCCTATCCATTCCTCAAGCGCTCCAGCGGATTCTGAGCCAATATTCATTTGCTTATACGCAAGATAGGGCATAAGAACAAAAAGACAGCCGAAAACCACACTGGCCGCTATACCAACAATAGAAAGAGATAACCCCCAAACCGCTATATTTCTGCCCAATGGATTCCGTTTCCCCAGATAAATGATACCGAGGATTAAACCGATAATTCCAAAAAGTATTCCAACCAGCATAATCGACATCGCCACCGCCAGAATACCCAGAACCAGACTTGCCACGCTCAGTCCAAGACAGAGATTTAACTGCCTTACCGCTTCGGCAGACAGTGCCTGCTGTGAGATATCCTTTTGCTCTTCCATTTTTTAGTTTCCTCAAAATTCAATCTTTAAACGTGCAGATATTATGTCATCATTATCAAGACAGAACAAGATAAAAAAACCTCTTTCTTACAGGAAATGCACCTTATTCAAACTTTGCTTTTCAGATTAAGAATTTACCTTTTCAAATGTAAAGTTGTGGGCGTTTGCGTCGATTTTTACGGTGTCGCCTTCAGCAAATTTACCCTCGAGTAATTCTGCGGCAAGTTTATTTTCAAGCCTCTGCTGGATAGTCCGCTTGAGCGGCCTTGCACCAAAGGCAGGGTCATAACCTTCGTCCATCAACTGCTTTTTCGCATTATCGGTAAACCGGACATTTATGTGCCGCTCGCGCAATCGCTGTGCAAGACGAGAAACCTGTATCTCAACGATTTTTTCAAGGTCTTTCTTAGTCAACATCTTAAAAACTATGCTTTCATCAATCCTATTGAGAAATTCCGGCTTGAAATACTTCCTTAAGACATCTCTTACGTGCGCTTCGATTTCCCAATCTGCACCTTTTTCTTCGGTAAGCTGCATAATCTGTTCGCTCGCGATGTTGCTTGTCATTATTATAACAGTGTTCTTGAAATCTACTGTTCTGCCCTGACCGTCAGTTAGTCTGCCTTCATCAAAAACCTGAAGCAGGACATTGAATACATCCGGATGAGCTTTTTCAATCTCATCGAGCAGGACAACCGAATACGGTTTTCTGCGGACAGCCTCAGTCAACCTGCCGCCTTCTTCGTAACCTACATAGCCGGGCGGTGAGCCGATTAAACGAGCAACGCTGTGCTGCTCTATAAACTCACTCATATCAACACGTATCATCGCATTGGGGTCGTTAAAGATGAATTCCGCAAGGGCTTTTGAAAGCTCGGTTTTGCCGACGCCTGTCGGGCCAAGGAACAAAAATACGCCGATGGGCCTGTCGGAATCGCCAAGGCCGGCACGATTTCTGCGAACCGCATTACACAACGCAGCGACGGCCTCGTCCTGGCCTACAACACGCTTGTGGATTTCATCCTCCATATGCATAAGACGCTCGCGCTGACCGCCCAGTAATTTTGAAACTGGTATTCCCGTCCACTTCGAGACAATCTGCGCAACGTGCTCCTCGGTAACCTCGTTGCGAATCATCTTGCCTGTGTCGCTTTTTACAAGCTGCGATTCCTTCTGCTTGAGCTGCTTCTGCAAATCAGCAATCGTGCTGTATTTTAATCTTGCCGCCATTTCAAGGTCGCCTTTGCGCTGCGCTTCGTCAAACTCCGTATTGGCACGGTCTATTTTGCCCTTAAGCTCTTTTATAGTATTGATGTCGGCTTTTTCGCTTTCCCATTTTGCGGTAAGCTCCTTGTCTTCTGCCTGAAGCTCCTTGAGCTGTTTTTCGAGATTTTCAAGCCGCTTTTTGCTGGCGAGGTCAGATTCCTTCTTCAGTGCCTCTCTTTCAATCTGAAACTGCATTATTTTCCTGCGGATGTCGTCAAGCTCGGCGGGCAGCGAATCATTTTCAATCCGAAGTTTCGATGCGGCCTCGTCAATGAGGTCGATGGCTTTGTCCGGCAGCCACCTGTCGGATATATACCTGTTCGAAAGAGTCGCGGCGGCAACAAGTGCGCCGTCGGTAATTCTCACGCCGTGATGCGTATCGTATCTATCTTTAAGACCCCGCAGAATCGCAATAGTTTCCTCAACGGTGGGCGGGTCAACAAGAATCGGCTGAAATCTTCTCTCGAGTGCGGCATCTTTCTCGACATGTTTGCGGTATTCGTCTATTGTCGTTGCGCCGATACAGCGGAGTTCGCCGCGGGCGAGCGAAGGCTTGAGTAAATTGCCGGCATCGACGGCGCCTTCCGCTCTTCCTGCGCCAACTACGGTATGCAACTCATCGATAAATAAAATGATTCCGCCTTCGGCTGCGATAACTTCCTTTAGTACCGCTTTGAACCTGTCCTCAAACTCGCCGCGATATTTTGTGCCTGCAATCAAGGCGCCCATATCGAGAGCAATAACTCTCTTGTTTTTCAGTCCTGCCGGCACATCACCTGCCACAATTCTTTGCGCAAGGCCCTCGACAATTGCGGTTTTGCCAACGCCGGGTTCGCCGATAAGCACGGGATTATTTTTTGTCCGCCTGTTGAGCACCTGCATACAACGCCTGATTTCCTCCTCCCTGCCGATAACAGGGTCGAGCTTTCCTGCGCGGGCAAGCTCAACAAGGTTTATACTGTATCTTTCGAGAGCTTTATATTTTCCTTCAGGGTTTTCGTCGGTAATCTTTTCCGAGCCGCGGATTTGCTTTAAGGCCGCTTCAATCTGCTGCAGCGTGATGGAATTAACCGATAAAATTTCCTTCGCATCGCTGTTTACCGAGGCAATGGACAGGAAAAGATGTTCGACGCTCAAATACTCATCGCCTCTTTTTTCGGCGCGGTTCTGCGCATCAAGGACTATCTGATTAAGAACAGGGTCGGGCATAATCTGGCCGCCAACGCTGCCGGTGGCAAGGCGGCTGATTTCGCTGTCGGTCATCTCTTTTATCCGCGCAATATTTGCGCCGATTATCTTGAGTATCATAACCACAACGCTATCGTCACCGCGCAAAACAGCAGCCAACAAATGCAGCGGCGAAAGAACCGTATTAGACTTTTGCATCGCTATCTGCTGAGCCGTCGCCAGGGCTTCCTGAGCTTTTAATGTAAATTTGTCAAACTGCATAACCTTCCCTTTCCATCTTTTAGACTAAAGAGCAAAGGATGTGCCTGAAGGCATAAAAACACAAGTTTATCGCTGGCAGGCACTTATGAAAATAGAAGATATTGCTTTTATGCCAGATTGGCAGTCTTTAAAAAACTACGGCCAAAAGTAATAAAATCGCTCCGAAAACCATTCCTGTAAAGGTTATCTGTGAAAATCTGTTATAACGGGCAAAGCCGGGATGAGTGTCCTCAAACTCCCAGTAAATATCATCAAAATCGCCAGTCTGTTTGGGACGAAATTTCAGTTTCACGTAGATATGCGCAGCAAACGAAACAATGAAAAGTAAACTGCCGACAAGCAATAAAAAAACTTTCATTTTTTTCTCTTCTTTAATCTATTTTTGTCTTTCGTTTTCTTTTGGTGCATTGGTCTTTCTTTTGGTTTTTCAAGCGGGATGACATTTAATTGTCTTGCGGCAATGTTGACAGATACAATTCTTGCGGTCAAAGGCATACCGATATGAAAAGTTCTGCCGCTGTGCTGGCCATAAACGCATTGAGCGAGGTGGTCGTAAACAAATTTTTCCGTTCCAAGCAGGTCAATCGGAATAAGGCCTTCAATACCGAACTTTGTGCATTGAACAAAAATGCCGAAATTGGCAAGGCCCGATACAACTGTTTCAATGGTCTCGCCTAACCGCTTTTGGAAAAGCTGGAGGATTAAAACTGTTTTCAAATCCTCTTCCGCATCATCGGCACGCTCCTCGGTGAATGTTAAATGTTTGCCGATTTCAGTAAGCTCTTCCTGCGACGGCGCATCGCCACCACCTTTTTTCTCAAGATACATTTCGAGAAGTCTGTGAATAAGCAAATCGGCGTATCTGCGAATCGGGCTTGTAAAATGGCAGTAATGCTTTGAGGCGAGGGCATAATGGCCTATGTTCAGCGGCGAATATTCCGCACGGGCGAGAGAACGGAGAATATAAGTATTCACCGCAAAGGAGACGGGAGAGTCCTTTACAGAGGAGAGAATATTCTGTAAATCGAACCTGTCGGGGTTTTTCGGTGCTGAAACACCAAACATTTTGAGCGTTTGCGAAAGTCCCTTTAAGCTCAAAGAATCGGGGTCGGGATGAATTCTGCGCATAAAGGGAACACCGAGACTCTTTAGAAGTTCTGCCACCGCTTCATTTGCCTCGACCATAAACATCTCAATAATCGTATGAGGATAGCTGGTATCTGCCGGATGGGCGTCAATCACCCTGCCGGCCTTGTCGAAAACAAGCTCAATTTCCGGCAAATCGAGATGAAGCATACCACTGCTGTTTCGCCGGGACTCAATTATTTTTGCAAGTTTTTCCATATCGCGCAGAAGCAAGACAACTTCGGACGGTCTTTGAGTTTTTTGGCCTTTGAGAATTCTGTCGGCTTCTGTGTAAGTAAGTCTTGCAGTTGAACGGATGACAGAATTTGCAAAATCTTTTTTAAGGATATTTGCCGATGAGTCATAAGTTATAAAGACCGATTTTGTAAGTCTGGGCTGATTCGGCTGAAGACTGCAGACACCGTTGCTCAGGACTTCCGGCAGCATCGGCAGGACAAAGGCCGGCAGATAAACGCTATTGCCCCTGTTTTTCGCCTCGACGTCAAGAGACGAATCAATTTCAACAAAATTGCTTACATCCGCGATATGAACGCCGAGCGTAAAAGTGCCATCAGAATTTTTTTCAACACTTATGGCGTCGTCAAAATCCTTCGCATCTTCGGGGTCAATAGTTATGATGACTTTTTTCGTCAAATCGAGTCTGTCAGAAAAATCGGTCTGCTCGAAATTTCTCGCGGCCTGAGATGCCGAATCGAGGCAACTTTTATCAAACTGAAAAGGGAAGCCGAACCGCCGAATAGCAGCATCGATTTCGGTTTTGTATGTTCCGCTTTTTCCGAGCAGTTCGACAATAACGCCGCGGGCGTAATGCTTCTGCGTGGGATAGCTTATTATCTCAACAACCGCCTTGTCGCCCGGCACAGCGCCTTTTGCGCCGACATCATCAATTTCGACAAGTTCGGTGAATTTGCCGTCAGGCAGAAGATAATAAAAATCTTCTTTCTTTGTTACCGTCCCGACAAAACGGTTATTGGAGCGATGAAGGATTTCGATAATTTTTCCGCTGTATCGAGCCTCTTTACCGCGTCGGGATTCCTTGACAACTTTTGCGGCAACGGTATCGCCGGTCATAGCGCCGCCGGTGTAATCTGCGGGAATAAACAAATTGCCGTGGGAATTGGGCTCAATGGGCGTCACAAATCCAAAGCCTTTTGCCGTAGCTCTGAATGTTCCGTAAATTTTGCCGCCGGGCGGCGGCAGCGAGACGAGATTTTTTGAGCCGATAATAACCAGACCTTCCGCCCGAAGCTGTTCGAAAGCTTTTCTGAATGTCTCGACTTCGTCCGGTTTGGCACCGAGCGACTTTGTCAGTTCGGCGAGTGTCAGCGGCCTGTAACCCCTGTGGCCGAGATGACTGATTATCCTCTTTTTGAACGCTTCCACCATAAACAAATAAAACCCCCAGGAACAAGCCCGGGGGTTAAACCTCAAAACTTCGTTTCCGTATTCTGTATCTTATCCTTTAAGCTTATTGAGCTTTTGAGCCATTCGAGATTTGAGTCTTGCGGCCTTGTTTTTGTGAATGGTGCCTGTCGAGGCGACCCTGTCGAGCCTCTCGACAGCAAGCTTGTACTGCTGGGCGGCCGCCTTTTTGTCGCCGCTGCTTAACGCGGCCTCAAAACTTTTTATCACGGTTTTAATCCCGCCTCTGCGCGCACGATTAATGGTTCTGCGTTTTGCGTTCTGCCTTACTCTCTTTTTGGCTGATAATGAATGTGCCACTTTAACTCCTGATTAAAAATTTCTTATATTTACCGGTTTCACTGTTTTACTCAAAAGGCTATTCCTTATTCAAATCTATTGCTGCTCAGTTTTTCTCAGTCTGTCGACCTTCACTTTGACGTCCTTATAGGAGAAATCGAGCTGAGCAAGCTTACGGTAAAGCTCCAGCGCCTGGTCGGTATTTCCCTGCTGCTCATAGGCTCTTGCGAGATTATACCTTAAATCCTTCGCGATGTCATCGTCTTTTATTTCATACTCATCAATCGCCTGGGTGAGAGTATCAATCGCGTCGGTGAACCAACCCTTCATAAAGAAACACAGACCGATTTTATTCATGGCCGATATTTTGTGCTTCGGCTCTTTTTTGGCTTCCTGCAGATACGGTATGGCCTGGTCATACCTCTGATTCCTCATAAGCCGAACGCCATATTCGTATTTGAGACGAAGGTCTGTCGGATAATTTTCCATACAGAGCCGGTAATGCTCCAGCTCGGCGGCCAGAAGCTGCTTTGTCGCGTCAGTAAAAGCGGCTCTTGCGGAATGGTCGGAAGAATTTTTTTCAAGGCTTACCTTCGCTTTCCTGATATGCCTGCGGAGAACTTTCAGCATTATTTCTCCTGAGCGGCGCTTAAACGTGAAATCCTTAAGCTGCACATAAGCATCATCGAGCAAC
>Ga0315286_10008353_pt1 | contig 10181 bp, 13 predicted proteins | sample YL17G10_0_MG_FD_205038 | JGI IMG/M metagenome (GOLD analysis project Ga0315286, IMG submission 205038) | Sediment microbial communities from Yellowstone Lake, YNP, Wyoming, USA - YL17G10_0 | ecosystem: Environmental > Aquatic > Freshwater > Lake > Sediment | place: USA: Wyoming | collected...
GACCGACAATGCTATGCGACGACGGGAGAGCGGATACTTGTCGACTTCTTAGTCGATGGCATTACCATGGGTTGCAGTGCGAAGGTGCCAAAAGGGAAAATGGTCAACGTTAGCCTCCGCGTTTGGGCGACGGCGACTCTCATACGTGTCGAGATTCTCCGATTCCGTTTCGGAGTGGATTCTTCATTTGTCACAATCCTTTCCGAATCGCCCCGGCCAGAAACAATGGACGCTGCCTTTGAGCTCGAAGACGAGATGCTGCGCAATTGCATGTACTATGCACGGATCACACAAGAGCCACTGGATTGGCCTGCGATGGCTTGGACGAGCCCCATCTGGCTCGATTCCGACGATCTTCCGGCTGTGTCCCAAGGGGAGGCGAACCGGCCCGCGAGGAAATGACCCACTTTTCTGATGGACAATATCGTCAATCAACCGGATGACATTTGCGGTCACACGATCACAACAAGATCAGTCTCGGGAGCGCTGTGAAGAGCGAAACAGAAGAAGGTGAATTGTCATGAAACTCACGATCTATGAGACCAAAGAAGAAATGGCAGAAGCTGCCGCCAGGATTGCTTCTGACACCCTGAAGACAGCCATCGCCCAGAAGGGTCAGGCTGCCTTTGTTGCTGCGACGGGTGCATCACAATATCTTTTCTTGGAGGTCCTGACGCAGGACAAATCCGTCGATTGGACCAAAACGACGATGTTTCATCTTGATGAATATGTCGGTCTGTCGAGCCAACACCCAGCAAGCTTTCGAAGGTATTTGAAAGAACGACTCCTGGCCAAAGTCCACCCTAAGGAGGTCTTTCTTCTAGAAGGGGATGCGCCCGATCCAAGGGCCGAAGCGGTGAGACTGAGCGAGATCATTGCGAAGTATACGATAGACGTTGCGTTTATCGGAGTAGGCGAAAACGCTCACATAGCTTTCAATGACCCGCCGGCAGATTTTGAAATCAAAACGCCATTTATCGTTGTCAACCTTGACGAGGCATGTCGCAAACAGCAGGTCGGTGAGGGGTGGTTTGCCTGCGTAGATGAGGTTCCCTCGCGCGCGATAACGATGTCCGTGAGCCAGATCATGAAATCCGAAACAATCGTGTGTGTTGTCCCGGATTCAAGGAAGGCGGAAGCCATCAAGAATAGCTTCACTTCGACGGATGCCAGCCCCATGTATCCAGCCTCGATACTGAAGAAACACCCGCAGGCATTCGTATTCCTTGATAGGGAATCTGCTTCTCTTCTGGATCAGAAGACCTTGAGATGAGACCGATCGCCCAAACACTGTCAGGTAGAAGAGCCGCGATTCTGGTGGGCGACAATTTCCAAATTCATGAGGCGTACTATCCCTACTACAGACTGCGGGAAGCTGGGATGGTTGTCTCCCTCGTCGGTGAAGAAGCGGACCACGTGTATCACGACTATGGCGGTGAGCCGCTGAAGAGCGATATGTCCATCCAAGCCGCACTTGCCGAAGAGTTTGACTGTGTCTATTGTCCGGGTGGGTTTGCGCCCATGAAGTTGCGGGCGGACTCTGACATGCTTGGATTTGCGAAGGCTCATTTTGAATCGGGGAAGTTGTTTGCTGCTATTTGTCACGCAGCGAGTTTTCTGGTGGCAATGGATGTTCTCCGAGGGAAGAGGGCAACGTGCTATCACACGTTGAAGGATGATCTCGTCAATGCAGGGGCTGAGTATGTGGATGCATCGCCTGTGATCGATCAGAATCTTATCACTGCACGAACTCCACAAGACCTGCCCGACTTCCTCGAAGCCATCGTTCGGTACCTCGAGCGAGGGCCAAGCGCTGTGATGCAAGATCGCGCCACGCGCTTGAAAGGAAAGACTGTTGGAATTCTCATCGACAAAAGGTACCATGCGCTTCAGGTTTGGATGCCGTTCTTTCGATTGAAAGCGGCTGGAGCAGACGTAACCTTTGTGGGAGACGAGCCCGACGCAGAATACCAGAGCCGGATCAGTCATTTGCCGGCCCGGAGCGATTGTTCTGCAGACGAAGCATCGCGGCAGGACTTCGACGCGCTTATTGTGCCGGGAGATTGGGCGGCTGACAAGATGCGTGTCGATTCCACTTTCCTGTCTCTGATCCAACAGCAGCATCAGGCAGGGAGGCTTCTGATCGGGATTGCGGAGGGCCAGAGCGTTCTCATTTCAGCTCAGGTTCTGAAGGGCCGCAGAGTGGCATGTCTGCCGGAGATGGTTCGAGATGTCGCTAACTCCGGTGCGCAAATCACAGACGAGCCCGTCTCTCTGGACGCGGCTCTTATGACTGCGCGAAGCACAGACGACTTACCAGAGCTGATGACGTCGATCATAGGCTATTTTGAGGGAACCGAATCCTGAATGATCACTGTACTGCTAAATTCCATCGCTCTTGATCCAAATCGATGGACGAAGGAGAAGATCCCGCTCTACAAGCTTGAGCGACTTCTGACGCCCATCGCTGAGACCGGATTTCGTTTCATCGAGGTCTGGCAGTATCATATCTCCGAAGAGCCGGAGGCGCGGATCAATGCAATCCGTGAATTGGGAGACTCTCTCGGATTGTCATTCCCCGTGGTCGGGCTCTATCCTCAGCTGCATCTCGAGGGGGAAGAGTATCAGCGGGAAGGCGATAGGATCAAAAGGCTCTTCAGTTGTGCGAAGATGATGGGAGCTGCAATTGTGAAGATTTTCGTAGGTACGAGGGACTCTGCTCTCATCACTGCGAAGGAGTACGATCGATCCGTTGAAGTCATGAGGCAAATGACAAGCCACGCGAAGGCCCTTGATCTGACGATAACTGGTGAGACTCACCGGAAGACATTGTTTGACACCATTGATTCCTGCCAGAAGTTCATAAAAGATGTGAACAGCGACAGGTTCAAAATCTGTTTCCAGCCCTTTGATCTGCGGAGCACCGATCAGGCAGTGAGCGACTACGAACACGTTGCCAAAGATGTGGTTCATGTCCATTACCAGGGACACAAAGGAAACTCAATGGACCTTCTTGAGAATTCCGATTTGGACTACAGGAGACTCACTCAAGCGCTTGCACAAAACAGATTCGGTGGATACATTTGCATTGAGTTCACGAAGGATTGTGTGGTCAAGAGCCTGTCTGATTTTAGCCTGCAGACTATCCTCAACAATGCACGACGAGATCGTGATTTTGTGCTGCAAGTTGGGCAAGAACTGAACATGGAGATGCAGGCCTGAAGCCTTGTTACCAGCGTATGCCTGACTTCTTACTCATCAGCTCCGAGACATCGACGTGACGCGACCCGGATTCATCGACCTGCAAGTGAATGGCTATTCCGGGATTGATTTCTCCGATCCTGGAACGACTGTCGACCAGATACTTGAAGCGGCGGAGACCCTTGCGCAGAACGGCACCGCGGGATTTCTTGCCAGCGTCACGACCCGGCCGCGAGAGGTGATGGAAACATGTATCCAGACTATTGCAGAAGCGATCAAGAAGCAGGGCATGCGAGGTCGCGTGCTTGGTATTCACATGGAAGGGCCATTCATCTCTCCCGAATATGGATACCGCGGTGCGCATCCAGCAGATTCTGTTAGTCCCCCTGATCTACTATGGTTTGGGCGAGTTCAAAAGCTTGCCGAAGGCAATATTCGTATTGTGACCATTGCGCCTGAGTACGAGAATGCCCTTGAGTTCATTCAGGCGGCTGCCCCCAGAGTGGTTGTTTCAGCGGGGCATACAAACAGTTCATTCGCGCGGGTTCGACAAGCTGTCGGTGTCGGGCTTACGATGGCCACGCACATTGGTAACGGTTGTCGGCAGACAATCGACCGACACGACAACCCGGTTGTCAACTTGCTTGCTTGCTCTGAGGTCACGCTATGCTTCATTCCTGACGGGTTTCATCTCCCAGAGGCATTCATCCGGCTTGTCATCAGTTGTCGTCCCATCGAGAAGCTGGTTGTGGTGAGCGACGCAGTGAGATTCGCCGGCATGGCGCCGGGAAGGTACACTGCAAACTCGGGTGCTGAGGTTGTCCTCAGCTCCGAAGGGAGATTATGTCTAGCTTCTGATCCTCAGATTATGGCTGGATCAAGCTCCAACATGATCAAGTGCATGAACTATCTCTCTTCGCTGGGAGTCTTGTCGGAAGAGGAACTATGGCGGGTTGGTTATGAAAATCCTCTGAAGATCTTGGGTCTACGCCCCGAGAATCTCCCGATAGGCAGAGACAAGGTAGGCTACGACGTGGAACTGCAGCGGTTCAAGCTTCTTGCATGATCCTGCGGAAAGCCAATCCTTTTGCTAATCACAAGGACAAGACGACGGGAGTCAGTGCGGATGGTTCTGACCGCACAGTGGCAAGCGAAAAGTGCTCTTTTGCATTACCTCTCCCGCGCAGGAAACGCTTTCAGCTCTAATTCAAACGATTTTTCAAAGGTTGCAACTGCCGTGAGTACCCAGCCCCCGCTACTCCGAAAATGCCGATCGACCAATGTTGATCGGCATTTTCTTTTCGTTGACGGTTGCAGGCTCATACCCCTCCGCTACTAAGATCCGCACGTCTGCTTTCACCGAGCCGGATCCCGAGTTTCCTTCGTCGACTCATTTCTGAAAGACACCGCGCCTGCTATACTTCGCGTTAACCAGAGGAGACAAAAAACTGTGACAGCCGCCGTTGTTCAGAACAGGTGGCAATTACGCCGAAACGAAGGAGCCCCGCCTGCGTTTGGGAAACAACTTCGGCGGGCAGGGAAGCGGAGCGGAGTGACTCACCTGAAACCAAATCGTCAAGAATGACTGATTGTGGAACGAAGCGAAGAGAGCGACTGAGTGAGGCGTTATTGCTCAGGGAAACTTTTTTGGGAGAGGCGGCATGAAGCGCTCCTGGATGGATCGCTTCACCTTAGCTGGCTGTAGCCGCACGTGTCTATGGACAACTCATGATTTCACGTGCGGGCGCTTGATGCCGCCGAAAGGGGGAGAGACACTACACAAGTTGCAGATTCGAAGGAATGATGAACCTTCTCAGAGTCTTTGAGTTGTGTCGCGGTACTGTCAGTAGTATTAGTTCTGTGAAGAATCCTCGTCGGTGAAGATCGGTGGGGATTCTTTGTTTTGCTAAGGAATTCTGTAGTGATAGCCCTTCTTTTGCCTCAAAACCTCGCGGAAGAACTCTGCTACTTGCCTTTCAGGCTGAACTCCAGTAGTTTTCTGATGTAGGATATCCCGCCGCCACCGTAAGTCTCCATTCCCACCACAGGGGGCCCGTATGACCGGGCAAAAAATCTCACATTTCCACATTCTTGAGAAGTTCGGTGAAGGTGGAATGGGTGTGCTTGTAACATATTTTATCCATCATCAATTCGTAGAGGAGGAATTCACATGCCTACGTACGAATACATCTGCAAGGAATGCAATGAGACCTTCGAAGTGATCTGCACGATTTCACAGCACGAGAAGGATCAAAAACCAGCTTGTGTGAATTGTAGCGGCAAAAACGTTGAGCAATACTATTCCAGTGTGACAGTTATTACATCGAAGAAGAGTTAGACCAAATTTCCTTGCTCCGATCATGCGAAGCGAAGAACGCTTCAAGAAGCTGATGGAGTAAGTAAAGGGGGTATATCATATGGCGACCAAACATGAACAATGGAAACAGAGAGTGTGGAAAACACGTGTTCCTGCTTATTTCAAGGGTCTCTTGATTGATGCTTCGGTTCGGAAAGTTGTTAGGTCGGCGGGCGGAGAAGTTGGGCGCTCCAGTTTTTTCAACCCCGGCTTCGAACTAGGAAGGAACGTCGGTCAACATATTGACGCTGATGTTTACGAGGAGTTAGAGAAAATTCTGGACGAACCAGTTAAGGTAGCTAAATGGCTAAGGAAGCACCTGAATCGTTTCTTCGGTCTAGTTCCGGCGAAGAGAAGACCCATCTTTGTCGAAGGATTCACGAAAGGGTTTGAAGAAAACCACTGAGAGTCGAACGTTTCAGTTGCTCTTTACGTTAGCAAGGTCTCAGCCCAAATAATGCGGTTTGCGCAAACGTTGTGAGCCACACAGACTACTGGGGCAACAGACTCTATGGAAACAATAATGTTATGAAGCAATCTGATTACAATCCTCGCCTGAATGCCACGATTCTGCAAGCCGTCGATGCCCAATTGCGCGATGACACTCCTCCGATCACGCGAACCACCCTGGAAAGGCTCAAGAACGAGGGCCATTCGGAGGCCGAGGCAAAGCGACTAATTGGTGCAGCCCTTGCGGCAGAGATCTACGAAATCATGAAGAGTGCTAAGCCTTTTGATTTAGTGCGATACACTCGAAATCTCAATCGGCTTCCGACTATGCCGTGGGAGCAAGAGGGTCATTAACTGAGCGGCGTATAACAAGCCGCGAAACGGCGCCCGTGGGATAAAATGGGGGAGAGGGGGACAGCTTTTCGGTCTTTCCACTTTTGACCATCTAATTTGTCCTTGTTCAGGATCCGTGGTCATCTGGCTCCTGAAAGTTACCAGTTTGGGGAATGCAATCCGCTTTACTGCTTCTATTTCTCGATGAACCAAAAGGAAATGCAATGAACTTAGAACAACATACTCCGACAGAGAATCACGCCAGAGCGTTTTTCCATAAGGGGCGTGTGGTGAGTTTCATGGCCGACGAAGTGCTTGCCAAGCATATCCAGATGGAGGCAGCGAAGCTTGGCCGTGACAAATCCTGCGTGATTCGGTTGATTCTGCGCAAGCATTTCGGCCTCCAAGAGACGGGGTCGCTGTAAGCAATGGAAGCCAAGACAATCAAACGAATTATCGCTCGTGAATGGAGAATTTACAAAAACAAGGTTGAGGCTTGTGGCTTTCTAAACGCAAGGTCTACGAAATTGGCCGATTCTGAAAAGATTCGGCCCGTTTTTTTGTACCATTGTCGCGGGGTCGTACCAGTTCTATCTCCGATGGTCTGTTCCAATCTCCTCTGAACTACGCGTCTCCTTCCTCGACTCATCAGCAATATCTGGAAGGTTGTCCTTCTCATCATGTTGATGCTGGAGATCTGCGATCTCACACCTGAGAGAAACCTTCTCGTCCTCCAAAGTCCTCAGGCGGTCGGCGATTGTGAACTCCTCAGAGGACTTCCATCCGAAGAGACCGTCCTGAGCAGGACTCTCTAAAAATCAAACAGCCGAGAAAGGAGGAGAACAAGCATCAGAACGCTTATTGAAGTGAATTCATGGAGAAGGCATTTGGTGCAAGATTCTCTCACGTGAGTACTCATCGAAACACGTGCTGCCTCTCATTTGCCGCCAATCTTCTTCAGATGTGAAAGAACAGCATTCGTGAATTCCGTCGTGCCGGCAGATCCCCCCAAGTCTAATGTGCGCACTGCTCGCTGCTGCAACACGGTCCGCACGGACATTTCAATCATTTTTGCTCCTTCACCTTCTCCCAGGAAATCAAGCATCATCGCACAAGATCGTATCATACCGACAGGATTGGCAATCCCTCTACCGGCGATATCGGGTGCAGATCCATGGACAGGTTCAAACATTGATGGGTAGGTTCTTTCCGGATTGATATTGCCGCTCGGTGCGATCCCCAATCCGCCACAGATTGCCGCCCCAAGATCCGTCAGGATGTCGCCGAAGAGGTTGGAGGCGACCACAACATCCAGAGACTGTGGGTTGAGAACAAATCTTGCCGCCAGCGCATCGATGAGTACGCTTTCAGTTCGCACTTCACTAAAATCTCTACTTACCTCATCGACAATCTCATCCCAGAACGTGAGCGCATGCTGCTGTGCATTTGACTTTGTGGCACTCACGAGGCGCTTCCGCCTGTTCTGAGCAAGGTTAAACGCATATCGTACAACCCGCTCGACACCCGCCCTCGAGAAGATGGACGTTTCCACTGCGATATCATTCGGCAAGCCTCTGTGCGCCCGCCCTCCTGCACCGGTGTACTCCCCTTCAGTGTTTTCCCGTATCACGACAAAGTCAATCGCACCTGTCTCTCTGTTTGCAAGAGGGCTTCTTATACCAGGCAAGAGCTCACTGGGACGATAGCATATGTACTGATCGAAGCTCTGACAAATGGCAAGCCTCAAACCCCGGAGAGAAATGTGGTCCGGAACGGTGGGGAAACCAACAGCCCCGAAGAGGATCGCATCGAAATCCCGAAGCACCTTCAACCCATCTATGGCCATCATCCGGCCATGTTCCATGTAGTATTCGCAACCCCAGGGGAAATACTTGTATTCAAATTGGAATGAACCGGAAAGCTCGGCCACAAGATTCAGAACACGAATTCCCTCCGGCGTCACTTCTTTGCCAATTCCATCTCCTAGAATGACAGCAAGTCTGTAGGATTTCATTGGGCCCTGTCCTCGTACCATCTCATCAAGACGTTGATTTCTTTTTCCTCGTCACCACAAACACAAGCGAAGCCGACATCAAGCACGATGCGGCCAGTACAAGCACGGCGTACATCGGGTTGTGTGTCGTGTCTCGAATCCAACCTACTACATAGGGGCTTACAAATCCTCCGAGATTACCAACTGAGTTGATCCAGGCAATCCCCGCTGCCGCAGCAGTACCGGAGAGAATTGCAGTCGGCAACGCCCAGAAGGTCGATAACCCGGACATGATACCCGCCGTGGCGAGTGCAAGCGCAGCGATTCCCAGCACAGGATCCAAACCTTGAATACCGCTTACGATGAAGAATACTGCTGCTACAATCCCGGCGAGGGCAAAATGCCAGCGCCGTTCGCCCGTTGTGTCCGAGTGGTGACCCCAGAGAATCATCACAACAGCTCCAAAGCCCCACGGTACCATCGAAATCAAACCTATGTGCCACGGATCCGTTGCAAAGTTGTCTTTGATAAGCTGCGGCATCCAGAAGCTGATGAAATAGTTTCCCATTATCACACCGAAGTAGACGAAGCACAGCAACCACACCTTGCTGCTCTTGAACGCATCGGCAAGCGTATGATGTTGATGCCCCTGACTCTTCTTGAAAGCTTCTTCGTCTTGGAGGCGCCTTACAAGCAGGTCTCGCTCCTCGGCCGTGAGCCATTTGGCCTTTTGCGGACCATCATCGAGATAGGTTATGGCAATGATCCCAACAATCACCGAAGGAATCCCCTCCAGGAGAAAGAGCCACTGCCAGCTGGCCAGGCCACCAACATTTGCCATCGACGACATAATCCATCCCGACACCGGGCTGCCGAAAGCACCGGAGAGAGCAATTGCACTCATGAACGCGGCAACCATTTTAGCGCGATACTTACCGGTGAACCAGAATGTCAGGTACAGAATAACCCCCGGGAAGAATCCCGATTCGACGATGCCGAGCAGGAAGCGCAAAACGTAGAAAAGAAGAGGCGTTTTGGCAAACGTGAACGCTGAAGAAACGAATCCCCACACGATCATCAACGGCCCGATCCAACGACGCGCACCAATCCTCTGCAACACAATATTGCTGGGAACTTCAAAGAAGAAGTATCCGATGAAGAAAATCCCCATGCCTGCACCAAAGACCGTGTCACTCATTCCCAGATCCTGCTGCATCTGCAGTTTGGCGAAGCTCACATTGACGCGATCGACATAGGACAAGATGTAGCAAAGAAAAAGGAATGGGATAAGTCGCCAGGTTACCTTCTTGTACGTTGTTTTTTCAAAAGCCGAAACGACAGCTTGAGTATCCAAGGATTCCTCCAGTGTTACTGACGTAGCTCATTCCACGTTGATTAGGCTCTTAGCAAGTATTCATGGGCGGCCTTCGTTCCACTCCCTGCCCCAAACGAATAGCCCGATTGTTTCAATGCTTGTTCAATTGCTCCAAGTGTCGACAGAATGTCGGACGCAGTGACGGCGCCCATATGCCCAACCCGGAAGTACTTGTCCTTTACTCCAGGTAGGAGAGCTTCTGCCACAATAATAGCTGTAATTCCAATCCGTTTCATCAAAGAACTATCGACGCCACCGGGATAATAGATCGCGCTGAGAGTGTTAGCCTCTATTTCTTTGCTCACGGGAAGTTGACGCAGGCCCAAGGCTTCAATACCTGCCATGAAGGAGGCAGCCAACCTACGATGCCTATCGAACCTCGCATCCATTCCTTCCTTCCTTAAGAATCTCCTCTAGGCTAACATCCAATGCCCAACACAACAAGGAGCTCTGTATCCATACCCAATGTGAAC
>Ga0315286_10008354_pt1 | contig 10181 bp, 10 predicted proteins | sample YL17G10_0_MG_FD_205038 | JGI IMG/M metagenome (GOLD analysis project Ga0315286, IMG submission 205038) | Sediment microbial communities from Yellowstone Lake, YNP, Wyoming, USA - YL17G10_0 | ecosystem: Environmental > Aquatic > Freshwater > Lake > Sediment | place: USA: Wyoming | collected...
GATGATCTGGATCGCCTATCTGGGTGCCGGCCTCGCCTTGCGCGAGGGCCGCCACGTGGCCGTCGAGATGTTGCAGGATCGCCTGCCCACGGCGCTGGGCCGCAGGCTGCGGATCGCGGTCGGGGGGCTGGTGTTGATATTCCTGGGCGTGGTGACGGTCCTCGGCTTCCAGTTCGCCGTCTTCGTCTGGAACCAGGAGACCCCCGTCCTGAACATCTCCCTCGGCATCCCGTCCCTGGCGATCCCCATTGGCGCCCTGCTCTTCGCCGCGCACCTGGTCCTCATGTTCCGCAACTACGTGGGGAAGCAGTACGCTCCCGGGCAAATCCTGGAAGACCTCTCGGGGAAGGAGGCCTAGGCCGTGGGGATCACGCTCGTCGTCACCTTCTTCCTCGGCATGGCGATCGGCTTTCCCATCGCCATCAGCATGGGCGGCTCGGGATTCCTGGCCCTCCTTCTGAATGGCAAGCTGTCGCTCCTCACCGTGCCCCAGCGTTTCTTCAACGGGATCAACTCCTTCCCCCTGATGGCAGTCCCCTTCTTCATCCTGGCCGCCGACCTCATGAGCGCGAGCGGCATCACCATGTCGCTGCTCCGCTTCACCAACAACATGGTCGGGCACATCCGGGGTGGCCTGGGTCACGTCAATATCCTCACTCTCATGCTGTTCGCCGGCATCAGCGGCTCGGCCCTGGCCGACGCCGCCGGCCCCGGTGCCCTCATCATGCGGATGATGAAGAAGGCGGGTTACGACGAATACTACTCCGCCGCGCTGACCGCCTCCACGGCCATCATGGGCCCCATCATCCCGCCCAGCATCATCATGGTCATCTACGCCATCACCGACAGCAAGGTGACCATCGCGGCCCTGTTCCTGGCGGGCGTGCTTCCCGGCATCCTCATGGCCCTGGCGTTAGCCGCTCTCAATCACATCACCGCCATCCGCCGCAATTACCTCTTCCGGTCGCCGCTGGCCACCTGGAAGGAGCGCCTGCAGAGCGTCTGGCGGGCGGTCCCGGCGCTCCTCATGCCGGTGATCATCATCGGCGGGATCCTGGGCGGCATCTTTACTGCCACCGAGGCCTCGGCGGTGGCCGTCTTCTACGCCCTGTTTGTCGGGTTCTTCGTCACCAAGAAACTGACCCTGCGGAACCTACCCAAGGTCGTGGTGCAGAGCGCCCTGGTCACCTCGGCGGCGCTCCTCATCGTCTCCATGGCCTCCCTCTTCGCCAACATCCTCACCGTGGTCCAAGTCCCGCAGACCGTCGCCGCCTACATCATGGGCATCAGCCGAGATCCAACAGTCGTGATGACGATTGTGGCGATCTTCCTCCTGATCTGCGGCATGTTCATCGACACGCTGCCTGCGGTCATCATCCTGGTGCCGGTGCTGGCCCCCCTGGCAGACCAGGTCGGCATCGACCCCTTGCATTTCGCCATGGCCTTCGTCTTGAATCTCACCATCGGAATGGTCACGCCCCCCGTGGGCGGGGTTCTCTTCATCCTCACGGCTGTGGGCCAGCTAAGTTTCGAGAAGCTCTCGCGGGCCGTCCTGCCCATGGTGTTCGCGCTCCTGCTGGTGCTGGCGATGGTCATGTATATCCCGGCGATCAGCCTGACCCTGCCCAGGTGGTTCGGGTTCGCTCGTTAACCCTGAAGGGAGAAGGAGGAAGTGTCATGAAGTGGAGAAGCGAAGTTCTCGTCGCCCTGGCCGTCGTGTTGCTCGCGCTCCCGGCGGTTGCCCTGGCCCAGCAAAAGGTCCTCAGGTATGCCCATTTCCAGCCCGCCCGGCCCGACCAGCCGAAGCATGCCGCCGCGCTCGCCTTCAAGGAGCACGTCGAGAAGGCGACCAACGGCTCCATCAAGGTCGAGATCTTCCCGGCCGGCCAGTTCGGGAACGACGCCGACACCATGTCCGGCCTCCGACTCGGTACGCTGGACATGGCCGTGGCCCATGACGGCGCCATCGCCGTGATCTACAAGCCCGTCGGCGTCCTCGGCATCCCGTTCCTCTACGAGAACCACGAGCACGCGTGGCGGGTGTACGACAGCCCCTGGCTGAAGGAGTTCTCCGACGACATGATCAAGAAGTCGGGGGTCCGGGTGATGTCGTTCGCCGACAACGGCGTGCGCCACTTCACCAACAGCAAGCGGCCCATCCGCACCCCGGACGACATGAAGGGGCTCAAGATGCGCGTCATGCCCAGCCCCGTGTTCCAGACCCTCGTCACCGCCCTCGGCGCCAGCCCCTCGGCGATCCCGTGGGCGGAGCTGCCGACGGCCCTGCAGCAGAAGGTCGTGGACGGACAGGAGAACGGCGTGACCAACATCCTGGCCGCCAGCCTGTACCAGTACCAGAAGTACATCACCCTGGACGGCCACGTCTGGAGCGTCCATGGCTACACGATCAACGAGAAGTACTACCAGGGCCTCTCGGCCGTCGAGCGGAAGGCGGTGGAGGAGGGCACGCAGAAGGCCACGGCCATCCACCGCAAGATGACGAGCGATCAGGACAAGAACGCCAAGGAGATCCTCGGGAAGCTGGGCATGGAGGTCACCGAGATCTCGCCCACCGAGCTCGCGCAATTCCGCAATCTCGCCCAGCCGCCGGTCAAGGCATGGGCGGAGAAGGAGATCGGCAAGGAGTACGTGGACAGCCTCTTCAAGGCCATCGAGGCGACGCGGAAGTAGCCGGCCGAACCTGTCGGCCCCCGGGTCCGAGGGTCGCCCCTTCGGGCTCGGGGCAAAATTCACCCATGGAACCAGGACAACCGCTGGGTGAGCCCCCCGGCCCGGGACCGTGACGGGACCTTGGGCCGGGGGGTCGCCAGCTCCCCTGACAGAATTGGAGATCTAATCCATGCGCGGGCGGCGCGCTTGCTCGTCGCCGTCAAGTCGGTGCGAGGGTAAATCGGAGGATCGCGGTTCGGTGGGATCGTGGGTGAGGCACACACAACGAAGCGGAGGTGCAGCCATGCGAATGCGGAAAACGATCGTCGTGTTGTTGGTCATTCTCGGATGGGCGACCGCCTGTCTCCTCCCCGGCGGCGGCGAAGCGCTGGCGGGAGAGACCTACAAGCTCAAGATCGCCAACTGGTATGCGCCGAACCATCCGGTGAACGTCGCCCTGAAGGAGAAGTTCCTCCCGGCGATCAAGGAGGGGACCGGTGGCAAGGTCGAGGGGTTCCTCTATGACAGCAGCCAGCTCGGCGGGGAGCGGGAGTTCACGGAAGGGGTGCGGATCGGCACCATCGAGATGGCCATCACGGGCGGAATCCTGACGGCCTCCTACCCGAAGATCGGCATCCTGGAGCTGCCCTATGTGTTCCGGGATTACGACCACGTCCAGAAGACGCTGAACGGGCCCATCGGCGACGAGTTCGTGGCCGAGTACCAGAAGGCCGGCGTCCGGGTCCTGGGCTGGATGGCCAACGGCTTCCGGGTGATCTCCAACTCCAAGCGGCCCATCAACTCGCTGAAGGACATCCCGGGGATGCGGCTGCGCATGCCCGAGAACAAGGTGTACGTGGAAACGGGCAAGGCGCTGGGCTTCAACGTCGTGACCATGGGCATGCCCGAGGTGTTCAACGCGCTCAAGCAGGGGGTCATGGACGGGCAGGAGAATCCCTTCTCCACGTTGTGGGCCTCCGGCTGGTGGGAGGTGCAAAAGTACGTGACGGTGAGCTACCACCTCTTCAGCTACAACGGGGTCTCCATCAACGACAAGCTCTACCAGAGCATGCCCAAGCCCTACCAGGAGGTCCTGGCCAAGGCGGCGAAGGAGACCGCGGCCTACGAGTTCAAGCTCTTGCAGGATGACGAGAAGGATGTGATGAAGAAGCTGCAGGACAAGGGGCTGCAGATCGCCTACCCGGATCTCAAGCCCTTCGGGGAAGCCACCAAGGTCGTGCGGGACAACTATGCCAAGGGATACGCGCCGGCCACGGAGATGATCGAGCGGATCCAGGCGGTAAAATAGCGCGCTCAGACCAGCCGGCCCGAGAGAGGGGTGGCGGCACATCCACCCTTCTCTCGGGCACATCCCAGCAGCGAGTCGGAAGCTCCGATATGAGAGGGAGGTCCGCATGACCGCGAAGGGTGTCCTGTCGCAGATCCTGGAAGTGGCCATGGTGACCATCCTCACCATCATGGTGGGGCTCGTCTTCGGGAACGTGGTGGCGCGCTACGTCTTCAACTCGGCCATCACCTGGGCCGAAGAGGTCTCCAGGTTCCTGTTCGTCTGGCTGACTTTCGTCGGAGCGAGTTTCGGGCTGCAGAAGGGGCTGCACCTCGGGATGGACATGGTCGTCTCGCGCCTGAAGCCCCGCACCCGGAGTATCGTCGATGCCTTCAACAGCGTCATTGTTCTCATCTTCCTGGCTGTCTGGATAGTGGGCGGCATCCATCTGATCCAGGCCAACCTGACCTTCATGTCCCCGGCCACCGGCTTTTCCATGGGACTGGTCTACATGATCGGCCCCCTGGCCGCGCTCCTGATGACCCTCGAGACCATCGGCAGGCTGACCGCCACCATCAAGACCATGAGGAGGGGATAGCCTGCATGGATTCATTGATCATATTCCTGGGTGTATTCTTCGTGTTCTTGGCCCTGGGGCTGCCGATCGGCATTTCCCTGGGCACCACGATGGTGGTGCTCGTGGTGTTCAAGTCGTCCCTGCCGCTATTGATCGTGTCGCAGCAGATGATCATCGGCGCCGACAACTTCACGCTGATGGCCATCCCGTTCTTCATGCTGGCCGCGGAGTTCATGAGCTTTGGCGGCATCGCGCACCGCTTGATCGATTTCATCAATTCCTTGGTAGGCTGGATCCGAGGCGGCCTGGGCCTGGTGAACGTCGGCACCAACATGGTGCTGGCCGGGCTCTCGGGCTCCTCGGTGGCCGACGCGGCCCTGACCAGCTCCTTCTTCATCCCCACCATGGTCGCGCGCGGATACGCCGCCGACTTTTCGGCCGCCCTCACCGCGGCGTCCTCGGTGATGGGGATCATCATCCCCCCCAGCATCCCCATGATCCTGCTGGGCATGATCGCCAGCATCTCGGTCCTCAGCCTCTTCATGGGCGGGGTGATCCCGGGGATCATGATCGGACTCTCCCTCATGGGCGTCTCCTACTATCAGTCCGTGAAGCGCGGGTACCCGGCCGAGCCGCGAGTCTCGCTTAGGGAGATCTGGCGGCGGTTCCGGGTGACCATCTGGGCGACCTTGTACCCGGTCGTGATCATCGGCGGCATCCTTGGCGGGGTGTTCACCCTGACGGAGGCCTCGGTGGTGGCCGTGGTTTACGCCTTCGTTGTGGGCAAGTTCATCTACCGGGAGTTGACGCTCAAGGCCATGTACCGGTCCCTGGTCAACGCCGCGACCACATCATCCTTGATCATGTTCATCGCCGCGACCGCCTCGGGCGTGGCCTGGTTCCTGAACAGCGAACGGGTCCCCCAGATGATCGCCGTCTTCCTGGCCGGGCTCACGCAGAGCCCGATGGTGTTCATGCTGATCATCAACGTATTCCTGCTCGTGGTGGGCTGTGTCATGGACCTGACGCCGGCCCTCCTGATCCTGGCCCCGATCCTCTTCCCGGTGAGCAAGCAGTACGGCATCGATCCGATCTACTTCGGCGTGGTGATGACCGTCAACCTGGCCATCGGGCTGATCACGCCGCCGGTGGGCAACTGCCTGTACATCGCCACGGGCGTGGCCAAGCTCCCGCTGGTCCAGGTGATCAAGCAGATCTGGCCGTTTTTGATCGTTCTAATTCTGGTGCTGTTTTTGATCACCTTGTTCCCGCCGCTCATCACCTGGCTGCCTGGCGTTTTCCGAACCTGAGGGGCGAGCGGTGGCGGGTGCGTGGAGCGGTCCGCATGGCGCGGCGTGTCGTGTAGCAGAAACTGGAAAGGAGAGCCGAGCGATGAATTACACTCTCGAACACGCGACGATCCGGTGTCGGAATCTCGAGGAATCCATCCAGTTCTACGAGCGGATGTTTCAGGCACAGCTGCTCTTCCGCCGAAACCTGCCGGGAGGCAAGACGATCGTCTATCTCCGGCTGGGAGACAGCATGCTCGAATTGATGGATTTCGGCGCCGCGCGAGAGGCCGGAGACCCGAGGGAGCTCTATGGAATCCATCACATCGGAATAAAGACCTTGGATTTCGACGCATCTTATCGGGACCTGAAGGCCAAGGGCGCCGAGTTCCTCGTGGAGCCGTTCTCCCCCGTGCCGGGGATCCGGCTCGCCTTCTTAAAGGATCCCAACGGAGCCGTTCTTGAGATCGCGGAAAGAGATCCACAGGTATTTGACGCGGCGATCAAGAGCGCATCCGTCGATTGGTAGGTTCGCGCGATTCCCGGTATTGTGGCGGCCGTGGTTGTCGAGAGAATCACGTCACGGCTCATAGACGCGGCGGCTCAGAAGGATGTCCCGCAACAGGATCTTCGGGGATCTTGCATTCATCTAGGAAACCGTGAGGCAGGGCCATGCCGCAAGCGACCGTGCTCGTCACGACGAGATCCTTTGGACGGGAGGTCCCCGAGCCCATGGAGCGCCTGAAGCGCGAAGGGATCCGCATCCTCGAGTGGCGCGAAGGCCGCGGCCTTTCCGAGACTGATCTCGTCGCCAAGGTCGCCCAGGCGGATGCCTGGATCGTGGCCTTCCATCCCATCGGCGCCACCCTCATGGATGCCGCGCCGCGGCTTCGTATCATCGCCAAGCACGGCGTGGGCGTGGACAACATCGACATCCCTGCCGCCACGGCGCGCGGCATCGTCGTCACCACGGCGCCGAGCGCGAACGACCAGGCAGTGGCCGACCTGACCATGGCCCTCCTGCTCGCCCTCCTCCGACGCATCCCCGAGGCAAACGCCAGCGTCAAGGCAGGCCGCTGGGAGCGGTTCCTGGGCTTCGGCCTGGCGGGAATGGTCTTCGGCATTCTCGGCCTCGGCCGCATCGGGCAGAGCGTCGCTCGCCGGGCCAAGGGGTTTGGCGTGGACCTCATCGGGGCTGACCCCGCCTGGCCGGAAGAGGTGGCGCGGGAGATCGGCATTCGGCGGACCACCGTGCCGGAACTGTTCGCGCAATCCAAGGCCATCAGCCTCCACGCGCCGCTGACCCCCGAGACACAAGGGTTGATCGACGAGGCGGCCATCGCCCGAATGAAGCCGGGCGTCTGGATCGTTGACACCTCCCGCGGGAAGGTGGTGGACGAGAAGGCGCTCTACGAAGCACTCGTGGCGGGAAAGGTCGCCGGCTATGCCACCGACGTCTTCGAGACGGAACCGCCGGTCGGCAGCCCCTTGCTCGGCCTGCCCAACGTCATCGCCTCGCCGCACATGGGCACCCCCATACCTGGGAGTCGCTGCAGCTCATGGGCGACCGGGCCGCCAACACCGTTCTCCGCGTCTTGCGCGACGAGCGGCCGGAATTCGTCGTAAACCCCGAGGTGTACGACCGGCCACCCCGGACAGATCGATAGTGCCGGCGCCCGGCGGGGGCCGCTATCCCATCTCGGCTCTTGGCAGCCGCTGACAGCGAAACCCGACAGGGACGACGAGGCGAATCATGGATCAGATTGCCCTGCAGCTCGACCGACCGAACCCGGCTGACCTCTTGGCTCGACTCGATCTGACCGCTTCCCCCGCCGGTATCGCGCGGGTGTCATACCGACGCGGTCCGGGCGGACCGGTTTCCGTTCCCGAGACGGGACGGATCGGGAAGCTCCTCCGGCAGGCGCGGGAAGAGCTGGCGGACTACTTCGCGGGTGACCGGACGTTCTTCGGCGTCCCGGTGGATCTCTCCAGGGTGCCGCCATTCGAGCGCGCGGCGCTGGAGGTCGCCGTGCAGATCCCGTACGGCGAGGTGAGGAGCTACAAGTGGATCGCCGAGCGGCTGGGCAAGCCGGATGCGGCTCGCGCCGTGGGGGGCGCCATGGCAGGGAATCCCGTCCCCCTCATCGTCCCCTGCCATCGCGTGGTCAAGACGGACGGAGGGCTGGGCGGCTACTCGTTCGGTCTCGTCCAGAAGGAGGCCCTGCTGAGCCTGGAGCGGGCCACCACACCCTACGTCGGCTGCGCCTCCACCAAGATCTTCTGCCGGAAGGGCTGCGCGCACGAGCGCCGGATCCGGGAGGGCGGCCGGATCCACTTCGCCTCCGGCGCGGACGCCCGCACCAGCGGCTACCGGCCGTGCAATGCCTGCCGGCCGGCATGAATCGCACGGAGGCGCCGACATTTCCCCGGACGAGAGGATTCTTTTTGCGTATGCCGCCTCTAGGCGGTACGCTTGAAGGCGTCATGTAGGCGAACCCCGGACACCAGCGACGCGAAAGCGAACAGGCGCCGATCCCCGCGCGGAGAATCGGCGCCTGTTGCACATCCGGTTTCCTCAGAGACTGCAGCTGCGACTTGACACTGAGGGGAGTCCTGCTTGCAATCAGCTCGGCATCATCGGGGAAATGCTAGACCGGTAGAATTTTCCCCGTCAAGGACTATCACCGAGGCCGCTTTGCGGCCATCGGCTCCTTGGCGGGCCGGGACGACGCGGCCTCCTCCGAGAGCGAGGGCCAAAGTCATGAGGGAAGCCCTGAAACCACCTTCCGCTCTGGCATGTCCGTGTCGCTTCCTCGCCTCACTTTGGCTCGAGGATCTGCAGTTTCGAGCCGACCACGATCTCCTTCACTCGCTCCCGGTATACGGGCATGTGCGGCGCCACAAGGTGCGCCTGAAGCGCCTGCAGGCTGTCCCATTTCTCGACGATGGTCACGACGTCTTCGCGCAGGGGAATCTGCGCCTTGATCTCGGTCTTCAGATCCACGGTCGGGCCGTACTCGATGCAGCCCTTTTCGGCGAGGACGTTCGGCACGTTCCGGTGGAACTCCGCCAAGAATGCGTCGCGCTTACCCGGCTTCACCTCGATCGTCGCAATCACGTAGATCATTTCGTGGTCTCCTGCAAAACGTGTTGAGTGCCGTTCGCATCCCCGACGCCGGAAGCATGCCCGACGCGAGATGCGCGATGCCGCCATTCTATCGGGATCGCTGGCTCCCCGCAACCGTTCTTCTGCGGAGCCCGATTTCTCCGGCAGCGATTCACGCCGGGGTCCCGCGAGAGTCATTCGCGCGCTGGTAGAAGGCGCAGAGCGAGCGCAATGGGCAGGTGGAGCATTTCGGGTTTCGCGCCGTGCAGACCGTCGCGCCGAAGTCCATCAGGCCCTGATTGAACTCCCAGACCCGATCGGGAGGGATCACCGCCTCGGCCAGTATCCACAGCCGCCGGTCGAGCTTCGCCGCGCCGGCAGGCCGTCGCCGAACGAAGAGCCGCGTCAGAACGCGGCGGACGTTCGTGTCCAGGATGGGCGCCGCCTCCCCGTAAGCGAAGCTGACCACGGCCCCCGCCGTGTAACGCCCCACGCCGGGCAGCGCTAGGACCTCTTCCAGGCGGCGCGGAAATTCCCCTTCATGCCGCGTGGCGATCGCTTGCGCCGCCGCCTGGAGGTTCCTGGCCCTGGCATAGTATCCGAGTCCTTCCCAGGATTCCCGCACGCGCGCCGGGTGGGCCGCCGCCAGGTCGCGGACTGTCGGGTACTCGCGCAGAAACCTCGCGTAGTAGTCCTGCACGCGCTCCACCTGGGTCTGCTGGAGCATCACCTCCGAGACCAGAATCCTGTACGGATCCCGCGTGCGCCGCCAGGGAAGGTCGCGGCCGTTCTTCCGGAACCAGCGCAGGAGGCGCGTCTGAAACGCCCTGAGTCTTTCGCCGTCGAGGCGCGGCCTGGCGGCGCGAGCGCTCGCCACCCTAGCCGACCTTGCCCCGGATCAACCGGCTCACGACCTCGCGGTCCGCTTCCAAGAAGTCATAGCCGGCCAGCTCTTCCGGCCGGGCCCACACGATCTGCTCGAAGTCGCGATTCACCGGCGTCCCCGCGTAGCGCAGGATCCGAAAGAACAGGAGACGGACGGCGACTCCGTTCGGATAGCAGTGGTCCATCCGATGGACTTCCGGCCCGACCTCCGCCTCGATCCCCAGCTCTTCGGCGAGCTCCCGCCGCAGACAGGCTTCGGGGGTCTCCGCCTCCTCCACCTTGCCGCCCGGAAACTCCCACTTCAGAGCGAAAGGGTCCCCCGCCTTGCGCTGGCAGATGAGGATGCGCTCGCCGTCCCCGAGGATG
>Ga0315286_10008355_pt1 | contig 10180 bp, 5 predicted proteins | sample YL17G10_0_MG_FD_205038 | JGI IMG/M metagenome (GOLD analysis project Ga0315286, IMG submission 205038) | Sediment microbial communities from Yellowstone Lake, YNP, Wyoming, USA - YL17G10_0 | ecosystem: Environmental > Aquatic > Freshwater > Lake > Sediment | place: USA: Wyoming | collected...
GGTTCGGCTTGCCGGCGAAGGCGGCGTTTTGCGGCGTTTGCTTCGAATAATAATGGGTCAGGGTCAGCGCGTTGGGCGCCTTGACGGTGAAGACGAAATCGTCCGGGACGCTTTTCGCGTAAAGGCGCACGGCCGCCGGGTCGGGGAGCCGCAGGCTCCCCGGGAACAAGCTCCAGAACCACTGGTCTATCTCGACCGAATCGAGCTTCTTGGCGTAGTCGGGGAGGTATTCGTCGGGCCGGTAGGTTTTCAGCGGCTCGTAGATGAGCCCCTTCCAGGTGTCGTATTTCCAGGAGCACGTCCCGATACGCAGGAGGCCCCGGAATTCCCGCGGGATGCTAAAATTGAGGGCCATGATGCTGCCTCTGTTCCTAGATTAGGCCCGGGAGGCCTGGTTGTCAAACGGCCCCCGAAGCCGGGTTGACAGTCCGCGGCGATTCTGCTATTTTTGTTGCCCCTTGCGGCGCTATCGTCTAGGGGTCAGGACAGGTGGTTCTCAGCCATCAGACCGGGGTTCGAATCCCCGTAGCGCTACCAGCCTTGTATTTGGGTTTTCCCCTTTAAGCACCATTAACGGCTTGACGTCAGCGGCGCGCAACAACGAGATCATGGAAGTCATTGACAGGACGATAACGCGCTGAGTATAGTGCCGGCATATTGAGGCGACGGCCTTGACCGGGCCGCGGTCGGCGATCCAGGCCGAATCTTCCCAAGGAAGGAAACATCGATGATCGAAAAACATGCCAACGCCAAACGTCTCTTCCTCCTCAGCTGCGTAGCCTTGATCACGACGGCCATGACCTTCGCCATCCGAGCCCGGCTGGAAAAGGTCTGGGGCGTCCAGTTCGGGCTGAGCGCTAAAAGCATCGCCCTGGCCATGGCCCCCGCTTTCTGGGGATTCACCCTGGCCCAATTCATCGGCGGCCCGCTGGTCGACGTTATCGGCATGAAACGGTTCGTCCGGATCGCTTTCCTTCTCCACTTGGTCGGGATCGTCCTGACCATCCTCTCCCGCAACTTCCTGATGCTCTTCTCCGGGACCTTGTTCATCGGAGTCGGCAACGGGAGCGTGGAGGCCGGCTGTAACCCCCTGGTGGCCACGATCTATCCCGATGCTAAAACCAAGATGCTGAACCGGTTCCACGTCTGGTTCCCGGGGGGGATCGTGATCGGAAGCGTCGTCGCTTACCTCGTCATGGACCTGCTCAAGCTGGATTGGATGATCCTCGTCGGCACTCTGGTCGTCCCCTTGGCGGTCTATGGGGCTTTGATGTGGGGCCAGGACTTTCCCAAGACGGAACGTGTCGAAATGGGGGTGTCCTATAAGGGGATGTGGAAAGCCATCTTCCGCCCCCTCTTCTTGATCATGCTGTTCTGCATGCTGCTCAGTGCGGCCACCGAGCTGACGACGGGGCAGCGGATCAGCTCGTTGCTGGAAGGGACGGGGACAGCGCCAATCCTGGTCCTGGCCTTCATCAATGGGATCATGGCCGTCGGGCGCGGTTTTGCCGGGCCGATCGTCCACCGCCTCAATACGACCGGGATGCTTTTCTTCTCGGCCATCGTCAGCACGATCGGGCTGATCCTGATGAGCTACCTGAGCGGAGCGATCCCGTCCTTCATCGCCGCGGCCGTATTCGCGGTCGGGATCTGCTTTTTCTGGCCGACTATGCTGGGCTTCATCTCGGAAAACATCCCCGAGAGCGGCGCCTTGGGCCTATCGATCTTCGGCGGGGCGGGGATGCTGTCGACCTCGATCTTCCTGCCGATCTCAGGTTGGATGACCGACAGCGGCGCCACCGGCCACCAGATTCTCCGCTATACGGCCATTCTCCCGGCCATCCTGATCCTGATTTTCGCCGTCGTCTTCACCGCCCTTAAGAGGAAAAAGACGCTGTTGAGCGCAACTTGACCTCTTCACACGCCGCAAATTAGGATGGCCGAATGGACGCCCATCCCCTGATCCGCCGGAAAACCCGTCCTTCTGATCAAGCCTGATATCTTGGCATGACGTCCAAAAGGAGCGAACATGAACATGAACACCGCAAGAGCTGCATTCACTCGCCGCTGGATCCCGGTCTTCGCCTTCGTCCTGGCGGTCGCGATGACGGCGGCCTACTCGCTGCCGCAGGCACAAACCACCGCCAAGAAGGCCATGACTGTCGACGATTACGCCGCATGGCGCGATATCGCCAGCCGGGAGATCTCGGGAGACGGCAGGTGGGTCGCCTACGTCCTCCTGCTGACCAACACCATCCCGGCCGAAGCTAAGCCGGTCCTGCACCTGCTGAATCTGGAGACCAACGTCGAGATGACGGTGAACGACGCGTCTGATCCGGTCTTCTCTTCGGACTCGAGGTGGATCGCCTATCAGGTGGATCCGGGGGCTGCCCAACGCGCGCGCGCCGCCCGGACCGACTCCGGCGGAGCACCCTCGACGCAGCCGGCCGCGCCTCCGGCGACACCGCCCGTGCCCGCCCCGGCTGAAGCCCCCGGCACGCAACAAGGTCAGGGCCAGACCGGCCGCGGGGCGGCGCCGGCGGCCGTCCCTCCGCAGCGCGTCGAGCTGCGCAATCTGGAGACCGGAGTGGTGCGCTCCTGGCAGGACATCGGGACCTTCGCCTTCGCCCCGACCTCAACCCATCTCATCCTCCGCCGTCGCGGCGCCGAAACGGCCAGTCCCACGGGCCGGAGAGGCGGTGGCGGGCCGCAGGCGCCGGTCGGAGGCGCCGGGTCCGCGAGCGCAGCCTCCGGGTCGCGCGGGCAGGACGCCATTCTGCTGGATCTGCGGACAGGGAATTTCCAGCTGCTCGGAAGCGTGGGCGACTTCGCCTTCAACCGCAGCGGGGAGCTCCTCGCCTTCACCGTCGATGCCGCCGTGAAGGACGGCAACGGCGTCTTCGTCTTCGACACGCGCGATGGGCGCGTGACACCGCTCGACAACGATGCCGAGATCTACAGCCGGCTCGCCTGGAACGATAACGGCACGGCCGCCGCCGCGCTCAAGGGGAGCGAAGTCGAGAAAATGCGCGAAAGGAACAATGTGCTCGTCGCCTTTCCGGACATCCCCGCGGCGTTGAAGGACGGAGCCGGCGCACCCTTGGCGGTTGTCCTCGACCCTGCAAAAGCGGACGGCTTTCCAAAGGGCTGGGTCGTCAGCGACCGGGCCACTCTCGCCTGGAGCGAGGACAACAATCGGGTGTTCTTTGGTATCAAGGAGCAGGTGCCAGCGCCCGATACGACGCGCAAGTCGACGGACGAGGCGGCCGACGTCGACGTCTGGAACACGGGAGACGAGCGGGTCCAATCCCTCCAGATGGTCCGCGCCGAACAGGACCGCAACTTCACCTTCCGCCAGGCCTTCGATGTCTCGGCGAAACGGTTTGTCAAGCTCGCCGACGAGACGATGCGGGAGCTCGACGTTGCCCCGGACGGCAGGTGGGCCGCGGGATGGGATACGCGCGCCTATATCCGCAACGAAAAGATCCTGCCGACGGCGGACATCTACCGCGTGAACACATCCACAGGCGAGCGGACGCTCGTCGCCAAGGGCCAACTGACCGGCAGGCACACGTTCGGCATCACCCCCCACGGCCGGCATTTCCTTTTCTGGAAGGATAACAAGATCCAGGCCTACGACCTCGAAGCAGGGACGACGAAGGCCATCGGCGCCGGCGCGGTGAGCTTCGTGGACCTCGAGTACGACCACCCGGGGACGAAACCCTCCTATGGCATCGCCGGCTACTCCAGCGACGGCAAGGCGGTCATCGCCCAGCACCGCTACGATCTGTGGCTCGTTCCTTTTGACGGCAGCGCGTCAAAGAACCTGACCTACGGCGTCGGGGCGAAGAGCGAGATCCGCTTCCGCATCCTCCGCCCCGTGCCGGCGGACCCGACTCTTCCCCGCTCGGCCGGTCCCCGCGGGACCATCGATCTCTCGAAGCCGGTCACCCTGTCCGCCTACGGCGAATGGACGAAAAAATCCGGATATTATGAACTCGCGGGCGGGCAATTAAAGGAACTTATCTATGAAGACGCTTCGTTCAGCAACCCGGTCCGGGCGATGAAGGCGGACCGGTTTCTCTTCACCCGCCAGACGTTCGTCGAGTTTCCGGACCTCCGCGTCTCCGGGCCGAGCTTCAGGGAATCTAAGAAAATCTCCGACGCCAACCCGCAGCAGAAGGACTATCTATGGGGCCATCGCCTGCTCTTTAACTACAAGAACAAGGGCGGCGTGAGGCTGCAGGGAATCCTGGCCATCCCGGACGATTACAAGCCAGGCGAAAAGCGGCCCATGCTCGTTATCTTCTACGAGAAGAACTCGCAGGGCATGCACATTTACAGCGCCCCGGCTTATCTTCCCAGTATGGGACGGATGCCGGTCCAGGCGGTCAGCAACGGCTACCTGTCCATGCTGCCGGACATCCATTTCCGTACCGGCTCCTCGCACACCGACATGCTGGAATGCGTCGAGGCGGCCACTCGCAAGGTCATCGAGATGGGCTACGCCGATCCGAAGCGTATAGGCGTCTCCGGACACAGCTACAGCGGCGAAGGCGCGGCCTTCATCGGGACGATGTCCAAGATGTTCGCCGCCGTCGGCATGGGGGCTGGCGTCGTCGACCTGTACAACGATTTCAGCATGCCCTGGGGCTGGGGATACGGCACCAAGGGCGGGAGCGGCGATACGGCGTTCCAGTACTATCTCTACGATCAGGGCCGCTGGGGTTTCTCGCCCTGGGACCGGCCCGACCGATACTATTTCGAGTCGGCCCTCACACATGCCCCGAACGCGAGCGCGCCGTTCCTCATCATGCACGGGACGGCCGATCCAACCGTCGGCTTCATCAACGGGCTCGCCTTCTACAACGCCCTGCGCTTCAACGGCAAGAAGGCCGTGCTGCTGGCCTATCCGAACGAGGGCCACGGGCTGCGCGGATTGGCGAACCGAAGAGACCTGACCATCCGGTTCTTCGAGTTCTTCGACCATTACCTCAAGGGCGCGCCAGCGCCGAAGTGGCTGACCGAGGGCATCCCTTACCTGAAGAAGGAGCCGGGCGTCTTCTAGATCCTTTCGGAGTTCATCCGTCCTCTCCCAAAGCCGATCCGGACCGTTTGACTTCGCATCCCTGTTGACTTATCCTTTCCGAAGAAGAGGGGACATCGATGAACTGCCGACGCTGCCACGCTGAGAATCCCGACACATCGAGATATTGCGCGGCTTGCGGGGCTCTCTTGACGCGGCCTCAGGTCCGTCCGAAAAAAGCCGTTCCCTGGTACATCTTCGCTGCCGCGGCGGCCGTCTTCCTCCTGCTCGCCGTGTATTTCCTCCTTCCCAGACTTCGGCCGTCGGCCCAGCGCCCGGAGTCCGAGCCCGTGGAGCGGGGCGCCGCTGAAACCAAAACCATCGAATCCATTCCCGCCCCGTCGAGCCTTGCCCTCGTCGCCGGCCGGTTCGCTCTCGAAGGCCTTTGGCAAGGTGCCCCTGCCTCTCTCGAAAGCTCTCTCTTCGACGGATCCTGGGCGGCCCTGCCGCTCTGGGCCTTTCTCGGTACGGGCGCCCCGCGCCTCGACAGCCCCGGCCCGGCCGGTATCCGCCCGGCTTGGGTGGACTGGAAAGCAGCGAATCCCCTCGTTCTTTGCCGGTTTGACCTCGGCGAGAGCGTGAGGACGCCAGAGCTTGCGCCTTACGACGGATCCGAGATCCTCGAGTGGCGTCCTTTGAGCGGCGAGAGGACATCTTTCGCTATCGAGACGGGCCCGCTTCGTTCCGACGGCTCGTTCAAGACCTTCGCCCTGTTCGGCGTTATATCCGCGCCCGGTGTCCTCGTCCAAAAAGGCCGGATCGTCGGGTGGACGTTCGGCCAGGGCGTCGCAAGGGGATACCTTTGGGCGCCGTTCGACGGAGCCGGTCCGAAGCCCCTCCTTCCGGCTGGCGACCTCGCCGGCACCCACTTCGCGCACTCGCGCGAAGCTGCCTTCGTCCGGGCCATGGCGATGACAGACGAAGCCGCGTCCGACCTCAAGCTGGCGGCCTTCGCCGCCGGCTTCCGCGAGGAAACCCTGCTTTCTCCCGAGGACCTGCCCCTGCACTTGAAGCCGGCCATGGTCACGGCGCGTATGTCGTCCTTGGCCACGGCCATGATCGAGCGGGGGATGGCCGCCGAGGTCGCCCGGATCCTCGACCCGGGAATCCTTTCCTCCGCTTCCGATATCCCGCTCATCAAAACCGCCGCCCGGGCCGCCGGGGAGGCCCGCGGCTTCGATGCCGCCCATCGGCTTCTCGCCGACCTCCGGCGTGAGCCCGCGATCCAAAGCGCCCCCGCCTATAAGGAACTCGAGGCCGTCGAGGTCGAGCTGGCCAAGGCGTCGCTCCACAAGATCCTTAACGAGCGCGGCTATAACGGCCTCGAGATCTTCGAGGCGGTGAGCCCACTCGCTCCCGACGACATCGAGCTTCAACTCCTCGGCGTCGAGGTCGCCGTCCTGGAGAAGAAGTGGGGGAGAGCGGCGGACCTCCTCGGCGCCAAGCAATACCCGACGGCCTACTCCGATAAAGCGCGTACTCTCGAGCGGCTCGTCGAGGAAGGCCGCCGCGACGAAGAATCGGCGACCATCCGCTTCAATCCCGGCGACAAGCTCATCCCCGTCTATGCCATCATCAACAAGAAGCTCCGGCAGAAGTTCTTCATCGACACGGGCGCGACGTCGAGCATAATCCCCGTTTCGGCCGCGGCCGCTTTGGGGATCAGGATCGACAACTCGACTCCCGTCATCGGTTTCCAGGGGGTCGCCGGAGGAGATCTCGCCTACCAGGTCCGGCTCGAATCCATCGAGATCGAAGGACAGACGGTCTTCGACATCCGCGCCATGGTCTACGACATGGGAATGGACGAGGATGCCGGCCTGCTCGGCAACGATTTCCTGCAGTATTTCCAGATCGACCTCGACAGCATCAAGGGGGTCCTCAAACTCCGAAAAAAGTAGAAGTCGGCGCGATTGACAGGGGGACGGCAATCCCCCTAGAATGAAACCAATGGCGAACGCGGGGCACCTCGAAATCGTCCGGGACCGGATAGACCATTGGAACGAGTGGCGCCGGAAAAACACCACTGTCGTGCCGGATTTCACCGGCGCCGACCTCTCCGAGATCAACCTGGCCGGGGCCAACCTGGCCAAGGCCGACTTCAGTAACGCCAAGCTCGCCGGGACGAACCTCAGCGGCGCCAACCTGGCCCGGGCCAAGTTCTTCCGAGCCGATCTGAGCCAGGCCGACCTCAGCCGGGCGATCCTTTTCAAGGCCAACCTCAGCCAGGCGGACATGGCCGGCGCCAACCTCAACGGGGCCGACCTTACCGGGGCCTTCCTCATCCGGGCCAACCTCAGCGGGGCGACACTTCTCCAAGCCTGCATGAAGGGGGCCAACCTCGGTCAGGCCTCCCTCTTCCGGGCCAAGCTCGTCGGCGCCGTCCTCAGCCAGGCCTCTTTTTTCAAAGCCGACCTAAGCGAGGCCGACCTGAGCGAGGCCAATCTCGAGCAGGCCAACTTCCAGGAAGCCGTTCTGGAGCGAACCAACCTCCGCTCGGCCAACGCGGCCAACGCCAACTTCTGTTTCGCCACCCTGCTCCGGACGAACCTGGAGAACGCCGTTCTCGACAATTGCGCCGTCTATGGGACCTCGCTCTGGGACGTCAACCTATCCGAGTCCCGCCAGAGGGACCTCGACATCATGCCCGCCCAGCAGCCGGTCCTTTCGGTCGACAGCCTCCAGACGGCCCAGCTCGTCGGCATGCTGCTCCATCACGAGAAGGCCCGTTACGAGGTTTTCTCCATCACCCTCAACACCGTCCTCGTCATCGGTCGCTTTCTTCCGGACCGAAAACCGGTCCTCGCGGCTATCAAGGAGGCCCTTCGCCGGGGCGAATATTCGCCCCTCGTCCTTGATTTCCACCTGCCGGGGTCGGGCGACAAGAACGAGATCGTCAAGACGCTCGGCAAGATGTCCCGGTTCGTCATCGCCGACTTGACCGACGACCGGCGGATCGCCGAGACGCTCGACGCCGTCGTCCATTTCCTCCCCTCGATCCCTATCCAGCCCATCGGCCAGAAGGGGAGGGAGCAGAGTGCCGCCGACAGTCATTACCACAAATACCGCTGGGTCCTGCCCTTCTGGTGCTTCACGGACCCGGACGACCTGGCCAAGAAGATCGAGCGGGAGGTCATCGCCCCGGCCGAGCAGAAGGCGGCCGAGATCCGCCAGAAGATGAGCGTCGGCGTCTGAGCATCCGTGTTGATTTCCCTTCCGTCTGCCTAGGACGCCATCCGTTATGGCAACGATGGGGGCCTCCCAGCTCCCCCGACCGCGTCTTGACTTCTTTAGGCTAAGTTGATACTTCTACCACTCCGGCGGCGTCTATTGAAGATATCCGGCCGGAAGGAGAGAGGATGAACGCGCTGGTCCCCGTCATCGCCAAAAAGTTCCGCGGGCATTTCCCGGGGAAGCCCCTCCTCGTCGTCTCTCCCGGCCGGATCAACCTCATCGGCGAGCACACCGACTACAACGAAGGGTTCGTCCTTCCCGGCGCCACGGACAAGGCCGTCGTCTTCGCCGTTTTGCCCCGGGCCGACAGGCTCTGCCATTTCGTCTCCCACGACTTCGACCAGGAATTCCGCTGCGAGCTCGGCGAGTTCCATCGTTCCCCCCTCCGCTGGCCCGACTACCTCCAGGGGGTCGTCGATCAGTTCCTCAAGGCGGGCCACAGGGTCGGCGGTTTCAACTGCGTCTTCGGCGGCGACATCCCCATCGGGGCAGGGATGTCCTCCTCCGCGGCCATCGAAGGTGGCCTGGCCTTCGCCCTCAACGTCCTCTTCGGCCTCAAGCTCAACAGCCTGACCCTGGTCAAGCTGGCCCAGAAGGCCGAGAACGAATTCGTCGGCGTCCGCTGCGGCATCATGGACCAGTTTATCAACATCCACGGCCGGGAGAAGAGCGTCCTCAAGCTCGACTGCCGGTCGCTCGAGTTCGAGCGCTTCCCCTTCGAGCGTGAGGACCTCAGGATCGTCATCTCCGACACCCTGGTCCGGCGCGAGCTGGCCTCGTCGGAATACAATGTCCGCCGCGCGCAGTGCGAGGCCGGCGTCAACGTCCTCCGGACGCACGACCCCTACATTCGGAGCCTGAGGGACACGACCCTCGACCTTCTCGGTGAGCACAGGGCCGAGTTCGACCCCGTCGTCTATCGCCGCTGTGACTACGTCGTCCGTGAGAACATCCGCGTCGGGGAAGCCTCGGCCGCCCTCGTCCGGAACGATTTCGCGGTCTTCGGCGGGCTGATGAACCTGTCCCACGCCGGCCTGCGCGACGATTACGAAGTGAGCTCGGCCGAGCTCAACTCTCTCGTCGAGGCGGCCTATCGCGTCCCGGGCGTACTCGGGTCCCGGATGATGGGCGCGGGCTTCGGCGGCTGCACGATCAGCCTGGTCGAGGCCGGCGCCGTCGCGGAATTCGAGGCCCGGGTCGGCCAAGACTACGAGGCCGAATTCGGCCGGGCGCCCAAGATCCACGTCATCCGCATCGAGGCCGGGACGCACGCCGTTGAAGGCGTCTAGCCCGCCGTAAAACTCCCCGCCTTCCCCTTGACCGGATCAGTCGCCACCGAAGGGCCGGTCGATCGCCTCGGCCTCGAGTCCCCCGAGATGCCGGGAAAGACATCTTTCTTTTCAACCGTAAAATGCGGATAATAGTCCATTATTCCCATGTATAAACAGCGAGAAAGACGAGCGTCGGTCGGGGGGCCGGTCCTCCTCCTCATCACCGTCCTTCTTTCCAGTGCCGTCTGCCGTCGGGACACGCGTCGTGAGACGCTATCAGGAGATCCCGGCTCGGTGGCCTCGCGTTCCATCCCCGCGCCGCCGCGTGTCGACCGCGCTCTCGACGACCGCTTCGCCTTCGCCGCCGGCCTGACTGGGACATCGCCGACTTACGCGACTCTTCAGGAAGAAACCCCTTGGAAAGAATTCGCGGCCCTCTCAAGCAAAGCCTGGACGGACTTTGACTCCGCCGTCCTCGAGCCCATGCGGGTCTGGGCCGGAAACGACCTCGCGGAAGCCCGGGAGAAGACGACGACCCTCTTCTACCCCTTCGGCGGACCGGATTTCGCCACGGCCTTCGCCCTCTTCC
>Ga0315286_10008356_pt1 | contig 10180 bp, 10 predicted proteins | sample YL17G10_0_MG_FD_205038 | JGI IMG/M metagenome (GOLD analysis project Ga0315286, IMG submission 205038) | Sediment microbial communities from Yellowstone Lake, YNP, Wyoming, USA - YL17G10_0 | ecosystem: Environmental > Aquatic > Freshwater > Lake > Sediment | place: USA: Wyoming | collected...
CACCACGTACCTCGCCCCTCGCCCCTCGCCCCTCGCCCCTCGCCCCTCGCCCCTCGCACCTCGCACCTTACGCGTCAGCGGAACGCGACGCGACTTACATTTTTTTCCAATCCCCTGCCTGTTCGAACGCATACGCCGCGCGGTAGATGGTCGCTTCATCGTAGTGCTTGCCGATCAGCATCATGCCGATGGGCAGGCCGTCGACGAAGCCGCAGGGCACGGTCATTGCCGGGTGGTGGGTGATATCGAAGGGGCAGGTGTTGCCGATCATCTCCAGGGCGCGCTGGAAATATTCCTCGCGCGAACATCCGGGCGCGGGCAGCGGTTGCGCTTTCATGGGCATGGTCGGCATCAGCAGCAGGTCGTACTTGGCGAGCGCCGCGTCGTAGGCTTGGATCAGCCGCCGGGTGACGTTCATCGCTTTGCCGTAGTAGTGGCTGCCGTGATACTTCTTGATATACACGCCCAGCGTTGTCAGCACCTTGGTCGTTTCGGACAACTCGTTCGCGCGCAGTTCCCAGCCGTGCAGCTTGTCCATCAGGCTGGTCATGTAGAGATCCGGCCGGCTCAGGCCGTAACCGTCGCCGAACATCATCGTCTGCGTGATGCCCTCGACTCCGATCGGCGTCCACAGCGCCGGGCCGATCAGGTGCGCCGGAATGGAAACGTCGTCGACCGTGGCGCATAACGTCTTGAGCATCTCAACCGCTTTCTTCACCTTCGCGTCGGAAGCGACTTCCGATTCCGGCCGGCCGAAACCTTCCCTGACCACGCCGATCTTGAGGTCCTTGGCGCCGGCGTCGAGCATCTTCGAGTACTTCACCTTCTTCGGTGCGCCGTATTGGCGCGGGTCGTATCCATCCGGTCCTGCAATAACTTCGAGCATCAACGCGTTATCGGTCACCGTCGCAGTCATCGGCCCGGTGTGGTCCACGTAGACTTCGATCGGCATGATGCCGGTGTAGGGCACCAGGCCGTGCGTGGGCTTCATGCCATAAATGCCGCACCAGGAAGAAGGCATGCGGATCGAACCGCCCTGGTCGCAGCCGATGGCGAGGTCGGCTTCGCCCAGCGATACCGCGACGCCGCTGCCCGAGGACGAGCCACCGGCGGAGTAGCCCATCTTGTGCGGATTGTGCACCGGACCCTTGGCACCCGTGTGGCTGCCACCGGAAATGCAGTAGGACTCGCAATGCGTCTTGCCGACAATTTCCGCGCCCGCGTCGAGCAGGCGCGCGACTATGGTGGCGTCGATCTCGGGTACGTAGCCCTCGAGGATCGAGTTGCCGTTCATCATCGGCACGCCCGCCACCATGACGTTATCCTTCACGGCGACTTTCTTTCCCTTCAACGGACCTGACGACGCACCCTTGATCGAGGTTTTCACATACCAGGCATTACGCGGGTTCTCGGACGGGTCCGGGAAATAGCCCGGCGTGCGCGGATACTTCACCGCCGGCAGGCAATCCGGCATCGCATCGACCATGTTGTAAGCGTCGATGTTGGGTTTGATCAGCCCGAGGTAAGACTTCACGTCGTCTTCGGTAAGGGCAAGGCCGACTTCTTCAGCGGCGTCCCAAATTTGTTCCGGCGTCGGATATTGCACTGCCATGATGGTCTCCTTTTATGATGTGAACGCAATTGGTCGTGCGGCGCGGTCTGTTCTGCGCATTTTTCTTCAGGGGGCAAGCAGTCGAATCAGTTCGGGGTCGTCGCGAATCTCTGCCGACGGGCCTTCGAGCACAATCTGTCCCCGGTCCATGACGTAGCAGTACTGAGAGACGTGCAGCGCCATCTTGATGTGCTGTTCGACAATGACGACGGCGATTGTTTTTGCCAGTTGTTCCAGGCGAGCGGCAATCTCTTCGACCACGCCGTGCCAAACCCCCTCAGTCGGTTCATCGAGCATCAGCAGGCTGGGCTTGCCGAGCAATGCCCGGCTGATGGCCAGCATCTTCCTCTCGCCTCCGGAAAGTGTACCGGCTTGCTGGGACAGGCGTTTGGCAAGCATGGGGAACAGGGCGAGCATTTCCCCGATGCGCTCCTTGCCCCTGGGGTCGGTCATTGCGCCGATAACCAGATTCTCCCGCACGCTCAGCCTGCCGAACACCCCTTGTTCCTGGGGCACGTAACCAATGCCAAGGCGCATGCGCCGTTCGGTGGGCATTCGGGCCACATCGCGACCGTCGAATCGTACGGACCCCCGTGCCGGAAGCAGATCGCCCGCCAGCGTCTTGAGCAGCGTCGTCTTGCCGGCGCCATTGCGTCCCAGAATCGCCACGCCGCCGCGCGACGGGACCTTGAGCGAAACGTCGATCAGCACCTGGCTGGTCCCGTAGTAAGTGCAAAGACCTTCGGTGGCGAGCAAAGACGCATCGAGAAACGCAGTTTCAGGCATGGCTAAGATACGCCTCCCTGACCTTCTCGCTGTTCTGCACTTCGTCAGTCGGGCCGCTTGCCACCACCTGCCCCTGGTCGAGCACCGTCAGCGAGTCACAGATGTCCTTGATGAAATCCAGGTCGTGCTCGACGATGAGCAACGAACAGATTTGTTTGATCGGTGCGAGCAGCTCGCCGGTCGCTCGGCGCTCCTGCGCGCTCATCCCGGCCGTTGGCTCGTCGAGCAGCAGCAGCTTGGGATTGCCCGCGAGTGCCATGGCAATCTCCAGCCACTGTTGCTCGCCATGCGAGAGAACGCCGGCCAGATCATTAATTCTGCTTGCCAGGCGGAACTGGGCCAGCGTCCTTGTCACCTGCTTGTCCAGCGCGCGGCGCGAACCCGAGAAGAGCAGCCTTACCAGGCTGTCCTGTGCCTGCAGCGCAAGCAGGATGTTGTCGTACACGCTCAGCTCCGGCAGCACGCTGGCGATCTGGAATTTGAGACTCAGGCCCGCACGTGATCGCTCCGCGGGGGCGGCGCGGCCGATGTCGGCGCCAAGAAAGCCGATGGTTCCCGCATTGGGTAGTTCAGCCCCGGCAATGCACTTCAGCAGCGTGCTCTTGCCCGAGCCGTTGGGGCCGATCAAGCCATGAAACTCATTCTCGCGCACGGTCAGGTCGACGCCATTGAGCGCAGTCAGGGCGCCGTAGACCTTGGTAATACTGTGCGCCTCGAGCAGCTTCATGCGATCGCTCACGGCGGATTCTTATCCGCCTCGTGCGCCGGCGCCGCGTCGCCGGGCCGGCCGAAGGACCCGATTCGTTCCCGGCTCGAAACCAGGAAACCGATCAATCCCGTGGGCCGAAACATGATGATGACCAGAAGCAGCAGGCCCAGGAAAATCGGCCACAGTCGCTGGTATTGCTCGGACAGCATGAAGCTGAGGTACTCGATTACGCCGGCGCCAACGACGGCGCCGATCAGGGTTCCGACCCCGCCGAACAGAACGTACAGGACGACCTGGGTCGACAGCACCGGGCTGAGTTGACCGGGTCCGACATAGCCTTCGTGAAAGGCATACATCCCCCCTGCCAGCCCGGCGATGATGCCTGCCAGGGCAAAGATGATGCCCTTCACATGCTGAACGCGGTAGCCGAAGAAAGTGATCCGCGTCTCGTGCTGGCGGATTCCGGCGAGAACCAGACCGAGCTGCGAACGCGTCAGGAATTTGAGCACAACGTAGACGCCAACGAGCATGCCCAGCGCCATGTAATAGAACCACACCCCCTCCGCGATCTCGTGGCTCCCCAGCGTCAAACGCGGCAGTGACGGAATGCCGTTTTGCCCGCCGACGTAAGACCAGCCGCGCGCGAGCCTCTCTACCACGTAGGACCCGGTCAGTGTTCCCAGAGCCACGAATACAGTGGTCGGCACGCGGCGGCCGAGGATGACGATAAAAGCCAGGATCAGCGAGACGATCAGGCCCACCAACCCGGCTGCGGGCAGCAGTACCAGCACCGAAGTGATATCCAGCTTGGTCGCAATCAGGGCTGTGCAGTATCCGGCCATGCCGAAGAAAAGGGCCTGGCCGAAGCTGAGGATCCCGGCGTAACCCCAGACCAGGTCGAAACTCAGCGCGAGCAGGCCGAGGATGAATACGCGGGTGAGGAACAGCGTCCAGAAATCGTCGGCAAATGCCGGAAGGATCAGGCTGGCGCCCAGGATGGCGAGTTCCAGCCACGGAATGACTTTCCGCAACGGCAGCGACGAGGCCGACAGATCGGTGGATTGACTCATTTTCCAGGCGATTGCATTGCACAGAACGCGACCCCGGGTGACGCTGCACCCGGGGCCGCGGCCTAACTCCAGTTGTTCAGGCGCACTCGCCGGGCATGACCGGTCCGTTGCTCTTTTCCACGATCTCGTACTTTCCGCCCTTGGAGACAGCGGTGAACATGTTCATCTTCACATGGCGCGTGCCGGGAACCATCTCGCAACCCCCGCCCGGCCCGTCACTGATCTTGGCGTGATCCAGTGCCGCAGCCACCGGTTCACGCTTTACACTCTTGGCCTCCTTCACCGCGGCTTCCCACAGCTTGATGCCGCGGTACATGCCGGTTGCGCCGCTGCCTGCGGTGAATAGAAGCTTGTCGCCGAACAGCTTGCCGTACTCCGCCTGCAACTGGTTGCCGAACGGATCGTTGACGGCCTTGAAATAGTCGAGGCAGCTTGCCAGCCCTTCGATCTCGTGCGCCGGCGTGATTCCCAGCGCATTCTCGTCGTAGTAAACGCACGCGAGCCGCCCGCCTTTTTTCTGAAAGCCGGCCTCGTTGAGTTGCTTGAAAAATGCCGCGACGCCGGGCGGAATGGTGGTGTTGAATACCACGTTGACGCCACTCGACATGATCTTGTTGACGGTGGCGCTGTACTCGTTGTGGTCGACCGGGAAATACTCTTCGCCGATGACCTCGCCGCCGTTCTTCACGATCACGTTACGCGCGTAGGCGTTCAGGGTATGCGGCCACACGTAGTCGGCGGAAGGCAGGTAGAACTTCTTGCCCCCGTTCTTGATCAGCCACGGGATGAAGGTGTCGCATTGCTGCGCGGGAGTGGGGCCGGTGCAAAACAGGTACGGCGTGCACTCCTTGCCCTCGTAGAGCTGCGGATAGATGTAGAGCGTCTTGCCGCGGTTGACGATGGTGTCCTTGATGGCGTTGCGCATGGAGCTGGTGATGCCGCCAAAGACAACGTCCACTTTGTCCTGGGTGACCAGCTTGCGCACCTTGGTCACTGCAAGCTGTTCATTGGTGGCGGTGTCCTCCAGGATCATCTGCAGCGGCCGGCCGAGCAGACCGCCACTTTGGTTGATCTGGTCAATCACCATCTTCGCCACCTGCGAATTGGGAATGCCGCCCCAACTGATGGCGCCGGTCAGGTCGGTGGCGATGCCCACCTTGATGGGATCGGCGGCCCAGACCCCCTTCGGGTTATAAAGGTAACTGCCGCCGCCGAGGGCGATCGTTCCGGTGAGCAGGCTGGTGCGTTGCAGGAACCGCCGTCTGGAAGCGGACAGCGGGCGGCTGCTGCGGTCATCATTTTTCATTATCAGTTCCTCCACTTGGATAAAAGGCCTTGCGGCCGAACCTTCACGATCGCGATCGCGATAATGAAGACCACAACGTCTGCGACCACAGGCTTGATCGCCCACGGCAGCGCCGCGCTGGTGGCGCCCACGAACGCCGCGCCCGCGATGGCACCCTCGAAACTACCCATGCCGCCGAGCATGACCGCAAGGAAAGATTTGATCAGGAAGGGTACGCCCATGTCCGCGCTGATCGCGTAGATCGGCACCATCAACCCGCCCGCGAGGCCGGCCAGCCCGGACCCGAACGCGAAGGTCGCAGCATACACCCGGCTGGTTGAGATACCGGACGCTCGCGCCAGCGCGGGGTTCTCCAGAGCCGCGCGCACCTGCAATCCGAAGCGCGTGCGGGTGAGCAGAAGGTAGCAGCCCACCATTACGGCAATCGTAATCAGGATCACTGCCGTGCGCCAACGGGAAATGGAGATCTCGCCCAATGAAAACGAGCCGACCAGGGGAGCGGTGACGGAATAGAACTGCCCGCTCAACAGCGAACGCACGGTCTCGCGCAAGGCGAGTCCGATGGCATAAGTACCGAGCATGGCGACGATCGGGGTCGCGTAAAACCGGCGGATGACGACACGTTCGAGGGCCAGCCCGACCACGCCGACGACGAAAGGCGCCGCGACCATGCCCGCCCACACGGGCAGGCCGCTGCTATGAAACAGGTAGACCGTATAGGCCCCGAGCAGGACGAACTCGCCATGAGCAAAGTTGAAGATGCCCATCATGCTCGCGATAACGCCGAGGCCAAGCACGACCAGCACAAAGATTGCGCTGTATGCAAGAACGTCGAAGAAGAATGGAATGATCGTCACGCAAACATGCCTGCATTGTGCGCGAGACTTTATGCAGGAATGCCAAGTCCCCCGTGTCGACAAACCATGCCGGGATTGGCGCGGTGTGTCAAGCTGCGTGCCACTGACAGAATTGAAGTTCGGAGTGTGGCGCCCTCATGCAGGACACGGTCTCGAGGCTGTGGCGTCATCTTGCTTCCTGCACATACAAGGATATCGGAATTGCCGCGATGTGGCGGTAGTTGAAGTGGTTCTTTCATGGGTGACATGCTTTACGTCGTCGTGTTCGGCTCGGGCCCGCTCAGCGTAGACAGGAATCCCTGATCGGCGTCGAAAAAAAGACGCGGCTTGGGCCGCGTCTTTTTTTTGTCGGATGGTTATCCGCTTCAGCCGAGTTTTTTGACGACCTCGACAACCACCACTTCATCACGGAATTTATCGCGCATGCGACGGCCGGGAATGACCTTCCTCTTGATCACTGAGTCGTGCGTGAGCGCTCGGGTCAGGGCGTCGATGTAGTCGGCGGCATTGTCGATCGGCGGCGGCGGGAGCGTGGTCTTCTTCATACAAGAGAGGGTCCGGGCGGGGAAGACGACAACAAACTAACACGCGATCTCTAAGTCTGTGTGACAGTTTATTGACATGTTCCCCTGCCCGGGAAAAGCACTAGGCGATCATGCGCTTAGGCGTCAAAGCGGATCGCCGCCCGGCGCCGTGTTGCCTGTTAATTGCACAGGTAGCGCCGCCATGCGGTGGCTTCAATGGGCGAAGATACGCCACAGGGCCTGGGCGAAATCCGCGATCGCCAGCCAGTTCGCGATCGCGGCGCTGACCGTGAGCGCGACGATAGCGTATTTCGACGATGACTCGCGGCCCGCATAGGCCAGCCAGGCGAGACGCAATCCCGCCGCCGAGAACGCGGGCACGATCAGCAGCAGCGGCAGCATCAGCAGATAGCCGAATGTGGCATGGCTGTCGAGCGGCACACGGCCGAGCATGTTGGCGAACCAGAGGGTAGCGAGACCGATGGCCAGTGCCGCGCCGGCGGCGAGCGGCGGCGAGCGTCGCCACCACGGCCGGATTTCTTCGGACAGGTCGATGGTCGTGCCGGATTCCTCGGGTAGTTCAGGCGCCGGCTTGGACGAGTCTTGCACGGATGGTTTCGATGCGCTTGCGGTTCGCGCCCAGATCGCTGTGGCCCAGGCGCGACGCCGAGCGCACGTGGATGATTCTTGCGTTCGCTGGAAAATAGAATTCGACATCGTCGACAAAGCCCATCAGCGCGCTGGTGTACTCGGCGTACAGATAGTCCGGCTTCGTCTCGACAATCCGCGTATTCGGCGTGTTCTCGATGATCGCCTTGAGCGCTTTCATTGCCTGTTCCTGCGAGCCCCCGTAGGTGAGCGGGACGATCCGATGGTAACCGCCGGTTGCCTGGCTGCTGACCGCGTTCGGCGACGACGGCGGCGCCTTGAGATTGCCGTTTTTCACGCCCAGGTCGGCCGGGCGTTTGCCGCTCAGTAGTCCCATGATGTTTTCTCTTTCCGGAAATGGCAGGCTCTCATACTAAAGCAACGCAAAGTATTACCACGAAGGCACGAAGAGGAGATGCGCAAATAGATAGGTAGCTTGGAAAAAAGCGAGTGACCGACCACTATGGTTGTTACCGCCATGCTTGCATCAAACGATATGGGTTTCTTCGTGTCTTCGTGGTGAGACTCGATGTGTCGTGAACGACCCTCGCCTAAAGGCGAGGGCTTCAAATTACGGCTCAAGCCGGTTACAGTCGACCTCGCGGCCGACTCGCGAAATCTCCCTTCTGCTGCGCTTCAAGTGTTCCCTTGTCCCCCCGGGATACCCTGGCGCAGCCCGGAGTTATGGCCGACGGCCGGTATGCCGTGGGCGGCAACCCGTTTAGAAGGGCCGGGGATGAGGGATGCGCAATTTCAAGTTCCCACCTTTCCCTCACCCGGCGTCTTCGCGCCGACCTCTAAACGGGTACTCCCGGCTGCGCCTGGGTATCCCGGAGGGAGAGGCAAACTTGACTGCACACAACCGAGGCATCGCCATCCCTCGCCTGAAACGACGGGTTTACGGATCCCCTATCGGGGATTCTAAAAGGGTACTCCACGCTCCTTAGAAGGGTGCCGCTTACGGCATTCCATAAGGAATACCGGTCTGCGACCATAACCGGGCTACGCCAATAACTCCGACGTGCTAAAAGGGTACTCCGACGTGCCAGGCACGTAGGGTATACGCACGCAGGGTATTCGCGAGGGTATCTGCGCCTCTGTGGTGAGCGCTTTTCTGGCATGATCATCGCCATGCGCAAGCAAAAGTCCTCGACGCGCAGTTTACTTCCATGCGTGCTGCTACCGGTACTTCTGCTGGCGGCGGCCGCGCTTGCAATCGGCGCGGACGCTGCGGAAGATCCGGCGCTCTCGGCCGGCAGCTTTACCATCCGGCGCTTCGACCGCCAGGCGTTCTCGGAACCGGCGCCGGTGCTGACGCTGAAGCAGCGCCAGACCTTCATGGTGGGCCGCAACGTGTTCAACCGGCAGTGGGCTGCCGTGACCTCGCTGAACGGCGACTGGGGACTTGGACCCACCTTCATCGCCGATCGCTGCAGCGCCTGCCACATCAACGCCGGCCGCGGCAGCCCGCCGGCCTCTTCCGGCGAACAACTGCTGTCGTTGCTGGTGCGCGTGAGCATTCCCGGCACCGGCGAGCACGGCGGGCCGCAACCGCATCCCAACTACGGTGACCAGTTCCAGAACCGTTCGCTGGACGGCCGCAATGTGGACGTGGCTTATGCCGGCGAACCGGTGCCCAATGAAGCGGATCTCTTCCTCGACTGGGAAGAACGGACGGCCGCGTTCTCCGACGGCGAGACGGTGACGCTGCGCAAACCGAAGCTGCGCATCGAGAACCTGAAGTTCGGCGAACTCGGCAACGACGTCATGCTGTCGCTGCGCATGGCGCCGCCGCTGGTGGGGATGGGTTTTCTCGATGCCGTGCCGGAGGAAACCATCCTCTCCATCGCGGAAAAACAACGCGCGCAGGGTTTCAATGGCAGGCCGAATCGGGCGTGGGATGCGCTGAACAAACGCATGGCGCTCGGGCGATACGGCTGGAAGGCGAACGTGCCGGCACTGAAACAGCAGATCGCCGCGGCCGCGATCGGCGACATGGGCGTGAACTCGAACCTGTTCCCGGGACAGAACTGCCCGCCGGTGCAAACCATCTGCGCCAGACAACTGCCGGGGAATTTTCCCGAAATCATCGACCACGAGATTGGCGCGCTCGAACTCTGGCTGCAAGGTCTCGCCGTGCCTGCGCGCCGCGACGTGAACGATCCCGAAGTTCTGCGCGGCGCCGCGCTGTTCTCATCGGCGCAATGCGCGGTGTGCCACGTTCCCGAGATGAAGACCGAAAAATATCCAAAGCTGCCGCAGCTTTCCGATCAGGTTTTTCACGCGTACACAGACATGCTGCTGCACGATATGGGCGAAGGGCTCGCCGACGGCCGACCCGACTTCAAGGCCGGCCCGCGCGACTGGCGCACGCCCCCGCTGTGGGGCTTGGGTCTGTCACAGACCGTGAGCGCAAGCAGCGCGATGCTGCATGACGGGCGCGCGCGCAACGTGGCCGAAGCTATTCTATGGCATGGCGGTGAAGCGGCGAGATCGCGGGACGTGTTCCGGGAGATGACGAAGGCCGACCGGAACGCGCTGATGAAATTTGTGGAAGCAATCTAATCCAGGTATGCAGCCAGGTTGTCCTGCCCCTATACTCGGGCGCAAGGCATTGCGCCTGTCTGGGGAGCGCGGGAATGCGTGGGTTTCTGACGATCTTGTTGTG
>Ga0315286_10008357_pt1 | contig 10180 bp, 6 predicted proteins | sample YL17G10_0_MG_FD_205038 | JGI IMG/M metagenome (GOLD analysis project Ga0315286, IMG submission 205038) | Sediment microbial communities from Yellowstone Lake, YNP, Wyoming, USA - YL17G10_0 | ecosystem: Environmental > Aquatic > Freshwater > Lake > Sediment | place: USA: Wyoming | collected...
TTCTACCTCAGCGAGCAGCGCAGGTTGTTTCTGGATTGCACGTCGGGGCATTACCAGATGCTCTGGGGCTACAACCCGCCGGACCTCACGGCCGCCCTCGCCACCGCCTCGCGTGCCGGGGTCATCTGGGACAACCACTCGAACATCCCCCAGGCGCCACTGAAATGGCTGGCGCACCGGCTGGTCCGCCTCGGCAACGCGCCGAAGGAGAAGGACCCGCTCGACACCGTCCTGCTGGGTGTCTGCACCGGATCGGTGGCCTGCGCCGCCGCGCTGAAGATCCAGTTGAAGGTGTTCCAGAGAAGCCGTGGCAGAAAGCGGATGCCGGTCATGGTCGTGCTCGACGGCAATTACCATGGCAGCGACCTCGTGCCCCAGTTCATGCGCGGCATGTGGCCGGGCCTGGTGCGGCCCTTCGAGGTGGTCACCCTGGAGCCGAACGACCCCACCGCTCTGGAACGGGCCTTTCGCAGACACGGTTCTCGTGTGGCCGGGCTCTGGGCGGAGCCGGTGATGATGAACCGCGAGGCCATCGCCCTCGAACCCGCCTATCTGCAACTCGCTCAGCGGTGGTGCCGCGAAACCGGCGCACTCCTGTGCCTCGACGAAATCCAGACCGGCTTCTGGCAGCCGGAAATCTTTCAGTATCGCGCCCTGGGGCTGCAGCCCGACCTGGTCGTCTTGGGCAAGGGCATGACGGCCGGGTTTCATCCGCTCTCGGGCGTCCTGTTCCGGCACCGACACGATGTGCTGGAGCAGTACGATGCGATCAGCACGAACGGCTCGGCGGCCTCGCCCGCCTTTGTGGCGCTGGCATCGCTCGAACTCATCCGGGAGCGGGCGCCGCAGATTCGCGCGGCAGGCCGGCTCATCGAGCAGGGATTCCAGACGCTGGTGGACGAGTTCCCCGAACGACTTGAAGCCGCGCATGGGCGCGGCCATCTTGCGGGTCTGAAGTTCCGCCAGGTCGAGGACGCCAAGCGGTTCCAGCGGCAGTTGCTCGCGGACGGCCTGTGGACCCGCGTTCACGCCTACCACGAAGGTCACCGCACCGTCCTCACGAAACTGGGTCTTCTGGCGAATGCAGAAGTGGTAGAGTTCGTCCTGGCGCGTTTCCGGAAATTGCTGAAAATAGCTTCATCACGGAATTCCGGCATGAACAGATGAAAGCGGAAAAGTCTGCTGGTAGGTTCCTCGCGCCAGCGTTTGGAGTGCGTCCGGTTTCACCGGCGCTTTGGCTTCGGGGCACCGGCTGCCGTGGGGCGAGGCTAGGCGTGTCGCGGCGAAGGGAAAGCGGTGCTTCAAGCACACGCACTCCAAACGTTGGCGCGACTTCGGACCGGCCACCCCGAACCGAGCGCCCTCGTTCTACCGGGATTCCGTGAAGAACCTGACAAAAGGGAATCCGTGAAACCGAATGTGCGACCCCAAGTCGGCCTGCTGGCCCTGACGCTCGAGCTCTACGAAACGCTCGCTCCCGGACTGCGCGCTTCGCGGGAAGCCTGGCTGCAGCAGGCCTTGATCCCTGCACTCCGACCCCACGCCGACGTGCGGTTCGACGGAGCCGTCTTCCGACGCGACGACATCGAGGCCGCAGTCGCGCGTCTCGACGCCGAAGGCGTTGATGCGCTCCTCGTCGTCCTGTTGACGTACTCCCCCAGCCAACTGACCCTGCCCGCTCTCCAGCGCACGCGGCTCCCCATCCTGATCTGGAACACCCAGGAACTGCTCGCGGTGGATCCGTCCTTCACCACCGCGGCGATGATCGACAACCACGGCGTGCACGGTACGCAAGACCTGGCCAACGTGTTGACCCGGTGCGGTGTCCGATTCCACTACGTCACCAGTGGGTGGGACGACGCGGACGGATTGGCGGAGCTGGGCGATTTCTTTGCGGCAGCGGCCGCCGTGCGCCGACTGCGCTCCGCCCGACTCGGGATGATCGGGTATCCATTCCCCGGCATGGGCGACTTCGCCGTGGACACGACCCACCTGGCGGCCACGCTCGGTTGCTCGTGGACGAATCTGACGGTGGAGGACTACATCCAACGCTCCGCTTCGGCTGATTCCGCCGCGGTATCCGAGCTCGTGGCGGAGTACCGCCAACGCTACGACGTGGCGGCGGATGTGACCGGCGCCGACCTCGACGTCACCGCCCAGGCCGAGCTGGCCTTGCGCGGGATGATCCGTGAGCACCGCCTTGATGCGTTGACGTACCAGTTCATGGCGTTCGGCGACGATGAACGGACCCCGACGCTGCCGTTCGTGGCGGCGAGCCGGCTCATGGCCGAAGGCGTCGGCTTTGGCGGCGAGGGCGACCTGATCGCCGCCGCGGCGGCCACGTTGCTGAACTGGCTGAAACCGCCGGCCAGTTTCTCCGAGATGTTCACGATCGACTTCGTCGGCGGGAGCCTGTTCATGAGTCACATGGGCGAGGCCAATGTCGGCATGGCCCGGCGCGACCGGAAAGTGCCCCTGGTCGCTCGACCCACACCGATCACGCGGACCCGCGACCGCCAACTGGCCTTGGTGACCAGCCTCGAGCCAGGACCGGCTACGTTCGCGGCACTGACGCTGGGGCTGGACGCAAAATGGCGGCTGATCGCGGCGCCCGTCATGATCGACGACTTCGGGCCGCTGCCCGGGTTCTGTGTGCCGCACTTCAAGATCCGGCCTGCGGGCGACGTGCGGGACTTCCTGACCGCGTACGCCATGGCTGGTGGCCCGCATCACAACGCAGTGTGCTTCGGGGATGCGCGTCGGCGTTTGCGAATGACCGCGGCGATGCTCGACGCGGATTACCTCGAACTATGAGCGTTGGCTCGCTCCGGCAGCCTGTCATCTGAAATCTGAGATCTCCGATCTGAAATCGCCTATGCTCCTCGGACTCGACCTGGGCACAACCAACGTCAAGGCGCTGGTGACCGACCGCGCGGGGCGGTCGTTGGCGCACGGTGCGTGCCCGGTCCGGTCGTTCCACGTCGGCGACGGCGGAGTCGAACAGGACATCGATGAGATCGCGCGCGCCGCTCTCACCGCCATCCGAGACGCGGTGCGGTCCGTGGATGCCGCCAGCATCAAAGCAGTCGGCATCTCCAGCCAAGGCGGGGCGATGCAGATGCTCGATGCCCAAGGCCAACCGCTGGGCCGCGTCGTTAGTTGGCTCGATCAGCGGGGGCGGCCGTTCGACGACGCGCTCACGGCTGAGTTGGGAGGGGAATGGTTTCGGCACCGCATTGGTCACGGCCGTTCGGGCATGGCCATCGGCCAGGTGCTCCGACTCCGCCAGGAACAGCCTGACTGGTTCCGGGCCGCCCATCGCCTCGGCTTTGTGGGCGACCTCATCGTCTCGCGCCTTTGCGGGCGGGCGGCGCACGACGGCACATCCTGCGGTCTCACCCTGTTGCACAATCCCGGTCGAAGGACCTACGATCCCGACGTACTGCAGCGTCTCCGACTGGAACCGGGGCAACTGCCGGACTTGGTCTCGCTGCGCGAAGTCGCCGGACCCCTTCGGCGTGAAGTTGCCCAGCAGACGGGTCTGCGGGCGGGCATCCCGATTTCCGCCGCGATTCATGACCAATATGCCTCGGCGCTCGGCACGGGTGCAGTCCGGGCTGGCACCGTGATGGTCGGCACGGGCACCGCGTGGGTGCTGCTTGCCGTTAGCGACCACTTGCCGACGCCGGCGATCGATGACGCCTTTGTGTGCGGGCACGTGGTGGAAGGGCTGTTTGGCCAGATCCTCTCACTGGTGAACGGCGGCTCGTCACTCACGTGGGTGCTGGAGTTGCTGGGCTTGACCGGGAAGGATTCGGGGGAACTGGACGCCTTGGTAGCCTCCGCTCCGGCCGGCAGCGCCGGACTCGGGTTCTGGCCGTTCCTGGCGCCCGGCGGGGCCTCTGGGTTGACGCCCGAGACGAAGGGGCGGTTGTCGGGGCTTCAACTCTCGCATCGCCCCGCCCACGTTGTCCGGGCGGTGGTGGAAGGACTGGTGTTCGAGCTGAATCGCCACCTCGGCTTTCTCCGCCAAGCCGGCCTGCCACCGCGACAACTGGTGCTGAGCGGCGGCGCCGCCTCCAGCCGAGTGACGCCTCAGATCGTGGCCGACGTCACCGACCTGCCATTGCGCTGTGTGAGTGCCAGCGAAGCCAGCTTGCTGGGGGCGGCGATCATTGCCCGCGGCCTGCTCGAGCCGGGGATGTCGCTGGGGGACCTGGTCAACGAAATGGCGCCGCTGCCTCAGGTGGTCGAACCGGGTGCGGACGCGCCATTCTATCAGGAACAGTACCAACGCTACGTGCGGGCGTTGCCCGGGCACGAATCGAATCGACCATGACTCCCCTCCCGCTCCATTCTGTCTGGCACTACACCGACGTGGACCGCGCGTTCTGGGCGGAGCACCTCGAGGGCTGGCTGCCGCACCGGATTCTCGACGCCCATACCCACGTCGCCGACCCGCGCCTGCGACTCGAGCCGATGACCGACGCGATGCGCCGGCAGTACTGGGTCAACGAGGTCTTCGAACCGATTGACGCGCCGACCGCCGAGCGCTGTCTCCGGATGGTGTTCCCCAACCGGGAGGTCAGTTGTATCGCCTTCGGCGTGCCCGATCTCGGCTTCGATGTCGATGGCGGCAACGCCTACCTGCAGCAGGAATGTCCCAGGCGGGGCTGGCACAGCCTCGCCGTCGTCCGGCCTCAATGGACGCCGGAGAAGATCGCCGGACTGCTCGAGGCCCCCGGCGTCATCGGCGTGAAGCCCTACTACGCGCTCATCAGCGCGAACCGCGAGACCCGCGACGCCCACCTCGAGGCGAGCATCTTCGACTTCCTTCCCCATTCCCTCCTCGAAGTCGTGAACGACCGCCATGCGTGGGTGACGTTGCATGTGCCCAAGGCGGATCGCCTCGGCCATCCCGACAACGTCCGCGAAGTGCGCGAAATCCGGCGTCGGTATCCCAACCTCGTCCTGGTGATCGCCCACCTGGGCCGGTGCTACACCGAGGCACGCGCGCGGGAGGCGTTGCCCCAGTTTGCCGACGATCCCGGGCTGTTGTTCGACACGTCCGCAGTCCTGAACCCGGTCTGTCATCGGATTGCGCTCGAGCACTTCGGCCCGCGGCGCATTCTCTACGGCTCAGACAACCCGATTCTCTATATGCGCGGCCGCCGCCAATACCGCGACCGGACCTACAGCAACCGGACCAGCCATCCGTTTCACTTCAACCTGGACCGCGAACCGCCCGAAGTGGAGGCTGCCTACACGCTCTTCATGTACGAGGACCTGCGCGCCATCAAACAAGCCTGCGCCGACCTGGGAATCACCGGGCGCTCCGAAATTGAGGCGATCTTCCACGACAACGCCGCCCGATTGATCGACGGCATCCTGGCCCGCAAGCGGCAGGCAACCTCCACCCCGCCGGCCGCTTCGCCATGACCCGATCTCAGCATCCCGACAACCTTTTGTTGCATATGCAACAAAAGGTCGTCCGTGGTTACACGTGGAAATGACATGAGAACCGTTCGCTTCGGCCTCATTGGTTGCGGCCTCATGGGCCGCGAATTCGCCAGCGCCTCCGCCCGCTGGTGTCACTTGTTAAACCCGGACGCCCGGCCCGAGATTGTCGCCGTGTGCAATCGCAGCCCGGCGCCGTTCGACTGGTTCCGCCAACATTTTCCGGGCGTCAGTCAGTTCACACACGATTACCCCGCGTTGCTGGCGAACCCAGCGGTGGACGCCGTTTACCTGGCCGTCCCGCATCACCTGCATCAGGAATTCGCCTGCGCCACCCTGGAAGCCGGCAAACATCTCATGGCCGAGAAGCCCGTCGGGATCGACCTCGCGGCTAACCGGGCGATCCTCGACTGCGCCGCTCGGCATCCGGAGGGGTTCGTGCGCTGCGCCTCGCAATGGGTCTTCTACCCCGCCGCGCAGCGCATCAGAGATCTCCTGGAGCGCAGCGCGTTCGGCCGGATCATCGAGGTCAACGCGGGCTTTCTCCATTCGAGCGACCTCGATCCGGCCAAGCCCATCAACTGGAAACGGATGATCGAGTTCAACGGCGAATACGGCGTGATGGGCGACCTCGGGATGCACGTGTGCGCCCTGCCGTTCCGGGCCGGCTGGGTGCCCCGCAATGTCCGGGCCATGCTCTCGGACATCGTCAAGGAGCGCCCGGACGGGAAGGGCGGCAGCGCCCCCTGCCGGACCTGGGACAACGCTACGCTCCTGTGCGAGACGCTGGATCCAGCGAGCGGGGAGCTGTTCCCGATGACGCTCAAGATGCAGCGCATCGCCCCGGGTCAGAAGAACACCTGGTTCATTGAAATCCTCGGCACGAAGACCTCGGTCCGATTCTCCACCCGGAACCCCAAGCGACTGGAACTGCTGGAGTATTCCGGCGGCGAGCAGGTCTGGGGTCACGTCGAAACCGGTTACGAAACCGCCTTCAAGACAATCACCGGGCCGATCTTCGAGTTCGGTTTCCCCGACTCGATCCTCCAGATGTGGGCGGCGTTCCTGCATGAACTGGTCCACGGCCAACCGCCGAAGCGATTCGCCGGCTGTGTCACCCCCGCAGAGGTGTCGCTCAGCCACCGTCTTTTTGCCGCCGCGCTCCAATCGCAGAAGAGCCAAACCGTCGAAACCGTCTGAAGCTCCACCTCGGACCCAATCTGCACCATGAATGCCACAAACCCAACTCTCTCGCTCCATCGCCCGTCCCTCCTCACCCCGTCCCTCTCCCCATCGGATGGGGAGAGGGTGGCGAAGCCGGGTGAGGGGTCGTTCTACACTCGCCGGCATTTCCTGAAGACCAGCGCGTTCGCGGTCGCCACCGCGGCGGTGGCTACGCCGCGGTGGGTCGCGGCGGACACCTCGCCGAGGAAGATCCGGATGGGCGTGGTCGGCGGCGGCTTCGGCGCCAGTTTCCAATGGCACGAGCATCCGGATTGCATCGTCGAGGCGGTCAGCGACTTGCGGTCCGACCGGCGCGAGGGCCTGATGAGGGTCTACCGATGCGCCAAGTCCTACCCATCCCTGGAGGAGTTGGTGAAGGATCCCAAGATCGATGCCGTGGCCCTATTCACGGACGGCCCGTTGCACGTGCCGCACGTGGTGGAATGCATGAAGCACGGCAAGCACTGCATCTCGGCGGTGCCGGCCGCCTGGGCGACGATGAAACAGGCCGAATTGCTACTCTCCACGGTTAGGAAATACGGCCTGACGTACATGATGGCGGAGACGGGGTATTACCAGCAGCCCACGATCTCCGCGCGGAAGTTCTACCAGGAAGACAAGTTCGGCTCCCTGTACTACTGCGAGGCGGAGTATCAGCACCCCGGGTTGGAAGTGCTCTACGTCATCGATGGGAAGCGGACCTGGCGTTACGGGATGGCGCCCATGCACTATCCCACCCATACTTCCTCCCAACTCATCAGCGTGACCGGCGAGCGCCTGACCCGGGTGATGTGCCACGGCTGGGGCGATGACAGCCCGTATCTCAAGGACAACGCCTATGGGAACCCGTTCTGGAACGAATCCGCGATGTTCACCACCCACCGGGGCCACGCCTTCCGCATGAACATCTGGTGGAAAGGGGCCCACCGCGGCTGCGAACGCGCCCAGTGGATTGGCGACAAGATGAGTTTCTATTCGGCCCATCCCAACGGCGTGGGCTCCGTGATCGTGCGCTCCGGCGAACGGATGGAGAAGGACGACGCCGGGTTCGCGCGCAAGGCGACCGCCTTCGAGAAATACCAGCAGGTCGAATGGTGGAAGACCGACCTGCTGCCCGAACCGCTGCGTCACAACACCGGCCACGAAGGTTCGCATTCCTTCCTCACCCACGAGTTCATCGACGCCCTGGTGCACGGGCGCCGTCCGACCGTGGACGTTTACGAAGCCCTGGCCTACACCGTCCCCGGCATCATCGCGCACCAATCCGCGCTCAAGGGTGGTGAGTCTCTGAAGATCCCGCAGTTCGAGCGGCGGGTGTAACTCGTAACGAAGTCATGGAAGGTTGCGACGTCCGGACATTGGACGCGCCGGGAGCCATGAACCGTAGCCGACGACGTCAGTCGGCGCTGAACGCTGCCCCGCCTGGTGATAAAGGCGCGGACTCACGTCCGCGGCTACCCTCAGGTTGATGGCGAGCGGGGCCAGACCTTCCCCGCCGAGTTGAACCGGGGCATCAGTAACACGATCAACGCCCGCTCCCGGTCCCGGGCGGCCGCCTCGTTCGCGCACTCGCCCCATTCTCGCTATTACCCGCCCGTCGCCCGTCGCCAGGCGGCGATCAGCGCCGACACGTTGGCCCGGGCGGTCGGTGAGTCTTCGCGGACATTATCCACCGGCGACAGGATGAATCCCCCGCCGGGGGCGAGGACACGCATGGCCTCGGCGACTTCCGCCTCCACCTGGGCCGGGGTGCCCTGTTCGACCGTGAGATGACCATTCACGCCGCCCCACAGGCAAACCCGACGGCCCAGCTCGGCTTTGGTCTGGGCCAGATCCCACGCTTGGGGATCCACGCCGATCACGGCATCGATCCCCGCCTCGACCAGCAGCGGCAGCAGCTTCATACAGTTCGACGTGATGAGGCAGCCGAACCGGGCTCCCTGGGCATGAGCGAGCGCCACGTCCGCCTGCACGATCGGCAGGAGAAGGCGTCGCCAGCTCGCCGGACTCCAGAAATCCAGGTTCTCGTACCACGCCCGCTTGATGAAGAGATCGGCACCGGCGCGCAGCATCACCGCCATGCGCTGACGGTTCCAGGTGGCAATGAGTTCCAGCAGATCGGCGACGAACTGCGGCTGGTCGTGGGTGGCATAGACGAGGTTGTCGAGGCCGTGAATCCAGCCGATGAAATCGGCGCCCACGCCCCAGCCGGCGGCAACCAGTAGTTGGTGGCGCCGCGCCAGCGCCTGAACGAGTTCCGCCTCGCGGAGATAGGCGGTCGTCTCCTCCGGCGTCGGAGGGACCAGCAGGAACCGCAGCGCTTCCAGATCCTGCGGCCCAGTCACCAGGAACTTCCGCGACCGGGGCACAATGTAGTCGTCCAGGAACGGCACGTGATCCCCCCAACGCCAGTCTTCGGTCTGGCGCACCTCGGCGCGCAGCGTGCCGGCGGGCGTGCGGTATTCCTTGATCAGGAGAGGGCACGCCTCGTCCGCCCGCTGTTCCTTCCATTCCCGAACGGTGACGCGCAGGTCATACTGGACCGGCAGACCGTGGAGGTTGTAGTGGTCGTTGACCACCAGCGGGGGTCGTGCGGGCAACTGCACGAAGGGGTCCAACCCCAGCTCCACCTGTCGCTCGATGAACTCCGCATAGTCGCGGCAGGTGGACTTGAGGCCGTTGAACAGCATGAAGCTGCATGGCACATGGTCGGGCTCGCGCCGGTCGAGTGCGGCGAGCATGCGCTCACGGGAGGTCATCGGGGTCGTTGGCATCGGGGCGGTCGCAAAGCTCGGTTCCCGTGGACCGTATTGACTCTCCCGGGACGACTCAACAACTATCGCCCTCCGGCCTCAGTCACTGGGGCATCGCGAGGCTGCAATGCCGCTCTGGGGTAGGGCGGGACTGTCCTCAGTCCGCCGCGTTGGGTGAGGCTATGGCCCAACGGCGCGGTGGGGACACACGCGCCCTACCCGCACCGACAACTTATGGATGCACTGGTAAGCCACGCCAGACCTCGGGAGCGATCCGGCCGGATACGGACGACTCACGGTTTGCCGACCTCGATGGTGAGCAACTGCCCCGGCATCAACTTAACCGGGAAGCCCTCGGTCAATTGCGCGCCGGTTCGCTCCAGGCTCCGCCCTCGGTCCAGTCTGACTTGGTAGTTCGCATCCTTCTCCACGGTGAACCATTCCGGGAACTGGTTGATGCGCGCGTAGTCGAGCGGTAGGCGCATCAGGAGCTTGTGCCGCGGCCGGTCGAACACGAGGCGACCCTCCCATGGTTGGTCGGCGGTCAGACTGAGGTACACCGTGCCACCTTCACGCACGGCGCCGAAACGAACGTCGGCCCGCCACGGCTGCACCGTCGCTCCCTGCGTCTTCCACAGGGCATACATCAGCGACGTGCGCGCGAAGTTGCCGTCCCCGTGCCAGCCTTCGATGACGCCGTCGGGTTTCTGGATCGCCCACATCATCCGGATCTGACTGTCGATCCA
>Ga0315286_10008358_pt1 | contig 10179 bp, 8 predicted proteins | sample YL17G10_0_MG_FD_205038 | JGI IMG/M metagenome (GOLD analysis project Ga0315286, IMG submission 205038) | Sediment microbial communities from Yellowstone Lake, YNP, Wyoming, USA - YL17G10_0 | ecosystem: Environmental > Aquatic > Freshwater > Lake > Sediment | place: USA: Wyoming | collected...
ATCGTCTACAACGACAACGAACCGCTGGAAAAAATCAAGATCTACGACAAGAGGGTGGAGACCCCGCCGCACTACGACACGTTCGCCGAATTTCATTATTCCTACCACTACGGAGACATGTACGCCCCCTACATCAAGCAGACCGAGCCTCTGAAGGTGGAGTGCCAGCATTTTCTGAACTCCATCCGGACCGGGACCCGGCCGCTGACGAGCGGCGTGGAAGGGCTTCAGGTCGTTCAGATCCTTGAAGCATCGACACGATCCCTGGAAATCGGTGGAGGGAGGGTGGAGATCGACAGGGACATGGTGAGGATGCTTTCCAAGGCATCGTGAAGGGACCGCAAGAAAAGGGCAGCCAAACCCCGATCCCCGGCCGAAAGGAAGACGAATGAAGATCGAACCTTCCCAGTTCCTGCGAATCGCCCCGGACGTCAAACTGGGGGAAGACGTCAAGATCTACGGCTTCGTGAACATGTATGGGTGCGAGGTCGGGGACCATACCAAAATCGGGACGTTCGTGGAAATCCAGAAAGGCGCCAGGATCGGCAGGAACTGCAAGATCTCCAGCCACACCTTCATCTGCGAAGGTGTGACCATCGAGGACGACGTGTTCATCGGGCACAACGTCACGTTCATCAACGACGCCTACCCCCGAGCCACGAACGAGGGCGGCGCCCTGCAGACCGAGAAGGACTGGATCTGCGTTCCCACGCTGGTGAAGTCGGGGGCCTCGATCGGATCCAGCGCCACTCTGCTCTGCGGGATCACCGTCGGGGAAAGAGCGATCGTCGGGGCGGGCAGCGTCGTCACCAAGGACGTTCCGCCGGGGACGATCGTCGCCGGCAATCCGGCCCGGATACTTCGGACGGTGAAAGGACCTGAAAGGAAAGCATGACAATGGTCGGATGGAGCGGTCTCCCGCGGGAAGTTGCGTCCCGCGTTGGGGAAGACGTGCCGGTCGGTACCCGTTGCGACATGGCATGACGTCGGACCGTCCATCGGCCTCATGACCCGACTCGACCGGTTCGTGACGTTGTACCTCCGCTCGCCGATCTCGCGCGTAATCCGGGACAGGAAGGAGCCCGGAATCCCCATCCTCATGTATCACAAAATCGCGAACGGACAGGAAACTCGCGGCTCTTCCTATTATTGGACCAGCACCTCGCCGCGCCGGTTCGGCCTCCAGATGAATTATCTGCACGAAAACGGCTACCGGGTCGTCCCACTGAGAGGGATCGACCGATGTCTGGAACGGTTGAAACCGGGAGAAAAACCCCCTGTCGTGCTCACGTTCGACGACGGGTACCAGGATTTTTTCACTAACGCGTTCCCGGTCCTGCGCCGGTTCGGTTTCGGTGCGACCGTCTTTCTTCCCACAGACCTGCTCGAGAGGGAGGCGGAGCGCAATACATACCTTACCTGGCGACAGGTCGTGGATCTGCACAGTCAGGGTATCGAGTTCGGTTCCCATACATTGACCCACCGGAGAATGTTCGAACTGTCCCTTCCCGAAATCGAGCGGGAGGTTCGCGATTCCAGGGGTGCGATCGAAGCCCGCATCGAAGCGCCCGTGGCTTCCTTCTCCTATCCCTACGCCTTCCCGCAGGAGGACCGGAAGTTCACGGGCATGCTCGCGGGCCTCCTGAAGGAAAGCGGATACCGGTACGCCGTAACGACCATAATCGGCCGGGCTTCCTCGAAAGACGACCGGTACGCCCTGAAACGGATTCCGGTCAACGAAGGCGATGACGAAGCCCTCTTCCGCGCCAAACTGGAGGGAAACTACGACTGGCTTCGAATCTTTCAGTATACGAAGCGTCGGGTCGCGGGGTGGTATTCATAGACATGAAGGACGCGGTATTTATTAATTGGGACCCTTATTGTCGGAGATCTGATGTATTGGGAAAACAATTTAATTGCAGAACACTGTTTATTGATTATTTAATAAACAAAAGAAGTGTTTATTGGAAATATTTATTCTGGGTAGATTATCTGTATAAAGGCATATATACATTATGTTATTTGATTTATAATAATCCTGCCTACGTATTGGCTCTATCACCACCATGCTTTTGTCCAATGTTTTGCTGGATCTACTGCAAAGTTTTTCGCAGGAAATTGATCGTGGACGGGCACAACAACGCGTTTGACGAACCATGGATATCCTTCCCTTATTACATGGATATCCTTATGGCTTCCTCAATGGTATTGGTCCATAATGACGAATTGGAAAATTTTCTTAGGGAAAAATACCAAAATGTCGCATTTTACATTCTTCCCGACAAGATCCCGAATTTTTCAGTTCAACATAAAAATGAACGATCTCCGCAAAAAGCCTATTTTCTCATACCCCTCTCCTTCGCACCGGATGAACCCATCGAAGAGATGTTCGATGCGATCACGTTATTTCTCGGTACGACGAAAGATCCGATGGAATTTGTCATTACGGGCAATTACATGAGGAAACCTGAAATCCATGATGCATATCATGGCGTGCAAGGCATCCGTTTTACCGGATATGTGGATAATCGAACCTATGAAGATTTATTGGCGAACGCATTCGGCGTAATAGCGCTTACAAAACGGCAGATGACACAACAATGCGCGGCCGTCGAAGCCATGGGAGCCAATGTACCATTGATCGTCTCGGATACCGATACCAACAGAAGGCTCTTCCCCCAAGGTGCGATTATCACAGGAATTGACCGAACCGGCATCAAAACTTCATTGGAACAGTTTCTCCAGGATCGAGGGACGTTATTAGAGGGTATCATCGAGATGAAAACATATTGGGATCAATCTTGGGAAAAGGCGTTTCTCGGGCTCGAGAATCGGCTGGCCATAGGCCGCGAATCCGGTACCCGGTAATATCTCGAATGGAAGGGACCAGGACACCCGGTTCGCATCCATCGCTTGCCTGGAGAGCGGCGATCGCCTCCGCAGATCAGGCGTTGCTCTCCGCGATGAGTTTTTTGATCGCCATCCTCCTGGTCAAGACCGTCCCAAAGGTAGAATACGGGTATTATTCGATCGCGCTGCCGGTTTCCCTGTTCCTCGTCTCCCTCCAGAACGCCGTCGTCAACACCCCGCTCGCCGTCCTCCTCCCTTCGAAGAAGGAGACGGAGGGAAGGGAGTACGTTGCCTCTCTCTGCTACGGGCAGTTCCTCGTGATCCTTCCGGCCGCCCTCCTCGGTTTCGCCGCCTTCTCGATCTTCCGGTTCCCGGGTCTCGACGCGACGGGGCACGCCATCGCCGCCGCTCTCTGCATCTCGGCAGGAGGTCTTCTGTACCGCGAGTTTCTCCGGTCGTATCTGTTCGCGGAAGAGGATCCGCTGGGCGTCTTGAAGCTGGACGCACTCTATGTCGCCATCTTCCTGTGCGCCCTCTCCGTTTTGTACCTGATTTCCGGGATCCGCATCGACACCGTTTTCCTCCTGCTGGGAGCGAGCGCCCTGTTGGCCGCCCTGCCCTTCGGCCGCGGACAAGGCTGGAGGTTTCCCCCTCCATCGGTTTCGAAAAGCTTCGGGGAAAACTGGAAATTCGGGAAGTGGGCATTAATGGGTGTGTGCGTGTCCCACGCCCAGAGTTACAGCTACCTCTATCTGCTGGGGATCCTCTCCGGGAGCGTCGCGGTCGCGGACGTGTCCGCCGCGCGCCTGCTGCTCATGCCGTTGATGCTGGTCCAGGTGGGCTGGGGGAAAATAGCGATCCCGCACGGGTCCAGGCTCCGGGAAAAGGGCCAGGCCCACCGGTTCTTCAAAGAGCAAGCCTGGGCGAGCCTGCTGTTTATCGTCGCCGTCGCCGCATACGTCGCTCTCCTCCTGACGTTTTCGGAGCCGTTGCAGAACTATCTGCTCACCGGGAAATACGCCTCTTCCTTCGGTTACGTGATGCTCTGGGGATCGATCTTCGCCGCGGGGTTCGTCGCGCTGAACGCAAGCTTCGGACTTCAGGTGATGATGGGGTTCAACGTCATCACGAAGATCAGTTTCCTGGTCATGCTGGTAACGGTCGCGAGCGCCTGGTTCCTTATCCGTGCGCACGGAATCACCGGCGGGCTCGTGGCCCTCCTGCTCGGCGAAGTCCTCCTGGCCGCGGGCCTTTGGACCGCTTTCGGGAGAGCCGTCGTCTCCTCGAAGAACACGGCGTGCGGTTTCCATCCGGAAAAGGAAAAACTCCTCGAACTTTCGGGCAATCCCCCCTGACCGTTGAAAACCGCGACCCTCCATATGGATCGGCCCGACCCGTCCGCGGAGGAAGGGCTGATCCTCTGCTCCGTATGCGTCTGCACCTATCGCCGCCCGGATCTCCTTGCGAAACTCCTTGAGAGCCTTGAGAAGCAAACGCTCCCCGAGAGGGTCGACATGGAGGTCATCGTGGTCGACAACGACCCCGGGGGAAGCGGAGAACCCGTCGTACGCCGGTTCGCGGATCGGGGACGAACCCGGTTTACCTATTTCGTCCAACCGGTGAAGAATATCAGCCTCACCAGAAACGTATCTGTCCGGAAGGCGTCCGGAGAGTACCTCCTGTTCATCGACGACGACGAGGCCGCCCCCCCCGAATGGCTGAAACGGATGCTGGGGGCATTGGGTTCCTTCCGCGCCGACGGGGTATTCGGTCCGGCCATTCCCGAATTCCACGAATCGACGCCCCGCTGGATGCGTTGGCGAGAGCTTCACTACCTGCCGATGCAATCCACGGGGGACAAGGCGACCCAGCAGTGGACGAGCAACTGCATCGTGAGGGCTTCCCTCCTGAAAGAACGGGAAGGCCCGTTCGACCCGGCGTACGGGATCACCGGGGGGGAAGACTGCTTCCTCTTCGAATCGCTGGAGCGGGAAGGCGCGCGTTTCGTCTATTGCCGGGAAGCGACCGTTTCCGAGTACCTCCCTCCCCACCGTACCCGAGTCAAGTATCTGTTCCTGCGGGGAATCCGCAACGGGAGCGGGCACACGCGGCGGATTCTCGAATTCCACGGGAAGGGACGATTCGGCCTGCGCCTGTACATGATCGCAAAAGCGCTGCTGTTCGGATCGGCGAGCCTGGCGCTCCTCATCGCCTGCATGCCGGTTCCCGCGAGGTCGACCTACTGGACGATCCGGTTCGGATCCAACATCGGGCGATTCCTCGCCGCCCTGGGCTGGAACATGGAGTTTTACCGGTAGGGGATGACGGTGGACTGGCTCGACAGGAACGCCCCGAAACTGGCCCGGATCTCGTTTTTCCTTTACGTCTTCTTCCTGTTCTTCGGCACCGGCCTCCCGTTCCAGGATCACCCCACGGAGCTTTTGGAAACCCCGGTTTCGAATCCCATCAACCAGTACGTCTTTTCCGCCCTGTATCTCGCGTCTCTCCTGGCCCTCCTTCCGGTGAGGACCCGGACCCTTCAACTGGCCCGGCAAGAAAAATTCCTCACCCTTTTCCTTCTCTGGTCCCTCGCCTCCGTTTTCTGGTCCGATTTCGTGTTCATCTCCTTCAAGCGCTGGATCCAGCTGCTCGGCATGGTGGTCGTCTTTTCCGCCGCCCTTGTCCATCGAGACCCCGGAACGGGGATTCTCGACGATCTCAAGGCGGTCCTGTTTCTTTACATCCCTCTGAGCCTCGCCGCCGTCCTGCTGGTCTCTGGCGCCACCGAACCGGATTTCAACGCCTGGAGGGGATTCACCTCCCAGAAAAACATGCTCGGCCAGTCCAGCCTGGCCGGCCTGATCGTCTTGACCCTGTCCTTGCGAGAGGACGTTTCCTGGAACCGGGTCGCGACCTGCCTATTGTGGTGCATGACCCTTGTCCTGCTGCTCGGCTCCCGAAGCACAACGTCTCTCCTCGCGGGGGGGATCCTGCTTTTCGCGGCGGTGGTCCTGCACGCGGAAAGAACCCTCCTCCGGCCGTTCGCCGGAGGAATGATCTCGTTCCTGACCGTCCTTGCCTTCCTTCTTTCCCCCGTCCTCATCCTGTTCCTGGAACCGACCGTTCTGGATTCCATCTTCATGGAGTTCGGCAAGGACATGACATTCACCAATCGGGTCGACATCTGGGCGAACGTCTTCGATGATGCGAAGCGGCACCTGCTCGTCGGATGCGGCTTCGACGGGTACTGGGTGCCGGGAACCACGGAGATGGATTTGATGTTTAAAAATTTGCAGTTCATCATCAACCAGGGCCACCTCGGGTATCTGGACATCCTCAACGAGACCGGGGTCGTCGGACTCGGCATCGTCGCGTCGATGGTGATCCATTACCTGAAGAATCTTGTTATCGGGGAGAACGAGGAACCCTGGAAGTGGTTCGTGTTCGCCGCACTGATCGTGAACTTCCAAGAATCGACCATTTTCCGGCTTCACTCGGTGAACGGGGCCCTATTCGTGTTTTCCTACCTGGCCCTGTTCGCCGGCGCCGTCCAACGATTGTCGCCCCCGGGAGAATCTTGACCACCGCAGGATCTCGGCCCACCCGAGGAGCGGACGCGACCACTTGGGGACGGCGTAATTCGCCCGAAATACGGCCTTCGCCAAGGTCAGGGCCTGCGGGTCGACCTGCGCAAGGTCGATCCAGTCCATGGCGACGTTGTACCCGTCGCCGGAGCCGGATCCGTCCACGCGTCCGGCGACCCTTCCGCCTCCTTTATGAATCCTCTTTATCAACGTATTGGCCAGCAACCGCATCTCGTCGTTCGAGAGAATTCCGGATCGGTTCGCCGTGATAAAGAACGAAAGATCCATGTGGGAATGGCCCACGTCCTCGACGCCGAATTCCCGCGTCCGCAGGTAGTAGTTCCAATTGTACGCGGTGTAATCCCCCCCCCTTTCCTCTCTCCGCTTCCCCCTCCAGAAATCCAGGACCGCCGAGGCTTTTCTGCGGTATTCCGCTACTCCGCCTTTTACCTGATCGAGCAGAAGAAGGGTTGTCGTCATGGCGGCGCTGTGGTTGAAGGGGACCTCCGTCGAGGACAGACCGGGGGTTCCGTCCGTCTGCGGGAACCAGTAGGACCCCGGCACGTCAAACCGGTTATAGGCGAAGGTCTCGTTCCACATCGTGACCGTTTCCTCGACCCGGTTCGTGTATTCCGCGGCCTTACCCCGATACGCGGAGAACCGGGGGTCGTCGTGCACCAGGGCGACGAACCGCATGATGGCCTGCGTGATCATCCCATCGATGACGACCTCTACACGACACTCCCCGTTCCATTTTCTTCGCCACCCCCGGGCCGGCCGATCCCGCCGCGAGAGGAACGACGGCGGCGCGGTAACGTAAGGGGACGTCTTCAGGTCCAGCTCTCCCCGGGAGAATCTGGCGTCATCCCGGGAAGAGAGCATCGAATCGATCAGGGTAACTGCATCGTCGAGGTATTTCGTGTCACCGTACGTCTGGGCCATGGAAAGATAAGCGCGGATCCAGTAATGACCTTGCCATGCATAGAGTTCACCCGGATACTCTCCCGCATCGACAAGGCACGGGGGCCCCGCCGGGTTGGCCGCCCGGAAAGCCTTGTCCCAAGCTGTTTGGGTTTCAATCGCAAAGGATTCCGATCCCGGTGCGAGGAAGACCAGGGACCCCAACAGGAGCGAAACCCGCAGAAAAAGCGGCATGCGTCCCGTCATCGTCTTATTCTTCCCCCATGGCAAGGGCAGCGAATGACCGTCCCTTCCTGTTAACCGGCTGAAATTGCTATTATATTAACTGCTTACATACTCCTTGAATATGACCTTGAATGGATTACTACTGGCGATTTTGATATAAGACTCTTCAGCGCTATTCTCCAGACAGCGTAAAGCATGCATAAGCGTTACGACTTTTGTCCACTGCGGCTCATATAATGCGTCGGATCCAAAAAGAATACGATCCCTATCCAGTCCGGTTAATACTTTCGATAAAGAATCATACCCAATGCCTGAAATATCAACGTAGAGATGATCATGCTTGGAAATAATCTTTTTCATATCAATCAACACCTTGTCTTTTATCTCCGAATCATCGCATTGATAAAGCCCCGCATGAGCGATGACAACCGGACTCTTCGATATTTCCCATGCGATTTCTCTGATGTTGTCTATTAACGCGTACCCTCCCCTTTCGTGTTCATATATGTTTGATCTGCTGCCACAATGCAAAATCAAGGGCAGATGATTTTTTCCGCATGCATCCAGTATATATAAAAACCGATCTTTCCCATTATTCGAATTGATATTTATACCCGTAATGATCGGATGAACTTTTAACGCTCTGATATCGAATTCTTTACACATCCGAAGGACGTATTTCTCGATATCGTTATTACAAATCGTATTTGGTACACTCCCCGCTATCCAGAATTTATTTTTATCAGGGTACAGCGATCGCAACATGATCATTTTTTCCTCGACACCACCATGAAAGGAAGCAACCGGAAGCAGCAATGCTTTATTTATTCCGCCCAGTTCCATCTGATCGGAAAAAACCTTGCTCCCGATATGTCCGTACGTATAACGTAGTCGCATCATTGTAATTTTTTTTAAACTTGTCATATCGAATGATTTTACTTTATTTATCAGCGGATAAAGAACTATTTCCGATATTTCAGGGATTCTATACTCACTGTCGCTTATACTGATTACATCCCCTGCTGTTGAACCGAACGGGTAGACGAACTCATCGAAAACAACCTCATAGGGATGGACATGCACATCGTAATACTTATGTGCAGATGAAATCTCTTTCACGGCGGAAAGATATTTAGATACTACTTTTTTATCCAATACGATCATATTTCACTTCCATTCGTTTGCTACACCTAAAGAATGTTAATATAATACATTTGTTTAATTAATTCACGATCTGTTTTTCCTCTACTGGTTAATGGAATGTTATCTATTTTAATAATCCTTTTAGGTATCATGTAATGTGGCAACATTTTACTTATGTGATATAATACATCCTTGATATTGCAGCCATTCTCTACTTCAATAAATGCCACTAATTCCTGCAATTCAGTAATTACAGAATCACATAACATTACCGTAACACCATTCACGGCAGGAAATGAAAGCAATGCGTTTTCTATTTCATAAAGTTCAATTCTATATCCCATATATTTCACCTGAAAATCAATTCTACCCACAAATTCATAATTCCCATCTGCTCTCAATTTTGCAATATCGCCCGTACGATAAATCCGATCATTAATAAAGCTCGTATTTGGATTATGTAAAAATGCTCTTTCGGTCTTCGATTTATCATTCCAATATCCAATACTCAACCCTGATCCCCTTATACACAACTCACCCACCTCACCCGCAACGGTTACTATCTGGTCATCCCTCAAGAGAACGACCTCGGTATTCGAGCAAGGTTTTCCGATAGGAATTTTTTCCGAAACGTCATTTGGAATCCGTTCCACGGGATAGTACATCGAGATTCCGGTTGCCTCGGTTGGCCCGTACACGTTGTAATAGTTTTTCCCGGGATAGGCCTTCATCCATTTGATAAGATATTTTGTTGGTAATACTTCACCAGCGAACATAATGGTTTTCAGCAAGGGTATCCGTTCTTTTTTCAATACGCCGGTCTTCGCAATGTATACCAGAAGAGAAGACACGCTTTTCCAAACGGTTACCTTACCTTTTTCCATCCATTCAAATAATTTAATCGGAAAAAGAAGATGGCTATCAAGGGCTATGCAGAGCGAGGCTCCGGTTTTCATGCTGCAATAAATATCGAATGTTGACATGTCGAAATGAAACTGTGCAGTATTAAAAATGGTATCTTCGTCCTTTATATGAAAACATTCTACAGCCCACTCGATGTAATTTATTATATTCAAATGGGTGATTATTACTCCCTTTGGATTCCCTGTAGATCCGGAGGTATATAATATATATGCTATATCCGTATCGATGTTTCTGTATTTCGGCTCTTCTTTGGATTCTCTATGAATTTCTTCCCATCGAATGATTTGTAAATGTACGTCATGATATATACTTGCATAATCGTCCTCAATATTTTTATCATCACTTACAATAATAGCTTTTAATCCGATGATACCTTTTGATATTTGAAGGACATCATGGATATATTCCGAATCGCAAATAATTGCGGTTGGACAGCAATCTTCAATAATTTTTTTGACCCTCGGAAGCGGTGATTTATGGTCGACCGGAACATAGATCGCGTCCGCCTTCAGCACACCCATAATAGCGATGA
>Ga0315286_10008359_pt1 | contig 10177 bp, 8 predicted proteins | sample YL17G10_0_MG_FD_205038 | JGI IMG/M metagenome (GOLD analysis project Ga0315286, IMG submission 205038) | Sediment microbial communities from Yellowstone Lake, YNP, Wyoming, USA - YL17G10_0 | ecosystem: Environmental > Aquatic > Freshwater > Lake > Sediment | place: USA: Wyoming | collected...
AGCGAGGAGGACCTGCGACCCGTGGGCGAACGGCTCGCAGCGGAATACCCGGAAGCGTTGGTGGTGAGCCTGCGAGCGCCTCATCCGACGAATTTCGGCCGCGGCTACCAGTGGTTTTCGGTCGTAGGCATCGACGACGCCAAGCGGGTCGAACGGGTCGCCGCCGAAATGCCGCTGTTCGTGGCGGCTATCCGGCAATGGCAGCGCGATACGGGCCTCGGTCCGGAGGCCACCGTGCTGGTGGGTTTTTCGCAGGGAGCCATCATGGTTCTCGAGGCGGCGACCCAGGCGGGCGACGACGTGCTTGCCGGACGCGTGGTGGCGCTCGCCGGTCGCTACGCCCAGCTGCCGGCGTCCAACCCGGGCGGTACCACGCTGTTTCTCGTCCATGGCAAGGCTGACGACGTGATCCATTACGGATTCACCGTCGCAGCGGCCAAACACCTTGTCGCGCTGGGCGCCGACGTCGTGGCGGACGTCATCCCGTTCCTGGGGCACGGCATCGACGCGGAGGTGCTTGACCTGGTGGCGCGGCGGCTGCGCACCCACGTGCCGAAGCGCCATTGGGAGGCTGCGATGCGACAGGGCGTTCCCCCACCGGGCGGCGGGACAAAGTAGGATATGCGCCCCATGCAAACGGTCATACGGACGCAAAATCGATGAACTCGCCGGCTTCGTCGCTGAGAATCGCTGACCCTTCGCTCGTCAGCTACACCCACTGGATGTATGCGCTGCACGCGGCCAGCGCCCTGATCGGCATGTTCGGCTCCGCGTTCATTGCCACGGCCTTCGTGTTTGGGCTGCCGTCGATCATTGCAGTGGTGATGAACTACATCCGCCGCAGCGATGCCCGTGGCACGCACCTGGAATCGCACTTCACCTGGCAGCTGCGCACGTTCTGGTTCGCCGCGCTCTGGGTCACGATCGTGTTCCTGCTGTCGCTGCCCTTGTTCTTCCTGCTGGTCGGGTTCGTCACGTTTCCGATCGGCATCTTCATCATCGGCGTCTGGGTCATTTACCGCGTTGCGCGCGGCTGGCTCAAGCTCAAGGACGGGCAACCCGTCTGATCTCGCGCTAATCTTTCCCGTCCATTCAAACCCGGAGTCGCTTTATGGTCGTTGCAGCGGATAAGGTCGTGCTGATCCATTACACCCTCACCAACGACGAGGGCAAAGTGATCGACAGCTCGTCGGGCGGCGATCCGCTCGCCTACATCCAGGGCCACGGCAACCTCATTCCGGGCCTCGAGCGCGAGCTCGAAGGCAAGTCGTCGGGCGCGAAGCTCAGCGTGAAGATTGCGCCGGCCGACGGCTATGGCGAACGCGATGCCGACCTCATCCAGCGCGTGCCGAAGCGCTCGTTCGGCAACGTCTCGAACGTGAAGCCCGGCATGCAGTTCCAGGCACAGACGTCGGACGGCCACACGCGCGTGGTGACGGTCACCGGCATCCAGGGCGACATGATCACCATCGATGGTAACCATCCGCTGGCGGGCGAGCACCTCAACTTCGAGGTCGAGATCACCGAGGTGCGCGAAGCGACGCAGGAAGAACTCGAGCACGGCCACGTGCACGGGCCAGGTGGCCATCACCACTGACGGTCCGGGGACCGGAAAATGGGAAAATGGGGACGCTCACCTATTTCGCAAAATAGGTGAGCGTCCCCATTTTCCTCATTTTCCTGCGCGTGAGCCTGCACGTCAGATCACGAGCACGATTTTCCCCTGCACCCGGCCGGTGCGGGATCGTTCGATGGCGTCCCGTGCGCGCCGCAGCGGTAGCACGCTCTCGATTGCGCAGCGCAATCGGCCCTGGGCGACGTACCCCAACAGTTCTTTCATCACGCCTGCGTTCGGCCTGAGCATGATGCCGTGGCGCTGAATGCCGCCGAGCCGGTTACGAAGCGGGTCGACGATGAACGTCGCAGCACTCGGTACCGTCGTGACGTAGTGCCCCCCGCGCACGAGCAGGCGACGCTGCACCGCCCGCGGAATGTTCGGCACGCAATCGAGCACGGCACCGAAGCCACCCGGCCATCCTTGCATCGGCTCCGCCCGGTAGTCGATGCACGAGTTCGCGCCGAGTGAACGGATGAACTCGTGACGGGCCGCACTCGCCGTTGCGGTGACTTTTGCCCCGCGCGCGTGAGCGATCTGCACCGCCACGTGACCGACGCCGCCCGAGGCGCCATTCACCAGCACGTTGCTGCCCGTTCCGACGCGGCCGATATCGCACAGCGTCACCGCAGTGGCCCCGACGCACGCGAGCGCAGCCGCATCTTCGTAGCCGAGATCAACCGGCATGCGATGCACGAACGCGTGCGGGATTGCGGCAAACTCGGCAAACGTCCCGCCCGTTTGCCTGAACGGATCGATGAAGCCGAAGACGCGATCGCCGGCCGCGAATGTCGTGACTCCAGGCCCGACCGACGTCACTTCGCCTGCGAAGTCCGAGCCCATCGTCCGTGGCACGCCGCCACGAACGATCAAGCGGAAGCTGCCGCTCGCAATTTTCCAGTCGACGGGGTTCAGGCTCGCGGCGTGAATGCGCACGAGCACTTCGCCTGCTTTCGGGACTGGCACGGGAATATCCTCGAGACCGAGTCCAGCCAGGTCGCCGATCGAGTGATAGCGCAGCGCGAGCATGCGCGATGTTCCTGCGTTCACGCCGCGCCGTCCATCGTGCGCTAGTAATATTTACCTACGGATCGGCGGAGATTCCGGAAGCAGGAAGGACGCGTCGGGAGCAACCTGTCCCCGTACGTTTTTCCTCCTGCGTGAAAATTCGGCCGGCTACCGCAAGGTTCGCCGGCCTTCTTTTTGCGTCAGTTGAGGACCGGCAGGCGGAAGTCGCTGTTGAGCGCAGCGAGCGTCGCCGGGTCGCGACCGTAAACGTCATTGCGGAAGACGATCTGGCCGTCGGCGCGCGGTTGCGCGGTCCAGTACAGGATCAGCACCGGCACCGGCGTCTTCAGGTTGACCGTGCGGGTCTGCTTGGTCGCGATCACGGCATCCATGCTCTGCCTGTTCCACTGCGGATCGTTGAGCACGAGCTCCGCGAGTTCGAACGGCTGCTGCACCCGGATGCAGCCCGAGCTGAACGTGCGCTGGTCCTGCTCGTAGAGCGACTTTGCCGGCGAGTCGTGCAGGTACACGAGGTACGGGTTCGGGAACATGACCTTGACCAGGCCGAGGGCATTGTTGGGGCCCGGGTCCTGCACGAACTGATATGGCGGCAACCGCGAGGAGCCGTACTGGTTCCAGTTGACCGAGTACGGATTGACCTCGCGGCCACTGCCATCCAGCACGCGGATGTTCATCGCTTTAAGCGCGCCTGGATTGCGCTTCAGGACCGGCAGCTTGTCCTTGACCAGGATGCCCGGCGGGATGGTCCAGGTCGGATTGAACACGACGTAGGTGATCTTCGAGCGGAAGATCGGCGTCTCGCGCTGGTCCTTGCCCACGACGACCCGCGACGTCCAGATCGGTTCGTCGTTGCGGAAGTAGCTCGCGTAGAAACCTGCGACGTCGACCAGCACGAACTCGCCCTTGATCTCGTGCAGCGTCCAGCGCCCGCGCTCGAGGTTGACGCGGATCTGGTCGATGCGCTCGGCGACCGGCACGTTGAGCGCCGCGCGCGTGCCGGGTCCGATCGCGCCATCCGCGGTTACGCCGTGACGTTCCTGGAACGCCTTGACTGCCTGCTCCAGCGCCGGGTCGTACAGGCCGGGGTCCGCGGGTGCAGCGGCACCCGGTGCCGGAGCATAGTCGCGGGTGATTTCGAGCCGCCGGCGCAGCACCGGCACGCGCGCGTCGCTCATGCCGGGCTTCAGCGTGGGGCCCTCGGGCAAGCTGGGCCAGCCGCCGGCCGCCGCGATGGCGCGGTATTCCTGCAGGCGTTCCCGGCCGCGCTGGTACCACGGGTGCGCCGGCCGCGCACTGTCGAAGGCCTGGCGGATCTCGCCGGCGGCGAGCCGCGCCGAGAAGCGCTGCAGTCCCTCCTCAACCGAGGGGATCGGGCGCTGTGAGAAGTTCCACTGCGAGCTGAGCTTGACCGGATCCACCTTGCCGAGAAAGACGTGGTAGAGCCCGAGCATGAAAGCGTCGGTTGCGAGCAGGTCGAGGTCGGCGCGATCCTGCAGCGTGAGTGGCGACTTCATGCGCACATCAAGGCGGTACGAACGCAGCGCCTCGACGTGGTAGTCGTTGGGATCGAGGCCGTCGTTGCGCAGGTCCTCGATGCTCGCGACCAGTTCGTCGAGCCTGGCCGTGTCCTGCCAGGCAGGCTGGAACTGCTGCGACTCGTAGTACTTCGCGACCAGTTCGGGGACGATGATGTGCGCGCCGCGCGCGTCCGGCCGCGACTCGTAGCGCAGTTGGTCGATGCGGGCGCGGATCGCTTCGGCGAGCGGGTCGGCGACAGCGGTGACCGGTGGAACCGTCACTGCCGGCCCGGGCTGCTGGGCGAATGCCGTGAATGGGCCGAAGAGAGTCGTGGCCACTGCGGCCACGATGGCCACGCCGGCGACGACGGATCGATGCGTCATGTGATTGCGCTCCATGGATATCAGCCGCGCGCGATCTTCGCCTGCAGGTCGTAGGCATCGGCGCCGGTGACATGCACGTCGGCCCAGTCGCCGGACTGCAGTTTCTTGCCCGGCTTGGCGATGCGAACGACCCCGTCGATTTCCGGCGCGTCGGCCATCGAGCGCGCGATGGCGCCGGCCTCCGGATCGATGGTGTCGACGAGCACGCGCATCCGCTGACCGATTTTGGCGGCGAGCTTTTCCGCGCTGATCGCAGCCGCCACTTCCATGAAGCGCGCGAGCCGCTCTTCCTTGACTGATTCCGGCACCGGATCGGGCAGGGCGTTGGCCGCAGCCCCCTCGACCGGCGAATACTTGAAGCAGCCGACGCGATCGAGCCGCGCCTCACGCAGCCAGTCGAGCAGGACTTCGAAGTCTGCTTCGGTCTCGCCGGGAAAACCGACGATGAACGTGCTGCGCAGCGTGATATCGGGACACAGTTCGCGCCATCGCCGGATGCGCTCGAGTGTGTTCTCGGCGTGCGCCGGGCGCTTCATGAGCTTGAGTACGCGCGGGCTGCCGTGCTGGAACGGAATATCCAGGTACGGCAGGATTTTGCCGTCGGCCATCAGCGGGATCACGTCGTCGACGTGCGGGTACGGGTACACGTAGTGCATGCGCACCCAGGCACCGAGCGAGCCGAGTGCGCGTGCGAGATCGACGAATTTCGCCTTGACCGGCTTGCCGCCCCAGAAACCCGTGGCGTACTTGAGGTCGGCGCCGTACGCGCTCGTGTCCTGCGAGATCACGAGCAGTTCCTTCACGCCCGCCTTGACCAGTCGCTCGGCCTCGAGCATCACGTCGCCGATCGGGCGGCTGACGAGGTCGCCCCGCATCGAAGGGATGATGCAGAACGTGCAACGGTGATTGCAGCCTTCGGAGATCTTCAGGTAGGCGTAATGCCGCGGCGTCAGCCGGATGCCCTGCGGCGGCACCAGGTCCACGAACGGATCGTGCAGCGGGGGCAAGTGTTCGTGCACGGCCTGCACGACTTCTTCGTATGCGTGCGCGCCGGTGACTTTCAGCACCGTCGGGTGACGAGCGGTGATCGTCTCCGGACGCGCACCGAGACAACCCGTCACGATCACCTTGCCGTTGCGCGCCAACGCTTCGCCGATCGCGTCGAGCGATTCGTGCACGGCGTCGTCGATGAACCCGCACGTGTTGACGACCACGAGGTTCGCGTCCTCGTACGTGCCGACGACGTCATAGCCTTCGGCCCGCAGGCGCGTGAGGATGCGTTCGGAGTCCACCAGCGCCTTGGGGCAGCCGAGGGAGACGAAGCCGATGCGGGGAGGGGTTGCCACTGGGGTTAGGGGATAGGGGTTAGTTGGAGGGGAGTGCTTCGCACCCAGCCGCCAGGAATACGGGAGCGGCCAGGAGGAAGGGCGGGCATTCTAAGGCAATATGGAGCCATTTCGCAGGAGGTGGCCGATGGCCGAGATTCGCCGCAGCCAGGAACGGGGCTATGCCGACCACGGCTGGCTCAAGTCCTACCACTCGTTTTCCTTCGCGGGCTATCACGATCCCCGGCACGTCCATTTCGGGCCGCTGCGCGTGATCAACGAGGACCGCGTCGTGCCGGGTGCGGGCTTCGGCACCCATGGTCACCGCGACATGGAGATCATCAGCTACGTGCTCGAAGGCGAGCTCGCACACAAGGACTCGACCGGGACGAGTTCGACGATCCGTCCGGGCGACGTCCAGCGGATGAGCGCCGGCAGCGGCGTGCAGCACAGCGAATTCAACGCGTCGCAGCAGCGGCCGGTGCACTTCCTGCAGATCTGGATCCTGCCGAACGTCGTCGGCATTCCCGCCGGGTACGAGGAAAAGAGCTTCGGCGACGACGAGAAGCGCGGCCGCCTGCGGCTCGTTGCTTCACCTGATGGGACGCAGGGTTCCGTCCACATTCACCAGGACGCGCAGGTCTATGCCGGCCTGTTCGACGGGCCCGAGCACGGCCGGCTCCTGGTCGCCGCTGGACGCCTGATCTACGTCCACGTTGCCCGCGGTCGCATCGTTGCCAATGGCAACGCGCTCGAGGCGGGGGATGCCCTGAAGCTGACTGACGAGCCGGAGTTGCGGCTCAGCGGTGGCGAGGCGGCGGAGGTGATCGTGTTCGATCTGCCTGCCGACACCCGCCAGCCGCTATAGTCGTCGTGACTCACGCAGGTGCAGGGGGCTGACATGTACACGCTTTACTATTCTCCCGGTTCCGCCAGCATGGCCGTGCACCTGGCACTGCTCGAACTGGGCGTCACGCACCGGCTGGAAAAGCTGGACCTCGCTGGCGGCGCACAGCATGCGCCCGAGTATCGCCGGCTCAATCCGCGCGGGCAGGTGCCTACGCTGGTCATCGACGGCAAGGCATATTTCGAGTCGGCCGCGCTGCTGTTGCTGCTGGCAGAGCGTCACCCCGAGGCACGCCTCGCTCCTCCCATCGGCAGTTCGCAGCGGCCCGCGTATTACCAGTGGATGGCTTTCCTTACGAACTCCATGGGTCCGATGTACCGGCTGTGGTTCATGCCGCAGGACCTCGGGCCGGAAGAGCTGTCGCCCTTGGTGCGCGCAGCCATTCGCCAGAAAATTGAAGAAGGCTGGTCGATCCTCGACGCGCACTTGGGCGCCAACGGGCCCTACATGCTCGGCGCCGATGTGTCGGTCGTGGACCTGCTGGCGATCATGTACATGCGCTGGTCGCGCAACATGCCGAAGCCGGCAACGACATGGCCCGCCTTGAACCGCTTCGCTGCGTTGATGCGCGGGCGACCGAGCTGGAAAAAGCTCTATGCGATTGAAGAACTGGCGGAGTGGGCTGAGTAACCCGACGCGTGCCCGATGGCGGGCGTCTCAGATAGCGCAGCCACCGCCGCCGCAACCACCGCCACCGCACGGGCCGGTGTCACACGGCCTTTCGTAGCCGCTGCCGAGCGAGCCGGCGTGCACGACGCCGCTCGCGCTCATCAGCTTTTCAACTTTGGCTTTGCCTGACGTTCCATCCAGCGGCAGGCCGGCGACGCGGCAGAGCTCGCTCCACGTTGCAATCCTGTCGGCCATCTTGTGGCTGACTTCGATGACGCGACCATTGGCCGGACAGTGATAATCGTACGTTGGCATGGTGTGTCGGGTTGCGAAGAATCGATGCCGCCATTCTAACGCACCGACCGCCGCCGCTCAGCAAGCCGGCTTCGATCAGCATCAGGTGGGACGCGGTGCGTCCTTCTCCACGGGGGCTACTTCCGCCAGTTGCCGCCCCGCTCCGGGTGCGACGCTGCGCAGGTGCACGGCCTGTTGCGGGATCGGAATCTCGATGCCTTCCTTCGCCAGCGCTTCGCACACGCGGGCTGTCATCTCCGTGCGGATAGTCACCCAGTCGCCGAAGTCGTTGGTCCAGGCGCGGATGCCGAAGTCGAGCGAACTCGCGCCGAAGCCCTTGAACACGATGGCCGGCGCCGGCTCGGGCGTAATACCCGGCGTGCCCAGCGCGACTTCGCTCAGGAGTGCCATGACCCGGCGCGGATCCGAGCCGTAGGCCACGCCCACTTCGACGTCGATGCGGCGGTTCATGTCGCTCAGCGTCCAGTTGATCAGCTTCTCGGACAGCAATGTTCCGTTCGGCACGATGACGTCGGCGCCTTCGAACGTGGTCAGTGTCGTCGCACGCATGCCGATTTCGCGCACCTTGCCCGAGGTGCCCGAAACCTCGACGACGTCGCCCGGCTGGATCGGGCGCTCGAACATCAGGATCAGGCCCGAGACGAAATTGTTGACCACGTTCTGCAGGCCGAAGCCGATGCCGACGCTCAGTGCGCCGAAGATGAGCGCAAACTGCGAGGTCTCGAAGCCGGCGGCGGCCAGCGACACCAGCAGGCCAATCAGTATCAGGGCGTAATAGCTGAGCGACGAGATGCTGTTGCCGACACCGCGTGGCAGCTCCATGTTCGGCAGCACTTCGTCCCGCAGGATGACGCGCACCGTGCGTGCGACCCAGAAGGCGACGTACACCGAAAACACGAACAGCAGGATGCTGCCGAGCGTGATGGAAATCTGGCCGACCGCGAGCGGGTAGTTCAGCACCTCGCGCCCGAAGGCGAAGAGCGGCCGTGCGACGCGGAATTGATCGAAAACCACGACGACCCAGAAGACGGTGGCTGCCACCATGATCAGCTTGGTCGCGCTCGAGAGCAGCGGTCCCGCGTGCTGCGTGATCACACGGAAGCGCGTCATCACGCGCCGGGCGAGCAGCATGCTCAGTACGGACGCGAGGACGCTGGCACCGGCATACAGGGCGAGGCCGACGTAAGCGCTGTCCAGCACGCCGCTGGTGAGCATCTCGGCCAGCGACACGTTGCCCACCACGTTCGCACCGACTGCGACGAGCAGCGCGATGACTGCAAGCCAGCCGCCCGTGGTCGCGAGGCCGGAGGCCGGCGTCGCGCCTGCGCGTTCACGGCGGCGCCTGGAAGAGTAAAGCAGCCACAGGACCGCGGCTGCAGCGAGGACGGCGACAGCCAGGATGTAGAGCCGGTAGTAGAGCGGCTGCCCCAGCAACACGAAGCTCATGCGGTAGAACAGGTACAGCGCCGTACCCAGGTACGGCCAGGGACCCAGCACGTCGTACAACTTCTGCGGCAGCAGACGCAGCACGGGAATGAGTGCCAGCAGCAACGCGATCTGGTGCATCACCAGCGGCGCGTCGGGGAAGAAAATGACGACGCCGACCAGCGACAGCAGCAGCCACGCGGAAATCGGCCTGCCCAGCACGCGCGCGGCCGCCTGCATGTCGGGCTCGGTCTTCACCATTCTGCGATTGCGATATGCCAGGAACAGCAGCAACGGCAGCAGCAGGGCCGACGCCGCCTTGTAGCCGCGCATGCGGTGCTGATTGGTCTTGCCCCATTCCTCGACGAACGCAGTCTCGAGCCGCAACCCGGCTGCGACGCCCTGCATTTCGTGCGTTGAAAACTGCGTGTCGTCCCAGGCCTGCCAGACCGGGACGGCATCGACCATGCCGAGCCGGCGGTCGTAATAGGCGATTGCGGCGTCGATGCCCTTCGTGCCGGCATCGATGCTTGCCTGCACGGTGTTGGCCCGCCGGCGCAACTGGAACTGCGCGTCCATCGGCCCCGCGAGTGCTTGCTCCGCGAGCCGGATCTGCCCGAGGATGACGTCTGCACGGTCGACCAACGCCGAGTTGGCGCCGCCGCTGGCCAGCGAAGCCCGGGTCGCGTCCCAGGCGGCACGTCGCTTGGCGAGTTCCGCCGCGTCGGCGATGAACGGCGAGGTGGCGCGATCGAGTTCGTCCCGCCAGTACCTGAGCTGGCGGTCGTAGAACTTCCAGTGACTCTCGAGGCTTTCGAGGCGGATCGCCGAGAGCTGCTTCAGGTCTTCCTTCTCGAACGTCTTCGAGAGGTTGACACTGCCGGTGGTGATATCGTCCAGTTGACCGCCCATTTTCGCGGTCGCGTCCTTCGAGCGCGTGCGGCTGATGACGGCCTGTGCAAAGCGTTCGTCTTCGTCGGCCCGCGCTGGAATATCGCTGGCGGCGATGGGCTCAGGCGCCGTCGCCTTGGCCTCGGCTGGCGCATCCGCC
>Ga0315286_10008363_pt1 | contig 10176 bp, 9 predicted proteins | sample YL17G10_0_MG_FD_205038 | JGI IMG/M metagenome (GOLD analysis project Ga0315286, IMG submission 205038) | Sediment microbial communities from Yellowstone Lake, YNP, Wyoming, USA - YL17G10_0 | ecosystem: Environmental > Aquatic > Freshwater > Lake > Sediment | place: USA: Wyoming | collected...
GTCGCCGGTCTTGAAGCGGGCGTCGGCGGCGGCGTCGGAGGTCAGGATCGAGCGCTGCTCCTGGATGCAGCGGCGGATGATGGTGCGGCTGACCGGGACGGCGCCGGAGGGCTCCAGATCCAGGCGGGCCTTGGCCACCAGGTTGTTGGTCTGCTCGTCGCGGACGAAGAGGTAGAGGTTGTCGGCGGGCAATTGGCTGGCCAGGAACTTGAGGATCTTGTCCATGAGCTGCTGCTCGTCGCGCTCGGCGGAGAGGATCTTGCCGAGCTGGAAGAGCGCCCGGAAGTTGGCGGTGTCCCGGCTCTCGCCGCGGCCCTCCTCGTCGAAGCCGGCCAGGTCGTCCAGGCGCAGCTCCAGGGTCTGGCCGAAGGTCTCCTCGCCGGCCTCGGTGAAGTGGATGCCCTTGGTCTCCCCGCGGACCTGCGCGGAGCTCTCGAAGACCAGCACGGTCGAGCCGATCTGGACCCGGTCGCCCTCGCGCAGGAGCTCCTCGCTGACCTTCTCGTCGTTGACGAAGGTGCCGTTGCGGCTCTGCATGTCCCGGATGAAGCACATCTCGCCGATGCGGAAGATCTCGGCGTGCTGGCGGCTGGCCCCCTTGTCCAGGATCTGGATAGTGCAGGCCGTGTCTCGGCCCATGGTGATGGTCTCGTCGCCGATGGTGTAGATCTGCCCCTGGTTCGGGCCGGTCTTGATGCGCACGCGGGGCACGGCGACCTCCCGCTAGGCCCGGCCGACCAGCTTCAGGAACCGCCGGCGCAGCTCGCGGGTGACCCGGCCGGGCTTGCCGTCGCCGATCTGGCGGCCGTCGGCCTTGACCACCGGGATGACCTCCGCGGCGGTGCCGGTGAGGAAGACCTCATCGGCGGTGTAGAGGTCGTAGGTGGTGACGTTGGGCTCGGCCACCTCGTAGCCGGCGCCGCGAGCCAGTTCCATGACCGTTCCGCGGGTGATGCCCCCGAGCGCCCCGGCCTCCAGCGGCGGGGTGAGCACCTTCCCGTCGCGGACCACGAAGATGTTGTCGCCCGAGCACTCCGCGACGTAGCCGAGGTGGTTGAGCATGATCACCTCGATGCAGCCGGCCTGCAGCCCCTCGATCTTGGCCAGGATGTTGTTGAGGTAGTTGAGGCTCTTGACCCGCGGGCTGAGGCAGTCCGGGGGAATGCGGCGGGTGGCCGCGGTGACCACCTCCAGGCCCTTCTCGTAGAACTCCTCGGGGTAGAGGGCGATCGAGTCGGCGATGATGATCACCGTGGGCTTGGGGCACTTGCGGGGGTCCAGCCCCAGGTCGCCCTTGCCGCGGGTGACCACCAGGCGGATGTAGCCGTCCTTGAGCTTGTTGACCTTGAGGACCGCGTGGAGGGCCACGGCCAGCTCCTCCTCGCTCATGGGGATGGCCAGCCAGATGGCCTTGGCCGAGTCGTACAGGCGCCGGACGTGCTCCTCGCACTTGAAGATCTTGCCGTTGTAGGCGCGGATGCCCTCGAAAACCCCGTCGCCGTAGAGCAGGCCGTGGTCGAAGACCGAAACTTTGGCCTCGTCCTTCTCGTAGTACTTGCCGTCGATGTAGACCTTCATGCGCGCATCCCTTCCTCCGCCGGAGGGCCGCTGGTCGGCGGCCTGCAAACGCGAAGAAAGTTTAGGCCGCCGCGGGCCTTTGTCAAGGCCGGGGCCTGGACCGAGTGGGGAGCCATCCTCCGCGCGTTGACGCCCGTGGGCGGCCCGGGTAGCATCCGCGGCGTGCCGACCGTCGCGGAGCTCCAGCGGTTCGCGGCCACGCCGATGGCCCGCTACGAGTCGCGCGCCGCCGCCGGGCGTCCGGCGCGGATCGGGCTCTACTGCGCGGCGGGGCTGCTGGATTTGGCCGCCGGGGTGCTCTTGATCCTGATGTGCTCTCCGCACGACCAGGAAGACGTCTTGACCTCCTTCAGCGCTTCCGTGCTGGTCGTCGGCGCCCTGCTGCTGCTGGTCGTCTTGGTGCTCGTCCCGATGGTCTGGTCGGTGGGCCTCTCCGCCGCGGCCATCGCCGGGGAGCGCGAGCACGGGACGCTGGAGGGGCTGCTCTTGACGCCGCTGGACCGGCGGGCGCTCTTGTGGGCCAAGCTCATCGGCCGGACCGACCCGCCGCGCCAGTTCATGCTGGCGACCGTGCCGGCGTACCTGTGCTCGGTGGCGTGCCTGGGCCTGCTGCTCTTCGCCGAGATCTGGAACCCGGCCGCGGCCGGGGAGTGAGCCTAGGTGGCGGTGACCGTGGACGTGGTGCTCATGGTCGCTGCGGCGGTGACCATCTGGGGGGGTCCTCTTCTACCAGATGCACGCGGCCGCGGCGGCGGGGCTGTGGTTCAGCTCGAAGTACCAGCGCGTGTGGACGGCGAGCCTGGTGACCTACCTGGCCGTCATCGGGCCGACGCTGCCGCTGATGGGCTGCGGCGGGATCGTCGCGCTGGCCTGGCCGATGGTGCTGGGCCCGGCGCTCTTCGACGAACTGGTGACCCGCTTCGACGAGCGCGCCTTGGGGCCGGACGCGTAGCAGAGAGCGGCTCGGCAGGAGCCGGAGCTCTCCCTGGCTTCCGAGCGCCCTTGCCACCACCGCCGGCGGCGGGCGCGGATCAAGGAACTTGACGCGCGCTTTTCCGGCGGGTAGGCTTGGGGGACCGTGCCTCCGGCCCTTGCCGGTGGGCCGCACATCCAGGACCGGCTGAGGAGGAAACCCCGTGCGCGTCATCATCCAACCCAACGCCCAGAAGGTCGGAGAGTGGACCGCCGCCTACATCGCCAAGTACATCAACAAGCACCAGCCCGCCGGGCAAAAGCCCTTCGTGCTGGGCCTGCCCACCGGCAGCTCGCCGCTGGCCACCTACAAGGAGTTCATCCGGCTCAACCGGGCCGGCAAGGTCTCCTTCCAGAACGTGGTCACTTTCAACATGGACGAATATGTGGGCCTGCCCCGCGAGCATCCCGAGAGCTACTGGCGCTTCATGCACGAGAACCTCTTCAATCACGTGGACATCCGGGCGGAGAACATCAACATCCTCAACGGCACGGCCAAGGACCTGGAGGCCGAGTGCGCCGCCTACGAGGACCGGATCAAGAAGCACGGCGGGATCCGCCTCTTTCTCGGCGGGATCGGTCCCGATGGGCACATCGCCTTCAACGAGCCGGGGAGCAGCCTGGCCAGCCGCACCCGGATCAAGACCCTGACCCTGGACACGCGCATTGCCAATTCCCGCTTCTTCGGCAATGACCCCAAGAAGGTCCCGGGCACGGCGCTGACCGTCGGGGTGGGCACGGTCATGGACGCTCACCGGGTGGTGATCCTGGTCACCGGCCACGGCAAGGCCCGGGCGCTGGCTGAGTCCGTCGAGCACGGCGTCAACCACATGTGGACCGTCTCGGCGCTGCAGCTCCACCCCCACGGGATCATCGTCTGCGATGACGCCGCCACCGCCGAGCTTAAGGTCGGCACGGCCAACTACTTCAAGGACATCGAGAAGGACAACCTGGACCCGGCCACCCAGCTCCAGTAGCGGCGGTTCGCGAAACACCCCTGCTGGCAGCCGCGCGCCAGAGAACGCCCGGATGACCTACGGCCCCCGTTCCGCAAGGCCGGGGACCGCTGCCCGCAGGGACAAGAGCATCGAAGGAGTTCTGCCATCGACCTCATCGCCCGCTTCAAGCAGCAGGTCAAGGCCGCCGGCCCCACCCGGATCATCTTCCCGGAGGGCGAGGACGAGCGCATTCTCGCCGCCGCCAGGCAGATCGCCGCCGAGGGCTGGGCCAAGCCCATGGTCGTCACCGAGGCCGACCCGGGCGGCGGCGCGGAGTGGTCCAATCCCCGCGACCCCAAGCTGCTGGCCCGCTACGCCGCGGAGTACCGCAAGGCCCGGCCGGACGTCTTCGAAAAAGTCGCCGCCCGGGTGGTCCGCAAGCAGCTGGTCTTCGCCGGGGCGGCGGTGGCCGCCGGCGACGCCGACTGCATGGTGGCCGGCGCGGCCAACGCCACCGCCGGGGTGATCTCGGCGGCAGTGCTGACCATCGGCCTGGCCCGGGGCATCAAGGTGCCCTCCAGCTTCTTCCTGATGGCCTTCCCGGACTTCCTGGGCCGGGGCCCGCGCGTGCTGGTCTACGCCGACTGCGGCGTGAACGTCCAGCCTTCGGCCGAGGAGCTGGCCGACATCGCCATTGCCAGCGCCCGGAGCGGCGCCGCGCTCCTCGGCGAGAAACCCTGCGTGGCCATGCTCAGCTTCTCGACCAAGGGCTCGGGGACGCACCCCGACGCCGACAAGGTCATCGCCGCCACGGAGCTCGTCCGCAAGAAGGCCCCCGAAATCGCGGTGGACGGCGAACTCCAGGCCGACAGCGCCATCATCGAGCGGGTGGCCAAGAGGAAGTGCCCGGAGAGCCCGGTGGCCGGCCGGGCCAACGTGCTGGTCTTCCCGGATTTGGACGCGGGCAACATCGCTTACAAGCTCAGCCAGTACCTGGGCGGCGCGCGCGCCTACGGCCCGATCCTCCAGGGCTTCCGGAAGCCCTGTTCGGACCTCTCCCGGGGCGCCAGCGTCGAGGACATCGTCGGCGCCGCGGCCATCGTGGCGGCCATCGCGTCAAGGAAAGGATAGGCCGGGAATGCCCGAGAAGGTCCTGGTCCTCAACTGCGGAAGCTCCAGCATCAAGTACCAGCTCTACGAAATGCCCGCCGGCAGGGCGCTGGCCAAGGGCCTGGTCGAGAAGATCGGCGAGCCGGCGGGCGCCTTCAAGCACTCCGACGCCGGCGGGGAGCAGTCGGGCGCGCCGAAGATCGCCGACCACCACGAGGGGCTCAAGATCGTGGTCAAGTGCCTGACCGGCGGAGCCAGGCCGGCGATCAAGAGCCTGACCGACATCCGGGCCGTCGGTCACCGCGTGGTTCACGGCGGCGAGAAGTTCACCGGCTCGGTGCTGGTCACCCCCGAGGTTGAGAAGACTATTGAGGAGTATTACGACCTGGCCCCGCTGCACAACCCGCCGAACCTGGAGGGCATCCGCGCGGCCAAGGAGCTCCTGCCCGGCGCGCCCCAGGTGGCCTGCTTCGATACCGCCTTCCACACCACCCTGCCCGAAGTGGCCTACCTCTACGCCCTGCCCTTCGAACTCTATGAGCGGTACCGGGTGCGCCGCTACGGCTTCCACGGCACCAGCCACCGCTACGTGGCCCGGCGCGCGGCCGAGCTCCTCGGCAAGGGCAAGTACGACCTCAACGCCATCACCTGCCACCTGGGCAACGGCTGCTCCATGGCCGCCGTCGCCGGCGGCAAGTCGGTGGACACCAGCATGGGCCTGACCCCGCTGGAGGGCCTGGTCATGGGCACCCGTTCCGGCGACCTTGATCCGGCGATCATCTTCTACCTGGCCGAGAAGCCGGAGTACCGGGCCCTCAAGGACATCGACGGCCTGCTCAACAAGCAGAGCGGCTTGGTGGGCGTCTCCGGCGTCTCCAACGACATGCGCGCGCTGCTGGCCGCCGCCGCCGAGGGCAACCGGCGCGCCCGGCTGGCCATCGACATCTTCTGCTACCGGATACGGAAGTACCTGGGGGCCTACGCGGCGGCGTTGCCCAAGCTCGACGCGGTGGTCTTCACCGGCGGGATCGGCGAGAACGCCGCGCCGGTCCGCGCCGGGATCCTGAAAGGGCTGGACGCCAACCTGGGCATCAGCTTCGACCCGGCCAGGAACGATGCGGCGGTCGGCGGCTCCGAGGCCGACATCGCCACCGCCGACTCGCGGACCCGCGTGCTGGTCGTCCCCACCAACGAGGAGAAGGCCATCGCCGCCGACACCTACGCGCTATCTCGGCAGAAGCCCGCCGGCCGGAAGAAATGAAAGGAGCCTCCGTGGCCAAGTACCGACCGCTGACCGACTCCGAGCGCGAGGGGCTCGAGCGTCAGAACTGCTGCGCCGCCGACTGGAGCAAGGTGCGCGTCGCCGGACCCGGCGCCGTGCGGATGCACAACGTGCGCTTCCTGGGCGAGGTCCGCCTGGGCAGCCTGGAGGGTTCGGTCAAGATTGGGGCCATGGAAGAGCCCTGCGGCGTCTACAACGCCACCCTCAAGGACGTGCAACTTGGCTCGGGCTGCCTGATCCGCAACGTCGGCTCGCACATCGCCAACTACGAGATCGGCGACGGCGCGGTGATCGTCGACGTCGGGCTGGCCGAGGCCGAGCCGGGCTCCGGGTTCGGCTGCGGCTCGGTGGTCGAGGCCCTCAACGAGGGCGGCGGCCGCGGGGTGCCGCTTTTCCCCGAACTCTCCGCCCAGGTGGCCCACTTGCTCGCCGTGCACCGCTGGCGGCCGGCGCTGGTCAGGCGCCTGGAGGAGATGGTCGCCGCGCGGGTCGGGGCGGCCAAGGCGCCGCGCGGCCTGATCGGCGCCAAGGCGCTGGTCCGCGGGGTGCGCCGGATCCGTAACGTCAACATCGGGCCGGCCGCCTGGATCGAGGACGCCGCTTGCCTCGAGAACGGCACGATCCTGAGCGAGCCGGCCGCGCCCGCGGTGGTGGGTTCCGGCGTGGTCGCCCGCGAGTTCATCGTCTGCGAGGGCGCCGCGGTGACCGACGGGGCCATCCTGGCCCACTGCTACGTCGGCCAGGGCTGCAAGGTCGGCAAGCAGTTCAGCGCCGAGAACTGCCTCTTCTTCGCCAACTGCGAGGCCTTCCACGGCGAGGCCCTGGCGCTCTTCGCCGGGCCGTACAGCGTCACCCACCACAAGTCCACGCTGCTCATCGCCGCGCTGACCAGCTTCTACAACGCCGGCAGCGGCACCAACCAGTCCAACCACATGTACAAGCTGGGCCCGCTGCATCAGGGCATCCTGGAGCGCGGCTCCAAGACCGGCTCTTTCAGCTACCTGCTCTGGCCCTGCCGGGTGGGACCCTTCTCGGTGGTGCTCGGCAAGAACATGGCCAACTTCGACCTGGGCGACCTGCCTGTCAGCTACATCCAGGCAGAGGGCTCCAAGTCCACGGTCACGCCGGCCTTCAACATCTTCACGGTGGGCACGGTCCGCGACGGGGCCAAGTGGCCGGCGCGCGACCGGCGCACGGGCTCGGCCAAGCGCGACCTGATCAACTTCCCGGTGTGGAGCCCCTACACCGTCGGCCGGATGATGCGCGGCGAGGCGCTCCTGGCCAGGCTCGCCGCCGAGACCGACCGCTCGATCGAGGACGTGACCATCAACGGCGCGCTCTGCAAGCGGCTGTTGCTCAAGACCGGCGCCAAGTTCTACCGCACGGCCACCGACGCGTACCTGGCCGAGAAGCTCCTGGCCCGCGCCGAGCCCGAGCTCAAGAACGGCCTGGCCGCGGTCCGCAGGCGGCTGGCACCGGAGGCCGGCTCGGCCGGCTCGGGCGAGTGGCTGGACCTCTCCGGCCTGCTGGTCGCCGCCGGGCGCTTCGAGAAGCTGGCCGCCGAACTGGAGAGCGGCGCGATCCGGGACCTGGAGGCGCTCCACGGCCGCCTGGCCGAGTGCCACGCGGCCTACGAGCCCGACGAGTGGAACTGGGTGGCCTCCGTCTGGGAGGCGCGCTTCGGGCAGCAGCCCGCGGAGCTGGACGGCGCGGCGCTGGCCGCCGCGGCCGACCGGCTCGCCGAGAACCGCGGCAAGTTCATCCGGCTGGTCCTGGCCGACGCCGAGAAGGAGTTCTCGGAGACAGCCCAGATCGGCTTCGGGGCCGACGGCCCGCCGGAAGCCAAGGCCGCGGACTTCGCCGCGGTGCGCGGGAGCTTCGACAAGAACAAGTTCGTCAAGGAGATGCAGGCCGAGCTGGCCGCGCTCGGCAAGCGCGTGGCCGAGTTCAAGGTCCAGGCCGCGGCGCTGAGATAGGGAGGGCTTCCGGGCCGATGGGCTTCAAGGTCCGCCGCAAGCCCGATTTCGAGCAGTTCCTCAAGGTCCTGCGCCGGCGGGGCCGGCCGACGTACCTTCCTTTCTACGAGCATGTGGCCAGCTCCGGCTTTGTCGCCTGCCGCACCGGCAAGCCCTTCGACCGGATGAAGCCCTCCGACCCCCAGTACTGGCCCACCTACGTGGAGTTCTGGGTAGGGATGGGTTACGACTGCATCCCCATGGAGATCCCCCTCCGGATCGAGATCGGCGGCTGGCAGGGCGGCCTGACCCACGGGAGCGAGGCCGAGGTGGTCATCCGCAGCACCGAGGACTTCGAGCGCTTCCCCTGGCCGGAGGAGTCCGCGCCCATCGAGTTCCGGCACTTCGAGACCGTTGGGCAGCTCCTGCCCGAGGGCGTCAGGATCGTCGGCGGGGTGGCCGCCGGGCCCTACGAGTGGGTCAGCCGGATGATGGGGGTGATCGGCCTGGCCTATGCGCTCGCCGACGCCCCCGGGCTGGTCGAGATGATGTTCAGGAAGATCGGCGCGCTCCACGCCAGCGCCGACCGGCAGTTGGCGGCCATGGACTGCGTCGGCGCGCTCCGCCAAGGCGACGACCTGGGCTTCAAGACCGCCACCTTCCTGAGCCCGGAGGACATCCGCAAGTACGTGCTGCCCATCTATCGCGCGCAGGTCGCCGCCGCGCACGCTCGGGGCAAGCCCTTCATCCTGCACTCCTGCGGCAACCTCGCCGAGGTCTACGAGGACCTGATCGCCTGCGGCATCGACGCCAAGCACTCCTTCGAGGAGACCATCCTGCCGGTCGCCGAGTTCAAGCGGCGCTACGGCGCGCGGCTCACGCCGCTGGGCGGGCTGGATGTGGACTTCATCTGCCGGCGCTCGGCCGACGAGATCCGCGCCTATACCCGCCGGGCCATCCAGGACTGCTTCGCCGACGGCCACTGGGCGCTGGGCACCGGCAACTCGCTGACCAACTACATGCCCGTGGAGAACTACTTGGTGGTCCTCGAAACCGGCCTGGAGGTGGCCGGAAAATAGCACCCCCCTTTTTCTCCCCCAATTTTGGGCGGGACCATTTTCTGGGGATCCCTTTCTGTTTCCTACTTGACATCCCAAACGGGGCCGTGAAACTCCGTGGGCGTGCCGTCCGGACCACGGCGCACGACGCGCGTGGTCATGCTGGAGGGGCAGGGGGCCAGGCGCTTGGCGCGCGTTTCCCCAGAGGCGTTCTCCGCCCCGCTGCGCGGGCCCCAGTCGCTCACCCACCAAGTGTGATAGACCTCGACCTCGTAGTTGCCAATCCGGCCGGAGAAGACCAGCTTCTCTTTCGGGCCCATGCCGCCGCTTTCGGGCGGCGAGAGGTCCTGCTCAATCACCATGACGCCGAGCGGAGCTTTGCCGTGGACGTTCTCTTGGGAAAGGCGAGCGATGAAGGCGTACTCGGCGGGAGTGTCAGTCCCCGCCTCCCTGACGAGTTCGAGCAGGGCGGGCAACCCGGCGCATCCCGCCAGGGCCGCCGCCGCCCGACCCTTGTCCGCCTCGTCCGGCGAGGAGGCGTAGGCCCGCAGGCAGAACGGCGCCGCTTCCGGCAGCTCAATGCCGGAGTGGCCCGCGGAGCCGAGCGTGTCAAGAAGCTCCCGCGTCGCCGGGGAATCGAGTCCCTCGCGCTCGGCGAAGGCCAGAAACCGGGAAAGGCCGGTGCACCGGCCCAGGGCCTGCGCCGCCCGGCGCTGGAGATACGGGTTGCCGAAGTTCCGGTAGGCCCAGCGGCAGGCCGGCGCCGCTTCCGGCCCTGCCTCCCCGAGCTTGTCGAGCCAGTCCGGGGCGCGGTCGGCATGCGCAGCGAGCGCCCGGGCCGCATGGTAGAACGCGCGGAGATGCCCGCGATACTTGACCCCGCCACAGGCCGAGCCGAGCAGCGCCGCGACCGCCGCCGTCCAGGCGGCGGTGCACAGCAGGTCTCGCCGAAACGGCACCTGATTGTCGCCGCTCATGCCGCCTCCCCGCAGGAAGTAACGCAGGAGATAAGGCGCAGGTTCAGGCAATTTGCGGGTGAAGTTCATTGGCTGTTGGTTTTTCTGCCGACAACCACGAGCCGGCCACCGACACCGACAACCGTTCCGCAAGCTTGACAGGCTTTCCGGGGCCGGCTACCATTTGGCACCGCCAGGCGAGCCCGGAAAAGGAGAGCCGCCATGTCCGACGTTGCCGAACGCTGCCGCAAGGTGATCGCCGAGCTCCTCAAGGTCCCCGCCGGGAAGGTCACGCCGGAGGCCCACTTCGTGCGCGACCTGGGCATG